>Ga0206939_10032_pt1 | contig 41663 bp, 38 predicted proteins | sample Alteio_BWOrgHeat_10_FD_152921 | JGI IMG/M metagenome (GOLD analysis project Ga0206939, IMG submission 152921) | Enriched cells from forest soil in Barre Woods Harvard Forest LTER site, Petersham, Massachusetts, United States -... | ecosystem: Environmental > Terrestrial > Soil > Temperate forest >... | reverse complement strand
GTTGACGCGGAAGCGTCCCAGGCCGGCCACGCCATAGGCCATGTCCAACTCGGCCGTCTCCTTGAACTTTTGCTTCTGGCGGTTGGTCATCATGCTGAACGCCATGGAGAGCATCTCTTCCGGCGTGACGCGCGGCACGTCTGTCTGGCCGACCAGAGTGCCATCAATGCGCACGTAGGGATGATTCCCGACCTTCAGATGCAGGTCCGAGGCTTTCTTTTCGACCGCGCAGCGCAACAATTCATCAATGCCGGTTGGCATATGAGACATAACTCCCGGGGAAGGGTCGCCTAGAAAAATTAGCATTCGGCACTAGACACGACAAGCGGCAGGGCGCAGGCGGTTGCTGCTTAGTAACTCCCGTCGCGGTTCCCGATTTTTGCAGCGAAAAGCTCGGCTTTACTGTGTGGCGAAACGACGCGCCGTGGGTTTCGTAGCCGCGGCGCCCGATCGAGGCGGGGCGCTAACTGCTCGTGGTCACTCTTTTTTGGGATTACCGAGGAAGATGAGATCGGAAACCCACGCGGCGATCACGCCTCCAGCGAGCGGACCAATCCAGTAGACCGCATGGTTGCTCCAGTGGTTCGCAGCCACCGCCGGGCCCAGCGCCCGCGCGGGATTCATGGAACCGCCGGTGAAGGGTCCTCCCAGAACAGCGCCCACCGTAACAATGAGGCCGCCAGCGAGTCCGGCGACGGGGCGCGGGATGCCGTATTCATCCAGGCCGACCGCAAACATGACAAAGATCAGGAAAAAGGCCATCACCCCTTCGATCAACATTCCCGGAAAGCGCGTCACGCCGCTGGCCAGGTCGGGTGTGCCGAGAGCCGTAGCGCGCCAGGTTTCTTCCGGCACGACGGATCGCAGCAGATACGCCGCCAGAATGGCCCCGCCGAGCTGCGCCGCCCAGTAGCAGATAGTATCGATGGTCCCGAGCCTGTGAGTCACCCAATAGCCGATGGAGACGGCGGGGTTGAGATGGCCGCCGGAAACGCGCCCCACGGCCGTGACCATGGCTCCGAAGGTGAGTCCGTAAGCCAGGGAGATGCCCAGTAGGCCAAGACCGGCTTCATTGGTATTGCGCAGAAATTGATCGGCGCAGATGGCTCCGACGCTAAAGAGGACGAGCGCAAAGGTGCCGAAGAATTCGGCGAAAAACTTCTGGAGCCGACTGTAAGCGAGCCCCGGCGGAGGAATATAGATCGAGGGATCTGGACGTTGGGGCGCCATTCTAGGGCGCGATTCTATAATGGACGGCGGCATTGGCGGTAAGAGAGTTAGATGAAGTCTGAGTCAGATCAGGACAGGGGCTAGGCCCCAACCCTGGGGCTATTTGCAGGAATGTGATTCCATGTGAGTTGCGCGTGCTGGTTGTATTTCAAGCAGACGTCGGGGCGCCGCTGCAAGCAGCACCCCAACGTCGCCGCAGTATCAATAAGCCGCTCGGTTACGTCGTTGCCCCTGCTTTTTGAGTGGTTGCAGTCTTCTCGCCGAGAAAGGCCAGCAGCTCACGATTCACGATTTCCGGGTGCGTCCAGGTGATGCAGTGCGGTCCACCCTCAACTACCACGAGGTGGGCTCCCTTGATCAGTTTCGCGGTCCGCGGTCCCGCCGCGGTGATGGGCAGAATCCGGTCGGCATCGCCGTGCATGACGAGCGTGGGCACGTCGATGCGCGCCACGTCTTTGCGGAAGTCAGAGTACCACGTGCTCACACATGCCAACGTGGCTGTGGCCGAAGAGCCGACTGCGACATTCCAACTGGCCTGCACAGCCTGCTCGCTGACGCGCTTTCCCATCAATACGTCGGTGTTATAGAAATTCTTGAAGAACTCGGTGAAGAACGCGTAACGGTCGGCCTTGATGGCTGTCTCGATTCCATCGAAGACACCTTTGTCCACGCCCTCGGGATTGTCGGGCGTCTTAAGCAGGTACGGAGGGATTCCGGAAAGGATCACCGCCTTGCTTAGGCCTTCTGAACCGAACTTCCCAATGTATCGAGCGACTTCGCCACCGCCCATCGAAAAACCGACCAACGTGAGATCACGCAACTCAAGTTTTGTGACGAGCTTGCGCAGGTCCTCGGCGAAAGTGTCGTAATCGTAGCCGGTCGTGGGCTGGCTGGATTTACCGAATCCCCGGCGATCGTAAGTGATGACCCGGTGACCGGCAGCGAGAAGGACTCCCAGTTGCTTTTCCCAAGACGCTCCGTTCAATGGATACCCGTGGATAAGCACGACGGGTTTACCTGCGCCATGATCCTCATAGTAAAGATCGATGTTGCTGGAGTTTTCCTTCCCGACAGTAACGTAGGGCATTTGCGATTCTCCTTTTTATCCGACTTGAGTGCTCCTCTGACAGTCTTAACGAGTAAAGGTTTGTTAGATGCGAAGGGGTGAGTGAAGAGTAGCTGTAAAATATCGCCAAAGCGTTGGCAATACGTATAACTATGTATACCGGAATTTCCCCAGCACATCGTACGCCTTTACCAACTCGGTACACAACGAATTTGCCACCAGAGGAGCGGGCGCGAAACGCTCCTGAATGGCCAGCAGCAACTATGTGCTGTTGTGATAGTGTGCCGCACTTGAACTCCCCGAGTACAAGGCACATTAACGGCATCGAGAGATCGGCAGGGCTTTGGCAGCCGCTCGTCGTGGTAAGCATTTTTCTGATTTTGGCCCTTCGGCTTTTCCGTCAAGTCTCTCGTTATGCGGTGAATATTTTTTTCTCGGACCAGTGGGAGTTCAATAACGGGACGCTCTTCGAAAAGCATTCGCTTTGGGAGATGTTTCGTTGGCAACACGGGACGCACCGCCAAGGCCTGGGCGCGCTGCTCTCCTATTTTCTGGAGCCGCACTTTCGCTGGAATAGCCGGGGCGAAGCGTTTCTGGCGGCCGCCATCGTAACTGCCGCGGCACTCTGCGCGCTCTATTTGAAAGTAAGGCTATGGGGCCCGGTTCGCCTCTTCGACATTGCGATTCCGTTGATTTTCCTCACGCCCGCGCAATTCGAAAGCTTATGGATCACACCGAATTTTGCCCACGGACCGCTGCCGCTGTTGCTGATCGTGCTTTATTGCGTGGCTTTGACCCGGGAGCGCGCGGTCACCAGATATGTAGTCGTTTTGATCGTAAACTTCCTGGCGATCTACACGGGTTTTGGCCTGCTTATCGGCTTCATCACGCCCGTTTGGCTGATCTTGGAGTATTACTCGAGGAACCCCGCTCGCCGGCCTGCAACTTTGGTGTTCATTCCTTTGGCGCTTTCGCTCGCATCGCTGGGCTCATTCTTCGCGGCTTATAACATTGAACCGTCTGTCGATTGTTTCTCACTGTTGCCTCACGCGCCGGTAACTTACGTCACCTTTTTTTTGGGCATGCTCGCACATAATTTCGGAGCCAGAGGCTCGCAGATTATTTCCTTACCGCTCGGGGCCGGAGCGCTGGCGGCGATGATTTTTGTACTGGCAAGCTTCGGCAAACGCTTTAAGGAGGCGAAGAGTTACACACCTGAGAGTCTCGTTCCGGCGGTTCTGGTGGCGTACTGCCTGCTTTTCTGCGCCGCGACCGCCTATGGACGCTCCTGTTTAGGTTCTCACCTCGCCTTCGAAAGCCGGTATACGAATTATCTCGCGCTGGGAATATTCGGTCTCTATTTACATTCGCTCCGCGGGCAACGGGCCGGGAAGATTTTCGCGGGCTTGTTGCTGGCGATGCTGTTGACTGGATCTCTCAAAACGTCCCCGGCGGACCAATACCAGATGGAGAGATTTCACGAGGTCAAAGCGAATTGGCGAAGCTGTTACCTGAGGATCGAGGACGTCGAGCAATGCGACCAAGCAGCTGGCTTCTGGATTTATCGCTTTCCAGAACCTACGGACCTGAAAGACAAACTGGAATATCTGAAGCAGACGAAGCAGAACCTATACTCTGACTCGCAATGACGATTCGATGCTGAAGTGACCGAATCGCGCTGAACGCTCGGTCGGCGCGCTCCCGATAAGCGCTGGAAGGGGACTGGCGAAGGCGTGGGCGCACCGAACCGACGGTTTCCGAGACTGGAAGATGGGGCGACGATGACACAATTTGGTTCACTCGGACGAGCCCCGGGTGTATAAGTGTGCCTATCCGGAAGGTCAAGACGGAATCCCGGCTAAGAGAAGCAGGGCGATCGCTCAGACCTTCCTTCGTTTTGGAATTTAAGAGGAGACCCTAAAATGAAGTGCCACATAGGCCTTTTTTCGCTTCTTTTGGCGGTAGGCTTCGCCCCGCGACTTCTGGCGCAGGAGAACGTGCCGCCACCAGCCAAGGCCTTCGCCACCGCGCCGGAGATCGCATACGATTCCGTGCCCAATTTTCTGAAGCTTCCAACCGGTTTGTACCTGGGCGAAGGAATTGGCGTGGCGCGGAATTCAAAGGGAGATGTTTTTGTTTATACCCGGAGCGGCGAGGCATCGCGGCTTTTTGAGTTCGATCCCAAGGGGATGTTTATCCGCGAGATTGGCAAGGGTCTATTGGGATTTCAGATGGCGCACGCCGTGAGAGTCGACCCCCAGGACAATATCTGGGTGGTCGACGAAGGCACCGACATGGTCATCAAGTTCACGTCGGATGGGCGCGTCGCCATGACCATGGGTAGACGGCCGGAATTCGGAGGAGGCCTGCGAGCGACTCCGCCGCCCAACACCCCTCCGCCAGCTGCCGAGCCATATCGGTTTGGAAGGCCGACAGATGTTGCGTGGGATGCCGCCGGCAATATTTTCATCTCCGATGGCTATACGAATTCGAGAGTCGTGAAGTATGACAAGGACGGCCGGTTCATTAAGGCGATCGGCACGAAAGGGAACGGCCCCGGCCAGTTCAACACGCCTCATTCCATTCAGACGGATGCGAAAGGCATCGTCTATGTCGCGGATCGGGGAAACCGCCGGATTCAGGTCTTGAGCAACGACCTGGAGGTGAAAGCGGTTTACGACAACGTGGGCACACCCTGGGCGCTTTGCATCACTCCTGGCCCGCATCAATACCTTTACAGCTCGAATTCCAACCCGGACAACAATAATTCGCTTTTCAATGCCGTGAGCGGCGAGATCTACAAGATGGAACTGGACGGGACGGTACTTGGTAAGTTCGGGAAGGCCGGCAAGCAATTGAAGGAATTTACCACCGTGCATGCGATGGATTGTCGCAATGAAAACGATCTGCTGACCGCCGAAATTACGGGATGGCGCGTGCAGAGACTCACCTTGCATCCACAGACGCAAACGTCGTCCAGGGCAAGCCGCTGATGCGAGAGCCGCGGACACAAAATCTGGAGGGTTTTATGAAACGCTCGGTCTATTTATTCTGCGTGTTGTCACTTTGTTTCGCGGCGATGCCCCTTTTTGGTCAGTCGATTCCTGAAATTGCCTACGACTCCACACCCAATCTTCTGAAAATGCCGGACGACATCTATTTGGGAGAGGTCTTGGGTGTGAGCACGAATTCCAAGGGGCACATCTACGTCTACACCCGCACCGGCTCGGTGAATCTGACCACGGGCACGAACCGGGTACTTGTGCGTTCCGCCTCGCGCCTTTTTGAATTCGATCAGACCGGGAAATATGTCCGCGAAATCGGGCAGGGACTCTATGGGTTTGTTCAAGCGCACGCCGTGCGCGTCGACGCCCAGGACAATATTTGGGTGGTGGACGAAGGCTCCAATATGGTGATCAAATTCGATCCCGAAGGCCGTGTGCTGATGACCATGGGCAGAAAGCCCGAGGCGATCAACAATCCGGTGCGCCCGCCGGCTCCCGCAGCCGCTGGCAGGGGCACAGCATTTCCCGGCGACACTTTCAACGGCCCTTCCGACGTGGCGTGGGACGCTGCCGGAGATATTTTCGTGGCGGATGGTTCAGTTCCGTCCAGGGTTGCGAAGTTCGACAAAAACGGCGTGTACATCAAGTCCTGGGGCGGCAGAGGGGAAGCGCCGGGCCAATTCAGCAGTCCGCACTCGATCGTAGTGGACGCGAAAGAGAATGTTTATGTGGCCGATCGGGGAAACAAGCGCATTCAAGTATTCGATACGGATGGCAACCTCAAGACTCAGTACGCCAATGTGGGTGCGCCGTGGGCCTTGTGCATCACCTCGGGGCCGCACCAGTATCTCTACTCTTCCGATTCCAATACGGGTGATTTCGAAAATGCCACCATCTACAAGATGGAGCTCGACGGCACCATTCTGGGCAAGTTCGGCGCGGGCGGGAAACAGCTGAAGGCGTTTGGCACCGTGCACGAAATGGACTGCCGCAAAGAAAACGAAGTGTACGTCGGCGAAATCACCAACTGGCGAGTGCAAAAGCTCACATTGCACCCCCAAAAGATCGAAAGCAGCCGGACAGCAGCTGCAAAATAAACCGAGTAATCGCTTAGCGAGGCGGGCTCCAAGGAGGCACGATGAAGGCATCTAGGCGGGGGCAAGGCTCAGACGTCCCGTTCCTGTGCGCGCTAATCCTGACGGTATCTCTACTCCTGCTGATCCCGGCGGCAGGGTCCGGACAGGTCGCGCACAGCGGTCCAGTCGCGGAAGTTACCGGTGTCTCTAATCTCCTGCACATCATTACCGATATGAACAAGTCGATGGCGTTCTATGGCGGCGTCCTTGGTTTCAGAGTGAATCGCGCGCCGCGCGGGCCCGCCAACGATCCGAACGCATATATCCGAATGCTGCCCAACCTGCCAACGATGTATCTGGTCGCGGAGAACGCCCAGTACAGATCGGTCGAGATGTTCCTGGCCACGCCAGCCACGCGTCTCGAGCTGGAGGACTTCAAGGATCTGGGCACAAAGGCTGTTCACCCGCGGCTGGTTGACCCGGGCGCCACGGTGCTCATGCTCTGGGTCAAGGATCTGGACGACATTTTGAAGAGGGTGACACAGGCGAACGTTGAAGTCGTCAGTGTAGGCAAGAAGCCGGTCACCATGAAGGCCGAGGGCGGCAGCCAGCGGGTCCTGTTCGTCAAAGACCCCGATGGCTTCCTCATTGAGTTCATCCAACCCAATCCGCTGCCCGCGTCGGCGGCGTCAGCGGGGCAAAATGCGTTCAGTAGCGGCCTCGCCGTCAGCGTGAACGACCTCGACTACACCACCGATTTTTTCAAGAACAACCTTGGATTCCAAGTCCAGGAAGCGGCCGATTTCGTGGCCGATCAGCCCTACTTCACTGCCGCCGGTCTTATGAAGGGCCTCAAGGTTCGCAAGGCGAGCACCATGGTTCCGGGGACCTCCTTCCCCATCGAATTCATGGAATTCAAGGGCGTGGAACGAAAGGCCGTCTTTCCAGCGATTCATGATCCCGGCGCCACGATGTTGCGGGTGAATGTCAAAGATATGTCCCGCGCCGTGCAGAATCTCGAAGGGGCCGGGATTCCTATAAATTCGACGATTGGTCAGCCTGAAGGCGTCAATGGCCAGCTGGTCATCCGCGGGCCTGACAATCTTTTCATCCAACTCACGCCGCCTCCTCGTCCTCGCAGCTAGCTAAGGGGGCGCTGCCGGTAGGTCCTCCGGCATTACCTAAGTTGCTATTCCAAACCAAGGTACCATTTCCTCGGAGCGGGCAAAGAGAGAACACTGAGGTTGTGCGAGGACGCGTGAAAGCGCCGCTTCCGTGATCGAACGCCGCCAAACAACGCGCTATGACTTTGGCGCCATCGCCGAAGTGATCGATTTAGACTCACGAGAAGACATGATTGTCGTCACTCGCGATCTAAGCTTGTCCGGCTGTTTCCTCAGGACGAAGACGCCCTTCCAGAAGGGAACGGCAGTCATCGTGAGAATCACGTGCTCGGGAATGGATTTTTCGGCGACCGGCAACGTGACTGGAAATATTACACGGGAAGGTATGGGAATCGAGTTTGTTGAGATCCGCCCCAAGGACCAAGCGATCATCGAACAGTGGCTCGATCCGAAACCCCGCTATCGCCAGCACTCGACTGAGGGCATTCCCGTCACTGTATTCGGCCAGGTCCCAACGGGTGATTTCGTCGAAGAAACCGAGACGCAAATCACAACTTCTGAACGAGTGTTACTGAAGCTGGCAGCGGCGGTCGCGCCCGGTCAAGTAGTCCGGCTCAGGAATCGACTGACGCGCCAGGAGCAAAACTGCCGGGTTCTTTCTGTGGTCCCCAGACCTAAACCAGACACAGTGAAGCTACTCACCATCGAGTTCCTGGAGTCGGCACGGAATTTCTGGAAGTTTCGCGACGAAGCACGACACTAGAGTTGGCCAGCCTGCGGCAAGATCGCCAAAATCAGGAAACTACTGGGGCGCATTCCATCAATTTTTAAATACGTTCGATGCAAACAATCCATCAATCGACCCCTTGAATGAAAAGGTCCCGGCCCTTGACAATGGAGCGCTCGATTTAGTGAGCAAGAACCAGGCCCCAAAGGAGAACGATGACAAAATATAAACTCGAATACATCTGGCTTGACGGCAAACGTCCCATTCCTGAACTGCGCGGCAAGACTACGCTCAGGGCATTTGATCGCCCGCCCACCCTTGCCGACCTGCCCACCTGGGGCTTTGACGGCAGCTCCACCATGCAGGCTGAGGGAAAAAGCTCGGACTGCCTGCTCAAACCCGCGGCGCTCTATCCCGATGCCAGCCGCAAGGACGCTTATATCGTTCTCAGCGAGGTCATGCACCCCGACGGCACTCCGCATCCCTCCAACATGCGCGCTACGATTGAGAACGATCCCGACTTCTGGATCGGTTTCGAGCAGGAGTACTTCCTGTATAAAGATGGCCGGCCTCTTGGCTTTCCCGCGGAGGGTTACCCGGGTCCTCAGGGCCCATATTATTGCGGTGTTGGCTATAAATATATGGGCGGCGTGGCCCGCCAAATCGTCGAAGAGCACTTGGACCTCTGTCTAGCCGCGGGTATTAATCATGAAGGGATCAACGCGGAAGTCGCCAAGGGTCAATGGGAATTCCAGATCTTCGGCAAAGGCTCGGCCAAAGCCGCTGACGATACCTGGACCGCGCGCTATTTGATGATGCGTCTCTGCGAGAAATACGAAGTGGATGTTGTGTTGCATTGCAAACCCGTCAAGGGTGACTGGAATGGATCGGGCATGCACACCAACTTCTCGACCAAGTACATGCGCGAAGTCGGCGGCAAGGAATATTTTGAAACCCTCATGGCGGCGTTTTCCAAAAACGTTGCCGATCACATTGCGGTGTATGGCCCCGATAACCATTTGCGTTTGACGGGTCTGCACGAAACGCAAGCCATCGACAAATTCAGCTATGGCCTCTCCGATCGCGGCGCTTCGATCCGGATGCCGGTTAACTTCATCAAGAACGGTTATAAGGGCTATCTGGAAGATCGCCGCCCGAACTCCGAAGGCGATCCCTACCAGATCGTTTCCCGCATCTTGAAAACGGTCAATAGCGTCCCCAAGCTTCAGGTAGCTATGGCCTAGGGATGAGGTTGGGGACAAGGCGCAGCGATTTGAATAGCCGGAGGAGTTCAAAAGCGGCTATCGAATCGTAACCTTAATTCTTCGGCTTGCCGGTCTCGGCGGCGGCCTTGTCCCGGCGTTCCTGATCGGTTTTGGTCAACGGGCCGGCATAATTCCCGGAACCCGCTTGCCGCGAGTACCGCATGACTACCGTGCCATCGGCTTTCTTGATTTGATCGATCACGCCATTGGGTACGCCTGACTTCGCTGCGCGGAGGACCAGGACAAGCTCATCGCCGGGCTTGAACGTCTGCTTGGTCCATCCGTCGTCAGCCATCATCGCCTCCGGAGAAGCGACTTCGCCTGTCCACTGCACGGTTTTGCCGCTATCGTCCTTTGTGGTCCACACGAGCAACACATGGGGATTTCTCCAAACGTAGTCGACAACCGTACCCTTTAATGTCACCTCGTCGGTGGACCACGCCGCATTCCCGTGATGTGCCAGAACAGGGGAGGTCAACATGGGTAATAGGACGATAGCAGCGAGCGCTACAACCCTGAGCATATGTCGCAACATAGTTCCCCTCCTCTTTTTGTCGACTGCCACTAAGAGATTCCAAGACAACGCTTACTGTTTCGGGAGCGTGGGTATCGTATTCTCCTCGTTAAAATGAATACTGTCGGATGGTACGCAGAAATGTTCCGCGATCTCCGTATTTGGGAGCAGCGTGATCGTGCCGGTTGTCGCCCAGGGCTTCGTATATACCTTTGGGTCGGTAATCGTCAGCGTCACCTGGAGCAATCCGTAGTTGAGCCGCTTGTAACGCTCCTCGATCCGCATCTCGTCGCTATGCGGATAGCCGCTCGGTTTCCTGGCTCCACTACCCGCAGATAGAGCAAGCCAGGACCTATCGTCATAGCCATTCGACTCAACAACGAACGTATCGCCTTCCCATCTGCCGACAGCATAGCCCAGGTATCGCGGAATCGGAGGATCGGCCGGCAGTTTGCGCCCGTCCGTCCAGATGTCGCGCCAGGTATGACCCCACTCGATGAATTGCAAAACGCGATCTGGCAATACAACGAATTGGAATCCAAAGTTGTATGTTAACCATCGTGGCCAGCCCATAGGATCGCAAATATTCACGGGATCCTTGGAATTCCACTGGGGAGAGTCACTTTGGTTGGCTTCGAATAACTTCTGTCCGTAAGGAGTAAATGCGGGAACCGCTGCCACATTCAGCGGAGTGCCATTGACCTCCAAGTCATTGGGATTGCCGCTCCAAATTCCCGATAGGTCATGCGCATCAAACGGGCGCATAACTACGTTGGCTTTCTTGCGGTCCTCCTTCTTATAACCTTCGTTCTCGCAGTGCGGACAGGCCTTCCAGCCTGGGCCCGGAGTAACCAAGGGGACCTCCAACCCCGGCCTTGCCGGCGTTGCATCAGCGGTTTGGCCCGGAGCCCCCCGCTGCGCGAAGGCGGCCGGACTGAAGGTGAGCAGCGTCGCCAACGGCACAATGCTGACAATCGCAAAGTTTTGCATTTTGTCGGACCTCCTCGCCTGTTTGGCTTGACCTAACTATTTCTTGGCGGCAGCCATAATTTGCACGCGGACGCCATCGGGACCGGTCACAAAAATTGAGGCGGTTCCGTTCTTCTCGATTTTGGTTCCCGGCACCACGCGCTCGATGGCCGCAAGAGCTGAATCCTGCGAAAAGTCTTCGACCGCAATCCCGAAATGATCGATCGGCTTGATAGGGCCACTCTCACTATAAGCATCTCGGGCCGGATCGTTAATCTTGCGCATACGGGAATATCCGATTTGGACTGCTGTCTCGCGCATCATACGATTGTCCTCCCCCAGGCACAACGAATTTGGCACCACACCAGGTCACAGCGAGATCGAGGGGGTTCCGAGCGTAACTCGCGAGGCGGGAAGAGAGCTGCGCAACAGCACCGAGCGTGATGGCGCAAGCGCGATACAGTTTACTGGGCGAGATGAGTGAGAGCGGTTACTGAACGAGGTCCAGGACCATGCCGTCGACCCGTCTTTGGAAGCCGGCAAACTGGCCGAAAAGGGGGGATGCGACGCTGCTAAATACGTCGTGCGGGTTTTGGTGGTTGGTGACGTCGGTGGAATAGATTCCGAGGCGGATCTTGCGGACTTTGGAACGCTCCGTCAGCGGAAGGTGAAGAGAAATCTCCCGGTAGATCCGGGCGTCCAGAGAGAAGTAAGTCGGGAAGCGCGAGCCATCGGGCACGCCAACGTACTGCTGCATCACGTCCAGATTGGAAAACGGAAATCCCGAATGCACATCCACAACGGGGCTGATGGCCATCTTCCAGGGAAGATGAAACACGCCCGAGGCCAGCACACGCTGGGGCACATCCCCAGGCAGGATGCCCGAGACATTGGGCCGAATTACCGGAGACTCGTAGAGAATCAGGGTATCGGAAAGCGTGTTGAGGTCGCCCTGCGCGTGGCTCCAGGTGTACGACACGTTCACGTCGGTATTTTCGTTGGGGCGATAATGCGCGGCCACCTGGGCTTGACGGTAGTGGGAAACGCCAGAATTCCGAAGCGCCAGAATCCCGCTGCCTCCTGTAGCGCTCAGAAGCGGATCGATCACGAACAGGTCGGTGGTCTGGTTGTCCAGATAGCCGACGCGGAGGCTCAGATTCTTGCGCACTTCGTGTTCGACTTCGACATCCCAGGTAAATGTGCGAGGGCTCCTTTCGGGATCAAGCTGCGTGCCGGGCATAAGCGCAGGGGTGCCCGAGGGGAGATACGCGCTCTGCAGGATTGTCGGCGGGCCAATCAACGCGCCGGATGGATCGAAGAAGTTCAGCACCCTGGACTGATTGTCCGTGAAATTCGCCGCAAGCAAAGGGACATGGCTGTAGATCTCCGCAGCGCTGGCGCGGAAGACGGTCTTGCGACTGCCTCCTGGGGCAAAAGCCAGGCCGGCACGAGGGGCGAAGGCCGCGTCGCGGCCAATGGATTGGGTCGAGAGACGCGCTCCGAAATTCAGCGTCAGGCTGCTGTTTACATTCCAGCGATCCTCGATGAACTCCGCGGCTTCGGTATCGTTGCCCCGCAGCAAGCCCGCGCCCTGAAAGGTGATCTGCTCGGCAAGCGAGCCATCCTGAGCGAAAAGGTCCACGGGATGGGAGATGCTGCTGCCGTTGTAGGTGCGATATAACACGTCCTCGCCAAATCTGAATTCATGATGGCCGTGCCAAGTCTTCGAAGGAAGCTGGAAAGCCGGAAGCAATTCCACCTGATTGGCCCTTCGCGACCAGGTGTTAAAGAAATTACCGCCCCAGCCTTCGGGCGTGATTTGCATGTCGGCGGGTCCCTGTCCATAGGCATCGCTGTCAAAGCGCGTGTAGCGCACAACGGTGCTCAGCAGCGCACCCGAAAGCAGCTGATAAGAGTCCGATAGGCCGACAGATACTCCATTCCGGTGATAACTCACGGAAGCGGTTTGCGGAACCAGCGTATTGATGTTTGCGAATTCGACTCCCGAAGGGAAGGAATTGACATTGATATTCAGCAGGTGCCGGTCGGACAGGATTACCTGAATTTCGGTAAACGACGTGGCCGTCCGGGTTGTCGTTTCGTTATAGGGCCAGGCCAAGCCGCGGACGGGCGTCCTGCGGAATTCGTAAGTAATTTCCTGGGAGAAGTTGATCTTGTTCTTGACGAGAGGGCCGCCAAACTGAAATCGCGGCGTCCAATTGGCGATGCCTACGAGCTCGCCGTTTTTCCCCCGGAAAGAGGGAGTGAAATCCAGCAGCTTGTAATCCCATGCGGAGGAGGGAGCCTTGGTTTCAATCGCCGTCAAGCTGCCAGAAAAGCCGCCGTACTCGGAGCTCTCGGGCATGGGATAAACGGTCATCGATTGAATGGCGTCGACCGGAATGGGAATCGAAAAGCTGCCTGAAATGGGGTCCACATTTTCCGTGGAATCGACCACGAGCATGCCCTGGCTTTCTGCTTGACCATTGAAACTCAGTCTTCCCTGGGCTGTGCGGACGACACCGGGGACCAGCGATAAAGCCTCGGTAAACTTCTGCGTCGGCAAAGGCAAGGCAGCCAATTGCTGATTGCTGACGGTAGCCGCTGGCTCGCTGCTCTGAGTGGCAACAATAGGAGTGGCCTCGGCTCGCACTTCGACCTGCTGTTCGACGGAAATAATCTGTAGAACGACATCGCGGATAATCGCCTGGCCTACCCGCAGAGTGACGATGGCGGTCCACGGCTTGAAGCCATCCTCGCTTGCTTCGAGCGTATAGCTGCCCGGGACGAGTTGCGCGAACTGGTAGCGGCCGTCGGTGTCGGTCACTGTCGACTGAACGGCTCCATTCGGCGCCGGGCCCGTCAACTTGACGGTGACGTCCGCGACGTTATTTTGGGTGCCTTCTCCAGTGGTTACCGTGAACAGACCGCTAATCGATGCGGTAGCAACGGGCGAATTTGCGGGCGATTCCTGGGCAAGAGTCGGAAAGCTGCTTAGAATCAAGGCGATAGCCATCGCACAAGACGCTAGGTATAGAGTTCGTCGATTATGAGTCACGGAGAAAAGGGTACCTTTGCGGGAGATAATCGTCCACGACCGCGACGCCGCACGTCGCCGTGATCGATAAGTGGATACTTCGGCACACCGGGCGTTTTTCGCCACATTCTCCTCTTGGTCCCCTGTTGATCTTACGTGGGATAACCGGTTCCGTGGGCTTAGGGGTGTTGGATGTCTTTGAGGCGCAAACGGTTACTTCAAACCGATCGACGATTTCCCAGGCGCGTTGGAATGGGGAATGACTCGGGCTGATTCGAGAGTCATAGGGGCCGCATTATCGCGGTCTGATTCGCACAGATCTACTTTGAATTACATGCTTGCGGACCGAGCCCTTTGAAGCTCGGGGCAGGCAACGAAGGGGACAAGCAGGCTAAGTTTTCACTCCCGGGAGGAACGACAGGGCATTTTCCCGGAAGATCTTCTTCAGATCGTCGGGGCTGAATGCGCCGCATTCCATCAAGCCCTTGGCCTGCTCGGCGATTCCCCGGGCGTTGTAATCTGTTCCGAAGACGATTTGGGATAGTGGCACCACTTTGCTGAGAGCCGCCATCGAAGGCGGATTCGCGACCTGCGCCGTATCGTAGTAGAACTTAGCGGCCGCGCCCGCAAACCCCTGTGGGAATTTCGAAGCGACCTTGGGATTTCTGGCCATTCCCACGAACCGTTCGGTGAGGAACGGCATAGTGCCGCCGCCGTGGGAAAAGATCATCTTTACGTTGGGATAACGGTCCTGGGCGCCGCCAAAAATGAGATAGGTGATGGCGCGGGTGGTGTCCGTTTGCCATTCGATTGCGCCGTCGCCAATGCCCGGGATCAAGTTCTTGCAACAGTCCGCCGTGATGGGATGGGTGAACACCACAGCTTTGCGGCGGTTCAACTCCTCGAAGACAGGATTGAAATAGGGATCGCCCAGCCATTTGTCACCGTAGTTGGTGTACATGCCCACGCCGTTCACCTTGAGCGTGTCAAAGACGTAAGCGATCTCCTTCAGCGTGACGTCAATGTGAGGCAACGGCAGCATGGCGAATACGCCAAAACGGCCCGGGTGGTCCTGGGCCAACCGCGCGGCGTACTCATTGCAATCGTGGGCCAGGGTATCGACCACAGCCGGATCGTAGTGCGGCGGAATGGAGGCCAAGCCGAGCGTAACTCCGCCCGCGTCCATGTCTTCCAGCGCCTTCTCGGGAGTCCATTTTCCAAATCCTCCCAGGGCCTCAAGGCCCATGGCCTTGATCAAGGCGGGCGGCGTAATGTGGTTGTGCACGTCAATTCGGCCGCCTTTCATGGCGGCCCCGGTTGAAGGCGCCTGCGCGGTCAACTTCATCGCGGGAAGCATTGTGCTTGCTCCGAGGGCTCCCGCCGCCGCAACCGATTTCAGAAAGGCGCGGCGCGAAGCGCCCGAAGGGGCAGCGTTTTCCTGAGAGAAATCCCGCAGGTTGTTTTCAAACTTTTCTGGACCAGAGTGCTTCATAGCAGCTCCTTTTGCCATGGGCGCTATCGAATTGAGGCGTTGTTATTTCGTACCCCTATGCGGCGGATTCTACACCCAAAAAAGCAAAAGGCCGGAACCTTTCGACTTTGGTCCGGCACAGCGCAAATTTAATCTGCGGCCTGATTCACGCGACGGACAACTTCCTTCGTACGTCGCGAGGAGAGGAGACGCTCGTGGCGAAGACAAGATCACGGACTTGGCGGGCTTGAAGAAGCAACCGAGGGTGCCACATCAAGACCTGAGAGGGTGTAGATGCCCAGAAAGTGGATGGTCGCGATGGCGTCCACAGAAACCGGTAACCACATCCCATTCACGTCGGCGAATTGCACGGTGATGTGCAGGTTCTCGACCCAGATCGAAGGATTCTTGAGCGGGACCCCAACGATCTGGCGGATGCGGAACGTCTTGGCATCGACCCAGATATCGCCCAGGACCAGCCCCCTTTCCCTACGCTTGGGAATGATGTGCAGCACGTACTCCGGGACCGCACCAAGATTTTGTTCGCGGAGAAAGGCAAAATCATAATTGGATCGGGTGATGTCGCCCCGGTGACCGTCATTAGCAGAAGCTATTTCCTGCTCCAAGATGGTGTTCACAATCCTTCTACCTCTCGGGCTGCCCTCCGCCTGGGTGATTTGGAATGTTTTGGTTTTAGGAGGAGTAAAGCTGATTTGGGCCGTTAAATCCGAGACGGGAGTCGGATCGTCTTCCCGGAATACCTTATATTCCCGCGTCACTTCGTAGGGCTGAGAGAGGGCTGGGTTCTGCTGCTCGGTTCGTTCCATAGAATCGAGGATCAAACTGAGATTCGGTGGGTTTGCTTCTGCTTCCTGTGCGTGTAGCGAACAGGGAAAAGTCAGTGCCGTTGCCACCAGATAAAGAAGAGCAGCGAGACTGTATGCCTTCGTCCAAGCGGCGATGAACCTTTGTCGCAACCTTCACTCCCACGCGAAACTGAACATCGCCCTCTTGTTTGACGCTGCAAACAGCTTAAAGGAGACGGTCTGTCCGATTCTGTCTTAAACTCGACAGGCTCGGCTGTATCACGTTTGTGTCTGGGGCAGGGGAAGGGTACGATGCACAAGCAAGAGGATAAAGAATAGCCAAGCGGCAAAATGGAGGATAACGGGATGCGAAAGACGGTGGGAACGTTTGTAGCATTGGTATTCATAGTGGCGATGGGAGCGGGCAGGGCGGCGGCGCAGCAGGGGAACGCGCCGGCGACTCCTCCACCGCCTCCGCTATCGCTCAAGACTACGGGGTGGAGCGACGGGGGAGATATTCCGGCGAAGTACGGCTGCGATGTTGCGCAGGGGGCGCCGATGATTTCGCCCGCGCTCACGTGGACCAACACGCCGAAGGGCGCTGAAACTTTTGTGCTGATCATGCACGATCTAGACGCGAATCCGATGAAGGGGATCCTCGACGTGACGCACTGGACGGTGTTCAACGTCGCGGGGACGGCTACTTCCATCCCGGAGGGCGTCGCGGTAGATGCTGCCGTGGGTGGCGGCGCGCAAGGCAAGAATATTCGCGGCGTCAATGGCTACCAGGCACCGTGCCCGCCGAAGGGCGGTCCGGGGCATCACTACGTCTTCGAGCTTTACGCTCTGGACACGAAGCTGGACCTGCAGGCGGGAGCGGCCCGCGCCGACATGCTGAAGGCGATGGACGGCCACATCATTGGAAAGAGCAGCTATGTGGGGATATTCCACCACTAGACTGTAGCGGCGATCCTCCCTTGCATCACCTGTGCGTCAGGCACGGGGCGCCCGCTCATTCGAGGCAGGCGCTCCCTGTGACGCACTAGAAGGCGATTCCAAGAGAAAGCCCCACCCTTGCTCGGCCCTTCGATGGTCAGGCCAAGCAAGAATGGGGCATTCGAAGAATCAAAGGCTCTACGCGTTCCCTCCGCCCAGCGCATTAGTCAAATGCGACAACGGCTGGGGAAGGGGAGTCTCCCATCTGGCTTTATTTAACTGGGAGAAACCTCTGCACTCGCTCGCCGTAGAACACCTCGCCGGTGTAAAGAGTGCCCTTCGAGTCCACGGCTTCCATGTGCACCCCGAAGAACTCGCCGGCGTTGTGGCCCATGCTGCCGATCTGGCTCACAATCTTGCCATCCGCGCGGTTGAGGAACCATACGTGGTTATTGGTGAGATCGGAAATATACAAAAACTTCTGCGCTTTGTCCGGCGAGAACATCACGCCGCCGGTGGAGCCGCCCACGCCCGTCCATTCGGCCATCTTAATTTCCTGCTTGAAATTGCCCTGTTTGTCGGTGACGTGAATCCGGTTGCCGCCGCGGTCGGCCAAGTAGACCAGCCCGTCGTTGGAGAAATTAAAAGTCAGGTGACCGACGAACTCCTTGGCCATGGGACCGTTCGGTTTGTATGCGTGGTCGGCAGGGTTGGTACTGATTTCCGAGAGTTTGTGCCCATAGGCGCCCCAGCCGCGCTTGAACTGGAAGGTGTCCAGCGAGAACACCATCACGCGGCCGCCGAAGGCATTGTCCGCCACGTAAATTTCGTTGGCCGCATCGTCGGTGCGGATCTCTTCTATTCCTCCGACGATCATTGGGGTCGTCGGCGGATACTTCGCAATGAAAGCAGTTTGTGCCAGGGCGGCTGCCGTCCCAGCTGCCTCGCCGCGACCGCCGCCTCCGCCACCCTCGCCACCGCGACCGCCGCGCCCGCCGCGTCCGGCGGCGTCGGGTATGGTAAGAAATCCAGCAACCGGCCCGGCGCTGCCCTCACCCGGATTACGCTTGGGTAGGGCCGGTTCGGTAAACGGCTGTCCGTTGGGCGTCTCGGGTATGTGAGGCACGGCCATCAGCATTTTCCCGGTCTTGGGGTCGTACTTGCGGACGGTGTTCTGCCCCAGGTACACGAATCCTTGTTTGTCCACGGCCATGCCATGCCCTTGCGGCGCGTCAAAGTAGCCGATAACTTCTCCATCCTTGTAGCCGGGGCCGTCATGCCCCGCGATGTGGATCATCGATGGTGGGTGGACGCAGCAATCGGCAATCGGAGGATTCAACTCGGCCTCGACCTCAATACTGGTCAGATCGTTTGGACGATCGTAGACCCAAACGTTGTCGTCTTTGTCCACGGCCAAGCCCGTGACGCCTCCCATCTTCCACTTGTTCGGCAGGGGTTTGGGCCAGGTCACATCGACCTTGAACTTCGGCGCGTCTTGCGTCTGCGCGCCTACGCCCAAGGCAACACACAAGGCCAAGAATGCCAAGACAGCCAGCCCGGCGAATACCCGGTTTCGCAGGCGCCGATCAATTTTGTTTTTCATGCGATCGCTCCGTCACCTCAAAGTGCGTTGGTCTCAAATCCGAATGCGCGGAGTCTAATCCTCAAGAAAACGCATGTCAACAGAGCGATCCATCCGGAATCGGCTAGGCATTACGAGATGGCTTCTTCGGCTAGTTTTTTAGCCGAAGGCGCGTCGTTCATGTCTTCTGCAGAAAAGCTAGTAATTCCACTCGGCTGAAGCCCGCTTCTCTTAGCAGGGAAAGAAGCGTGCCTTTGGGAATGTCCCGGCTATGCCTGGGAACGACGGCCCGGCGCTTGGAGGCGAAGTGGTAGTAGATGAAATGGCTGCCTGACACGTGGTCTAGAACGAAGCCATTCTGCTCGAGGAATCTAACTAAATCGCGCGGTTTAACGGCGGGAAGCTTGCTCATACTCGAGATCTAAGGAGGTCACGAGTGTATCTTGATCTGTGGGAATCGGTTCGTTGTGCTTCCTTAAGCTCTCGATGTAGCCAATGATGGCGTCCCTGGCCATCTCCTTGGCTTCGTCCAAGGTTCGGCCATAGGTAACGCAGCCCGGTAGGGCGGGCACACTGGCCGTAAAGCCTCCTTCGGGCTCAGGCCGGAGAACGACGTTGAAATGGCTGTGCTGTCTCTTCATGGAATGTATTCATTGTAATTGAGCGCTCCATCGAGCGTCAATTTGGGATCGGGAGGTCAGCCTGGCCCCAGGCTAGCGCGTGGCGGCGACAGGGGAGCCGACGGCGGAGGTGACGGGCGTGAGCCACTTATGCCGGTCGGGCTTGGCGCCGGACAGGATGGCGAAAAACTCCTCCTGCAGGCGCTTGGTGACGGGGCCGCGGCGACCGGCTCCGATGGTGATGCGATCGATGGAGCGCAGCGGCGTGATTTCCGCGGCTGTGCCGGTGAAAAAGACTTCGTCGGCGATATAGAGCATCTCGCGGGGAATCATCTCCTCGCGGACCGGAATGCCGAGATCGTCGCAAATAGTCATGACGGAACTGCGCGTAATGCCCGGAAGCACGCTTGAGGCGAGCGGCGGCGTAAGGATGGCGCCATCGCGAACGATGAAGATGTTTTCTCCGGAGCCCTCGCTGACGTAACCGTTGGTATCGAGCGCGATGCCTTCGGCATAGCCATTGGCAAGCGCTTCCATGCGGATCAGCTGCGAGTTCATGTAATTCGCGCCCGCTTTGGCGATGGACGGCAGCGTATTGGGGGCCAGACGCGCCCAGGAACTGACGCAAACGTCCACGCCCTGCTCGAGCGCCTCGGCGCCGAGATAGGCTCCCCATTCCCAGCAAGCCAAGTAGACTTCGATCGGGTTGGGAAGCGGGTTCACGTTGACGTCGCCATAGCCGCGAAGCATGAGCGGCCGGATGTAACAGGAGTTCATCCGATTTTCGCGCACGATTTCGCAGGCGGCGCTGGAAAGCTGCTCGACGGTGTAGGGGCTCTTCATGCGGTAGATGTGGCCGGAGTGGACCAGGCGCTGCATATGTTCGCGGAGGCGAAAAGCCGCCGGGCCTTGCTTGGTTTCGTAGCAACGGATGCCCTCAAAAACCGAAGAGCCGTAGCTCACGACGTGAGAGAGCACGTGGATTTGCGCGTCGTCCCAGCGGATCATTTTGCCGTTGTGCCAGATCCATTCGGTTTTCTTGAGTGCCATCGTTAATCTCCCAGGCGAAATTATAGCATGGGCCTTCGGGACGCCCGCGATGTGTAGAAGTGCGCGCACGTTGGATGTGCGGGCCAAAATGGACGGGTTGGGCCACCTTTGTAAGCAATGTGTCGCCGCTGACGCCCACCCCAACGCGTGCAGAAGCGGCGCGCTCTGGGGACCCCAGCTGACGGGGCTTGATCTATCGCTGACGATTTCCCAGCGCTTCCGCGCTGGGCTAAGTTGTGTCGTCCCTAGCAGGACTTTTCGCCGAGGCATGCCACCTGGAAGTTCAGCGATTGGTGTTGGGCGCTGCGGGACGCTCGATGGTGAGGAAATCAGTGCGGGCGGCGGAGCGCAGGTTGCCGTGCGTGGTCTCCCACAGTCCCAAAAGCAAAAAGGGAACTATTGTGGCTGCCGCGAGCAACTTGGCTCTCGGATTTACCTTTGCTTCCGGCTCCCAGCGGAAAAGCTGCTGGCTCAGGAAGAAGGCCAGGGCCGCGCTGACGGCGAGGGCGAGTACCTCAGCCCCGATTTGCATAATGCCGACTTGAGCCACCATAACGCGTTCGAGGCCGGTAACGAGATAAGTTGCCGGAAGGAAAAGGGCGAAGCGCTGTATCCATACCGGCAGCATGGGCAGCGGAAGCGTGGCGCCGGAGAGAAACAGAAACGCCGACCAAAGGATCTGATTGATGACCTGAGTCTCCTGGGTGCTATTGGTGACGCTGGCGATGATCAGGCCGAGCGCAGCGAAGGTGACGATGCCCAGCGAGACCAACAAAAAAACGCCTCCCAAATTTCCCCACTGGTTCATGTGGAAAATTCTGCGCGCCAGCGCGAATTCGATGGTTACCGTGGGCAGAGTCAAAATGTAGTTCGAGAGAATGCTGGACGCGAGCATGGCGCCCGCGCCTACCGGCGCCACGCGAAAACGGCGCAGGATGCCCTGTTCCCGGAAGGTGACCAGCTGAATACTCAAGCCCCAGAAGCTGCCCATCACGGTTATGGCCAGCACGGAAGCTAGCATGTAAGGCACGGCGGCCACATTGCTGCGCGCAAATAGCCCGAGAAACAAGAACAAGAAGATCAGTGGAAATACCAGGCTGAAAAAGATGAAGGCGCGATTGCGCAGGGCCAGCCGCATGCGAACCTTGGTTAACGTCCAGGCGTTTCTCAATCGCGCAGCCTCCTGCCGGTAAGCTCGAGGAACACGTCCTCCAAGGAAGGCGCGGCAATATCCAGGCTGGAGAGCTCGTTGCCCTGGGCCTCGAGGTATTTGACCAGCGAAACAATCGTTTGCGGGACACGCGTGGAGTGGACGACGTAAACGCCGTCGGAGGCGTGGCAGTCGGCCACGCCGTCGAGTTTTTTAAGCGCGGCGTCGGACTCGGGCCGGGCCAGGCGCAACTCGATGCGCGTGGTGCCCGCGGAGCGCTGCTTGAGTTCGCGTGGAGTGCCCTGGGCGATGACGCGGCCCTGATCGACGATGGCCACGCGGTCGCAGAGTTTTTCGGCCTCTTCGATGTAGTGCGTGGTCAGGAGGATGGTCTTCCGCTCGTGCTTCAGCTCTTCGATGATGGTATAGATTTCGCGACGCACCTGCGGGTCGAGTCCGGCGGTCGGTTCATCCAGGAAGAGCACGCGAGGCTCATTGACCAGGGACATAGCCAGGGCCAGCCGCTGTTTTTGTCCGCCCGATAGCTGCGAATAGAAGGCATTACGCTTTTCCTCGAGTCCAAATCGCTTGAGCAGGGCAGCCGGGTCTCGTTTGCGCTTATAAAAGCTCGCAAACATGGCCACCGCCTCGCCTACCTTCAGCTTGTCCGGAAGGGCGGTCGATTGCAGAACCGCTCCGATCTCCTGCTTGAACGCCAAGCCGGTTGATTGGGGATCGAGGCCGCACACGCTGACGATGCCGCCGTCCGCCGGGCGGAGCCCCTCAAGAATTTCGACTGTGCTGGTTTTACCGGCGCCGTTCGGACCCAATAAGCCAAAGACTTCGCCCTCCTGCACTTCGAAGCTGACACCGCGGAGGGCCTGGACGGCGCCGTAGTGCTTGGTCAGGTTGAGGACCTCAATGATGGGAGCGGTCACGGTGTAAACGGTTATCTATAGCACATTTTGGAGGGCTAAGACGCGGCGGAAGGAATCGGACCAGGGAAAATTGCCGGTTGCCGGGGATATTTGTGAAAGGAAATCGCTGGGCGTCGGAATCAAGGAGCGGAGTATGCGCTAGAGCAACGACAGGCATCGGTATGGCGAGCAATGTGCCAAAGCGCTAGGAGCGGCGCTTTTTAGCAGATGCTCGCTTCGAACGGGTTTGCCGGGGTTTGGGCTTGGGGCTCGGGCCGCGCGTTTTTCTCGATGGTGGAGGTGACCACAGATGTTCCGAGAGGGCCACACGCCCACCGACGAGCCGCACGCCCTCAGCTTCGAGCAGCCGCCTCTGGAGGCTGCCAAAGGGTTCGCGCACCGCGATTCGACCGCCTGCCGCCACAACGCGGTGCCAGGGAATGTGCTGCCCCCGCGGGCAAGCGGCCATGGCGTGGCCGGCGGCACGCGCACCGCCCGGCAGCCGCGCGACGCGGGCCAGTTGTCCGTAAGTGACCACGCGGCCCTTTGGCACACGCTTAACCAATTCATAGAGCTTGTTCCAGGCGGCAGACATGACGCTAAAAGATAACCGCAAAGATCGTGTGTTGCCAGTTTTGAGAACATCTGTTTAGAAGGGCAGTTTTAGAAAAGGCCCAGGAAGAAAAAATCGGCTTGGCCGCATCTAATAGAACGGGTGGGGAGGCCGTCTTCACCACACTTCTTACAGCTCTTCGTTGAATCCGCATAGGCCCGGCGACGACTCCTGCTAAAGCCCAGCCACGCCCCAATCCCGGTGCTATTCGAATTCGGATTCGTGTCGAGCGACGGAGGGCGGGGAGTAAGCGATAGTAACCGATACGAGGCAACAGCGCCCGTTTTTGAAGCATCGAACTTGACGGTGTAGTGGACGCTACTTACACTACGGTTAATTAGTGATGGGGGCTTGAGGGGCAGAAATATGGCTTTCGTACGCCGCAAGGGGAACGCGTATTACCTGGTGCACAACGTGCGCCATGCCGGCAAGGTGAGGCAAATCCACCTGGCCCGGCTAGGCGAACGCCCGCGAATCACGGACGACGTGATGCGCCGGGTTACCCGTGCTTATCCCTTTGTGGACGTCAACTGGACGGCGCTGCGCGAGCAAGTAAACAACAGCGTAGAGCTGTTCGACTCGAAATCGGCTTACGTTCGCAAGCTGATCACGACCCTTCGCACTCTCAATCTGGATTTGGCCGATCTTTTCCCGCCGCTTTTGGATGTGTCGGAGGCGCCTGCGACCGGGCACGAACTGGTCATGCAGCTGCGCCTTTTGCACTCCACAGTGGGCGTGAAATTGGACCAGTTCGACCGGGCGCCGCATCGGGCCGTGATGGCCGAGCGGAATTTCCGGTAAAGCCGTGGGTAGGAGGCAGGAAACCATGCGCGCCAGCCAGCAAGCGCGTCGGTCTTTGGACCCGACGCTGAGAAGCATAGAGTCGCAGGAGTTCGAGGACGCTCTTCGCCAGAAGATCGTCGGCCAGGAAGAGGGCATTCGAGCGCTCGTAGACCTTTATCAGGTTTACTGCGCCGGAATGTGCCCCAGCGGACGGCCGGTGGGGAATTTGCTGTTCCTGGGACCGACGGGCTCGGGCAAGACACGTATTGTGGAAGCCGCGGCGGAGATTCTCTTTGGAGATCCACGCGCGGTGATCAAGGTGGACTGCGCCGAATTTCAGCATTCCCATGAGATCGCCAAGCTGATCGGCTCGCCGCCAGGATATTTGGGCCACCGCGAGACGCATCCCCTGATCACTCAGGAAGAGCTGTCGAAATACCACACGGATTCGATGAAGCTCAGTTTTCTGCTCTTCGACGAGATCGAGAAGGCCTCCGACGCCCTGTGGCAGTTGCTGCTGGGCATGCTGGATAAAGCGACACTGACGCTGGGCGACAACCGGCGAGTCGATCTTTCGCAGGTGGTGATTTTCTTGACCTCGAATCTGGGCGGCGGCGAGATCACCGAATTGATGAGCGGCGGCATGGGCTTTGTGCAGCCTACCGACAAGCCTGCCGACACGCTTGACGGAAAGGTTACGCGCACGGCACAAGAGGCGGCACGCCGCAAATTCTCGCCCGAGTTCATGAATCGGCTGGACAAAGTGGTCGTTTTCCATCCGCTGCGGCCCGTGCAGCTCGAGCAGATCCTCGAGATTGAACTGGGCATGGTACAGCGGCGCGTGCTGGACACGGCAAAGGGCCAATTTTTGTTCCGGGTGACGCCGGCAGCGCGCAATTTCCTGCTGCGGGAAGGCACAGACCTGAAATACGGCGCGCGCCATCTGAAGCGCGCCATCGAGCGGAATATCGTCTATCCGCTGGCCAACTTGCTGGCGACGAGCCAGGTGCATCTCGGCGACCTGCTGTGCATCGACTGGGACGAGCGCGAGCAGAGGCTGGTTTTCGACAAGGAAGGCGAGGGCGCGGTATTGCCCGTAACTCCGCCAGCCGCGCCAGCTGCAAACGCTCAGGCTGCTCGGGCGACCGGCGGGAAACCGGCAGAGGTGCCGCCGGCGGTGGCCGCTCGCGAAGCTAAGGCGCCCATCTCCGTGCCTCTCGCGCCGTTTCCGGCACCAACCGGCCGCCGCAAGAACGAAACGTAATTACCGTGGTCTCATGCCCGGGCGCACTGCCGCGGCATGGGACCACCTCGATTTCCACGCATTCTCCCCGATCTCGACTACGCTAATTCTCTTACTATAAAACCACGCTGGCGCGAAGGGCATCAAAAGCATCAAATTGATGTGTGGGCTTGTTTTGGGCGCGGCCATTCATGTAAAAGCTTGTGGTAGCGGGGCGCGCTAAGTGGGAGGTCGATATGCGCAGTGTTACCCAGACCCCATTTAAGCTGAAACTTCCCAAGAGCGGCAAAGCTCCTCTTCGCAGTCGGCTGATTGCAGGCCTATCTCTGGGACTGGTCTTGGCAGCGATCCAACTCTGCTGGGCGGCGGAGCGTACCGCGCTAAAGCCGGGCTGGAACCTGTTTACTCCAGAACAGGATATTCAAGTGGGGCAGGAGGCCTCGAGAAAAGTCGAACAGCAACTCCCGTTGCTGAGAGATGAGCGGGTGGACAACTACCTCGACGCGCTCGGCAAAAGGCTCGCGGCGCACGCGCCGGGTTACAAATATCCCTACCAATATCGGGCCGTGAACGACGAAGCCATCAACGCATTCGCGCTACCGGGCGGATTCATCTACGTCAATCGCGGAGTCATTGAGGCCGCAGACAACGAAGCTCAGCTCGCCGGTGTGATCGCCCATGAGACTTCGCACGTAGCCTTGCGCCATGGGACGGCGCAGGCCACGAAAGCCAGTGCATGGCAAATTCCGCTGAGCCTGCTGGGCGCGGCCACCGGGAACTCGTTGGGAGGACTTCTCACCCAGCTCGGCGCCGGGTTCACGCTGAATTCGATCCTGCTCAAGTATTCGCGCGATGACGAGAGCCAAGCCGACGTGCTGGGTACGCAGATTCTGTACGATTCCGGCTATGATCCGCGCGCCCTGGCGCAATTTTTCGAAAAAATTGAGGCCGAGTCCAAAGGCAAACAGCCGGCGCAATTTTTTTCAGATCATCCCAATCCGGGGAATCGCACCGAGCGGGTAAGCGAAGAGGTGGACAAATTGGGTGGTCCGGAGCCGAACTATCGCACCGATTCAGACGATTTCCACAGCATCAAGGTTTACGTGATGAAGTTGCCGAAGCCGCCCAAGCCCGCCGGGAAGTAAACTTAATGTGGTCTTAATCCCGGCAAAGTTACAACCGCATCACTACTAATGGCCTAAGATTCGAGGAGGTCTCTGTGAAGCTCTCTACCTTGCACACCTTGGCTATGGGCTCCGCGCTTCTGCTATTCGCCGGTTTGAGCGCCGCGCGTCCCGCCGATAGCGGCTACCATATGCTCAAGACGTACATGTTCGGCGCCGCGCCTGGCAGCACTGGCGAATATTTCGATTACATCACTGTGGATTCCGCCTCCCGGCGCGTCTATCTATCGCGCGGCACAGCCGTCGAGGTGATGGACGCGGACACCGGCGCCCTGATCGGCTACATCAGCGGATTCAAGCGGCAGCACGGCGTGGCGCTCGCGCCCGAACTTGGCCGCGGCTTTATCAGCGACGGAACCGCGGCTCAAGTGACCATCTTCGACTTGAAAACGCTCAAGACCGTCGGCGAGGCCAAAGCCGACCCGGACGCCGACTGCGTCGTTTACGATCCGGCGTCGAAGCGCGTCTTCACCATGAATGGCGATAGCCACAGCACGACGGTGATCGACGCCAAGACCGGCGCTGTCATCAAGACCATCGACCTGATCGGCTCTCCCGAATTTGCCGTGGCCGATGGAAAAGGCATGATCTACGCCAATCTCGCCAACAAAAATCAAGTCGCCGCCATCGACGCGCGCACTCTCGAAGTCAAATCCCGTTGGCCCGCGGCCCCATCCGGAAACTCCACGGCGCTGGCCATGGATCGCGAGCACAGGCGCCTGTTCAGCGCGGGTCGCAACCCGCAAATGCTGGTCATCATGGATGCCGACAGCGGAAAGGTCATCCAGTCGTTTCCCATCAGCGGCGGCACCGACGCGGCTGCCTATGATCCCGACGGCGGCCTGATCTTCGTCGCAACCCGCGAGGGCAATATCCACGTTTTCCACGAAGATTCGCCCGATAAATACAGCGTGGTCGACACCGTCAAGACCCAGGTGGGAGCCAAAACCATGGGCCTCGACAGCAAAACGCACCGTCTTTTCCTGGACACGTCCGATTTTGGAGCGCCGGCCGCCCCCACAGCCGGCCGTGCCAATCCGCAACCCGCACCCGTGCTGGGCAGCTTCCGGGTGCTCGTTTACGGGAAGTAAGATCGCCAAGCGATAGATTTGCGGAATTTCAAGGGGCCACCAGCCGCGAAATCCTCAGTCGGCGGATTCGGCGGAAGATTTTGGCTTCCAGCGAAGGATCGGCTTGCGGGCGGCACCGACTTCGTCTAATCGACCCACGCGCGTCGAGTGAGGCGCGGTCTTCACTAACTCCGGCTGCGTAGCGGCTTCCTCGGCAATCGAACGCATGGCGTCGATGAAGAGGTCGCACTCCTCCTTGGACTCCGATTCGGTGGGCTCGATCATCAATGCTCCGGGAACAATGAGGGGAAACGCCGTGGTGTATGGGTGGAAGCCATAATCGATCAGGCGCTTGGCGATGTCCATGGTGCCGACGCCAGTTTTCTTCTGGCGGCTATCGCTGAAGACCACTTCATGCATGGAAGGCGAGGCATAAGGCAGGTCGTAGACGCCTTCGAGCTGCTTGCGGATGTAGTTGGCGTTGAGCACCGCGTCTTCGGTGGCCTGACGAATGCCGGGGCCGTACGCGAGAATGTATGCCAGGGCGCGGACCAGCACACCGAAATTGCCGCCAAAGGCGCGCACGCGGCCAATCGATTGAGGGCGGGCGGCATCGAGCGCCAGACGGCCGTTTTTCTCCACCACCACCGGAACGGGAAGGAAGGGCTCGAGGTGCTTTTTCACAAGCACCGGGCCTGCGCCGGGGCCGCCGCCTCCATGAGGCGTCGAGAACGTCTTATGCAGATTCAGGTGCATCACATCGACGCCAAAACGGCCTGGCTGCGCGATGCCCGCCAGGGCGTTCATATTGGCGCCATCCATATAAAGCTGGACGCCGTGGGCATGCAGTATTTCGGCGACCTCGGCGATGCGCTGCTCAAAAATGCCGAGGGTGGAGGGGTTCGTCACCATGAGCGCGGCGACGTCTTCATTCACGATCTTTGCTAACTGCTCGACGTCGATCTGCCCGCGCGCGTCAGAGCGAATGTTCTCGACCTCGTACCCGGCGATGACGGCGGTAGCGGGATTGGTTCCATGAGCCGAGTCCGGAACGAGCACTTTCTTGCGGGGATTCCCCTGGCTTTCGAGGTAAGCGCGGATTAGAAGCAAGCCGGTCAATTCACCTTGCGCGCCAGCCGCGGGCTGCAATGTGGCTGCCTCCATCCCCGTGATTTCGAGCAAGCATTTCTGCAGGGTAAACAAAATCTTGAGGCAGCCCTGAGTAAGCTCCTGCGGCTGATAGGGGTGTTCGGTAGCGAGACCCTCGAGGCGGGCGACATGCTCGTTTATGCGCGGATTGTATTTCATGGTGCACGAGCCCAGCGGGTACATGCCCAGGTCAATTGCATAGTTCCAGGTCGAAAGCCGCGTGAAGTGGCGAATGACTTCGATCTCGCTGACTTCGGGAAGGCCCTCGATATCAGCGCGAGCGTAATCGGCCCCGAGCAGTCCCTGGGCATCGACGGCGGGCACATCGGCGGGAGGGAGCTCGAAGCCGCGCTTTCCCGGCGCCGATTTTTCGAAGATCAGGCCTTCGTTCTGGCTGGTGTTGCGACTGGCTTTTTTGATTCGGTCAACCAACGTTGCTCCTTAGCTCGCTAAAACGCTTCAAACAGGCACGGCCAGGGTTTCGCGAACGGCATAGGCGAGCCGTTCAATCTCCTCGCGACTTGTGGTCTCCGTGACGCACACCAGGCCGCACTTGGTTAGCTCGGGGTAATGCGAGCCGAGCGGCAGCGGCCCAATTATCTTGTCCCGAAGCAACTGCGCATTGATGAGGCGGACGGCGCGGGGGAACTGCACCACAAATTCGTTGAAGACGGGCCCGTCAAAGACGCGGCGCACGCCCGGCAGTTTCTCGAGCTCGGACAAGGCAAAGTGCGCCTTGGCGAGGTTCTGCTCGGCCATTTCGCGCAGACCCTGCTTACCCAACAGGCAAAGGTAAACTGTCGCCGCCAGGGCGCAGAGGGCCTGGTTGGTGCAAATGTTGGAAGTGGCCTTTTCGCGGCGAATGTGCTGCTCTCGAGTGGCCAGAGTCAGGCAGAAGCCGCGGCGCCCTTGAGCATCGGTGGTTTGCCCGGCAAGACGGCCCGGCATTTGCCGGACGTATTTCTCGCGCGTGGCGATCACCGCCGCGTAAGGTCCGCCAAAGCTCGGCGGGATTCCGAAGCTCTGCGCTTCGAGCGCCACAATATCGGCCTCCGCGGGCGGCCGGACGCTGCCGAGAGAGACGCCTTCGGCAATAGAGACGATGGTCAAAGCTTCGGCGGCACGCGCAATTTGCGCGATTCGCGGCACCGGTTCGAGCACGCCAAAGAAGTTGGGAGATTGCACCAGCACCGCGGCGGTTTCGCCGGTGATGGATCCGCTGAGGGCCTGAAGATCCAATTGTCCCGAAGATGTGAAACCGATCTCTTCGATTTGCAGGTCGAGATTTCGCGCATAGGTGGCCAGGACCTGGCGATATTCGGGATGCAGGGAGCGAGCCACGAGGACGCGGGTCCGGCGCGTGAGGCGCTCGGCCATGAGCACAGCCTCGGTGGTGGCGGTGGAGCCATCCCACATGGATGCGTTGGCCACTTCCTGTCCCGTAAGCTGGCACATCAGGGTTTGAAACTCAAAAATGGCCTGCAGGGTGCCCTGGCTGATCTCCGCCTGGTAGGGCGTATACGAAGTGAGGAATTCGCCGCGCAGCAGGATCGTGTCGGTGACCACGGAACGCAGATGATTGTAGACGCCGGCGCCTAGGAAGCTCGTGTAACCGACGGACGTTTCCGCAGCCCGCTCGCGAAAATAGCGGATGAGCTCGGCTTCGGACATGGGGCCGGGCAAATCGAGCGGGGTTTCGCGGCGCAACCCTGCCGGGATAGAGCTAAATAATTTGTCAATAGAGCGCGCCCCGATTACGTCGAGCATCTGACGGCGCTCGGAGGGGCTTTTCGGAAGATAGCGCATCAGGCCGAGGCTTCCTTTTCTTTATCCGCGATATAAGCCTCATAGGCCTTTGCATCCATGAGCTGGGCTAGCTCAGCTGAACTGGCGAGCTTGAGTTTGATGAGCCAGGCTTTTCCATGCGGGTCTTTATTGATGCTTTCGGGAGCGTCGGCCAGGGTCGGATTGATCTCGGCGACTTCGCCCGAGACGGGCGCGTAGATATCGCTTACCGCCTTGACCGACTCGACCGTGCCGAATGATTCTCCCGCTTTGAGCTTTGTGCCAACCCTGGGCATCTCGACATAGACGACATCGCCCAGTTCGTGCTGGGCGTAGTCGGTGATACCGATGGCGGCGAGATCGCCCTCGATTCGCACCCACTCGTGTTCCTTGGTGTAACGATAGTCGGTCGGATACATCGTTTCTCCCGTCTTTCTCATTCTCGAGGCCGCTCTTCGGGGCGGCTAACGCGCACGCTTGTAAAACGGCAGCGGGACAATCCTGGCCACCGGCTCATGCGCTCGAATGGCGATGCGGACTGTGTTCCCCGGAGCGCTCGATTCTACAGGCACGTAAGCCATACCGATATTTTTTTTCAGGAAAGGCGCGGGCGAGCCGCTGGTGACGCGGCCGGCTTCTTTTCCATGGGCGTCGAGAACCGGGCAGCCGTCGCGAGCAATCAGGCGCTCCTGCATCTCGAAGCCGGCCAGGATGCGGCTGATTCCGCTCTGCTTCTGCGCCCGCAGGGCGTCGCGGCCCAGGAAATCGCCCTTATCGAGCTTGCAGATCCAGCCGAGGTTCGCTTCCCACACGGAAGTGGTGTCGTCCAGCTCATGACCGTAGAGGCACATGCCCGCTTCCAGCCTCAGCGTGTTGCGCGCACCGAGGCCACACGGCACAAGCCCCTCGGCCCTTCCCGCCTCCAGCAAATCGTTCCACAATTTCTCGGAGTGTTCCGGCGCGAAGTAGAGTTCGAAGCCATCCTCGCCGGTGTAGCCGGTTCGGGCGATGAGGGCGCGCACGCCATCGATTTCGCCGGCCAGGAACCGATAGTATTTCAAAGACGCGATCGGGGCGCGGGTGAGACGTTGCACGATGCCGAGAGCCTTGGGCCCTTGAACGGCAAGCTGCGAGTATCGCTCGCCGGCGTTCTCCGCCTGCGCGGTGAAACGGCCATGGCTGCGGATGTAATCGAAGTCCTTATCCTGATTGCTCGCGTTCACGCAAAGCAAGTAATGGCCATCAGAAATCTTGTGCACCAGCAAATCATCGACAAACGTTCCCGCGGAAGTCATCAAGCCGGAGTATTGCGCCTGACCATCGGCGAGCTTGCCGGCGTCGTTGCAAGTGACGAATTGCACCAAGTCGAGCGCCTGCGGGCCGCGCACCTCGATTTCGCCCATGTGGCTCACGTCGAATAGCCCGGCGGCGGTGCGCGTGGCGATGTGTTCGCTCACAATCCCGGCATACTCGACGGGCATGTCCCAGCCGCCAAAGTTGACCATCTTGGCGCCCATACGGCGATGCACAGAGTTAAGAGCCGTCTTACGGAGTTGCGTGGTCGTGGTTTCGATCACGAAAAATCCCGATACAGGTAAGTAAGTGAAGCTAACATCGCGCGCGAAGGGAGTCAAATCCCCGGGGTTTCCGGTAGTGGCCAATATTCGAGAATCCGAATTATCGGGCGCTGGCGGAGTCAGAACCAGATTTGGCTGCGGTAATCGAGGTAGGCTTGGCCAAACTTTGCTTGTAAGACCTGGGCTTCCCGGTGCGCTCGAAACACATGCAGGGCCACCAAGAACGGGAAACTGTTTCTCACTGGGTTCAGCTTGGTATTTGACGAGGTCGATTGGAGGGCGCGGAAGATTCTGACAATGGAATTATCCCACAGGATCTTTCTGACGCGTCGCCTTCACACCCATCAGAATCCCGACTCCTAAAAGCACAACCGCACCCGCCGCAATCCAGTGCGCGGGCATGTGCATCAAGTACGCGGCATAAATTAGGCCGCCGATCACGATCGCGAACCCAATCGAGTAAAGGCCGAATGACATCGCATCTCCTGCTCGAGTCAGCCATGGCAATCTTGCCCGAGAACACAACTGCTCGCGTGCGGGAGAGCAGCGTGGAATGTGGGCCGCCCTCCGTCCCCCGGCATGGACCAACTTCGTCGCGCTTACTGTGACGAGCTGGCTTTGTGATTTTTAACCGGCAGATCATTCACCACTTGCTGAACATTCGGCACTCCAGTCGCCACACACGCCGAGCCAATTGTTCAGAGCCCCTCGAGAATACAAAGGAATCGTGGACTTCCCTCGAACGATATCCTGACTTTGCTATCTCCTATCATCTGAACGGTCATGGCGATCATCTGAATGTTCATGGCGCCAATTCCAGTATTCCGACCTTTCCCTCTTGTTCGCCTTCCTGAATTCATGGGGCTTCCTGTTGTTTTGCGTAAGGTACAGACCCCAGGCGTGGTTTTCGTTGTCATCCCAGCTGTGATAGTCCTTGTGGCCTGAATCGTAAACTCGGACCTGGACGCCAGCGCGTTGAGGTGCTGGAGCGGCTGTCATGGCCACTGGCATCACAAGGGCAGCGGTCAGGAATAGTGAAGCAATGTAAAGATGTCTACTGTTCATATTGTGTCCTCCACATTTGGCATTCTGTTTCGTTCCATGGCCATCGGATTCGTACGCTCTCTGAGCACACGGCTCACCATACGGGGATGCATCCAGGTTTATGGAATCAGCCAGTTACGAACTGCCCAGGTGCCGAAGAACCCGAACGGTGCCGATATAGTTCGCCGAGTCCCAAAACGAACAAAGCAGACTTAGCTGCTTCTCTGCATATTGAGTGAGCAGTCCAACAAAAATCGCCTCGGTCGATAAACACGCCCACATCCCGATAAACGGCATTGCCGGAAAGGGGCCCACTACAGGGTTTTTCTCCAGGACTCTTGAAGGGAATTCCGGCTTGTAGTCGCTGGCCGGGTCGCTTATATTCGGTTTAGATGAGCCCTTCGAGCGTGGTCTGTTCCGTGTGCGACAAACCCGAGCAGGATTGCAAATGCGTCCGTTACTGCTGCATTTGCACGGGAGTCGATGCCATAAAGCTCGGCGTGGACGGCCTCTATTATTGTCCGGATTGCCGCGAAGCCTGCGAAGTGAAACTGGCGAGCAGCCGTGACGCGTGAGCATTCGCGTACGATTTTGCATCTCACCCGCGACGATCGCCTGGTCGCCGCCGTGGGCGGAGCCGTGGCCCATTTCGCTGAGCGCGTGGGCATGGAAAACGCGGCTTGCAACGTCCTGACTGCGGCCCTCGAGGCGCTATGCCGCCAGACCCTGCCTTTGCTGCAAGAGAACGGGGACGTGCTGGACGTGGCCATCGAGGATTTTGAAGATCGGCTGCAGATCGTCGTTGAGCATCAGGGCGCGGCGCAGCCCACGGTGGGCGTGGACTCCTTCATCGAATCATGCGCGCGAGAATCGAAGCAGGGAATTGCCGGAGTGCAGCTGATCCGAAGCGTAGATCGAATCGAGTACGACGCGCGCAACGGCAGCATCCGCACTACGCTGGTGAAATATCTTCAGCTGGGCAAGAACGGCCGCTAAGCCTTCCTATCCGCGAATTCTTTCACTAAACAGTCGAAAAGCAGATCGTCCCTCAGCTGTTTTGGGCACCCGCTTCGGGCGGGCGAGGGATGACAGCTCTTGGAGCCTGCCTTAGCGCGGCCACGCGGGACCGCAAATTACATGGTCACAGCAAACGTATTGCGCCGGATCAAGGAGAGCATCTGTTCGTCGGTGAGCGTGAGCCGGATATTCAGGCGATCTCCCGCCGGGGTGATGCGAGTCTGATCGAGCATGGAAGCGAGGTCCGGGTTTGAGGTTCCCAGCTGGTAGCGCTTATAAAGCAGGCCGGCCTGCAAGAGCGCCGCAAACGTATTGGCATCGTCGGGAGTGGCGCATACGGATTGAAACCGGGCCTCAACCCCCGAGCTGGCGATGATTTGAATACTCAGGGCGTGGAGCCTGGAAACGAGCTGCTGCGCCTGGGGGAATTGCCCCGCTTCGGGCGCCAATTGCTGCATGGCTAACTGAGCGTAGGTCCCGTTCAGCACTGCCCAGACAACGCCCGTGCCGTTCGCTTCATTGATCAGCGGAAGCATTTGGGAATCTGTGAGCAGGCCTTGCTCCTCACCGGCACGCACGGCAAGAAGCCGCTCTAACTGCTGGCGCTGGCCAAATGCCGCCGTATTGGCGTCGAGAAAGAAAAAGAAAAGGTCGGCCGGGCCCGACCCGCCGCCGAAAGCATAGAGCGAGGAATTGCGTACTTTCACGACGGGCAGCTTTTGCGCTTTGAAGTAGGCTTCAGCCCTCTCTGGCTGAAACGAGCCGAGCGCCACGCCCAGCACTTGCTCGCTGGGTCCTGGCGCGGCATTTTTCTGCGGCGCCGCGTTGGCTCCGTTGCCTGAAGGAGGGGCCGCAGTGGGGGCCGGAGCAGGCGTCCCGGCCACGGTCGCCCAGGCCAATTCCTCCACTTGCGAGTTGGGATCGATGCCCGCGGCGGTCAGAAACTGCTCGAACTGCTTGAAACGCGCGGGAAGCATCTGTTGCTTGAGCTGGGGAAACCAGCTCAGAGCGCGCGCCTGGCGCAGATCGGCGTAAGCGAACTCGCCGACATTCTGGGGAAACATGCCAATCACATCCGTCCCGAGCGTGTTGGCGCGGGCTGGCGCCACGGAGCATGCCATCACGAATAGAAAAAGCAGCGTTGCGAGATATTTTCTATAGTTCATTTGTCACCTTCGAGGGCGCTCGGCTTATCCAGTCCATTGCGCCAGTCTCGTCAATTAGTCGACGCTTCATTTAATCAGACAGTATGCCAATCAGATGCTTGGTAATGAGATGCCGTCGGGCATCTCTGCGTTGATCGCCGTTTCGAGCCGATTTTCCAGAATCTTTTTTGCCCGAGAGAAATCCTCCAGCTGCAAAGCGGCCTCATCTTCCACGGCCAGCGCGCGCCGCGGGACCAGGCCAACGATCTCACTACTGTGAATCGAGCAGCCGTTGCGCCCGGCTTCCGCTCGCACGGCCTCGAAAACGCGGCGGATGGGGGTCTGCTCGAAATCGGTGAGATTCGTGGAGACCTGGGCAAGCTTACGATTTTTGAGCTCCACCCCGATGGCCTTTACGTGCGGCAATCCGCCGTTCGAGGCGCGAATCAGGCGCGCAATCTTTTTGGCGATGGAAACGTCGGGAGTATTCAAATTGATGTTATAGGCAATCAGAAATTTTCGCGCGCCGACGGCTACCGCTCCTGCCGACGGGTGCAGGCCCGGGCCGCCGATGTCGGGCGTGCGGTCGCTGCTTCGCGACGCGACTTCATTTTCCAAGACCACTTCGCGCAGGTGCTCGAATTCTCCGCTGCGGAGGCTTTCCAATCTTTTGCGTTCAGGCCGCATGGCCGCCTCTTCGTAGAAATAGACCGGAATCTTGTATTGGGCCCAAATCTCCTGGCCAATCTGCCTTGCCAGAGCCACGCAATCCTCCATGCTTACTCCCGCAACCGGCACGAAAGGCAAGACGTCGGTGGCGCCGATCCGCGGATGCTCTCCTGTGTGTTGCCGCAAATCAATCAATTCCGCAGCCTTGGCGACGCCGAGAAGCGCCGCCTGGCCCACCGCTTCGGGTTCCCCGGCCAGAGTTACCACGGACCGATTGTGGGCCGGATCGCTGTGCGTATCGAGCACCCAGGAGCCCTTGATGCCGCTCATCGCCGCCACAAGCGCCGTAATCCGGTTGCTATCGCGTCCTTCGGAAAAATTCGGAACGCATTCGATCAGGCGCCTCATGACTGGTGGAAAGCCTCAGCAGCAGAACTATTGGGGGCGCAATCGCTCAGCCGGACGGAGCTCACATCCACGTGCCAGCGCGCTGTAATGTTACGCAATTTGGAGCCGCATGGCCACGGCGAATGAGCGCGCCTTAGCTCAATTTGGCACTAGCGTTACGGCGCCAGCAGCCTCACGCCGCGCACGCGCGCGAACTCCCGCGCGGGTGCGTAATCGGTAGCTGCAAATAGCGATATAGCAGCCGCGAAGTCGTTGGCAAAGAGTCGTTCGATGCGCTCCGCGGTGCTGGGCTTGCCGTCGGCAACGATTGCGGAAGACGAGCTTTGCCGATCGTTCTCCTGCTGGCCTATTGCTTGCAGCGATACCCAGGAGGCGCCGCAAGCGGCGTGGAGAAGTGCAGCTAATGCTGGCGAATCCGCAAGCGCCTGGGCGACGTCGGCACCTGACGCCTCCTGCCGCGTGGGAGGAATGCTTTGGCCTGTGTTGAGGCGAACCGAGCGCCCAATCGCCACCGGCGCTTTCATCTCTCCTTGCTCGACCGAGGCGTTAATCGCAATTCCTAATTTGGCGGCCTCGTCGCCTCGAACCCAGAAGCTACGCGCCGGCAAGCCCTGGGCCCCCAAGCCCTGTGAAAGATGCCTGCCGGCAATAGCAATCCATTGCCGCAGTTCGCTATCGCCGGAAAAAAGCTCGAGGCACAGGGCATCCACACGCGCCAGATCATGGGAATCGCCGGAAAGGGGCAACAGCGTGAGCAATCCGCGGCCCTGCGCGAAATCCGGCAGAAGATACTCTGACACGAAATCGGGAATGTCATAGGCGTCGCCAACGCCCCGGCGATAAGCCTGCGCGCGAAGTCCATTGCCGAACTCGAAGACGACCGCCCCGAAGCTCTTGAGTTTGAGCATGGCCTGCAGGTGGGCAGCCATGGAGTCCAGGGCTTTTTCGGAATAACCGCGCAAATCCTCCGCTTTCGAGGTGGCCGCTTGCGCGAGCGTGAAGCCTCGCGGAACGTAGGCGCCGAGCGGATCGTCGGCGGGGGTCTGGTCGGTGAGCAAGTCGGGCAGAACGCCCCGATCTGCAAGTTCGGGAATGATCTCGGCAGCATTGCCAATCACGCCGACCGAAGCCGGTTCGCGTTTGCGTACGGCGTTTTTCAGGATGCGCAGCGCTTCGTCGAGATCATTTACCATCACTTCGCAATATCCGGCCTTCACACGGCGCTTGATTCGCTGCGCGTCAACGTCAATTCCCAGAAAGGCTCCGCCATTCAGCGTGGCGGCGAGCGCTTGAGCGCCCCCGATTCCGCCCATTCCGCCGGCCACGACGAGGCGGCCCGCCAGGCTGCCACCAAAATGCTTGCGGGCGGCGGCGCGGAAGGTTTGATAGGCCTCGGGGAGAGCACTGGAAGGGCCGGTGAACATCCAATCGGCGGCGAAGCGCGCAACGTCTGTGGGATTGGTGTTGCGAGTTTCCGCGGAATGCGGCGCGTGCCGTACAGGCCAAAAACTCGAATTCACAATGAGCACTCGGGGATTGTCGTTATGCGTTTGCAGAATGGCGACCGGCTCGCCGGACTGAATGAGCAGCGTTTCGTCGTCCTCGAGTTCGCGGAGCGCATTCACGATGGCTTGGAATGCCTGCGCATCGCGAGCCATTTTGCCGATTCCTCCGGAGGCGATTAACTGCTCAGGGCGCTCGGCTACGCCAGGGTCGAGGCTGTTCATCAGCATGCGCATCGCCCCTTCTTGATGCCAGCCTTTGCAGGAAAGGACCGTGCCCCGCGGCGAGCAGATCGGTTTGGAGGCAATCGCGGCTTCGGTGTGAGATTGCGTCACGGAGGGCCTCGCGTTGATATTAACCCAGCGTCGGTCCGTTTCACTCTTCCACGGGGCCGAACAGCAGATTCCGCGGCGGGTTGCCGCCGCTCCCGGGCTGCTGTAGAGTGCGGGACGATGGCTGCGAACTATCCGACGTTGCCCCGGCGCTTGCTCGAGGGGATCGATCGCTACGCGTCTTCGCGGGCTCAGATTCACAAAGTGGGCCAGGAGTGGGTAGCGATCTCCGCAAAAGAGATGCTGCGCCGGATTGCGGGACTTTCCCGCGGCTTGGCAAAGTTGGGAGTCGCAGAAGGCGATCGCGTGGCGCTTTTCGCGCCCAACAGCCCGGAGTGGCACATTTTCGATTTTGCCGTGCTCGGCCTCGGCGGGGTTGTCGTGCCCATCTACTTCCGGGAATCGCCCGAGCGCATTGCGTACATCCTGAGCCATTCCGAGGCCAAGGTTATTTTGGTTGCCGGGGAGGAACAGGCTAAGCGCTGGCAGCAAATAGCGGAACGCAGCCCCGGCGTCGAGCGGGCCATCGTCTCGGGCACGGTTGCGAGTGCGGTTGCCAGCGGAGCGGCGATAAAAGAGTCCGCGGCGACGCGCACGGATGGCGGCGGCTCAGGTCGCAGCGGTGCGGGCGGCTCGCCGTCTTATGAAACTCTCATCGCGGACGCGGGCGATGCCGAGATCGAGGCCTACCGCCGGCGGGCGGCCGAGCTGAGCCCGGATTCGCTGGCGTCGATCATCTACACCTCGGGCACGACGGGCGAGCCCAAGGGCGTGATGCTGTCTCACGCGAATTTCACCTCCAATAGCGAGGCGTCGTTCGAACGCTTCGAGCTGCAGCCCGGCATCCTGGCGCTCTCTTTCCTGCCTCTTGCGCACGTCTACGAGCGGCTGGTGGACTACGGATATCTCTTCAATGGCATCTCCGTCGCCTACGTCCCGCGCATGGAAGACGTCCCGCAAGCACTGCTGGAGGTGCGGCCGCAGGTCGCCGCGGCGGTGCCGCGCTTTTTCGAAAAGCTCTACGGCAATATCCTGGAGCGCGGCGCAAAGACCACCGGGATTCGCCGCCGCCTCTTCGAGTGGGCGATTCGCGTGGAGCGCAAGGCCGTGCCGTGGCGCGCCTATGGGCGGCCGGTGCCGGCAGGGGTACGCTGGCAATGGCACGTGGCGAATCGCCTCGTTTACCAGAAATTTCGCGACGGCGTAGGCGGACGCATGACGGAGTTCATCTCCGGAGGCGCGCCGCTCGCGCCCGAGCTTGCCGAATTTTTCACGACGGTCGGCCTGCCGCTATTTCAGGGCTACGGATTGACGGAAAGCTCGCCCGTGATTTCCACCAATCTGCCGCGAGAGAATCATATCGGCACCGTCGGCCGCCCCATTCCCGGCATAGAGACGCGCTTCGCCGAAGATGGCGAACTGCTGGTTCGGGGCCCCTGCGTGATGCAGGGCTACTACAAGAAACCGGAGGAGACGCGCGCCGTGCTTTCACCGGATGGATGGTTGGCTACCGGCGACATCGGACGGCTGGATGCCGACGGCTACCTGACCATTACCGATCGCAAGAAGGAGTTGCTCAAGACCGCCGGCGGCAAGATGATTGCTCCCGCGCCCATCGAAAATGCCCTGAAATCGAGTCCCTACATTTTGAACGCGGTGCTCGTAGGCGATCGCCGCCCTTACATTGCCGCGCTCATCGTGCCGAACTTTGTGACCGTGCAGGCGCGGGCATCGCAAGCGGGCTTGAAGTTGTCTTCGCCGCAAGAGATGGCCGGCAGCGTCTGGGTGCGCGATCTGATCGAAAGCGAGATCAAGCGCCTGACGCCGACTCTGGCTCAGTTTGAAACCATCAAGCGCTTCGCCCTGCTGGCCCGCGAATTCACTTTTGACGGCGGCGAGCTCACGTTTACGCTCAAGCTCAAGCGACGCGTGATCGATCAGCGCTACGGCGAGGTCATCGAACGGCTCTATGCGCAGCCCTCGGCCGTGCGACCTTGAGGCCGCAAGCCAGGCTCAAGTAGGCAGTGCCGCTGCCAATATGCGCCAAGCCGCAGTACAATAAAACTTCGGGAGAACGTCATTGATGAACGATTCGTTGGTTATCGCGGGCCGCGCCTTTCATTCGCGCCTGATTGTGGGCACGGGAAAATACCGCAGTTTCGGCGAAATGCGGCAGGCGCATGAGGCCTCCGGCGCGGAGATCATTACCGTGGCCGTGCGCCGGGTCAATCTGACCGATCGCAGCAAGGAGTCGCTGCTGGACTACATCGATCGCGACAAATACTTTCTGCTGCCCAATACGGCGGGATGCTACAACGCCGACGAAGCCGTCCGAACGGCGCGGCTGGGCCGCGAGGTGGGACTTTCCAACTGGGTAAAGCTCGAAGTCATCGGCGATCAGCAGACGCTTTTTCCGGACACGGCGGAACTGCTGCGGGCCACCGAACAATTGGTGCGCGAGGGATTCGTGGTTCTGCCCTATACCAATGACGACCTGGTCGTGGCGCGTCGCCTGGTGGACGCGGGAGCCGCTGCCGTTATGCCTCTTGGCGCTCCCATCGGCTCCGGCATGGGCATCCAGAATCATGCCTCGCTGCGCATCCTGCGCGAACGCATTACCGAAGTGCCGTTGATCGTTGATGCGGGCGTGGGTACCGCTTCCGACGCTACGGTGGCCATGGAGTTGGGCGCAGATGGCGTGCTTATGAATACCGCTATCGCCGAGGCGCAGGACACCGTTCTCATGGCGGAAGCGATGCGCCATGCCGTGGAGGCGGGACGCCAGGCCTTCCTCGCCGGCCGAATTCCCAAGAAGCTCTATGCCAGCGCCTCGAGCCCACTTGCCGGGGTCGTCCGGTAGCGCTCCCGCGCCGCCCGAGAGAAAAATCGGGCGGCGGCAATGACCCACCGCAGCGAGCGTCCAAAACGTAATCCCCTGTGATAACGTGCGTTTCGTGACGGACGCGGCCAAGCAGCGCATTGCCTTCCTCGACTGGATACGCGGCTTTGCCTGCATCGGCATGTTCGAGACCCACGGCTACGATTCCTGGCTCAGCGAAAGCGCCCGGCACACCAAACTCTTCCAGTTGTCGCAATTGGGCGGAACGCTGCCCGCGCCGCTGTTTCTCTTCGCCGCCGGAATTTCAGTCGCGCTAGTGACTGGGCGAGCAGTGCAAAAAGGAATCCCCTCCGGGCAAGCGGCTCGCGGGACGATGTTGCGAGGCGCACAAGTCTTGGGCTTCGGACTGCTCTTTCGGCTGCAAGAGTTCCTGCTCGGCCAGCCGCGCGCTCCCTGGAGTGACCTGCTGCGCGTGGACGTTCTCAACGTCATCGGCGTCTCCATCATTCTCATGGGCTTTCTTCTTGGGCTGATCTCTTGGCTGGCCGAGTTGCGTAATCAGGCCCCGGGCGGAATTTCTAATACCGTCAGTCCCGCGCCTCGCTGGGGATACGTGGCCTCGGCGATGATCGCAGCGGCCGCGATTACGCTGGCCACTCCCGCTCTGTGGACGACGCACCGGCCGCGGTGGCTGCCTTGGTTCCTGGAATCTTACGTGAACGGCGTGCACAACCTGGGCGTGCCCCAGTCGTGGCTC
>Ga0206939_10033_pt1 | contig 42974 bp, 42 predicted proteins | sample Alteio_BWOrgHeat_10_FD_152921 | JGI IMG/M metagenome (GOLD analysis project Ga0206939, IMG submission 152921) | Enriched cells from forest soil in Barre Woods Harvard Forest LTER site, Petersham, Massachusetts, United States -... | ecosystem: Environmental > Terrestrial > Soil > Temperate forest >... | reverse complement strand
GTTCGAGTTGTAGGATCGATCCCTACCTGGCGCGTCACCTTTCGTCCATGGCGCCGAGATCAAAGCTCGTCTTGCACGCTGTGCCGGCAGGCCTGCTGCTGGTGCTCTGCATTCTTTCACCGCGCGCCGGCAGCGCCCAGACATCCCAGTCCGCAGCTGACAAGACGATGCTTGCGGTGTCCAAAGCACAAAATGAGGGCCGGCTCTTGGACGCCGAAAAGATCCTCCGCGACGCGATTGCCGAAACTCAGGAAAAAGAGCCGAACAGTCCGCGTCTTGGCGACTACCTGAGGCGTCTGGCCAGGATTCTCGGGAGCAGGGGAGATTCTTCCGAGGTCGTTGCGCTGAACAAACGCGCTCTGGAAGCCGACCGAAACGCCCTGGGCCCCACGGATTTGCGTGTCGCAAACGACCTTACTTTCATGGCCTCCATCGCCCTCAGCCAGGGACGAAATCAGGATGCTGAGCAGCTTTACGGCCAGGCCCGTGAAATCGCGCAGCTTCATTTGGCGCGTCTGCAAACCACCCAGGACATTGACGGGACGGGCGCCGTTTTCAGCGCGCTCGCGAGCTTCTACATGAAGGAGAGCCGAACGGGCGAAGCGGAGGCGATGCTGCAACAGATGAAGAAAGTGTGTGACCGGCTACCGCCGCATCCGGGGGTCGCTTTGGTGTGCGACATGGTGCCAACGCAACTCGCGGAGTTGTATCGTAGCGAGGGCAGAGCGGCCGAGGCCGATCAACAGCCGTCCGTCAGGATGGGCACGCCGCCCGAATTGGCCAGGCTCGACAGCACGGCCGAGCAGTACGAAGACGATGGGCTTTACCCCCAAGCCGAGGCCACCTACAGGCAGGCCGTTGCCTGGATCGAAGCCAACCGAACTCTGCCCACGGGGATTGGTCTGGGAATAACGTTGATTGCCGAACGCTACAACCGGCTAGGCGCTGCGCTCGAGAAGCAGGGCCTCAACGAGAAGGCGGAAGCCACTTATCGAGAAGCGATCGAACTCCAGGAAGCAGCGAGCGCGGAAAGACCAGGTTCCGTTTATGCCTTCAATTTCGCGCCCTTGCTAAGCTTTTACCGTGCCCGCGGGCGTCTGAGCGAGATCGAGCCCATCATTCGTAAGGCGCTCGAAGTGCAGGAAAGCATACTCGGCGCGAACGCCCCACTCGTAGCCGGGACGCTCATCGAACTCGCTCGGGTTTACCAAGAAGAGGGAAGAACCGACCAAGCGAAGTACTTGGAATCCGAAATGCTTTACGAGCGCGCGGTAGAGATCGAGCAGATGAATGTGGGCAACGACAGTCCTCAAATGCTCCGCGTGCTCATCCCATATGCGAGTCTCCTTCGCGGAATGCACCAGGATGCGAAGTCTGCTGAAGTGCAGGCACACATCAACGCGATTCAAAAGCAAACAGAACGTCCCAGGATCAACTGAGTAGCTTTTCGTTTTGGCCCCGGGCTCACTTCACGCAGAACGGAACCGGCTCCGGGCATTTACCTCCCGAAAAAGTCGTCTTTCCCGAAACTGCCCGACGAACTCAGGCCGAGAGCCAAAACTGGGCAAAATCGGATTCTGTAACATTTATTTTCAAACGTGACGTTATGGCGGAAGAACGCAAAAATCGCCTTCTGTGAAGGGGTGACTCTAACTTAACCTACTTAGTTTCAATGCGATGCGCCTGTTTTGGACGCAGAAATGCACGTATCTCCATAGAAACACTTGGCTTAACATGAGTTACATGGATACCCTCGCTGCGGGCGCGCACTCTTTAGAATCAGATAGTTAGCCCATAATACGGCCTCAAATGCGTAATTTTGGAGGGTGAAAAGCCGCGCGATCTCCATTTGCGGAACCGCTGGTTTTGCGCATATTTCCAGGCATGCGCGGCGCGCGTGTGCGTGCGCCCGCGTTGTGTTTTCAAGCGTTTACGAGATTTTGGGCTGTTTTTGTCGTGAATTCTAGGCCGGCTCCGGGAGATAGAGCGTTCGAATGGGCTGCTAAAATGTGCAGCAACGGAGAAACGTCCCGACTGATGTGATCAGTACGCTCCCGCCGGGGATGGCATTCCCAGACCACACAATTTGCCGGAAAAACCGAGCTATCTTGTCTAAGCTGGGAGCCGCAACAACGCTGAAATAGAAGACTGCCGAGATCTTGCGAGGTGGGGGCCGCATTTTGAGAAGAGGACTTATCAGGCCCTATCCGACTGGGGATCGAAAGGGCCGCTCCGAAAGCACGTTTTTGAGGGGCATGAAAGCGCGCTTGTCAGATTGCGCGACCAATCAGGAGCTATACCCATCGCCGCCAAGCTGGGGGCAGTCAGCCAGGCGATGGTGCAGAAGAGACGGTGGCAGGTGTCAATTCGCCGCCATAACATCGAATGCCCCCCTGCTAATTTTCCGAAGGCCTCTCAGCATGATCGATGACCAGCATGTCAATTGGAGTTCGGGCGGATTCTAACTTTAGCCCTAGCTGGTCCTGGATGGCGGTAAAAATCGACGGCTCGGAAGAATCGGTTGCCATTCGCAGTATTCTTCCGCCTGGGTCGAAGGGTACTTCGCCAACCTCGGGACTCCATCGAAGTTGGATATCATATCGCCCGGTGAGGTTCGTCTTGTCGATGAGAGCGCGACCTAACCGTTGCGAAAGGAATTTGGTAAACAGGGCCATTGTCGCCGCGTTGCCTATCAGGCTGCCGGCACCGAGCTGTATGGCGCCGTGGTTCGGGCCAGCTCCCGGCGATGCAGGGCCGTTGACCTCTGGGGATGTCTGATCTGCCGACCACTTGATTTTTGGCCCACCTTCTCCCACGACGAGAGTACAAATGGGAACTTCTTTGGTCTCACGGCGAAGCTTCAGTTGGAATCGATCCTCTAGTAGCGATTGCAGCATCAGCCGACATTGATCTGGATCTGCCGTCGGGTCTTGCGCCTTCCCTTCGACGTCGAAACGGTCGGAGCTAACCCAACCCGGTCCTCCGGATATTTGGAAGTCCTGTAGCCGATAGGCGAGACCTATCAGAATCTTGAGCGTTACGTACCGGCCACCGCCTTGGCCGTCACCGGCTCCAAACTCAAGTGTGTCGGGGCTATTTGAGCTCGGCTTAATCGATGCGAGCTCAAACACAGGCCGCTCCGCAGTGCCTGCCCGTGCTTGGGCCCGTAATCGTGGCGCCGTCAGCGTGCCCACCAGCACCGGCACGGCCAGCGCCATCACTCCGGCCGTTGCCAGGAAGACTTTTCTCCAGGCATTCAGTGCTTCTCCAGTATGATTTCTGATGATCCGGTCCATCCTTTTCTTGAGGTCGGAGCCGGTTACGCCGGAGATGCAAGTTAACGGCGACTCTAAATAGAACTCGCAAACCTTGAGGATGCTTTCGGCGTAGACCTGTGCTTGGCTGCCGGATTGAAGCACTTCTTCGTCACAGGCGTGTTCCCGTTCGTGTACTATTCGCGCGCCCAGCCACCACACCAGCGGATGAAACCAGAACAGGGCTTCGACCAACATGTGAAGCGCAGCCGCAAGATTGTCTCGACGGCGTACGTGGCACAGTTCATGGGTTAGGACAGCTTGTAGTTGGGCCTGAGTCAGGCGGGTTGCGATGCCTTCAGGCAGCAGCAGGACCGGACGAAATATGCCGAACACTCCCGGCTCAAGGCGCGCGGGAGTAGACACGACTCGAATCGGTAGGTCGAGGGACAAGGGCGATGCGGCGCGCACCATGGCGCGTATGCGCAGCCACTCACGGACCCAACCGGCGGCGACGACTAGGAATCCACAGATCCAAACTGCCCAGATAACCAAGAGAAGCACTCGCAGATGATTCGGCGCGGACTTCGCAGCGGGGAGCGCCGTCAGGAAAATGGGACCACTGACCATGTCCGTCACGGTCGCGAAGGCATGTGGCATGATCGCGGGAGCTGTGCGCCATTTAAACTGATGGCCGATGCTCACCAGCCACGAGAAGGGAAGCAAAAATTTGTATGAAGCCGCCAGCCAGAGGCAATACCGCACGCGCGCCTTATTGCGCCGCAGCACCAGAGTCACCAATCCCGCCACGGCGGCGAACAGCGTGGATTGCCAGAGATGGCTCACCAGGGGGGCCAAAGACGCTGAGATCATGATGTTTTATCCTTTCTCGACAGTTCACGAAGCATTTTCTCTGCTTCCTTCACGTCGTCCAGGGTGAGCTTTCCGGATTTGACGAAATGCGCCATCACTGGCTTGGCGCGGCCTCCGAGCAATGCCAGTAGCTCATCAATCAACGTGCCTTGGGCATCTTCGCGGGAAATCGTGGCCTCGAAAATATCTGCGTTGCTGATCCTTTTCGCGCGGCGGACAATCTTCCTTTTTACTTCCATGCGGTAGACCGTGGTTTGCACAGTGGTATAGGCCGGACGGTTCTTCGCAGGGAAAGTCTCCTGAATCTCCCGAATGGAGCACATACCGTTACTCCAAAGCGCTTCCATGATTCGCAGTTCCAGGTTGGTGAGTTTCGATGCGGACATTCACTGACTCCTATTGAACAATTTGAGTCTACTATTACAATAGGTGCAGTCAAGAACTTTTTTAAGCAATAGAGAACCTCAGGGGGCAGCCTTACGCCGTTTCCACGACTGACAAGAATGCGCCAAAGCCAAAGTAGAGGCGGTCACTCCCGAAAAACGGGATTTTCGGAAGCTTGCTGTTTAGGCTCCAGCGCACACAAAAACAAAACAAAGGAAGCAGTTTTGGCTAAGCCGCCGCTGCTTCTCGGGGTGTGTTCTATGAGTCGGTTATAGTGCGGGACAATTACGAATAGTTGCACCGTGGCCGCTCCGTGCGCCTAGATGTGTAGTTGTGTTCGCTGTGTTGAACCTTATTAGCTTGACCCCATAGCGCAAAGAGAGCAAACTCCGCGCGATCAAGGGCTGCCCAGCCCGGCCAGATCACGGTCCACTCCTCCCCGCGTGGAAGGGCAACCCGCGAACCTTTTCACAACAAGGAGAGTGCCGTGAGGAAAACCTTCCTAGCCGTTCTGTGTCTACTACTTCCGTTGGCATCCGTCGCAGCTGAGAGCGGTTATAACGTCAAATACGATGGTGGTTCGGTAACCAACGTCAAGGCCGGCAACGACGTAAAGCTTTTTATCGAGGGGAACCAAATTCGCATCGTCCGGGACAAGGCTGATGTGGCGACGATTCCGGCTTCGTCTGTTACGGAAATTAGTTACGGTCAGGATGTTCACCGCCGCGTCGGTACTGCTGTTGCCGTTGCCGTATTTTCCTTCGGAATAGGTGCTCTTACTGCGCTCAGCAAGTCCAAAAAGCACTTCATCGGATTGACATGGGCGAATGGCGACGCGAAGGGCGGATTCGCGATGCAGTGCGATAAGAACGACTACCGTGGCATTCTCGCAGGACTCGAAGGAGTAACAGGAAAGAAGGCCGTCGATTCCGACGCACTGAACGTCAAGAACTAGTCACCATCGGGGCCGGATGGGGCCCGGGCACCGGCCCCGGGATGCTGCTACTTACGAACCAAAATGGTTCCGACACCAAACAATTCGCCCGTTTCGCACGAAGAAATGTGAATGGCAGCCTCTTATTCTTCGAACGGAAGGATGCAGAGTCGGTTTTCTCCGACGGCCAACGACTAGACACCAACGAGGCGAATCATTCGGCAAAAGACTTAGTTGCAACAACTCTCCGCAGTCACAAGGACACAGCAAAGCAGCGGACCACGGTTTCCCGTCGCCAATTGCATACAGACAGCGTGGGTGAATTTCGCTCGGCAATTCTTCCACATGTTGGAGGCGGTAAGATCGTTTTCCCCGCCCTCCCAAAGCCCAGTCGGTGGCTCGATTCCAGAGCCTTTTGGCGAAGGTCTTCATGACAAGGATGGCCTGTCTAGCAAAGGGTCAGTATCCCCGCGACCAACGTACCTTTTGAGCAAGTCGCATTCTTTGGTTTCAGGTTCGGAGAGGAGCACGACCTCACTGAGATTTCCCGCAATCATCGCGAAGTCTGCATTAGGTTGGTTACGGTAAGGATGAATGCGGGCCAAAAAATCGTTCAGCGCCAGGGATGCGAAGAACATATTCACGCTTATAACTGCGGGACGGTCCTCCTCAACACCGTGAATATAGCCCTCTTCGCGATGACGCTCGTAGAGTTCCGGGTTAGTCCTTCTCATTTCTTCGGCCCGGATCTGCTCCAGATCGTAAACACCCCGGCTGAACAGACTCGAACGTCCAGGTTGTATGTAATGGACTGCACCGGCGACTGTCGAAACGCCTCCTTTTCCATCCGCTTCCAGACGTATACCGACATCAAAATAAGGGAGACAATAAAAGGTAGCTAGGCGGTTCAAGAGATGTCGCCCTTCGGCACCATCCATGCATCCAAAAACAACATCGCATTCCGCCACGGCGCAGACTGCTTGCCGGCTGGCGAGATTTTGGTGAATGGGGCGAACTTCCTGTCCCAACCCCATTCTCGCGATTGCCGATGCCAAAACATGCACTTTCGGTCGGGAGAGATATGCGTCTTCTTTCCCTGAATTGATAATGCGATTCAGATTTTTCTCCTCAACAAAGTCCGGGTCGACGAGCACCAAACGTCCTATTCCGAGACGCGCAAGTTGCTCGGCGACAATACTTCCCGTTCCCGAACAACCGACGACCGCAGCCGAGAGTGAGCGCAGGAGGGCAGTTGTTCCTTGGCCAAACGCTTGAGCATGGCGAGTAGTGAAGGCTTCCGGAAGAGCCACAGCTCTTGGTGACCACATCCTTAAATCGTCATCGACGACGGTAATCAACGATATTTCACCAGAGATGCCTTCGTCGTCGACTACTCGACCGAAGCACGTGCCGTCCGGCAACATGATTACGCTGGCGTGAGCTAAACCGTCGTCTAGAACATTGCAAACCGACTGAAGGAATGCTTGGTCAGACTCATTATCAGTTCGCGAAAACAAAGCGTAGTCAACGGTATGGCTATGGATCTTCACGATCGCTTGGCGCTTTCCGTAGGCTTGCTGCATAAGAGGTTCTGCCACATCCGTTGGCCAAGTGACTTGATCCGGGGTCCGAATCACGCACGTTTCATGGGGAATCAGTGCGACATCCCTGACGGTTAGCACGTGACTTTCGTCGCCGTCTCGTCTTCCACAGAGTAGTAGAGCAACGGCTTCCTTTCCATCGCCCGGGAACAGGTGGGATTGTAGTTTTTGGTAATGAAGCCCAGTCATTCGAAGCTTGTATCGTTTCATTGTCATGCCTTCTCAAACTCACGCCTCAACCAATCGTCAACGAGGCCGAGATGGTTGGGTATATTGTCGACACCTGGGCGCCATGGATTCAATGCCGTCCGGTGACGTGACCATCTTTGCCAGGATTGACCGCAAATAGTTTGCTGCGAAAGGTTGGCGATTGACTTGGCATCTATGCGCTGTAACGCGGGCTGGAAGTAAACCATATCAATTTGAGTGTCAGAATAGTTGGCGGGAATGAGCAAGGCGGCGCTTGCTTTAGCTCGGTTGTATGCACCCGGTATGTACCAGTCGTGGATAAACAACCATTGTGTAGCACCATCCTTAACTGTTTCCCATGGAAGCCCGAGGCCGTCCAGGTACTCTTCATCTTCCGCAGGCAAACGGAAGTCGCGACGAAGGGCCGCTGTTTCGCGACCCTCCGTTGTCCCCTTTGGCATCGTTGTGAACCGCTCCACCCGGTGAAGATGAAGATCGACAACCTGATCCGGCTCAATTGGAACAGGTTGATGGCCGCGTTTGTGTTCGTAAAGCTTGAATTGATCTGGAGTTTTGCCCACGAGGGCGAGGATCTCTCGTCCGGTGATCGTGTGCACGTGAACAGTCACACGCTCCTTGTCAATTCGGATCACATAGCGCCGCGCGCGGGGAATGGGATGCCCTTTTTTTGACAGCTCTTCCACATCGACTTCGTCAATCAGTTCTTCGAGGGTGCCTTGGTTCTTGTTAGCGTCTTCCATATGCGGGGACCTCCTGGGGCCCCACAAACAATATACCATAAATAGCTATTTTATAGCTATTCTATATATACTTGCTGTTGACATCATGGCCATATCCTGTATACTCGGGTTGCCGATCGGGAGGGGAAAAATGGCCGACCAGATTAAGCGGACGATGACGTTGAACCTGACAGACGCTGAGATGCGTGTCCTGGAGCAGCTTTCAACACAGAAGGACCTCAGCAAGACTGCGGTAATTCGCCAGGCTCTCCGACTCTACCAACTGATGGAGATGCGTTTGGCCCGAGGCGAAAAGCTTTTCTTTGAGAGCGATGAAACGAAAGAGAAAGCCGAGCTCATGCTCTTATGAAGTCGTTGGTTTCGACCGTTGACCTTCTGAACAGGGTAACGGGCCAATTTGTGGAAGCCCAACTCTACAGCGGCTTCGACGAAAAAAATCTTAAGGATTTCGAGTCTCAGTGGCTTCCGCTTCTCGCAAAGAAACTTCGACGGTCCACCCCGGAGCAGTTAGCCGAAGCTCAAGCTCAGGATGCTCGTTGGAACTGGAGGAGAAAAGAACTGGCCTGGGGTCACGCTCTCAGCTACCAAGCCTTTGCCGTGGAAGCCGACTCAGTTACGCAGGGACTTATGTATGTAAGCAAACTCCGCCATAGCCGTTTGGCCGGTCAACTTGGTGCTCCGGTGATCTATGTCGAGGCGATTGCCACTGCTCCTTGGAATCGGCCCGGCTTTTCACCACAACCTAAATACAAGGGAGTCGGACAAGTACTCATGCAAGCCGCGATCAGTCTAAGCATAGACGAAGAGTTCAAGGGCCGAGTCGCCCTACACGCCCTTCCCCAATCCGAGACCTGGTATCGAACTGTCCTCGGTATGAGCGATCTTGGACCTGACCCCGACGACCACAATATGCGGTACTTCGAATTAACCACCGAACAAGCGATGAAACTCATTCGCTGAGAAAGGAGAGGGAACATGAACCTTCATATTGATAGGGCGCATCTCCGAGAAAGAATTCGTCGCGATCTGGACCTGGATGTCGAAGCCGGGTTCCCCATTCGAGACGTGGAAGAACTCAACATGTTTGCACCGCGCGATCTCTTAGTCGGGCACTTGGCGCCGGTAATGGAAATGACCATCGCGTTCGGCACGCTCATAGAGCTCTCGCGCCGCAAACGCAAGCTCACGATCGAACAGGTTGCCGACGAAGCAAGGATTGATGTCGGCGAGTTGGTTGCCATCGAGAGAAAACAGAGCGGGTATGTCCCAAAGCCCAGAACCATCCACCAGTTGGCTATGTTCTTTCGCCTGCCGGAAAAAGGGTTGATGAAACTGTCCGGAGCCGTAATTTCCCGTGACGAAAAACTGCGAAGCGCCGCCTTGCGATTCGCCGCAAAGTCGGCGGGACTCGACAAGCTAACTAAGAGTGAAGAAGAGCTCTTACATGAAATTGTGAAGTGCCTGTCTGAATAGCCTCGGGAGGCAAGGCCTTGAGCTCAATGGACATTGGCGAGCATGAGAAAACCGACATCCGCGCTCAAATCCGCCGTGTCCTCGTCGATCTGGGAAATCCGGAACCTCCGTTGAAGCTCCCGGAGGTTCGGGAACTCTTAAAGCTCGATCTCCATTACTACAACAGCACCAACCATGGCGCCTTGCAGGATCTCGCTCACAGGATCAGAGTCGGCGGAAAACAGATTCTCGCTCGTCCAACTCTCATCCTGGATGTCATCCGCAAGGCCAGCCTCTCCGCGCTATGGGTTCCGGACCGCCGCCGCATTCTCTTGGATGATTCAGTCCCGTCTCCCAAACTCCGTTGGAACGAGGGTCACGAAATCGGCCATAGCCTGATCCCTTGGCATCAACAATACCTTTTCGGCGACACACGGTTTACTCTTGATCCCTCCTGCCACGCGCAAGTGGAAGCTGAGAGCAATTTCGCAGCAGCACAACTCCTGTTTTTGCAAGAGCGATTTGTAATCGAGGCGCGCGACCTTCCTTTTACTTGGCTCTCGATCAAGCGACTTGCGAAGCGTTTTCAGAACACCATAACCACAACTCTTTGGCGCATGGTGGAATCGCGAGATCCCTTACATCCTGTTGCTGGTCTGATCAGTCACCACCCTCGTCACCCAGAAATTGGCGCCTCCGACGACGGAGCACCTGTGCGTCATTTCATCTTTTCCCAGGGCTTTCGCGAACGCTTTTGCAAAACAACGGCCGACGTCGTTCTTGCACAAGTTACGTCTTACGTCACTTGGAGCACCAAGGGCCCAACGGGCGAAGCCAAGATCTCACTATTTGACGACAACGGAAACCCACACCCATTCTTGTTTTCGAGTTTCTCGAACGGTCACACTCTTCTCACCTTCGCTATCCTGGTAAAGTAGGTTACCGGCTCTTGCCAACCATGGGTTCCACCTTCCCAGAGACGATTGTCGTTCAGGATGTTGACGTGTCCAATCGGGGACCTAGCAAGGAACATGCAACTTATCAGAGGGCTGAGCTAGCCGCCCCTGAGGGGCACGAAATTCTGAATTTCCACTTATCCGTCGGGGCTAAAGGTCACTCAAAAAAAGGCCACCCGGCTGGCGGAAGCCTAAACTCGGCGCGTTTTTAGAATTCCAAGCGAGCGTTTCGGCCTTCGTAAGGTCCGCGTAAAATCCTCTGCAAATCCAGCGCAAATCAAATTCTTTTTGCTCGTGTGCGGATTTATCTTGACAAGGAGTCTGCTATTGTGGCATATGCTGTGCCAGAAGTAAAAACGGGCCTGCCGACTGTTTGAGCAGCCGACAAGCCCTAACTCACATTGGAGGGCTAATCTCCTATGCAAGCTGCATCCAGCATATCGCAACACTCTTCCGTCTATCAGATCGTAACCGAACAGATCATCAAGCAACTGGAAGCGGGCTTCGCGCCCTGGCATCGGCCCTGGACTACACAGATTCCGCAGAATCTTGTCAGCAAGCATCAATATCGCGGTATCAACGTATTCCTGCTCGCCAGTCGCGGTTATGGCTCACCGTATTGGCTCACGTACAAGCAAGCTACCGAACACGGCGGAAACGTGCGCCGTGGTGAGCACGGCTCTAAAGTCGTCTTCTGGAAAATAGACAAGTACGAAACTGAAGACGCCGATGGCCAGAGCGTAGCGAAGACTTCCGCCATCTTGCGCTACTACACCGTCTTTAACGTGGAGCAATGCGACGGCGTCACTGCGCCCGGCTCAGACAAGCTCATCAACCCAATCGAGGAATGCGAGCGCATCGTTGCGGGAATGCCGAATCCGCCCGCGACGGTGCAAGATGCTCGCGCATGGTATCGGCCATCCACTGACACGGTAGGAATGCCGTCGCGGAATGCGTTTGGATTAGCCGAAGAGTACTATTCGACGCTGTTCCACGAATTGACACACTCTACAGGCCATCCGTCGCGCGTCGGGCGCGAAGGCATCGAGAAGCTAAACACGTTTGGCTCTGAGTCGTACTCCAAAGAGGAACTAATCGCCGAGATGGGCGCCGCGATGCTAGCGGGAGTCACTGGTATTGAGCGTAAGACTCTCGCTAACTCTGCGGCTTATCTCAAGTCGTGGATTGACGTACTCAAATCTGATTCGCGCATGGTCGTCTTCGCCGCGTCTCAAGCGCAGAAGGCCGCCGATTACATTCAGGGGGGCGCGCGATGAGCGCCCCTTCTCTGCCGTTTCCGCACAGTCTCGCGGAGAAGTACAGGCCGCAAAGTATTGCTGAGTTTATTGGTTTGGATAAACCGAAGAGGATACTGGCGAAGTTTGCCGCACAGCCTTACCCGTCGGCATGGCTCTTTGTAGGGCCATCCGGCGTTGGCAAAACGAGCATGGCGCAAGCTCTGTGCTCGCAAATCAAAGGCGAGTTAACGCACATCCCTAGCCAGAAGTGCACTGCGCAAGCAATCGAAGAGGCTTGCTATCACTGCCATTTCGTTCCGCTGACCGGAGGGTTCCATGTGGTCTTGATTGATGAGGCCGACAGGATGACACCCGCCGCGCAATTGGCCCTACTGAGCAAGTTGGACGCGACTGCGTTTCCGCCTAACACCGTGTTCATCTTTACCTGTAACTCCACAGATGGCCTAGAGCCGCGATTCTTGAGCCGATGCCGAGTTATTGAGTTTTCGAGCTATGGCATGGCCGGGGAGATCGCCGAATATCTGGACAAGGTCTGGCACGCCGAGGGCGGAAATGGGAACGCACCGGACCTAGCGCGCCTAGCCAAGGAATCACGCAATAACGTGCGCGATGCGTTGATGAAACTCGAAGTAGAGCTAATGGCCCTCTGAGGCTGGAACATGTGTGTACTGCTCATGCTGAACTTAGCGAGGCTGCGAAAGATGAAGATGAAAAAGACCTACAGCACCAGACAAGCCGCCGCAAAGATGCGGGTTTCGTTTCGGACGCTCAATCGTTGGCTGGCTGACGGCAAGATCAAGCCGTCGAAAGCTATCAAGATGCCGAACGGCCGCACGCTCTGGCTCTGGAGTACGGCGGATATAGCCAAAGGCCGCAGGGTTAAGGCGGCACAAACTCCCGGCCCAAAGCCGAAGGCAGGCCGCCGATGAGCGCACGCGTCGCAATCTACGCCAGAGTCAGCACAATAAATCACGGCCAGGACGCGGGCCTTCAAACTAGCGAGCAGCACCAATTCGCTGAGGCACGTGGCTGGTGGGTTTTTGACGACTATATTGACCAGGGAGTGAGTGGGAGCAAGGATTCACGCCCCGAATTGAACAGGCTGATGGCGGACGCGAGGCGCAGAAAGTTCGATATTGTACTTGTGTGGAAACTGGACCGCTTTGGCCGTTCTCTGCGTCATCTGGTGAATGCGCTCGCTGAGTTTGAATCTCTGAATATCTCGTTCGTTTCCCTGAGCGACAATCTAGACCTGAGCACGGCCAGCGGCCGGCTCATGTTCAACATCATCGGCGCGATGGCTGAATTTGAGCGCGAGCTAATCCGCGAGCGCGTCAAAGCCGGGATGAAGAATGCCAAAGCCAAGGGAACCCGCATCGGCAGGCCGCGTGCGAACGTAGACCCCGCGCAGATTGCCTGTCTGCGCGCCGAGGGCTTCACTTGGCGAGCGATTGCAAACCGGCTGCAGGTTGGGGTCGGGACTCTTTATCGCGTCACTTCCTAGGGCCAGTGTTTCGCAGATGGTATTTAGCAGGTCGATCAGTCGTCACGCCCACGACACGCGCCCTCCAGGCAGGCCCCTGGCCGTCACTTCCGAGGCCCTTCGTTTAGCAGGGTTCGACCGCTCCTTAGTTCGCGGACATCCACAGTCGTCTCCGCCTCTACCAAAGCGAGCTTAGAAAGCGAAAATGTCTCGTCAGCTGACAGCAGGGTGTCCATCGCCAGAATCACGACACCCTGTGCGAATTTAAACTTGTCCCACTTCCTGAGTTGAATTTCGCGTTTCGGATAATAGACGCGGTCGTCGTCGGAACCTAGAAGCAGAGTCAGCTTTGGCCGAATGAGATCGGTTCGGCTGAACTCACGTTCCACCACTTTGCACGCCGATAGATAGATCGTTTGGGCTTCGGCATAAGGCACGATTTGCTTTCGTGGATTATGGATTGTAAACCAGCCGGCCTCCGGCGACGGAGAATCGCCTGAGACGATGTTTTGACGGTCGAGGTCCTGTGTGCTGGTTTGCGGCTGAGCCTGCGCGCGCGTGGGAGACGGTATCGCCGCACTGAGTAAAAATACGATGATGCGAACGAGCAAGAATCTCCGCAACGGCTGGATTTCGAGTTTGCTGGAGCCCGTTCTATCTGAAGAGCACGACCTGCTTGCAAAACGCGCAATTCGAGCCGAATAACCAGGACCCATGAGCCTCACTCCAAACTCACCACCCCATAAAGCTTCACTGCCGCCGCTAACTGGTAATACTCGTTTACGGTGACACACCTAATCGGGTCGGTCCAATTCAAAGAATGAGCATGTGCGATTGAAGAAACGCGGAGTAGGAATGTTTTCCTGCAATATTACGTTCTCAGGGTCACCGCTTTCGGCTCCGAGGCTTAAGTCACGGTGCGACCCACTTCAGTTGTTCCGAAAACCCACTGGCGTGGGCTTCCGCAACTGGTTGAATCCACGCAGCTACACTGTGACATTTTTGGCGTTCCGAAAACAGGTGGTTTTTGAACAGCAGCCAGAACCTAGAGGCAAACCCAAGGTGCGGCACCCGCAGGAGTTTCCCGCTCCCTCAAGCCTCGGCCACCCGCCGGAAAGCTCAGAGCAGTAGGCATCCAGCGTGGATTTGGCATCGCACCGGATTTCGTCTTGTTCCAACTCACAGTTACCACTCTAGCGATTCCGCTCGTTGAATTCGCTAGCCCTGATAAAGCCATTGCCGCGATTAAGGCGAAACTCGCGCAATCGGGTTTCGTTGGCGGTGACGCGCGACGCGGCGGGCAGGAGTCGCAGTCGCCGCCATAGATCCGGTGACGGTTGCCGGGATTTCTTTGGTAAGAAAATCCGGTGTCGTCAAGCGTGTGCTCGCTGTGTCGGCTTGCTCGCGGTGCAATCAGGTGAAGAGGAATACGCTGCCGTCGCCGGAACTGATCGTCCGAGCGACGGAATACGCAAGGCGGTCGGCGTCCGTAGGAACTCGGGCCGTAGCCGCTACAAATCACCCTGCGTTCCAATGAGTCCGCGCAACAGAGGTGCTTGTGCAGGCGGGCCATATCGGTTGTCGTCCGGCTGGCCCTTCTGCGCCATCCAAAGCAAAAGTTGGGCCACTCCAAACAGTGGAATAAAAATGATGAAGTACCACCACCCGCTCCGGTCGGTGTCGTGAAGTCTGCGTACCGACACGGCGACCGTTGGAACGATTGTCCCGATAGAATACAAACCACTTAGCACACCGTATCCAGTCATCACGCCATACCAGCCGTGGTGGTCAAACATCCCTAGGAGAATGTCGATGCCTTTAAGTGCGAATAGAATGGCCAGGTAGATCAAGCCGAACATCCACCATTCTTTTCGCCCCGCCCGTCCGCCGAAGACGGCGTACTTTCTCAAAGCTTGGAAATACCACTTCAAGGATCGATCCTGTAGAGCTTTGCTATTTTCCTTGCTGCTGGGCGCACTGTGCGACCGCCCTTATCGTGTCAGCCGCTGTCACATAGGGGTCAGCCTTTTCCATTCCTTCTGCCAATTTGGGCACGGTTCTTTTCAAAAGGTATCTAATTCCTTTGTCAGTGGCTTGCTTTGACCCCTCTTTCAGGTTAATCGGAAGCTCCTCGTTGGCGACACATTCGACTAGCTGAAGTTCTTGAGGGGCTGCTTGCATTTGCTGAAGCTCGCTCTCGCCGTAAATTTCGAAACCGTGTTTGGTTGCGAGGCGCAGCGCCGCCAGAAGATTATACAGCCAGTATTGATTGTGTATATGCCCGGGGTGATACTGGCGTTGTCTCCTGTAGCCACAGCCGGTAAGATCGCAGCCAAGCCCAGGCGGAAGCAGACCGCTTAGAGGATCGTTGAACGGGCTATCCGCGCCGGCGGTGAACGTCTCGCCACTGAACGGATCGTCGGAACTCAGAGTGCCGTTGGGCGGATTGGGCGAGCCGACGCCAGGCGGGTAAGAATACGGCGGCTAAGGACCAATGCGGCCCGAATTCGCCCCCACGGCCTATGTCGTACCGCCCAATCTCCGCAGTTCCTCGATCATGAACCTTAGCTCGGCAACGGCTTTGGGGTCCATCTCGCCGGGGCGATTGACGAGAGGGTCTAGCTGGTCGCAACGCTTTCGGTAAGCATCGAGTTTCTTGTCGTCCTGTCGGACCTCAACGAAATCACCCCATTCTTGCGGATAGAGGCTTCTTTCGTCGAGAAAACGCTCGATAAGATCAGCTATTTCGAGCGGTGTCCTGTTTCTTTTCGGCCTCCGCAAAAACATTTTTTGCTCCCGTTCAGGACAGATACAGGTACAGGATCACCACCATTTGGGATTGAGGAAAATACGGGTGCCCCCTACTACCATCCTCCACGCGTACGAACCTTCAGACCTCATAAAGTGCCAGCCGACCCTAAAATAATCGTTCGAATTCAGAAGCGGAGCATTACCCGCATAGCGAGTTCCAAATAACGCACCATTTTCCATCATAGGCGCATCGAAGGGCGCTGCGATGGACATATTTACAGCGTCATCCAATGCACCGTGCCCGAGGTTACCTCTTGCAATAGGTGCCTGCCCGGGTATACAGACCGCATCGCCACCTTTGCAGTGCCCGATCTCGCCTAGCAGCCGAACTCCAGACGAAAGTAGGAGATTTTGCAGCCAATCGAGGTACTCGGCGTAGCTCCCCCACGTCATACCGCCAGCGGTTACGTCAAATATGAGCCCCGGAGAATTCGGAACACCCAAGATTCCCGCCAACCCTAACATCGGAATCCTTAGCCCATTTGGAATACCATTCGTCTCGCCACTGAAGGGATCGTCGGAGGTCAGAGTGCCGTTGGGCGAGGTGCCAATGTTAGGCGGGAAATAAACTGGGGACTGAGGCCCCGTGCGAGAATCCGAGCCGCCCCAACCCCAACCGAATCCGAACCCGATGCCAAAACCGAAGCCGCCGCAATCACCATCGTCGCCGACAAAATCGCCACAGAGGCCGGTTGGGTCGGTCATGTTGACGGAATTGTTGCGAACGTAAGCGTAGCGGTTCAGCGTCTGAGGATCTGTGATATCGCCGGGTCCTAGGTCTCCTGACGTGAAGCGGCCCAGGCGCGGACTGTAGTAACGCGCAAAGGCATAATCCAAGCCCGTCTCCGGGTCTCGCTCATAGCCGGTGAATTTGTGCGTCGAAATTCCCGTATTGCTGCACCCCGAATAGGAAAGCTGCTCACCGAATGGAAGATAGTCGTCACACTCGGCTATAGAGTGATCCATCGCCGTCAGCAAACGCGTCGAACCCAAGTGATCCTGATGAGCAAAATACGTTGTCGAATTGGAATACTGGGCGAGCAATTGATTGCCAGCGGCTGGATCGCGGTAAATGTACCCCTTCGTCCAAACACTCCCGATCAGTTCGGTCGCGACGTGGCCACCTAGGTCGTACATATAAGTTGTTGTACTACCTCCTGCTGTCTTGAGCGCCCGTCGGCCATACGCATCATAGACATAACTAGCCGTGCTGCCTCCGTCTACTTGGGTGATCCTATTTTCCCCGTCGTAGGTGTAGGTGTGTACACCGTCATTAGTCAAATTCCCGGAGGCATCATATTGGTAAGGCGAAACTGAAAAGCGATTGTTGCTGCTGTTGACCGTCGCATGAAAGAAGGTGCAGGTACCGCTCGTAAGATTTTGGTCGGTACGATTCGCCAAAGCGTCGATATTCCACGACAACCCCGTACAGCCTGACGGATCAGAGGGCGACGACAGGGTCAGCGCCCGGTTCACATAATCGTCCGTATAGGTTCGGTTGAATACCTGCGTCCCGCTACCCGTCAAGGAAGACACGTTTCCATTGTTGGCGGCCCCGAATCCGTAGGTGAAGTCCTGGATGTTCCCTGGGACGGGATTATCGGTACACTGCGCTAAGTAGGTGCCCGACGAGTTTACATTCAAACGGCAAGGCTGGAGGCGATTGTTGTACATGTTCGTCTCCGTCAATCCGTTGCCAAGGGTCATTGCCTGGATTGCTCCATCGGGCAAATAGCCCACGCTGGGAGCAACTGTTGCCAGCGCTGCCGGATGCTGGGAATCCACCAAACTGCTCGTTAGACCTGTGAGTCGCCCAGCCGTGTCGAACGACTGTGTGAATGTCACTCCCTGTCCATTGGTATATGAGCTGATCTCACCCAACAAGTTGTAATAGTAGTTCAGCTGCTGGTTGGGTGTGGAACTGAGTTGGTTCACATGCAACTGAAACGCAGGCCTCCCCATGGTGTCATAGCTACTAATGGTAGCGATATTGCGCCAGAGCGGTGCGCCCTCGTTCGCTTGGGCCATCACCAGCCTTCCGATAGAATTTTGGACTGAGACTCCCCAAATCGAACTTACGTCGTACGTGTATGTATCTCCCCACGAACTGTTCGAAGTTGACTTTGTCTTGAGCCGGTTCAGGGCATCGTAGGTATAGGTGATAGTGATCCCTCTAGCATCGGTTCGCGTGCAAGGGGCTGAGTTGTCCCCGCTGCACAGCGGATCGCTACTGCTACCAAACGTGCCATAATCGAACGTTGTCGTGCCGCTCTCTGGCTCAGTTTTGGATTTTAGGCGGGAGATCATATCGTAGGAATAGTTCCGTGTTTGCGTTCCACCTACGGCTATCACTTCGGTCGGGTTATTGTTCAAATCATATGTGTAGCAGGTGTATGCGGAGAGAGTGCCACTTGTAGAGCTAGGCTCATCAGTTTCTATGACTCTGCCAAAGCCATCGATCCAATTCTCAAGCTTATTCCCTACTTCATCGACATAAAGGATTGGGTAACCTGCATACCCTAAACTACACACTTGCGACGTTTGCCCTCCGCCTGCGGAGACCGCTGCACCGTAATACGTGTGTGCAGTGCTGTTGTCGGGGTCAGTCATTTGGATCACCCGGTCCAGGCCATCATAAGAGGGTGTTTCCGAGCCGTCCGTAGGATTTGAGGTGCTCCGATAAGGGTTACTGACTTTCAGAACTCGGCCGTTTGTATCGTACTGCGTTGCAACTGTGGTCTGTCCGTCAGGATCAGTGACGAGAACGCTGCTGGTTACGCGGCCCAAGAGATCAACGTTCAGGGTCGTAACCATGTTTTGGGAGGAGTTGATTTTGTCGGTAGTTGTCGCGCCTGTGTACAGGCCCCCGCTGTAGTTATATTGGACTGTGGTGTGGCCTCCATCGGGGTAACTCGTCGTTAGAGGCCGGAACATGTTGTCGTAAGTGAAGCCTGTCGACTGGACGTTTAGATCTTGGGCTGACGTCAAAAGGCCGGTGCCCCAGTCGTACGCGAGATTGATGGACTGATTTAGAGGATTTGTGATGCTTGTCGGCAAGGCATTGGAATAACTTGAGGAGTAGGCGTATGTGGTCTTGTTTGAGTTCGAATCGAAAGAAGCTGTTAGTTGGCCCGTCGTGTCATGGGTCCTCCAGGTGTCGACGTAAGTTGAGGTTGTGTCGAGACGCTGAGTCGCTTCTAGATTCCCGCGGACCGTATTTCCAGTCCCGTAGTTGGTGTCGTCATGGTTGTACGTGCCCGTGACCGACGTAGGGGCTCCCATATAATCGTAGTAGTAGTTTGTCTGCGCGACCATCGTCACTCCGCTGCTGTCGGATACCGTCACGCTCGTCGGGCGGTTGACGATATTCGCATTTATGTAGCCGGTGCCGCCGAGGTATGAAATGTATGTGATCCGATCCGCTGCATTCGTAAGGGGAGTCCCGAAATTCCATTCCGAAAGCTGCACGACCTGCCCAAAATATCCATTATTGCTGCTGTCCCAGGTGTATTGTGTTGTCGTGCCGAGGTTTCCGCTGGGGATCGGCAAAGTAGTGGTCCTGCTCAGCAAATGAACGAATGGCGATGCTGACGTTGTGGTGACGCTGTACGAGCAACTGCCGTAGCTGACGGTTACGAAACTGAAACATTGTGTGGCAGTGGCGAGAAGAGTCCCGGACAAAGCCGTCCCGGTGTAATACTGCACTTCGGTTGGCCAATCACCGCCATTCAAAGTAAATGTGTAAACCGTCTGGTCGGGGTTACTAATATTAGGAGGAACAAGGGGCTTCGTGACCGTGACTTGCTGCTGGCAATCTACATATCCTGGTGCGGGGCAGGTCGTGACCAGTTGCGGCACATAAGTCCACGACCCATCGGGTGTCGATCGTCCGTTTATCCAACGATAGACATGTCCGTACCCGTCCGCGAAATTCGTGAAATTATAATTCGCAGTGCCGCCCGTAGGCAGCGTCATGGATCTTAACAGGCCGTAATAGCCAGGCGTGGTCCCGGAATCATAGGCAAACGAGTAATTTGTTCCGTCTGGTAGCTGGAGCGATTGGATTACCGTGATCGGGATAGAATATTCGCTCCAACCTGGCACGGCGAAGTTGGTATAGACATTAATGGATTCAGTGGTCGCTGTGTAACGACTCAAATTGCCGCTTGGAGTCCAAACGTCGAAATAGATCTGATTGCCGCTCACGCCTGTTGTGACGGGAGTTTTCCCTAATGTATCGGACGGATTGCCGGTTGTGATCTGATAACCCCCCATCGATGCGGCGGGCGCTTGAAGTGTGTAGTAATTGCCGTTCGTATCTATAGGGGTCCAGGAGCTTCCATCGTTATAGACGATGGTCCCGTCGGGAGCGTAGACAATCGCATTTGTATAGTTCCAAACGTACATCGCGTACCCACTTCCGTCCGAAGCGTGTGCATTGCCAGTGGGCGTGCCACTATTTCCGCAAACGCCGGGATAATTGGGTGCCACCGTCGAAATTGGGAAAGAATGCTGAGTTCCGTCCGGCGCCGTCCAGATGAAGGGTGAGTACGTCACCCACAAATAGTCATCCTCCGCGGCGCAATAACCGCTGTAGGTTTCTCCAGAAGAAACCGTTCCTGTATCTGCCGAGGTGACGAGCCGCCAACCACCAAGCGATCTGCTTCCGCCTGCCGTTGGAACATTAGTGGGTTGCCAGCCTGAAGAATAACCGGCCACCTGTTGCCAGATGGCGCTGTCGTACATCAACGAAACCTTAAATTGATGGCCGCCGCGCTGTGGATACGACGCGAGCGGAATCTCCAGGTGGAGATTGCCATTGGCGGCATTGATGAACCCATTCTCCACGGGCAATTGCGTCGTAAACGTTGGAATTCCGATGTTCTGGAGGTAGGTCTGCGCCCTCGCAGATGGCGCATTCATTCCGAGAAGCCAACTTAACGCAAGTAGACCAGTTCCCAGACGAACCATTCTCAAACAAGCTAAAACCGCCTGCCTGCGAGATTGATTGCTCATCGGCTTCCTCCTAACCTGGAGACCTTGGGGCGCACGATCTATTGGAGTACAAAGGCTGAATCTTGCAGTCCAGAGTTAAACGTGATTTGGCTTAATTGAATTGTCGAAATCGGTTGCCCGCCGAGTTTCTCAGTAATTGCGAAAGGCACCAGCACCCCAGAAATGGCTCTGTAGTCGGAATAGTGAATCTGGTGAGCGACATTCTTGGGCACGAAATCTTGGGTCATCACGATTTGCAACGTCGAGGTGTCAATGAAGAATTCTCTAGCGTGATATTGGTTCATCGGGTCAGCTGCTGCCACTGAAACACGCTGAACTTGAATATCGGCAGCCGAATGACCATCGACTTGGACTACGCCTCTGTAGGAGATCGCAAAGCTGGGATTTGACAAAACAGTCCCTAGCTGGCGATAAGGAAAGGCGAGGCTGCTTGGAAAGAGCGGAGTCTGATAAGGAAAGGCATCGCTCGTGGGAACATTCGGATTCGTGGCAGCCAATTGAGATATCTTTCCATCTTCTTTCTTCAGCGTAGTCTGGCCCTCATGAATGGCCCAAGAACGCACACCGCTGGGAAGGGTCGCGTCCAGCCGAATATTTACAGACCCACCTCCGGTAACTGTTACAGTCCCCTGCACATCCTGATTCCAGTGGTAGGTGATATTCCCTGAACCGGTATAATCCGTTACCGCCTTGATCGCTTGCGCGCCTCCGGCCGCGCTGAGAGCCTGATTCAAAACGCTCACGGCCTGGGAATCTTGCGGCGCAGGTGATGGATTCATGTTTGGCTGTGATTGTGGGGCCCGTGTGGGAGTGAACGGTGGACCAGTTTGTGGGTTTGAAGTTTGCTGGGCCCATAGCGGATAGATCAGGAACAGAGTTAAGGTGATCGGCAGGAATCGCAGGACGCGCATCATCCCCCCAGAATTAGTTCAATGCATCGAGCCGTAATTCAAGAAACCGAAGGGTTAACCACAAGGGCCGAAGGACCAGACAGCAGCCCCGAAGTCGCGTCAAGCAAGGGTCAGGACAGCAGGCCACACCCAAGGCAAGACGTTAGGACTTTAGACTCCTGGGCGCAGGACTCTATTCACGTAGACGGTAGTTATCAATACGGTAAATACCGGAGGGCGTGGAAAAGTTAGTTCCCTCCCGTTCCAAATTGGGACGAGACGCCGAAGGTGAGAACCTCAATTGCGGTCATTTTGGACGGGGCGTTTCTTTGCAATGCCTGCCTGTGAGAATGGGTGGAGAACGGCGCTTGAGGCTGCGACCCAAGAATTTGTGCCGTGCTTTGTGACATAACCCTGCCATGCTAGCCGGTGCAAGTGGCTGCACATCTATGCCTATCCCAAGCTACATGCGACAACCGAAATCGGTTCCATTTGGCCGTGAATGCGCAGCTTAAACCACTCGACTCGGTTCTCTGAATTGAGGCTTTGAGTTATGGCTTCCACGAAGCGGCAAGCTGAAGGGTCTTTATTTCGAGACGTGCTAGTCGTCGCTTATGCCTCGTCGATAGATCATCGTGACGCTCTGGTCGAGCGAGTCCGAGGCGAGAGGCTCGGCGTAACTCAGCAAGAGCCAAGCGGCTCAAGCGAGCAGCCTCACTGTAGTCGCGTTCGCGGCGCTCGTAATAGATAGCAAGCTGTTCGAGAGCGTCAAGGCTTGGCTCGGGGGAGTTGGCCAGTTCAGTCCAAAGCTCGATTGCGCGGCCGAAATCGAATTCCCGCTTTGCCAGTCTGGCCAACTCGTGCCTAGCTTTGCGCGCGATAGGCTCCGGTAACCCCCCGTCCAATGATCGCTCATAGACTCGACGAGCTTTCGAACGCTCACCGCGTCGATTCAGCAAGCGCGAGATAGAATAGAGTTCAAGCGGCTCCTGGGAGTTTTCAAGGTTTCCAAGCGTGCGAAAGATGCGGCAAGCCAGCGCCGCGAGTCCTCTCAGGTCCATCCGGTTGTGATAAAAAACGCCCGCGATGCCGTCTGCCGCTCTCCCTCGGAGGAAATCGAAATAGTATTCCGGAATACGCGACGAGTCGATGTCTTCGCGTCGTGACCACCCTAAGGATTCAGCTCCGAGAACGCACCGTTCGAGATCCGCCAGCTTCATCGAGCCGAACTGCAATCGCCACAGTTGCCGGGCCGGATGCAAGAAGTCGAGATGCGCGGCCAATTCGGGAACATCGATTTGGCGCGTCATTCGAAAACGGTTTTGCAGCAGTGGCCAATCAAAGCATTTCCCGTTGAATGTAACTAGAACCGGCCGTTCGCTTAACCGATCAGCAACCTCAAGCAGTATCGAATGCTCTTCGTCATGATCGCGCATAAAAAGCTGCTCGATCCTGATGCCGCCTGACTCCCACCATGCAAGCCCAACGAGAAATGCATATGTACCCGTGCCTCCCGCCAAGCCAGTTGTCTCCGTATCCAGAAAAAGCCATTTGCCAGGGTCCGTGGCGTGCTGAATAGCCTGCTCTGTGGATTCAGAAGCCACTGGTAGCAGGAGTCGAAGCACTTCAGCATTGGGCTCGTACATTTCAGGTTTCGCGTACCATTGTCGTGCCGTCAGATATTCGCCGTAACGGTTGCTGCCAACTTCGGCGCCGAGGGTTGCAAGTAGATTGCCTCGCTCGTCTGCGTCCTGTCGTAGGACGGGTTCAAGCTGCCTCTTAGGCCTGAAGGCCGAAATTCGGGAAAACCGCTCCTGAAGATTGCCGCTCACTCAGCAACAACCTTACGGGCTCCAAGCCTACTCAAAATAGTTAGAGCCACTTCTTTAGTACGTTCGCCGGTTTGATCGGCCGGTCCAACGCAGGAGGGACACCCACTTTCACAGAGACACTCTTCAATGAGTTCGCATGTTCGCGCCAATAAGATATCGGCGGTGTCATACAGGGGTTCTGAAAACCCTACGCCTCCGGGATAAGCATCGTAAAGATACAGATTAGGCTCGAAATATTCTTGCTCCTCGCCGTCAGCTTCGGGAGATTCGGTCCAATCTAGACCCAGACCCGGTGATGGCGGCCGCTCACCGATAGCAGTGCCCAGGTCGCGTCGATCACACATGAGCAGGAGCGTAGCCATCGAAGCGAGCGCGTGGAGGAGACCATGCATTCCGCCTTGCCGGTCGCGGACAGAAAACGGAAGCGATTCAATCAATGGGCGTTCAAGAGTGAGCCAGAATGCTGTTGTATGCATTTCGTTCTCGGGCAATTCTAATTTGCCGGAGCCCACGTTCTCATTTGTAAAGAACTTGATCTTCTTGAATCCGACTACTTGCGAGCGCACGAGCACATCGCCGTGATTGCGTGCACCACTTGGGTTCTCGCCCACATCAGCAGACGCAAATCTTGAAGTCTCGGCTGTCTCCAGAACGCGCACCTGCGTATAACGGATCGCGTCGGTGTAATACTCCAGTTCAACGCGCTTCACATAAGCCTTACGCTTTTCGAAATCCAGGCTCTCGACTTGATATTGCTGTCCCTGATGGAGGTAGATTGCTTTCGGGTGAACGGTAGTCAGCGCACTCGGAAAATCGACTTCGCCGATGGTCTGGGGCGCTCCGGTCATATCGACGATCACAAAGTTGTCGGAGGTAACGGCGCGAAGACTCACTGTGTCGGCGGGATATGCCTGTTCAGTCCAATGCCAGTTATTTCCGGTGCGGTGGAGATAACCTGCTTCTTCGAGCCGTTCGCAAATTGGTGCAATCTCGATTCCGCCGAATTGCTCATCACTGCGTATGGGCAACTCGAACGCCGCGCACTTTAGGTGATTGACGAGAATTTCGAGATTATTGGGTTGGATGAAGGCGTGTTCGGGAGTCCGGCCGAAGAAATAGTCTGGATTCTGGACGATGTACTGGTCGATTGGAGCGGAGGAGGCTACAAAAACCGCGCACGATGCACCTGTTCGTCTCCCCGCGCGGCCAGCACGTTGCCACGTGGAAGCGAGTGTTCCGGGATAGCCTGCCATTACAACGGCATCGAGCGAACCGACGTCGATACCTAACTCAAGAGCATTCGTTGACACGACTCCGCTGATCCGCTCGTCACGTAACCCACGCTCGATTTCGCGACGCTCGTTTGGGAGGTAGCCTCCTCGATAGCCTCGTATCGGCTGCTCTTGGCCTGGCGCGGCAGGACTGGCCTTCTGCAAATAGGTGAGCAGCAACTCAGTGTGCAGGCGGCTGTTCGCGAATACCATCGTTTGTAGCTTTCGTTTCAGAAACTCCTGAGCAATGCGCGCAGCTTCGTTGATATATCCGCGCCGGATGCCAAGGTAGCGATTCACAACAGGGGGGTTATAGAACAAGAAGAACTTTTCACCGGATGGGGCTCCGTTTTCAGCGATGCATTCAAATTCTGTCTCGGTGAGGCGCTGGGCTAGTTCGGCCGGATTCGCGATTGTTGCTGAACAGGCTATTAATTGAGGTGACGAGCCGTAGAATTGGGCTACTCGTCGGAGCCTTCGCAGAACGTTAGCGAGATGGCTCCCGAAAACTCCGCGATATGTGTGTAGCTCGTCGAGAATGATGTAGCGTAAGTTTTCAAAGAGACGAGTCCATCGCGTATGGTGCGGCAGGATGCCCGCGTGCAGCATATCCGGGTTAGTGAGCACAATATGGCCGCGCTCTCGAATGGCCGACCTCGCATCCGATGGTGTGTCACCATCGTACGTAAAGACCCCAAACTGGTTTCCCAACCGTTCTCCCAGTCCGTCTAACTCTGCAAGCTGATCTTGCGCGAGGGCTTTTGTAGGGAACAGGTACAGTGCGCGTACATCTGGATTTTCTAGCACGCTGTTTAATACGGGAACGTTGTAGCACAGCGTCTTGCCCGAAGCAGTTGGTGTAACTACGACAATGTTGCGCCCGGCGTGGACTTCGGCTATGGCGTGAGCTTGATGGGAATAAAGCTGCTGGACACCTTTATCACGATAAGCCGCAACAAGCCCGGGACGAACCCATTCCGGCATGGGTGCCCACTGCGCTTCCTGCGCTGGAGCGTGGTGCAGTGCAGTAACAACTTCACCGTTCCGATCACGCGCCGAAAGCAGATCCACGATGTGCCGAATCTGCATTTCCGAGCTGGCGCGGTTGACGGCAAGTGATGCGGCCATAAGCTCCCGTTTGCCTAGGCGAATACAAGGCGAAGATCGTGCTATCATGCGCCAGATGAGAAACGAGCGCAAGTGCGTTGTCCGTTTCCGTGACGATGAAGGTGTGGAGCACGTCGCCGAAGTCAGAGCGGAAAGCCTCTACGAAGCGGGGGCGCTCGCCTTACAGCGATTCCGGCGCGCCGAATGGAGCCGCGAAGCATCGCTCGATGCTGGCACACTTCGTGTCGAGGTCTGCGAGTCTACGTTCTACAACGTGAGAGTGGCCGAGCTAGAGATGTGGCTCAAGCGCTCCGGTGGTGCGCCGCGAGATGTGGCGATGAGGCAGAGGTTGCGGAGCAGGCTTAATTCAGGTGGACATTAGCGATCTCACGAGCGGTTATCAGGGAAGCGATGCGCCTAATTTCCTAGAGCTTGCCCAAAACGCAGTCCGGTTCGGTGTGATCCGGATGATCGGCGCGTCATCGGGGAGCATCTTTCCGGCGTACTGCGGATATTTCGCTCTTAGCTCGCGAAGGACCCAGGCACGTTCCTTATGCGCACGAATCGGAATCAGCTTCGCTTTCCCCCGTATGAGGATGTACCAGAGCCGCGTCCAGTCTTCGTCGTATTGGTCGATGAGAAGCGCTACTTGGGGCACTACTAGGATGTTTCGCAAACGTGTGAGTCGTTCTGGTGTGACACGTTTCGGTTTTTGGTCTATCGCCGTATAGAAGACCTTGCCATCGTACGCAAAGCATACTGGCACGATATGTGGTCTAAGCTTGGCATCCAAGGTCGCAAGCCTCGCAACCCTAGCATCTTCTAGTTTTGCCCGGATCGTGCGTGGAATCTTCTGCCTGTTGCCAGACATACTGGAACCTTGCAACTCTCCCTCAGGCGGCCAATCGTGCGTTCTTGTCGAGTAGGGCCACGATTTCGTCACGGCTCACATCCGGGATCCCCAAAACTGCGCGCTGGATGCCAGCGTCACGGTACTCAGCGAGCGCCACTTTATCGGCCGGTGCCCCGAACACGCTGATCGAAAGTGTTGAGAAGTCTCGCCCAGCCGCTGAAGCTACCTGACGTAAACGCCTGACTGCGTCCTTAGGGTTGAAGCCTCCCCTGGCGATCGGAAACCAGCCGTCACAGAATTCCACCACGCGCTTCAAAGTGTGGTCGCTCGGGCCGCCCAAGAGTATCGGTGGATGCGGGTGTTGGAGTGGTTTAGGGTAGAACCAAACGGGATCGAAGTTCACCATCTCGCCGTGGAAGGAGGCCTCCTCCTGTGTCCATAGGGCTTTCATAGCCAAGATACGCTCGCGCAGCAGCTTAAACCTTGTTTCGTAGCGGGTTCCGTGATTCTCCATTTCATCGACATTCCAACCTCCGCCTATGCCAAAAATAAAGCGGCCATTTGATAACCGATCTAGGCTGGCGACGCACTTTGCGGTGACGATGGGGTCACGCTGCGGGATCAGGCAAATGCCGGTGCCGAGTAAGATTCTTGTCGTCACAGCGGCGGCAAAGGAGAGAGCTACAAACGGGTCGTGCGTATGAGAATAGGCTTTCGGTAACTCGCCACCGCCCGGGTATGGGGTGCGCCGAGACTTGGGAATGTGAGTGTGCTCTGGCAGGAACAATGACTCAAAGCCACGCTCCTCAACCGCGCGCGCAAGTTCTCGAATGTCAATGCCATAGTCCGTCGGGAAATAAAAGAGACCAATTCGCATCGTCAGCTCTCCTCTTCGGGCTTGTGCGGTTCAGAAAACCCGGCTGCTGAAAATTTCTCCGGCATTTCGGTGACAGAATAGCGGGCTTTAAGGTTTTCCGGCAGCTACTTTGCCGTGCATGTAAAACAAAAGACTTTCAACGGGATATGGAGCCTTTTAGAGTCGACGTTGGCGATTTTTGCCGTGACAGCTAAGCCAATGATACATAATTACTTATCACTACTTATCAAAAGTCGCCGAACAGTGGCGCTTCGACCTAGGGTGTGTAGGTCGATCCTTTCGGCCGGGACCGCCCTTATCAATAGGGGGCGCCGAGATTGGTCTGATCGGCGGCTGTTTTGCGTGGCGTTTGAGTTTCCGGCCAGGCTGCTATTGCCCAAGCGGGTTGAATAAGAATCGTGGGGCCCGCCCTCGGTTGGGTCAGCGAGAGGCACGATTTAGGGAAGCAGGACGTGGGAAGCGATGCCAAACCCTCACAACGAAAAGAGAACTTACACCCGAAAGCTGTCACGGGAAATTAACGCAGCCTATGAAGCGTACAAAGCCGGCGTGCCCGACGGCTGGGACCGCCTCTTTAGAGCGTTTGTTGCGGCGGCTCGAAATATTGCGCTGTTCCGGCTCGGAGAGATGTACGACGGTACCGTCGTGTACGACGCTGCACATCGTGCCATGCTTGCTCTTAATGATTTCCATGGAAGGGGTGCCCTCTCGACTTGGTTTTTCCGGATCGTCCAGAATGAGAGCTCCAGTGAGCTGGCGAGGTTGATTAAGAAACGTGAGAGAGAAGAGTCAATTAACGTGCCCGTGCGCGACGGCGAGCCGGGTGAAACCGAGGTAATGGATATTCCAGAGCATCTCCCCGATCAGGCGGCCGCGCTGGATTTAGCCAAGCTCCGGATCGGGCTTCCGCCAGAACAGGCCGAAGTGCTTGATTTCATGGCAGAGGGCTACAGCCTCGGGAAGATTGCGAAGAAACTTGGTCTGCCCATCGGCACGGTCCGTAGCCGCTACCGCTTGGCTAAGGAGCACATGAAACGGAAAATGAAAAAAGCGGCGTCGCGCAGTGATATGAAATAGCATTTTGCAGGTCTAATAGGTTGAAGAGCAGAAAAATCGTGGGACCCACTCTCGGTCAGGGTTCGCCGGGAGGCACGATTTTACAGCTGGATGAGGTTCTAGGGGGCATTTGCCCTCGGCGCGCCTAAGTGTGTTTGGAGGGATATAAAGAGGCTACGAGAGTACAAGCACTAGGATGACCACGGGGATAGTCTGTCCCAAAGCTGGCCGACCTATGGCATGCGAAGCCCTATGGGCGGGGAGGCAAATAATAGAGGGAACCGAAACTCAACGTAGCTAAGGTTATCGGGACTTCCAGTCGGCGGAGGCGCAAATCGCGTCATCCGCCTTTTGTGTTTATATGAAAGGAGGCGGCTAAGCGGCACAACCTTCAACAGGTCTAACGGTGGCCATTGAACCGACGGCATAGCAGTACTTGAGGGGTTTCACAGACTCTCCCATCATCGGTCATAGGGAGGGTGTGTCTGCGCATAGCCGGTGACAAAGTTTCACATGGGAAAGAGATAGTAGAGAAGTAGAGCGCTTCTTAAGCCTAAGGCCGACTATAAGGCTCAAGATTCACCGTCTGCGTCCAGCGACAGGAGAAGTGTGTCTCAACAAGGTCTGATTATCCTAAGGATACATAGCTATGTAAGCCCATTCCGATTGGCTTAACCAAAACATTCGAAGGTTGTAGTGACGGGCGGGTGCTAACCACACCTGCCCTTTTCTTTTGAGCAAAAGAATTGGCGGGCGTTCTCAGCTTCACCAGTCAATAGCCAGAAGTGTCGATTCAGTTCGTTTTCAGCGGATGCCCCGTGGCGGGCATTCGCCTTTTTTAATTTTAAAGGAGAGATAGCGATGGAACCACGTGAACAGCAGCTGCAAATAGCACGAGATATACTCACTGACCGATGCCCCAGTCTTCTGCGTTCCAACATTGAGATATTAGCCCAACAGGCCGTCGCCAAACCCATAGATCCCACGCTTAATAGTCGGCAGCAAGAGGTTGAAATTGGGAAGCGAATAACGCAAATAATTCAGGGACAATTCCCCAATTTAGTTCCTAGACGAGAAGGGCGCGGCGGATTGATCACGGTCGGCGGGGCGCCGCCTAGAGGCCGGAAAAGGGCCAGAGAGGATCACCAATCGGAGATTGTTCCGGAATCTTCTAAGGACTTCACGGACGTAAGGCTGTCGCTATGCGCACTCAAGAGCACACGATCGAACGACAACTTCTCCTATCAGCGCGCGCGGGAACGTGCTGCTGACCTCGTCGAAGAAGTATTTCAACAGGCCTCCCCCGCTAATCGAAATGCGTTAGAGAAGATTTTAGAGACAGTTGAACCTGGCAATTCGCTAGCGGAAATCGGGAGGGAAACCGGTCTCTACCCGACGCAGGTAAAACGTTCCCTCGACGAAGTTAGGAAAGTAGTCTTAGAGACCGCACCGCGCCGCCCGAGTTCTGTCGCCGTAATGCGCCCTCGAACTGAAGGCGTCGAGTACGATCCGCCCTGCGTGGCCACTGAACTCTGCACGCAAACCCATTACGGTGCGACGATGCCATATATAGGCGGCGACCTTCGAACGAACGGCAATGGCCATAAATCGCGGCAGCTATCCTCACCAAAGGACATTTCGGAACTAACCAGACCGCGTCACCCGCAGTTCGTGCAACATTCCCAATTTGGAAAAGGCGCAATTCTAAGACACGCTGAGGAACCGGATAGGGTTTATATCGAGTTTGAAGGACCCGCGGGAAAGCATCGCCGTATCGTGCTGCGGGAGTTCCTCACGTTTCTCTGACCTCCATAACAACAATAAGTGTTTCATTATCAGTTATATCCACATAAATAAAGCCGGTATTGAACCTTAATGAGGTTATAGATAGAGGGGTGCTTGCGACGCACTGGCGTTGATACGGTCGCGCACGCGCTGGAGGGCTAATCCTGTTCGGCCAATGGCTGCCGAGCAGTACAGGAGCTATTATGCCTTCCATTACAATCGTAGAAGATGTCCTGAACAACCTAGATCCGTCGATCTGTAGATTCACTCGCGGATTTCCTCCTTGTCAGGTTTGTCATCGAGTAGTCAGGAATGGTCTCGCTTCTACCGATGGCTTGCATTGGAGTTTCGGCCATCCTAGTTGCGTTCCCTCGGGATACTGGATGCCGGCAAGAGACTTCGAATGCCTAGAGGCAGTCCTCGATTGGGCATACCACCTGTCTGAAAAGCTAACACTCGGCCGCAGGTCCTGGCTAGACCTCATAGAGTACGTGAGACCGCAATGGCTTCCCGCCGCACGAGAAGTCATGCACAGATACTTCGCTGCTCTACAACAGTAATTTCTGTAATCCTCTCGTGCCCACTTTAACGGGAGCTTAGAAGGCTGCATAGCACATGGAGCGCTTACTCTGAAATTTGAAGTTGGCCACATCACCACCCTAAAAAAGGAGCAAACGATTAAACCCAATGACCTATCGGAACAACCGAGGAGCCAAAGTGACAGAACAGATAATCACTAGCATTAATGATGAAATTGCAGCCCTCTACAAGCATTCCGCAATACAACACAAAACAGACCCTGCCACAAAGGCGGACGCAATCATTGAGCCGGCGCCAGCAGCAACCGGATATGAGAGTTCTGGCCTTCTAAGCGCTGCTCTGTCTTATGCAGAAAGAGGTTGGCGAGTCTGCCCGCTTTACGAGCCGTTAGCCGACGGCAAGTGCTCGTGTGGGCGGCTGGATTGCGGCAGCCCCGGAAAACACCCACGTACGAGAAATGGTCTCAAAGAGGCCACGACGGACGCGGCTCGCATCCAGACCTGGTGGACCGAATGGCCGGATGCAAACGTCGCTATAGCTACGGGTCGAGATTCAGGTCTGGTTGTGCTCGACGTTGACCGGCCTGAAATCCTGAACGGCTGGCAGTCAGATACTCTGGCAGCTCAGACGGGCAAAGGGCAGCATCTCTATTTTGTGTTGAACGGAGCGGCCGCGAAGAACAGTGTTTGCAAACTAGGAGACGGTCTTGATCTTCGCGGCGATGGCGGCTACGTGGTAGCGCCTCCCTCTCGGCATGCGACTGGAGTTAGCTATACCTGGATGGATTTCGACAGGGAACCACAACCAGCACCAGCTTGGCTTCTTCAACCGAACCCAATCCCAGAGGGGCAGCGCAACGAGATACTTTTCAGGATGGCTTCAGCCATGCGCGGGAAAGGCAAAGACGTAGATGAGATATCGGATGAGTTGTATTTCGTCAACTCGAACAGGTGCGTCCCACCGCTTGGTGATGAAGAGGTCCGCAAAATCGCCGAAAGTGTCATGCGCTATAAGCCAGAAGTCGCCACCGATCCGGCGCCGACCTTCGCCGGAATGCCACTTCCTATCCTCTTAGCGCGTTCGCGACAAGAGCCTGACTGGATTATTCCGAGCCTACTCAAACGCAATAACACGATGTTCATCGTGGGGGAGCCGAAGAGGGCTTGCAAAAGCTGGTTGTTGGCGAACCTTGCGTGGGATCTATCCGAAGGAAAGCCAGTCTGGCGAGTCCATCACTCAAAGAATGGCTTCCTCTTTGCGCCGAAGCGACCTATGAGAGTCGTCTATTTCTCTCAAGAAGATGCAGAAGATGACTTCCAAGATCGCGCAGAAATTATGGCCAAAACGGGACGCACGGCCAACGATAGCTTCTGGTTTGTGCCGAAGAATCTCCAAATGACGCTGGACTCCGAGAACGGTATCAGGTTAGTCGAGGGGGAATTGGCTGCGGCGGCACACGCCGCGCCGATCGACCTCATTATTCTCGACCCTCTACGTCGCGTCTTACAGGGCGATGAGAGCAACTCGGAGAGAATTGCCGAAGTCTGGCGCACAATAGATGTTTGGAGCCAGAAGTTCGATTGCTCCTTCATAGTGGCTCATCACGTGGTTAAGCCCCCGAGACAAAAAGGCCAAAGCTATGATCCTGCAAGCCCATATGTTAGCCGAGGCTCAAGCGACATCTACGCAGGAGCCGATGCCTTTATCAACGTCGTACCAGGAAAGCAAAAAGGACAGCCCACTGCGGGACGATTGTTAGAACTGCACTTCACAACGAAGCGCAGCCGAGAAGTTTCGCCTGTGAGCGTTCGAGTGAACTTTGAGACAGGCGGAGTGGAGTTTGTGGGATTTCTGAACGGTAGAGACCCCGAGGATGCGGAAAAGTAATCAGGTGCCACGATTACTTTTCTTCTTGGTAATCCACACATTCTAAGCTGCTTAACATATGCTAAAAGTAATCAAACCCCTCCCTATAGGGAAGAGGGTATTACTTTTCCTGCTGCACTTGAGCCCAACAACCTAAGTATTCGAGGTATTCAAATCCGATGAACGAATCAGACGCCAAAGCCGCCTTTCGCGCGATGGGCATACCTAGGCCCAGCCGCTCGCTCATTGACGCATGGCTACGTGCCGAGGAGTTAAAGGAGCAATGGGCACAAATCGAGGAGCCAGTTAAGGCAGAAACTGCACCGGCTACTCCTGCGACGATGGAGGCATCAGTTCCCCAAGCCGCGTCTACAAGCCCTGCTCTGCGTGGCAAATCGCTCCTAGAGCCGATTCTGCGGGAGCGTGGCGACCTGCCGCAGCCGTTGAAGCGGCGCAAACCCGGAAGGCCCCGGATTGTCGCCAGTTGGTTTCCAGCGGTTGCCAAGACGATGGCGGACGGCACAACGCTGCGCACAGCGCTGGCCATTAACGGGCTGTCGCTATGCGCGAACGAAATGCGCGCGCTTTATCGCAACAGGACGCTCCAGGCCCTTTATCAAGAAGCGCGTCGCCGTTACCTAATCGAGAATTGGGGGCGTGCAAGAGGGCCGTCGTTGCGATCTGTGCTTGGGCGGCGCTTATGAATTCGGAGGTCGGCGGAGCGAGGTTGGTTATCCCGATGCCACTTATGCCAGAAATTCAACCCTTCAACTTCCAACATCATCGCCTTAACCAGAAGCGACCCTGTTGTTTATCACAGCCTTAACCGAGCAGCTCCGTTTACCCAAAATCTGACTAGGAGAATCAATGATGCCAAGAAAACTCATCCCGCCCGAACCGTGGTGGCCCCAGGCTGCCGACCTCATAGTCCGCTGTAGCCTTAGCCTGCGAGAGGCAGCCGCCGAACTCGGCGTCGATCTCACTATCGAGGAAGCCGAGAACATCAAGCATCGCAAGCTATTTCAGAAGGCCCTTGAGGACGCAAAGATCGCCTTCTATACGGAGATCGGTTCAAGTCCGAAGCTGTCCAAAGACCTCGTCGTGGGCCAGGTTTACAAACTCGCAGGTAGGCTCGCCGAAGAGGGCGAAGCCTACAAAGCCACTGACGCACTCTTGAAGCTTGCGAAGATCAGAGGGTGGGTGGGCAACGAACCGGACAGCTTCTACGATCTCTTCAGGGATCTCAGTCAAAAAGACATCGATGAGATGAAGCAGAAACTCAGCCTGAGGGCGGAAGAAGAAGCGCAAGCCCCTGCTGAGCAGCCCACCGAAACGGATCCTCCACCCGAACGGCCAAATTAGCGAACCTCAGTAGTCTTCCTTTCCCCTGAGCCAAGAAGTCGGCGAGAAAGGCTCATGTACTTTGCCAACACCAAGAGAACTCGCACTCATGCAGGAGTCTGCCGATCTGCGCGCGGCTATGGGCTCCAAGCCTGAAGTGTCGGTGACATCGCAATCGCTCGATGCTAATGTTGCCGGAGCGACACCAGCGAAGCGGAAACGAGGAAAATCCTTGTCACGCCGAACTGGTCAAGATGGTCATATAGAAAAGTCAGGAAAATGGTTTGTCGTGCGATTCTGGAAAGACATTCCGGGCCAAGAGAGGCGCATCCACGTTCGAGAACGTGTCTGTCCGATTTCCGGCCCTGGTTTGCTTTCTAAGAGCGCACGCAAACGGAAAGCGAGGGAAATCATCCACGCAAGTGGGGCGGACTCCGCAGAACACTTCAAAGAAGTCGTGAAGCAGGACAGCGGAGTTACGTTCCGTGAGCAATCTGAAATTTGGCTCAAGCAGTTGCAAAATCGCAAGCGTAAACCCATTCGACATAGCTACGCGGTTACAATTCAGGGAGCACTCGACAAGTGGATTCTTCCTGCGATTGGGGAGATTCCACTGGCGAACGTAGACAACCTTTCTGTGAAGCCGCTCATTGAGAAGATGTCGGCAGCGGGGCTATCACCACGAACTGTAAACAAGTACGTCGAGCACGTTAAGCAGGTCGTGGAATCCTTGAAAAGTCCAAACGGCGAACCCATCCATAACAGGAAATGGGACCCTGAAACAATGGACCTGCCGATCGTTGAGCAAGCGGAACAGAAGCGTCCATCGCTCAAAGCCGATGCGATCTCAAAACTCATGCATGCCAGCAGCGGTCAGGAGCAAGCACTGTACGTCCTCCTTGCAGCCACTGGCTTGAGGATTTCTGAGGCGCTTGCCATCGAGGAGCGTCATTTCATCAATGGCGGTCGTACCATCACGGTTGAGCAGCAGGTCGAGAAAGACTCCGCTCGCATCGTGAAATATCTCAAGACCGCTGCTGCAAAAAGGCAGGTTGATTTGCACCCCGACATCGCAGAGTACCTGCAACGCTATGGAGCCGGAAAAACTGGTCTACTGTTCCATACAGCGAATGGCAAGCCGCATCTTTACGGCAACCTGGAAGACCGCTGGCTTACTCCGCGTCTCGTCAAGATGGGATTAGACGAGGAAGGAATGGGTTGGCATTCATTCAAGCGTTTCCGTAAGACTTGGTTGCGTGCTGGCCGCTGCCTGGAGGACATCAACAACTTCTGGATGGCGCACAAGCCGCAAACCATGTCAGAGGTCTACTCGCATCTTCACGAGGAATTGCAATTACGCCTCGATGAAGCAGAACGAGTGGGCTACGGATTCGCTCTTCCGGCTTCTGATGTCGGCTCTGATGTACCGATTGTCCCGAAATTGCACCAACACAGTGCGGGAGAAAAAGCAGCGTAAATGATTGAGAGAGCGAGAAGTAGTTGGTGGACGTGGGGAGACTCGAACTCCCGACCCCCTGCTTGCAAAGCAGGTGCTCTGCCAACTGAGCTACACGCCCATTTTGTAGTTAAGACCCAAAGTCTTCACCATTTTACGCCGCCTCTCCCTTTTGCTCAACCTTCGCCTTTTTGGGTCCATTGGGTCCAACTTCAGAACTTTTGGACCCAAAATGAACGCCATTTAGCACCGCAACATGCACCGCTTCCTGTTGCCGGAAGTCGCTGCTGAAGTGTGAGTAGCGCCCGGTTGTGCGCAAGTTCGAATGGCCGACCCACCGCAGAATCAGATCGCCTGGCACCTTGTTCTCCTGAAGGACTGACACTCGCCCATGGCGGAACGCATGGAGACCAGCCATCTTCAGGCCAAGCTGTTTCAGGACCGAACGCAGTTTCCGTCTGACGTTGCGATGATTGAACGGCGTATCATTCTTCGTCCTGAAGACCCGGCCGGTCGTTCGTCCGTTGAGGTGCTGTTTGAGCATCTCCACCAGCAACGGCTCGATATCGACTTCGCGCCGACTCTTTTTTGTCTTCAGGGTTACTTCCTCTCCTTCCCAAACACTGCGACGCGCGACGATGCGCCCCGCCTCTAAGTCCAGGTCGGCGACGTGCAGACCGAAAATCTCTCCGCATCGCAAACCTGTGCCGGACAACGCCGCGAACATCGTGCGCCACTGTCTGGTTTCGGCCGCGTTCGCGCCTTTCACGGCGTTGATAATCTGAACCATCTCCTCGGGAGTGAAGTACCGTTGCTCATTCTCGGGAAGCTCAGGCAGGCGAAGGTTCCAATCCCGCCAGACCTTCTTTCCCAGGATAAGCTTGAGCACGGTAATGACGCCACGGATTGACGAAGGGCTAAGCCGCTTGCGCTTGCCAGCGGGATCGACATACTCAGTCCGGTTCAAATCAGCAACAAACTCCTGCACCTGCCGTTCATCTATTGTGGATACAGGCAGCTTGCCGAATCGGGGCCTCAGATACCGCTCTACATGGCGTCCCATGTTTTCCTGGCATGACGGCTTGAAGAGGGACAGGCGGTTTGCTTTCCACCAATCCGCTTCCTCCGCAAACGTCTTGGTCGCCAAATGCAAACGGTCGAGATGGTCATCGCGGTTGATGCCTGTTTCATGCACCATCCCGAGCCATTTTCGATTTGCTTGAGATTCCGTCATGAGGTCAACCTGGCCCACCTTTACGCATAGCCGTTTCCGTTTTTCCTCACCGGGAACGTCTACGCGCATTCTTCCGTACCACCAATTACCTTTCTTTACAACACGTCCACTTTGACCGGGTCGGCGCGACATACTTTTTTCTCGTTTCCGACTCGGTGCCGCATCGGCAACACTAGCGGCTTGCTGCGCGGAAGGCAATACGAGGTGATCGCTTTCTGAAGGAAAGGCACAATCTGCTGGAACAATCGACTGCGACATCGCGAACTCGCTTCGCCGTCAAACGAGCGCTTAAAAAAACAAAAAGCCACGCACACGAAGACGGCTTAATCGTCTTCAGCACGTGGCTAACGAGTTCCACGTCGAGGGCTTACCCGTCGCAATGAGGCGCGCTTTACGGGCGGCAGAGCCTAAGAGGATGTCGCCGGTGGCCGGGACTGCGTTCGCCCATTCTCTGAGGGCGACCCGGAACCTATTCGCGCGCGTAGCTGTTTGCCCGCGTAATTGTGAGTTGTCGATATTGAGATGCAGTAAAGGACGGTTAGCGTCGCTTGGCTGTTGCTCAATGAATAACTAGGCTGGCATCATTTCCGGCTGTGACTCTTTGTAATCCCTTTATCGATGCCCTTGAGCAGTTCGCTTACCGAGATACCTAGACCCTGTGAAATCTTCACCAGTGTTTTGAGGGAAGGAACTCGCTTGCCTTGTTCAATCCAGCCGACCGCCACGCGATGCAATCCAGCGTGGTCCGCGAAGGCTTCCTGAGAGAAGCCTCGCTTCTTTCGTAGCTCCTTCATACGCTTCGACAATGCCGAGAGTATCCGTTGCATTTGGCATAGTCTGGGAGTAGCATCCGTGGCCGTCCACAATCAGAACGTTGACATACAGGACGTTGAGTACATGGAGGCGCTGTACAGGGATGCGGAGTTGATGCGGGCACTCTCATTGCAGAGTTCGGGAGGGCAAAGCAAATGAAAAACATCGAATCCCGTCACAAAAAGGTTGGAAAAATGGGAATGGTCATGCCTTTGCTGCTGGTGCTGGCCTTTTCTGCCCTCGGCAACGCGCAGGATCATCCCGAATATCAAACAGCCGGTTACGATAACGGTCGTTTCTGGGTCGCTATGGTGGAAGCGCAAAAAGTCGGTTATGTCCAAGGGTATTATCAGGGAGTCACCGCTGGGTTGTCCGCTTGTCCTGACGCTCTTGCGGCGAAGAAGATGCAGGACGCGATAACTACGCAAACTTTGACCCGCAACGAGGTGGTCAAGGCCATTGACGCCTTTTATGCCACGCCGGAAAACGGCCCGATTCTTGTTATCAACGCGATGATCTATGTGGCCATGAAGGCGGCGGGTTCGAGTGCCCAGGAGTTGGAGAAGTGGACGGAAAACCAGCGGGCCTCCGTGGCGCATTGAGTGGCAATCCCTCCATAACGTGTCATCAAGTTACTCTCCCGCATTGCATACATCGAAATCGCGCAACTCACACCTCGAATGCCAATCGACTTGCGACAGGTGGTTACTGCACCCGACGAAGAGAGGCTCAATCTAAACGGATTGACCGGCGCTCAACGAACTGCGAGGAAGTGTCGGCAAGCAATGAAATGACCACAGCCTCAAGATTCAAACAAACGGGATGGCTAGTTCGAGCCAAAGATGGTTTCTAATCCCATCGCCTGAAGCATTCGTGCAGCTTTTGCAGAAACCGGCAGCCGGAATCCCAATTCGTCTACGCGGATATTGAAGTGCTGCCCGAAGGCCGAAATAAGCTGGCGTCCAATTCCCATCCCTCGATACGCCGGATGTACCCAGACCCCCCTCACCATTGGCCGGAACGGTGGTTTCACACTCGGAACGGATCCCTGTAGTTCTTCTTTGGTGGGCATGACTGCGGGACGCCCGTAGATTTTATTGGGATCGCGCTTGGTCGGAGGCGTTTTTCCCGCCACTACTGTTCCCGGATCAAATTTGCGATGAGGCTTCCCGTTAAGTCGCCAGAGCCGCTCGCATCTCCAATTCCTGTCCGCCCAAGCAAGACCTGCAATGCGGCCATTGTAAACGGCCACTGCTGCATCGTAGTTGTCTCCAAGACTGAAATCATAGCCAGATCGACGCGCCGCGAAGGATGCCTTACGGAAAAGTTCAATCCGTTCTGCTGGGATGTTTTCGCTAACGGTAACGATGTGAACGCCATTGGGAAAGTCAGTCTTCGGCCCAAATTCCTTTTCGTCTGAATCTGGCCGCCAATTTAATGGGCGATACAATTCTTGACGCCAAATGCGCTTGCCCGGCACGTCGGGGAATATAGCGAGGGACTCTGGCTTTGCAATGCTGGTATTCATGATTTTTCTCCGAATGTGGATTAACTTCTGGGTACTGCTGATCGAGGCAAATAATGAGGAAAACTAAGCAGATCGAAACAGAAGACTATTGGCGTGCGCTGGCGTGTTGCAGGAACCGCGCAATCTCGTTCTCATCGAACAGGACACGGCGACCGATTCTTAAAGCCGCAAGCTCATTGCGACGCCTGAGGCGGTTAACGGTTTGCTCAGAGACACTAAGTTGCTCGGCTACTTGTCTGATCGTCTTCAATCTTGGTGTCAAAGTCTTAGTCATTTACGATCCTCCTTTCTTCGAGGATGGGACTTGATCATTCTGGTCCAATCACATTATCTCAAGATACCCGAGATCGCGGAAGGGTCGGCACCGGTTTATGCCCGAAGGAACCGCCCGGATTCACGGTCCAATGGCCGATCCAGAAAGTACGGATAGTGGTCATCCAGAGCCCCGGGGAAAGCTCTGAGCAAGATGGGGAGCGCGGCGCTGCCAACTCGTGTGAGAAGCTGTTAACGGCCCGCCCTTGCCCGCGAACGGCCCAATTCAAGGCTGTCGCTGACTTCCAAGGGAGCCTGTGACCACCAACCGTACTCCCAAGGGGTGAAGGGGCGCGGGGACGGCGGTGGGTCTATTCCCTCTTCGTCAGAGTCAACTTGGCAGCCGATTTATTTCTGAGACTTATGGAGAGTCGGTTGGCTTTTCCGACTCGCAGACCTACAAAGGCCAGAGCCCCGTGGTTCATCCAACTAAATGCCGCGAACGTGCCGGGCGCTTGGATCATGAATTCGGGCTAATGCGCTGAAAATCTGAGCGATAAGCTTCCTTCAGCGGCGGAAGTGGGAGATTGAAAACTGCCGCAACATGAGCGACAACTGTTGAAGGCGCAGTGACACTAACCGGCCTAGAATTGAGAAGATGCCGTGTAGGTCTGCGACCAATGGAGGCGCTCAAAAACACCGTGACGGATGACGGGGCCGTCAATCGCAACCTTTTGCGTCACGTCATTCGCAACTGTTTGTCGAGCCGAGGTTTAGCGCTAGAAATGACGGAATGACGGAATCTTGTCGAAATATACGATCTCTACGGACCTTGGACGCAGGCCTCTTCGCTCCTATTTATTCTTACTTATCTCAACTCGTCTGTCATTAGTGTCACTCTCTCGTAAATCCTACGCAGTTTCAGCGCCTTACGCGATGACCGAAAGCCAAGAGCATCCGTCATCACTCTGTCACTCCGTCATCCGGGATAAAAAACCCGATCGGTCTGACGTTCCCTTTCCGTTTGAGACTCGGCAAATCTGGCGCCGACTGCTCATCGAGCACGTAGAACGAGCGATATGGTTTTCGGAGGCGACGCCCCAGTCCAGCGGCGTTTCGAGGCAAATTGAGGTATCGTAAATTCAGTTTCTGAAGACTAGTCAATAATGACGCGACGTTAGTCACGAACAGCTTGCCGACCTTCCCTCGCCATTCGAGGGAGGTACTGGCTGGTGGAATGAGATCGAAAATAGAAGGTTCCTTTTCTAGATCATCGGCCACGCCTAATACGCGAAGGATCGGATGCTCTAATTCATCCTCATCTTGTTCCCGCTCCCCTAAAACGGTATTCCAGTCTGCGATTATCCCCTCAGCCCATCCTCTAGGCTTTCCGGCGACCTGAGAGTAAGCTCGAAGAAGATTACAAAGCGCCCCAAAGTGCTCGCTGAAACTAGGCAGCGGATTTGGACACGGGTGGGGATTCTGCCTATTCCGAAGAAATGTCTGTAGAACAACCATCAGGGCGGAGGAAATCTCGTCTCGGCGTTGTCTGATTTCACTCTCGATCACGTCGCGGGGGTAGCCTTCGCCGGGTATCCGGTACTCGACCTCAACACACCGCTTCTGTAACTCGTCCCTGAATACTCCCTCAATTGTTGTAATCACAATGACCGGGCGAAATCCGCCGCTCCTGCGAAGCTGCCCGTCTCTGGATGACCGCGCACTTTCTGCCCCCGTTGCTGCAAAAAGGCAAAAATCAATCAGTGCCTGATTGAAGTTAGCTTGCTCTTTGTTGTCCAGAACCAGAAGCCCGATATCGCCTATATTCCGCAGTGCAGCAACCGAATAATCGCCCTTGACGTCGCCCAGACCATGTAGAAGGGTGAATCTTCCAGCCCCAGTAGTTTTTCCCTGCTGACTTGGACCTGTATGTACCACGATTAGCCTAGCGGGGAATGCATCACGGATATAGGGAAACAGTCCTTCGGCCATTGCGACGAACCATCGCATCGAAGGCTCGTGACACGCCTGGGAGTCCACGAGTAGCCGTTCAAAATCGTCAAGGCCGGCCTTAGGCTCAGTCGCCAAATATTTGAAGGGAGTGCCCTCGGGATGCTCAACCCAAAAGGAGTCGGCGTTCGAGCCATTAGCTATTTCTGTAATTCCGTGAGCAGTGACTTGAAGCAGCTTGCCCGAATTCATCGCGACGTAGAGCGTCTGAGCGTCCTGGGCGAGAGCCGAGAACTTCCTGAGCTTTATCCGACTCGCTGCCCCGCTTGCTCTGACCTGAAGGCGCTGAATGGCCGATTTCGCACCCAGGGCTAATGTGCCAACATTGCACGCCGTTAGCATTAGGCGGGTCAATTCATGATTCTCAGGACTGAGGTTTAGGTCGATTCGGCGCGAACCGAGGATTACATGCAAAGAGCCGTCTTCGTCCTTCACATATTGGCCCCTGTTCTTTTGGATATAGTTCTCCAGCCTTTGGGCAAAGGCTTGGCCAGCGCGCTCACTAGGGGGAATATGACTGCTGATATCACCATCCCCCTCGCGGTTTTCTTTTCCACTGTTTCCTTGTCCGCTCGGTTTCCCTGCGCTTGCAACGGATGCCCGTTGGGCTTTCGGTTTTGATTCCTCTTTGATAGGCACGACCCGGGCAGCATTCGCGCGTTTGGCTTTGCTGGTCTGGCTGGGACCGCCTTGCGATCTCGGCGTAGTAGGGGTGTTGGACTCTGTACCCGTCTTCGTAATTTCGACTTCGGGTGTAGTGGGTCGGTTTTTCGATTTATCGCGAGGTGCTGCCGAACTGGTTTGTGACATTGCTGTTTCCGTTTCTGCCTTTGGCTGAATATAGAACTGTCTTCAAATTCTTCTCAGCGGCGACAAAATCGCGAGCGGACACCAGGTCTCCTTGCAAATAACTCATCGCTACGTGCGCAGCGTTGCCTTCTGCGTCTTCAAATCGAAACGCATAGTGTCCCCGGGCGCCGGGTACGACACCACGTAACTTGAAGCCCTTTACGATCAAAAACGCTGCGGTCGGGAGGTCGCCCTCTAGGTGCTCCCGACTTATGCGTTCCTCGCTGATGGGTTGAACTGAGTACATAACGTCCGTTCCTGTCCGCGTTCTGAGCTTTGAACCCGCTCAGTTTTGTGTGTTTACTACTCGCTAAATACAGTATACGACGGGTAACTAGCGGAGGGAAGGGCCGAGTCTCCCTTTGTGCGGGTGGTGGTCAATCAAAATATGAGGGGCGCCGGGAGGATTGGATGCACGAAAAAAGCAATCTGTTTTCGGAA
>Ga0206939_10031_pt1 | contig 43595 bp, 46 predicted proteins | sample Alteio_BWOrgHeat_10_FD_152921 | JGI IMG/M metagenome (GOLD analysis project Ga0206939, IMG submission 152921) | Enriched cells from forest soil in Barre Woods Harvard Forest LTER site, Petersham, Massachusetts, United States -... | ecosystem: Environmental > Terrestrial > Soil > Temperate forest >... | reverse complement strand
CGACGATTCCGAAGTGCGATGCGCGAAGGCGTCGGGCGAAAGAAACACCTCGCTGATGCGTTCGCGGCCGCTGCGCTCGGCGATCGCTTGCGCGAGCATTCGCGGCGAGAGGCCGGATTGCACGAACTCCCGGTAGGTGACGATCCGTAGTGACTGGTGACGAGTGACTGGTAACTGGTAAGAGCCTTGCGCGCGAGCCTGGGTCGCGACCGATGCGCCTGGGTTACTTTCAACCTTGAACTGTCGACTGTCGACTGTTGCAGGCACCGCGCAATGCCAATAGACGGCGCTATCGTGTTTGAAACCCCAGTCGATCGAAATCCAGCGAGGCCACCAGGGTTCGAGGCGAACATCTTCAGGGCGCGCGGTGTGGCGGCCGACATCGAACACATCGAAATATTGGCCGGCGAAAACGTTCCAGTCGCCGTCGAGAAATGCGCGGCGCAGATGCTCAGGCAGAGTTTCGAGCGTGCGGCGATAGGCAGCGTCGTTCGCGTAGATCGGATTGTCGCTGATGCGCGCGCGGATGAAATCGTAATCGTTTGCGTCGTAGAGCTCGGGACGATCGAATCCTGGCGGCGTCGTTTGATCGACCCAGAGCGCTTTCACCCAGGCGTGGCCGATGTTGCCGGGGTTTGTTGCGCCGGCCATGTTCGCGCGGCTGCCGCGAATCGGGCAGCGATTGCGTGACGTAAGAAATTGCCACTGTTTCAGCGTGAAGTGCGTCAGCTCATCGACACCGATGAACAGAAACTCGGCGCCTTGATAGGCGTAGACGTCGTTTTCGTTGCGGCAGTGACCGAAGCGCGTGGTCGAGCCGTTTTTCCAGGTGACGATGTGCTTCGATTCGTTGTACTTGCGGTAGTACGAGCGCGGCACGTCGCGGCGAAAATACGTGAGCAGCGACGATTCGAGCTCGGGATACGTGCGGCGCAGCAGCAGCGAGTCGGACCCGGGAACGTCGTGCGCCTGCTTGATTGCTTCCCATAGCAAAGCTTTCGTCTTGCCGGGGCCGGCGGCGCCGCCGAAAAGGCGATATTTTGCTTGCGAATTGTGAAAGTTACATTGCCGCGCAAACGGCGTGTAAGAATCCCGCCACGACAGCGAAGACTGTATTTTTCGCAGGCGCATGCGGCTCCGCTTTGTTCAGTCGTCTTCCATTCAGTGAACGCAGTGATTCACATCGCGCGGAGTTTTTTGCCGATGATATAGGCGACGCCACCGCCGATTAGCGCGGCGGCGGCCGGCCAGTCATGCAGGCTCAACACGACGCCGGCGACGGCGCTGGCGACGCCTGCGATTTCGACGATCACGCCGATGCTTTCGAGATGCGCATTCGAGGGCATGCAGATTCCTTTCGAGATTTGTGAGGCGGCACGTTTGTGTAGGGGCGCAGCACGCTGCGCCCCAGGTCCGCACGATTTAAGAATCCGAGAATGTTTTGCGTCGCCAGACGAACCAGAGAGCAAACCGGTTTTGCGCCCAAGTTCTTTCCGCCCGGGCAAGCTGGGGCGCAGCATGCTGCGCCCCTACATGTGCAAGCCATTGGCGAAATCGTGGTGGCTACGCGAATGCAGCAACGCCGCTTACGGCAGCGGATCTGGCGACTCGAAGACGAGGCGCGGTGGTATTTCGTCGTCGGTGGAGAAGCTGGCGGTTTTGCCGTAGCGCAACTCGCGCAGATACGCGAGCTCGCGCTGCACGATTTTTTCGTCAGCCGAACGCAGGAGTTGCTCTTCGAGTGCTATGAGGTCCACGCGTTCGTGCACCGCTTCGACGAAGGTTGCTCCGTCGAGCGGAAGCGGCTCGGTTCCCGGAGGGGTGAGGCTGAATGCGGATTCGGATTTTTCGGCGCGCGAGGCGCGTGAAGTCGAGCCGCCGCTGCTGCCGCAGTTACTCTCATTGCGGCGCGACGTTGCGTTGGTGCTCATTTCTGAAAATCCATTCGCGCCGTTTCGAGTGCTCTCGGCGTTAGCGCCGTTCGCGGCTCGGGAAGCAGCCCCGGGAGGGCAGAGCCACTTCCCTTCCGCGTCGGCCGATTCGGCGGGGTCGGCCTGAGCCAGCTCAGCGTACGCATCGCGGCCTGCGCGCGCCCCGGCGGAGGAAGCGGAGCCCGCAGCAAGGTCTGCGGTGCGGTCGTCAGAGCCAGCCCGATGGAGATGCGCGGCGAGGCCGTCCGAGTCGGCGGTGTCTGCCGTGCCGACGGATTCGAGCGCGGCGGCGTGGCCGTTGGTGCGGCCGCTGCCGGAGGAGTGGCTGCTGGAATTTTTGCGGCGAGTCACTTGGTACGACCAATCATGCGGATACCTCTGCGCAAGAACGGGCACGGCGGTGCCGTGCCCCTACGACGCCGGTGGCGAGCGTGTCTTGGGTCGGCGCGTTCGCGGTCGGCCGCGGATAATTTTTGCGCGCCCAGTTCAGTACGCGGTCGGCCGGAATTTCCGCGAAGCCGCAGACCATGGTGAGCGCCGCTGCGTCCTGCTTGTGGTCGCCACGGAGATAGCAACGCGCGCGGATGCGCTCGGGCGGACCGCTAGCGGCATCGTCGCTGTCGTCTCCGGAATCGTAGCCGCTCTCGGCGTCGGTATAGGCCTGCTCGAGAACCGCGCGCCAGAGTCTGTTCTCGGGCGTGAGTAGCGGATCGTGGAGTATCGAGTGCATTCGCGGCTCCTCGCTTAGACCAGGAATTTCACCGTGAGACCGGAGCCGCCGGTCGAAGAAACTACTTTCGCGCGTATGAATCTTGCCTGCACCGTGCCAGTCGCTGGGCTTGTCGTTCCCGATGCGTTGTTCGGAATGCTGCGGCCTTCGCCGGCGACAGCGGTTGTTGTGTCGATCGTCTGGTATTCCGCATCGACGTCGTTCATCGCGCCTTGCAGGACGATGTTCACCGCGCTCGGTGCCGTGCCAAAGATCGTCTGCCAGCGCACGGCGGTGCCGCCATCGGAGATGCCCGTGTAGCTCGGCAGCGCGAATTGCGAGCCTGCGGTATTGGCGGCGGGAAATGCTTCGTTGTTGAAGCTGAAGCCAACGTCGCCGGACGACAAGGCGTACGGAGGAGTGGAATTCTGATAGATCGGCATGTCGGCTCCTTTGGGTTGCGGAAGACAGCAGAGCTAGCTGCTGAGCGAGTTCTAATCGCGAAGTTCGCGCGGCAAGACACACGGGCGCGACTAAACGGCGGTGCCGTTTTGGATTTCGGTACAAGTTGCTGTCGTTGAGTGGCCGGCGAACTCACGGCAAAGACGAGGCTAAAAGTGAAAACGCCCCGACAGATTGTCGAGGCGTACTTTTCTACATGGGAGAGTGTATCACATTATAAAGTTTTGTCAAGAGCAATCTTCAATTTTTCTCCAGATTTCTTGACAAGCCTTTATTTTCAAGAGCATAGTCTGGGGCATCCCCCCGGCATACCTGCCCCGCAAGGAGATCCTTATGCCCTACTATTGCCATCAAGTCAGTTATACGAAGGAAGCCTGGGCCCGATTGATGGAGAACCCGCAGGATCGGCTCGATGCCGTGCGCGCGCCGATCGAAAAGCTCGGCGGCAGCCTGCAGACGTCGTTCTTCGCGTTTGGTGAGTTCGATGTCCTGGCGATCACCGAGATGCCCGACAACATCAACGCCGCGGCGATTGCGATCGCCTTCGCGGCGGGCGGCGCGGTATCGAACATCCGGACGACGCCTCTACTGACCGCCTCGCAAGCCGTCGAAGCCCTGCGCCGAGCTGGCTTGTGTGGCTACAAATCGATCACCGAGACCTCGAAAGCAGCGACGGCGCCTTAAAGCTCATTCGGGCCGCTATGAGGGTCCTACTGTTTACGCGGGATGGGTTACTTGTCCGTCTCCGCCCTTTGGTCCGTAGTTGAGCAAGTGAAACCGACGTTTTATCGATTGGCGGTATCTGCTCCACAGTACCCCGAAGCCGAAGATAAGCATGGCGAATCCGCCATAAGCCAGTACGACCTGGTATTCGCTCATTCCATTTACCTCCTACCTCATCTTCTCGCAAACGATTCCAAGTGTCAGGAGCATGAACGACAGGCAGAAAACGAGCAAGACAGAGTTAATCGTTACCTTGCCGTTGTATTTGATCTGCGCGTTAAGAATGTCTTAGAGAGCTTTGTGCCTTCAGTTTCCGTTGAGGTAGGTTTCGAGCCAGGTGTAGCCGCTGGGCGCGAGCGCCTTGTACACGGTTGCGTCTGTGGTGCTTAGGCCTTTGGCGGACTTCCACTGATCGGGGATGCCGTCGTGCAGCGATTCGGTGCAGGCGGTGAAGTTTGTGACGGGGTTGTCCTGCCAGCCGGCGGTTGGCGTTGGGAAGGTCGACAACCCGGTGAACGTGACGCCGTTTGGCCAGAACCCGCCGCTGCTGCCCGACTGATACTGCGCGATGATGCGCTTGTCGGCGGCGTCCTGGTGATTCACCCAATTGCCGTTGCAGTCGAGGTGCGCGGAGTTTCCGACGGGAGTCGCGCCGCTCAAGAGAATCGCATCGAGGTTCGCCGTCGGATCGACGACGATCGGAATCGCCGTGCCCGCCATCGGTGCGCTGCGCTCCCAACTCGCGGGAATCGCGCCCGACTCGTTCCCGTTTTCGCCGGTAACCTGGGTCACCAGGGTGCCGTACTGATCCCCCGCGATCGTCGTCGCGCCCGGTCCGCCGAAGATGTTCCCCGCCACATACACGCTCGGCGCGCCGCTCATCTCCGGACTGTTCGTCGTGAAGTGAATCGGATGCGCCTGCGCGTTGACGTTGAGATTGCCGGTGATGAATTTGTTGTTGATGTCGTCGATGATCTCCGCGCCTAGCCATTCGTTGGCGTAAAAACCCCAGTTGTAGACGATGTTGTTGATCCATCGCGACGAGCTGTTGGAATTTTCCGGAATGCGGTGATTCACGTTCACAAACATGCTGTGATGAAAGTCGATGTCGGTCTCGTAGACCGATAGACAGTTCGCGCTCGCGCGAGTGCCGGTGCAGCTCTCGTCGGTCGCGGTGCCGTAGCCGACCGGGTGCCCTTCGTGCGGCTCGTAGTCGAGATGCCACTGCACGGTGATGTTGTGATTGGGCCCGTCGCCATTGCCGTTCCCGTTGACCTTCGGCGTGAAGTTCGATGTGGTGATCCAGCTCTTGTTGCCGCTCCAGCGCGTGGTCACGTGGTCGGTGATGATGTTGTAGCAGCCGTTGTTGGTTTGCGTCAGCGAGCCGTTGCCCGGACAGTTGACGATCGTGATGCCCACTGTGCCGGTGTCTGGACCGGATGGAGTGCTCGCGTTGTCCGGGCTAAACGTGCAGTAGCGCACGATCACGTCGTGCGTCGAGATGCGCAGCGCTGCTCCATTTGCTTTCGGGCCGCCGATGATGACTTCGCCCGGCGCCGTCTGGCACGCGATCGTCAGATAAGGACTCGTCGCGATGTCGTCGCCGCCGGTGATGTTGAAGACGCCGGCGACGCGGAAGACGCAAGTGCGCGGGCCGCTCGCCTGAACGCACGCGCGCAGCGAGCCACTGCCGGAATCGTTGGTGTTGGTGACTTCCATCACCACGCCGCCGCGTCCGCCGGTTGACGCAGCGCCGCCGCCCTGCGCGCTCGGAAACGCGGGGAGGGTGCCGGGTGCCGGCGGAGCTGGTGGATTTGGCGGAGGTGGAGGAGGCGGATTCGTTGTGGTGGTGGTCGTGGATGCCGTGCAACCGGTCACAGTAACTACCGGCACGCTGCCTGACGACGAAAACGCTACCGAGCATCCAGTTGGCGCGACGACTTGAAACGGAACCGTCACGCTCGTCGAACCGCTGGTCGTAGTCGTCGTTGTTGTTGTCGATGACGACGGACTTTGCGCCGCGACGTGCGCGCCTCGCAGAATCAGAAGAACTGCAAATAGAAACACCGGCAGCAAATGGCGTTTATGCGGACTCATTGTTGACCCTCTCTTGTATTGCGTGTTTTGTTTTCAGCTTCGCGTGCGAAGCGCTGTGTCAAAAAAATGCCGGATGAATTGCTGTCCAGAACGATCCAGCGAGGTTCATGGATGCCGCGCGCGGTGCTACACTCGAAAAAGGCTCGGCATAAAGCCGAAGCGGGAGACCTTTCTCATGCGTTGGAGCGCAAACCGCGGTGGCGGCGCCACATTTCTGAACGCGCTATTCGTCGTTGCGGCCTTGCTGGCGTTCGCTGCGACTTCCCTGCCCGCACAGTCAACGCAAGCTGCTCCGTCTCCATCGACGACGCAGCAGCAGGCTCCCGCTGCGACGCAGCAGGAACACGAGCCCACCGCCGCCGAACTGAGCAAAAACGAAACCGTCGGTGGCGCGTTGATGCGCACATTCGGCAGCCAGGAGTACGAATTTCGCGCCGCCGCCGAGGCTATGCCCGAAGACAAATACAATTTCCGGCCAGTCGTACCCGTTGCAGCGGGCAACGCGCCCGCGGCGGTCGGTCCGACGCAATTGCGATCATTCGCCGATCAGGTTAAACACGTGGCCTGCGCGAATTTCGCTTTTTCGGCTGAGCTCAATGGCAAGACGCCGCCCGCAAACTGCGAAAACGGCGGCCCCGATCCGGCAAAGACTCGCGCGGAGCTGCTAACCTATCTGCGCAATTCTTTCGCGGCGATGAACGCGTCGCTCAACGCGATCACCAGCAAGAACATGTACGACCCGATCGAGGGCCGCTACGCCGGACCGAACACGCGCCTCGGCCTCGCCGGCACGGCGATCTGGCACGTCGCCGATCACTACGGCCAGATCGTGCTTTATTTGCGATTGAATGGCATCGTGCCGCCGGCCAGCCGCCCGAATCCTCCAGAGCTCAAGGATTACCCGGCACACTGACGTTTACGCGCGAGTCGATCACGGCGGGGATTCACCCTGCTAAAATCACAGTAATGACGTCCGCTACCGCTCAAGGCCATCCGCGCCTGGCCAACATTCGACTGCATCCGATCAAATCGCTCGATCCGGTTTACGTTACGGAAGCGCGCGTTGGGCCGGCCGGCGGGCTTGAACTCGATCGCGCCTGGGCGCTCTACACGCTCGATAATCGCTGGGTCAATGGCAAGCGCACGGCGGCGATTTTTCCAATCCGCGCCAACTTCGCCGGCGATCTGAAATCCGTCACGCTATCCGTGCCGGGCGACAGCCGCCAGGTCCCTGCGCGCGAATTCGCGTTTCCCGGCGACCACGAAGGAGCCGCCGAATGGTTCAGCGTCTATTTTGAGCAGCGCATCATCGTGCGCCATTCCGCGAACGGATTTCCTGATGACCCCGACGCGAACGGACCGACAATCATTTCCACCGCATCGTTGAAGCAGGTGTGCGATTGGTTCGCTGGCGCCGGCATCGATCTCGATGAAGCTCGCCGCCGTTTTCGCACCACGCTTGAGATCGACAACGCGCCCGCATTTTGGGAGGACCGCCTGTTCGGTCCGCCAAAAACATACGCGCCGCGATTCCGCATCGGCGAAGTCGAGTTTGAAGGCAGCAACCCGTGCGCCCGCTGCAACGTGCCGCCACGCGATTCATACACCGCGGCGAACGACGCCGGATTCCAGAAACGCTTCACAGAACTACGGCGCGAGTCGCTTCCCTCTTGGGCGACGCTCGAGCGTTTCGATCATTTTTACCGGCTCGCGACGAACACACGTGTTGCGTTGTCGCAAGCAGGCAAAACACTGCGAGTCGGTGACCCGCTCGTGCTCACCTAGCTGTTCGTAAAGTATTTTCGCGGCGGAAACATTTCGCGGCGGATCAGTTCCGCGCCGCAGCGGCGACGGATCTCATCGGTCCAGTTCACCCAGGTGTTCTCGCTGATGCCCAGGAATTGCCGTGCTTTGTCGTACGGCGCAAGCCCCAGGTAATACACGCGCCAGAGCGCGATGCGCGACGCATTCCGCGGCCCGTCGAGCGCGGCCTTCCCGGCTAGCGCGAAATCGGTGACCCACTCCGTCAGCCTCGGCCGAAAATCCGGCCGCCACAAAAATTTCGTCACGTCTTCGGGCTTGAGCGCAGAGATTCCGCGCTTGGCCTCCATCACTTCTTTCGCGCCCCGGTACACTTCCCAGCACACATCGAACGCCATCTCTTCTTTTGTGCTCATTTCGGCCCTCCGCCGTGTTGCCGCCCGGTGATCCGCACACACGACGCCGCAGCGTCCGAGGCGGCATCCTCAGCCGGGCAGACACGCGTCGATGCGCGAACGAGTTGTGTTTTGGAGGAAAGTCGCGCGCCAACGCAGGAAGTGGACCTGCTTTCGCGCGGTGAGACCTAGATGTGAATCAACAAAGTCGTTACCATCTCGGCGCTGTCATTGCCGCCGGCGCGTTACACGGAAGCGCCTTGCTCGTCCATTTGCGTTGCGCTCCGACGCGCACGCGCGGCATTAGCCGATACTCCCAAATCGCTCGGTGCTCGACGTCACTCACCACGACTCCGCGCCGCACGCGCTTCTCCACAACGTAGCTGCCATACTTCGGCTTGCGCAGATGCCGCAATTGCGCCGAGATGCTGGCCTCGCCGAACTGCGTGATCTGCGACAATTCACGCAGCGTCAACCACGCAGCGCACTGCGTCGCGCTGAACAAGACATCACGCACCACTTCGCGCTGGCTTGGCAATACCGAACGCACCCTCTTTTTTTTCCGCAATCCGATTCTCCGCATCGACCTATCCTCCTCGTTTCGCCCTTGCGGGCCCCCTCTCCCGTCGCGCGAGCCTTAACGTCGCTCGCGTCGCACAGGAAGCTTTTCGTCCGACTCGTTGCTGTTTTCTTCGTCGTCCTCCGACGTCGAAGAGTCGTCGCGCGCCACCGAAACATCTGGATCCTCATAGTCGCCGCGGCACGCGCTGCAAAGCCGGAAGCCGTTGCGATTGGAGTTACTCATCGTGTATTTCGCACCCGCTTGCTGAAAACCGCGGTGCTCCATAACTCTCATGTCTCTCAGTACCACCGGCCTTTTCCACACATTTCCACAGCGCCTTCAACATTCGTTTCTCTTGACGCGTGTTAATAAAAGGGTAACGTACTGCATCCATTAGGAGGGTCCCCGTGAGCCAGCGTTCCAAGCAGGAAGTGAATTGGGAGTTTCTTTTGGGTTCGTCGAAGTCGACTCTGCAGGCGTTTGAACAATCGCGATTGAATTTCGCCGCCAACGTGCGAAAGGAGATCGGCCAGTTGCTCGATACATGGGTGGACGAGAGCAGCAGTGCCCTGTTGGCGCGCTGGTTGATCGAGCGGAACCTGGCCGCCGAAGCCAATGCGATTCGCGCGGACGCCGCAACCGTCGTGAACGAACTCAAGGATCCGCGAACTCAAACGCAATGCACACCGAGTGGCGGGCCAAAACCTCCCTGCCGCATGGCTCCGCGGACGGGCGCTGAGGTTCGCGATGCGTCCGATAAAATCGCGGGCCAAAATTCGCTCACGGCAGAGCGCATTCGCGCTGCATTGTAGTTTTCGAGCCGCACCAGACGGCGCAGCAGCCGCATAGACTTTCGTTTTTGTTTCAGAAAGGCAGTCGAGAGTTTCGCGTCGACGTGTGCCCAGACGATGCCCGCAAACCACGCGCAGCCCCGTCCAAACACCACAGCGCCAGGACGCCTCGCCGAACCACGCCCCGCCGCAACCGCTCTCGTTCCGATCGTCCTGAGCCAAGTCGCATCTCCCGACGCATTACGTCTTGGCCCCTTTATATTTTTTAGAAGACACAGAATTGGAGCGGGACTAACGGAACAGAGCGAGGGAAAAAACAAAGGGCGCGACTGAGTCGCGCCCTTTGTTGAGAAAATTACGAACTCTTAACGTTCGAATCAGCCGGCGGCAGGAGCCGAAGAGGGAGTCTTCTCCAGAAGCTGCTCTTTGCGATAGACCAGCGCGTTGATGTCGTACGTGGCCAGTTCGAATCCGTGACCGTGTGTGATCGCATCCGTCGGGCACGCCTCGACGCAGTAGCCGCAGAAAATGCAGCGCGAATAATCGATGTTGTAAACTTCTGCGTAGCGCTCACCCGCTGAGATTCGGTTCGCGTCGGTGTTCTCTGCTGCCTCGATATAAATGCAATTCGCCGGGCAGGCCGCCGCGCACAAGAAACAGCCGACGCACTTCTCTAACCCGTTCTCATCGCGATGCAAAACGTGAATGCCGCGATAGCGTGGCTGAAAGTGGACGGGCTCGTGCGGATAGTTCTCGGTGACCGTCTTCCGAAACATGTTCTTGAAAGTCACGCTGAAGCCTTGCGCCAGCGTCGTGAATGTCTCGGCAACTTCGCGGATGATCGAGGGCATAGAGCTAGAGTCTAACAAACCGAGGCAAACCCGGCAATTCGCTCATGTCGAGTTCGTTCCGTCGTCTGTTTCTTCAGTTCGGGTAGATACCCCGAAAGTTAGAAAGTGTTCATACTCATTGCCGCCGTCGACGTTATGTATCGAAGATTGCAGCGGCGTGCCTCTTTAATGGTGGCCCTTCGCGACGGCACTTTCCTTCTCGCGAGTCAGTGCATCGATGATTTGCTTACCGTGGAACCGGCCATTCTCGATGAAAATTTCGCCGGTGAAACGCCCGCCGATGATTACGCCGGCCAAGTGAATGCCTGGAACGTTGCTCTCCAGTGAATTTGGGTCAATCGCGGGGCGCTTCGAATCGGGATCCAGCTTTATTCCCAGGCTTTGAATGAAATCGTAGTCGGGATGGTGCCCGGTCAACAAAAACACTCGTTTCGCCGGCAGGCGCGACTCGACGCCCGATTTGTTCACGACGATGACTTCCGTCGCCGTGATTTCTTTCACTTTGGTCTCAAGGAGCGCCTGCACTTGCCCGGCCTTGATTCGATTCATAATGTCGGGCCGCAGCCAATATTTGATCGAGTGACCCAACTCCGCATCCCGGTGTACGAGAGTGACGTGAGCGCCGTTGCGATAAAGTTCGAGCGCTGCTTCGGCGGCCGAACTCTTTCCACCGACAACCACCACCGGCTCATGCCAATAGGCGAACGGCTCCGTGTAGTAGTGAGAGACGTGAGGCAGATTTTCGCCCTTCACTCCAAGCTCGTTCGGCAAATCGTAATACCCTGTCGCCACCACAATCTTCTTCGCACCATACTTCTTCTCACTGCCGGTCTGCGTCCTGGTCACGACGGTGAATTTGCCGTCACTACCCTCGACGCGCAGCACCAATTCGTATAACCGGACATCGAGTTCGTAGTGTTCGGCGCATTTGCGGTAATACTTCAGCGCCTCGATTCGAGTCGGCTTCTCGGCCTGGGTGGTCAGCGGCAGATCGCCAATCTCGAGCAACTCCGGCGTCGTGAAGAAAATCATGTTGGCCGGGTAGTGGTAGATCGAGTTGCACAAACAGCCTTTGTCGATCACCAGCGGCCGCATCCCCGCGCGTTTCGCCTCGATGGCGCTGGCCAAGCCTGTCGGGCCTGCGCCGATGCAAATAAGATCGTAGTTTTCCATGGGATTTTGAGTTTGCCGGGAGTTCCACTGAAAATCAAATTCAGCGAACTTATTGAGCGGATGCGTTTTGCAGGATGCGCGTGATGTCGTCGCGAAAGGTCTCTAACTCGGTCGAACGCTCCGGCGTGACCTCAACCTCACTCTTTTTCCAAACGAATACGTCTTTCTGGCCGCGCCGCAGCTTCACGCTCAAATTTCCTTCGATGATGAACGATGGTGGCGCCAGCATGCGCAACCCTCCAGTCGGCTCTTGACTCAACACGACCGCGCAATCGCCTCTGCGCAAGCACAGCGCGCTGTCGTACGGCGGAATGGCGACCGGCCGAAATCCCGCCGCGACCAATTCCTCCAGGATTTTCATTTGGCGAGGAGTGAACTCGAACATGGCGCAAGCGCACTAAGACGGAGAACAAGCAATTTGTGGATCGAATGTCGGGATCTTCAGGATTAAGCTGCGGTCGAGTCAGCCTGGGAATCCGACGAGCCCTCAAGCTGTGACAGAATCCCGCGCAGCGTCGTGATCAGTTCATCGCGCGAAACATGGCTCTTCTTGAACTGAATCCGAAACTTAAACGTTTCGTTGTCCGGCTCAAATTGAAAAATAAACGGCTGCGGCCGGTGTGGAATCGCCTGTTCCTCCTGACGCTCGCGCCGCGCTTCGTCGCGCGTCAAGCCGCCCGACAGGATGCGATGCATCATCTCGATCATTTTCTTTTCGGTCGGCTGGCGCGCGATCTGCAGGAGCAACGACTTGGAAACAATGCCCTGATCCGCGCAACGCTTCCGTAGCGCCTCGGGAATATTCAGCAACGAAAGCGTTTCGGTGACCGATGAACGCGCTCGCCCAATTTTCCGTGCCACGTCTTCGTGGGTGTAATCGAACTGCGTAGCCAACCGGTGCAAACCGTCGGCTTCTTCGAACGGCGTCAGATCCTTGCGCTGAATGTTCTCGATCAAGCCGATTTCAAGCGTCTCGGCGTCGTCAGCGACTTTTTCAATGCAAGGAACTTCCGTCAGTCCCGCGGCGCGCGAAGCGTGATACCGGCGTTCACCCGAAATGATGTAGTAGCAGTCCTCGCGCGGGACAAATCGCACGAGCAGCGGCTCAAGCACGCCCTTTTCGCGAATCGAATCGGTCAATTCACGCAGATCGCCGATCGCCTTGCGCGGCTGATCGGGGTTCGGGCGAATCTGATCCACCGGAACCATTCTTCCGATGGCGGCCCCGCTATAACTTGTCAGCGATTCGACATAGTGCGCGTCATGCCGCATCTTCAGCGTGACGGGCAATCCCGTTCTCTTCAACACGTTGAACAACCTCCCCAGCTAGCTTTTTGTATTCCTGAGCGCCCGTGGATTTCGGCGCAAACGTCAGAACAGTTTCTTTGTACGCTGGGCTTTCCTCGAGCCGAACGTTTTTGCTGATCTTCGTCTTGAACAACATCTCGCCAAACACGCTTCGAATCTGACCGTGCGTGTCGCGTGAAATGTTGGTGCGCTTGTCGAACAGCGTGATGAGCACACCTAGCATTTTCAGCTGGGGGTTGGGGCGCATTCGAATCCGCTCGTAGGTCTCCAGCAAATCATCCGTGCCTTCGATCGCGAAATATGCGGCTTGAATCGGCACGAGCAGATGGGTGGAAGCGACAAGCGCATTCACAGTCAGAATTCCGAGCGAAGGAGGCGTATCGAGTACGACGTAATCGTAGTCTTTCAAAATTGGCGCGAGCGCATCTTTCAACCGATACGGCGCGTCGAATTGCCCAGCCAATACCTGTTCGAGCTTCGCCAGCGCCAGGCGTCCCGGACCAAGAAACAACATCGGATCCTTCGTCGGCTTAATGACATTTGCCATCAACGCGCGATTTTCGCTGAGCACATCGAACATCGAGGCAGGTATCTCGCCAGAGTTGTAAAACGCGATCGTGGAGTTCGCTTGCGGGTCGAGATCAATCAGAAGCGTGCGCTTGCCTCGTTCGGCAATTGCAGCGGAGAGGTTGATTGCAGTGGTAGTTTTGCCGACGCCGCCTTTTTGATTCGCGATGGTGATGATGGCAGTCATGGCCTTCTGCCTACCTCCCTGCGATCAAAATTACTCTGCCGCGTTCCGGCAACCGAGTTCCTATATATAGGTGCCTCCCGTCGAATACACCCTAGGCCCAGCCTCACTTTAAGTTCGTTAAATAGGCGAAGGCAAGGAAAAAGTGAGTTTTCAATGAAATAGGCGGTGGAAAAAATCAAAATCCCGATTTGGGAATCGGCGTTACGAGGAAAGAACGGAGTGAATTCCCGACAGAACGATGGCCGAACAGCCTAAAAATCCATGCCCCAAAACTCTTCCGTTGCGTGCTGTAGTTCCAGGCCGATCTCCCAGCCGCTGCGCCCTTCGTGACCGCGCCAGACCAGAATCGCTTCGCACACCGCCTGATTGGTCAGGTTAATAAGATGCAGACGCTGGCCGACGGTGAACCCCTGCGGCAAAATCGCCAGACATCCCTTGGAGCTAATGTCGACCGTATAGCCCTCGGCGTGCAACGTGCGGCCGGCCTCGGTCCACGCGACCGCAACCGGAACCCGGGAATTCAGGCGGATTCCTGCGCGGATCTTCTTCATCCGCTGTTCGAAAGTGAGTTCCTTCGCGAGTGCCACTCCGATTCTCCCTAAATCCGATCTTCCTGCCAGCTAGCGCGACGCAAATCCCGCTGTGCACCGCCGCCAATCTGCCTGCTCACACCCTTACCCGTGTGCTCAGGTTACGAACCACGGCAGATCCGGTCAATGGAACTTCCTGCGGTTTTGGCTCGACAAGTTACCTGTCCTTTCGGCACGAGTCGCGTTGTGTAACTCTCATTTGCTCCATTCTTGCCCGCCCCGTAAACTGCCTGTCCGACTCGCCGATGCTCACTCTCAAAGGTCTAAAGAAAGAGATCGTTCCAACGATTCACCTTGCCGCTCCTCTTGTGCTCGGAGAAATCGGCTGGATGTCCATGGGCATCGTGGACGCGATCATGGTCGGCCATCTGCCAAACAGCGCCGTCGCCATGGGCGCGGTCAGCCTCGGTTCGGGCATATTCACTGTGCTGGGTTGGTTCGGCGGCGGCGTCTTGCTGGGTCTGGACACGCTGGTCTCGCAAGCTTTCGGCGCCGGCAAGCGCGAAGACTGCCATCGTTCGTTGGTGCAAGGAATCTATCTCAGCCTGGCTCTCACGCCGATCCTTGCGACTCCTGTTTTCTTGCTCCCTCGACTGCTCGGTTCGGTGCATGTGGATGCCGCGGTTCTTTCGCTCGCGATTCCATATATTAATGCGTTGACCGTTGGGCTTTTGCCTCTGCTGCTCTACTTCGCCCTTCGTCGTTGCCTTCAGGCGATGAACATGGTGAAGCCGGTCGCGTTCGCGCTTGTCTCAGCAAATATCATCAACGCCCTCTTCAACTGGATTCTGATCTACGGACACTGGGGCGCGCCCGCGATGGGCACGGTCGGCTCAGGATGGTCAACGGCGATCGCTCGCGTCTACATGGCGGCGGTCTTGGTGGGCTATTTGTTGTGGTACGACCGCAAACATCGCACCGAACTTCTCAAGACCCCGGTTGACGTCGATTTGCCCCGAATTCGCCGCCTTCTGTTGTTGGGCTTACCGGCAGCCCTCCAGATCACGCTTGAGACCGGCGTCTTTGCGACGGTTACAACGCTCGTCGCCAAGTTAGGCGCGGTGCCCCTCGCCAGCCATCAGATCGCCCTGAACACGGTCTCGCTGACATTCATGGTGCCTCTCGGAATCTCATCCGCCGCCGCTGTCCGCGTCGGTCAGGCCCTTGGCCGCAAAGATCCACTTGGTGCTCGCGACTCCGGCGGCACCGCTATTGTTCTCGGCGCCATCTTCATGGCCTGCTGCGGCGTTGCCCTACTCGTGTTTCCTCGATGGATCGCCCGAATGTACACGCCGGACAAATCGGTGATCGCGATGACCGTCGGCCTGCTCGCCGCGGGAGCTGCCTTTCAACTCTTTGATGGGATCCAGACTGTTGCGACGGGTGCCCTTCGCGGCGCTGGAGACACGCGCACCCCAATGATCTGCCACTTCCTCGCTTACTGGGTCATTGGATTGCCGTTTGGCGCGTGGCTCTGCTTTCGCCGCTCTTGGGGAGCAATCGGCCTGTGGATTGGCCTGAGTGTGGCGTTGGTTCTGATCGGGATTGTGTTGCTACTCGCCTGGCGTCGCACCGTGGAGAAACTGGCGGCCGCCTAGTCTGCTTAGACAAGCAACTTCCCTACATCTTATATCGACCGAGATCGTCGTCCGACAGCCCTTCCAGATACGACCTCAGCTGCTCGTTCGTGCTTCGTTCTGAGATTGCGCTCGACACCTTCGAATTCTTCAGCACGATCTCGTCGACAAAAATCGGGCAATCGACCCGCAGCGCTAAAGCCAGAGCGTCGCTTGGGCGCGAGTCGATCGTCATCATTTCGCCGTCCCGCTCTACCCAGATCAACGCATAAAACGTGTCGTCCTTCAAATCGTTGACGACAACCTTCTGCACCCGGACTTCGAGTCCAAGCAGGACATTCTTCAATAGATCGTGCGTCATCGGCCGCGGCGTCTGCACTTTCTCGATCTCCAGTGCAATCGCATTCGCCTCGTACACGCCGACCCAGATCGGCAGAATCGCCTGCCCCTGCACATCCTTCAGCACGACGATGGGCATGTTTGTTACCGGGTCCATCATCAATCCCCGGATTTTCATCTCGACTTCCATCGAGACCTCCCCCGTCCAACTGATCTCGTCTAGCTGACGTGCTCGCCGGTTAGACTACCCGAGCCCACGTCAGTGATGCGCACCCGAACATACGCGCCCAAAAGGTCGGGCTCCTGCGAAGTAAACGCCACCACCCGGTTGCACGTCGTATGCCCCGTCCAACGATTCTCGCGGCGCGACTTGTTGCTCACCATAACATCGAAAGTCGAATCCACGAGCGCGGCATTGTGGTCACTCTGAATCTCCCGCTGCCGCTGCTGCAACGCGGCAAGTCGGCGACTCTTTTCGTCTTCCGTTACAGTATCCCCCATCGCCAGCGACGCCGTATTCGGCCGCGGCGAGTATTTGAACGAATACACGCCCTCATACCGTACTTCGTTCATCAGCGTCAGTGTCTCTTCGAACTCATCCGCCGTTTCGTCAGGAAAGCCAACAATGATATCGGTCGTAATTGCGATCGGCCGCTTCGCGCCCCGCAACATCGCAATCCGCTCCAGATACTCTCCGCGTGAATACGTGCGCTGCATTGCGCTCAAAACCCGGCTCGACCCGGATTGCACGGGCAGATGCACGTGATTGCACAACTTCGGCTCGGACTCGATCGCTTCGACGATGTCGCGTGAAAAATCGCGAGGATGCGAAGTCGTAAATCGCACGCGTCGAATTCCTGGCACATCAGCCACAGCGAGCAGCAAATCCGAAAATCGCAACTTCTTCGGCGACGGGTCCGCGTACGAATTCACCGTCTGCCCCAGCAACTGCACTTCGGAATACCCCAATGCCGCCAATTCCCGCACTTCCTTCAATATCGATTCATGCGTCCGTGACCGCTCCGGCCCCCGCGTAAACGGCACAACACAGTAGGAGCAAGCCTTGTCGCACCCTTCAATGATCGTCAGAAACGCCCGCCAGGGATTGTCGCGCCGCGTAATCTCCGTTTCGAATGTCTCGTCCGTATCGGTATCGAGCCCCGTGACCCGCCGATTCCCTTCCTCAAGCTGCGCAATCAATTCCGGCAACTTCCGATAACTCGCTGAACCGCACACCAGGCTCACCCACGGCGCGCGTTCAAAAATTTCTTCGCCCTCTTGTTGAGCCAAACAACCCAGCACGCCAATAACTTGCCCATCCTTCTGCCGAGTCCGATATTCGCCGAGCCGCGAAAACACTTTCTGCGCCGCCTTCTCGCGAATACTGCACGTGTTGTAAAGAATCAATGACGCATCGTCCGGCGAAGCCACCTGCCGATACCCGCGCGCCGCCAGGACGCCCGCGACCTTCTCCGAGTCGTGGTCATTCATCTGGCAGCCAAATGTTTCGAGGAAGAAAGTCCCGCTCGCCTCACCCGCGGATTCGCCTGCACCGCGCCCCGCCGCATCTGGTCTAGCAACCGAGCGGCCCTGAAGTGAGTCCAAACTGATGTCAAATGCTTGAGCCATCTTCAAGCTCGCAGTTTATCACAGTCACTTCGTCATCCCGGCAGTCGGGTCAGCGTTAAAATCGGCTCAGAATCAGCGTGGCGCCGTGTTTCCAGAAGCGACAACTACGTTCAGCTTTCGTTGCTTCACATAAATGCGTGTGCTACGGTTCTTAAAGTCGTAAAAATTTTCATTGGACTGAGGGAAATCGTCATCTTTTTGTTCACGACAGTCGTTCTCATCGACCTCGGAAGCATTCTCCAAGATACTGGCTGGGTTGCGCGCGTCGTCCTCGCGATTCTTCTTCTGTTTTCGATCATCTCCTGGAGCATGATTTTTCAGAAGCTGGGATTCTTCGGACGCATACGTCGCGAAAGCGATAATTTCTTGCGCGTCTTCCGTGCGACTCGCGGTATCGCCAATCCGCAGGGACTCGCCGCAGCGGGTTCCCCTTTTGCTTCGGTTTATGCCGCGGGATATCGCGAGCTCCAAACCCAGGTAACCTACGCGCCCGGCGCCACACAGCCTCCGAAGCTGAAGAGCTTGTCGGCCGTGACCGCCAACATGCAGGTCGCGTCCGCCGAAGAAGTCCGCCGCGCCGAAAAAGGCATGTCCTGGCTCGCAACCACCGGTTCCGTGTCTCCATTCATCGGCCTTTTCGGCACCGTCTGGGGCATCATCGACGCCTTTTCGGGCTTGGGTAACGCCAATGCCGCCAGCCTCCGCGCCGTCGCGCCAGGTATTTCGGAAGCGCTTCTTACCACCGCAGCCGGCCTTTTCGTCGCCATCCCGGCCGTAATTTTCTACAATCAATTTTTGCAGAATATTCGCGTTCTCGCGCAGCGCCTCGACACGTTCACGACGGAAGTCGCCGCGCAGGTCGAAAAATCCTTTAGCTGATTGCGATTCGCGGTCCCTCAGCCGGCCGCACCGGGAAACATATGCCGCAAACATCCAGATCGACTCAATCGTCGCTGTCCGAGATCAACATGGTCCCGTTCATCGACATCGTCCTCGTGCTGCTGATCATCTTCATGATCACCGCGCCGATCCTGCAATCCAGCATCGAGGTCGATGTCCCCAAGACGAAGACGACTCACGAGATCAGCGAACAAAAGATCGTCGTCACCATGGACAAGAATCAGCTCGTCTACCTCGGCAATGACCCGATCAACGTCCACGACCTCGGCCCCAAGATCTCGGCCAAGATGAAAAAGCCCAACGAAGGCATCTTCCTTCGCTGCGACAAGACGGTGCCGTTCGGCGCCTTCGCAACCTTAATGGACGCCCTCCGGCAGGCCGGCATCAGCAACATCAGTATCGTGACCGAGCCCCTGCCCGATCGCGCGAAAGGTTGAGCGTGATCTCCGTTCTAACAGTCGGTAGCTAAATTTTCGAATGTCCACCGCCGTCGCCAACTCGCAGGACCTCCCTTACAGCAAGCCCGTCGCGCTATCGCTCGTCCTCCATATCGCGCTCGCAGGTACGGTCGTAGTGTCGGCTTATCTTCATTTGCGCGGCGACCAATGGAACGGTGTTGGCACTCAGCTTGGGCAAAGTATCAATGTAACGATGGTCCCTAGCGCCGGCATCCCCATGCCGCAGCCGCCTGCCATTGACTCCCACACATTCGATCCCGACAACGGGCTCTACAAAGCCACGCCACAGCCAAAGGCGCCCGCTCCTCCTCCGGACGCAGTACCGCTCCCGGCGCCCGAAAAGGTAAAGAGCAAGCCTCAACCTGAGCCGCCAAACAAGCCATCGAGGCTTTTGGAATCCAAAACTCCGCGTCCCGACAACGCCGTTAACTATGGCAAGGCCGGCCGCCCGGTCATTCCAACCGGAGACACCACTTCGAACCCTGGCACGAATCCCTCAGCCGGGACGAACGTCCTCGGCCAGGGTGGCGGTGACTTTGCCACCCGCTTCGGATGGTACATTCAGGCCGCAAAGCGCCGCGTCGACCCGAACTGGGATCGTCTCTCGATCGATCCTGGCGTGCGTAGTTCCACTTCGCTTCACTGCTCTGTCTCTTTCACGATTAACCGCGACGGCAGCATTAAAAACGTCCGCGTTACGCAGTCCAGCGGCAACCTTTCTTGGGACAACGCAGGCCTTCGCGCCATCATGGGCTCGAATCCGCTGCCCCCGTTGCCCCCTGATTATCAAGGCTCCGAAGTTGCGGTGACTTGGGATTTCCCCGAGCAGCATAGGTAGCCAGCCCATGCTCGCGGCCGGAATGGATACATGCAGCACAAAAAACTACGGGAGGTTCGCGTGATTCGCGAAACAAAACTCGGCTTCGTCGCTTCGATCTTTGTTGCCCTGCTGTTGCTCATGAGCGCTGCTTCGGCTCAGGCGCAGAATCCGGCATGGTTCAACGCCGGCACAGGTTTGGGCGACAGTACCGCGAAGCCTCGCATCGCCGTGCCCGATTTCGTGCCGCGCGAAGATCCCACGCGACAGCACTCACAGCTTTTCGCTCAGGTTGTCCGCGACGACCTCACGTTCTCAGGAATCATCGACGTCGTCAGCCCGAGCTTCTACCCGCAGCAATTGCCGAGCGTTCCCGCCGAACTCAAAAACATCACGTGGACCGACCAGCCCCTCAACGCCAACATGGTCGCGTTCGGTAACCTGACGCAATCCGCGTCCGAAGTCGCTATTCAGGCCTGGCTCAATGACGTTCGCAATCCGTCGGGCCAGCCAATTATCGGCAAGGTTTACCGCGGCGCTCCGACCGACGCGCAGGTTCGCAAATTCGCCCATCAGTTCGCGGACGAAATCATCAGCAAGCTGTCGGGCGGCATTCCGGGCATCGCCTCGACGCAGATCGCCTTCGTCAGCTCCCGCGGCGGCAATAAAGAAATCTGGGTGATGGACTACGATGGCCAAAACCAGCATCCGCTCACGTCTCTCAAAACGATCTCGCTGACCCCGCGCTGGTCACCCGATCTCTCGCGCATCGCATTCACCTGTTTCGCGCCGGTTCACGGCCTGGTTAGCCCGCAGATCTGCATGTACTCCGTTGACGCGAACAAAGTGATCACCTTCCCGCGCTTCAAAGGCACAAACAGCTCGCCGGCGTGGTCGCCCGACGGCTCCAAGCTCATGTTCTCGTCATCGATGCTCGGAAACCCCGAGATCTTCGTCTCCGATGCCAACGGCGGCTCGCCGAAGCGCCTTACGTTCGCCAACGGCGCTAGCACCTCGCCTGCTTGGAATCCCAAGACCGGTCAGACCGTCGTTTACGTCAGCGATCGTGGCGGCATCCCCAAGCTCTACATGATGAATGCCGACGGCACGAATTCCGTCGAGCTCGACCTTCCGGACAAGGGGTATCTAATCGATCCGGCGTGGTCTCCTAATGGTGCGCTCCTCGCGTTCAGCTGGCGCCGGCCCGACAACAACTACGACATTTACGTTATGGACCCCACTTCGCGCAGCATCGTCCAGATCACCCGCGACACTGGCCGAAACGAACGCCCAAGCTGGGCTCCCGATGGCCGCCATATTGTCTTCGAATCGACACGTACTGGAACTCGTCAGATTTGGACCATGCTCGCCGACGGCTCGCAAGCCCATATGCTCACGGCCACAGGCCACAACGAATCGCCGAATTGGTCGACCCGTTAATCGTTCTGTAACGGGGGAATGTGTCCGATCTATAACCTATCGTGACACGAGATATCTCCGGAACTCTTCCGCCGGTGCTAGGATGTCAAGCAGCCGTGGGACGAACACCGGGATTACATAACTGAGGAGGATTTGAATGATCGAGGTTCCCCGATCACTGTATCGCGCTGGTCTGATCGCAGTGCTCGCCGCTTCCGTTTTTACTTTTGGCTGCAATAACAAGCCAAAGCAAGTTTCCGCTCCGCCGAGCGCGCCTCCGCCGCCGGCTGCTGCTCAGCCCACAGTGTCGCTGCAAGCGAGCCCCACTGCCGTTGAAAAGGGGGACGCTGCGACGCTGAGTTGGACTTCCACTGACGCAACGCAACTCACCATCGCTCCCGACGTCGGCACCGTTCCTGCTGAAGGCCAGAAGTCTGTCACGCCTTCCGCTTCGACGACTTACACCATCACCGCCAGCGGTCCAGGCGGCTCCGCTACCGCGAGCGCGCGCATCACTGTCGCGACCGCTGCTGCTCCGACGGCCGAACCCACTCAGGACGAAATCTTCACGCGTGAAGTTCGCGATGCCTATTTTGACTTCAACAAAGCCGACATTCGTCCCGACGCTCGCACTGCCCTCGCTCAGACCGCTCAGTATCTCCGCAGCTATCCGACCGAGCGCGTCACCGTCGAAGGTCACTGCGACGAGCGCGGCTCCACCGAATACAACCTTGCTCTTGGCGATCGTCGTGCCAGCGCCGTGAAGCAATATCTCGTCTCCCTGGGCATCTCCGCCGATCGCATCAACACCGTCAGCTTCGGCAAAGAGAAGCCTTTCTGCATGCAGTCCACTGAGGATTGCTACCAGCAGAATCGCCGTGGACACTTCATCAGGGCAAAGCAGTAGGCCTTGTCGGCGTCCAATCCCGGTCTCTCACGCATCAAAAAGCCGCGCGGGCGAGCACTCTATTGCTCCCGCGCGGCTCTGTCGTTAAAGTGGAGTTATGCATTGCGTAGTTCCGAGCGTATTGCCTCGGCCGCGAACGATCATGAATAGGTTTCGCGCAGGATTTCTCAGGTTGGCGCTCTCAGCCCAGCCATCACATCTCGGTATCCGCAAGCTCACAGGAGGAGTTGCATGCGTCTACGTAATATCCTGATTTTTGGTGCCGTCATGCTCGCTGCCGCTGTTGCGGGCAGTCTTGTGGGTCCGCGGCCTGCCGAAGCAGTCGCCCGCGAAATTGTCGAGCTCCAGCGCGACGTCACCAACCTGCTCCAGGGTCAGAAAGATCTCTCGACCCAGATGACGCAGGATCACACCATCATGAAGACGCTCGTCGAGCAGACCAACGACAACGTCGGCAAGCTCAATGGCACGATGAGCTCCCTGCAGAAGTCGGTGCAGGACGTCCAAGCCAATTCCGGCGCGCGCCTCGACACCATGTCCACGCAGGTTCAGGGACTCTCCGACAATCTGGAGGAGATTAAGTCGCGCCTCGGCAAGCTCAATCAGCAGCTCGTGGACCTTCAGAACACCGTGCAAAGCCTCGACGCCAAGATATCGGGCACGGCCCCGGCGCCGGCGACAACGCCCACCTCCGGCAACTACACGCCTGCTCCCGCAGGGGGTGGCGCCCCGGTAGGCGGCTCTGTGGTGCCCGCCGGTGGTGCTCCCTCGGCCGACACGTTGTATTCGAACGGCCTGCGCGACATCACCAGCGGCAAGTACGACCTCGCCCGCCAGGAATTTCAGGACTATCTCAAGTATTACAGCGACACCGACCTCGCTTCGAACGCGCAGTTTTATCTCGGCGAAATCGCCTATTCCCAACACAACTACGATCAAGCCGTTCAGGAATACGATCGCGTCCTCACCAATTATCCCAAGAGCTTCAAACTCGCGCCCGCCCACCTGAAGAAAGGCATGGCGCAACTCGAACTCGGTCAGAAAAGCGCTGGAGTCCGCGAACTGCGTGAGGTCGTCAAGCGCTACCCTGGCACCGAAGAAGAACGTCGCGCTCGCGCGAAGCTCAAGGAACTCGGCGTACCAACCACCGCCGCCGGCTAAGAATGGCAGCCGGTTCCTCTGGATTTCTTGGAATTTCCGGACTCTGAGCTGCGTTCACGCTCTTGACTCTGCTTCCTCTGCGATCTCTGTGGTGAAATCCTTCCTTTCTTTCTCGCCCCTCGCGCGACCTCGCTTCTTCACTAATTTTTGAAGTCTTCGCTCGCTGGCACTCCCGCTTCGTCCCGTGCTATCGTCCTCACCGGAGGAGTACATGTCCGTAAACAAAGTCATTCTCGTCGGTCGTCTCGGCCGCGATCCCGAAACTCGCTACACCGGCGGTGGCCAAGCCGTGGCGAATTTCTCCATCGCCACCGACGAAACCTACAAAGACAAAAACGGCGAGCGCCAGAAGCGCACCGAGTGGCACAAGATTGTCGTCTGGGGTAAACAGGCCGAAATCGCGCAGCAATACCTGAAAAAGGGCTCCCTGATCTTCATTGAGGGCCGCATTCAATCGCGCGAGTGGCAGGACAAAGAAGGCCAGAAGCGCACGAGTTTCGAAATTGTCGCCAGCAATTTCCGCATGCTCGGCGGTCGCGCCGATGGCGCAGCAGCGGGAGCAGGCGGCGGCGCACACCGCGGCGGTGGCGGCGGCGACTTCGACGATCAATCCGGTCCGGAAGAGAGCTACGGTGGCGGTGGTGGCGGACACGCCCAATCGTCGGGCCCCGAAATCTCCGACGAAGACATTCCCTTCTAATCGCAACCTTCCATTTCAAAATAAAACGGGCCGATCCAAGGATCGGCCCGTTTTATTTTCCCGCTTGGCCTAGGAGGTCCGCCGGTTGGCCCTACTGCGGCGGCGTCATCCTCTTTCTCTCTTCGTCCATCTTTCTCAGAAACTCTTCGAACGCCGGAATCTGATCCTGCGTCAAAATTCCGCGAATCCTGTTCCGCGATTTCTGCCGATCCTGGTCTCGCTCGTCGTCCAGCGTCTTATATTGCGCATGAAGATCGTTCAATATCCCTTCGAGCTGCTGCCGCTGATCCGGGGAAAGATGGGCCACGCGCGTCAGCTCTTCCACCTTCTGCGCGCGCCGTTGCGACACGGACAGCATGATGTTCGCCGACACCCCTCGGTGCGCGAAGATATATCCCACAACGCCGCCCAACGCCGCGCCGAGCAGAAACACAACCGCTACCCAGACCGCCGCTCTCTGCTTTGCGGTCGCCTCGTTCATGAACCCAACTCCGCCAGGCTCAGCAGCACATCATCATTCGTCAGCGGAGCTGAGCTCTGCACCGGCTCACCGGTGATATCTGTCGCCGTGGGCTTCGTTGGCGCGTTCGGCCTCTGCAAGAACCATGTGCTCGCCAATACCAGCGCCAGTGCCGTAATCCACGTCAACCGCAGCGCGAATTTCGGAATCACCGACCACGCGTCGAACGACTGCCTCAACTCCGCCTCGCGCGCCGCGATCGCCGCCATCACCCGCGGTGCAAACCACGCCATCCTCGGCGAAGACTCGCGCGGAAGCGCCCGCAGCAATTCTCTGCTTTCCAGCAGTTCTTCCGCCGCCGCAGCGCAATCCTCACAGTTCGCCGAGTGCTCCAGCATCTCTCGCGATGCTCCCCCGCTGGCAACTTCCTCCAGCGAGTCCCGGAACCGGCTGCATTCGTCTTCCTGTTTATTCGAAAAGTTCCACATGCATCTACCTCCACCTGACCGCAACCACCACCACCGATTCACTCGGCCCGCTTCCGGGCCTCCGTCACAATCCTTCTTCGTGCGCGAAACAATCGAACCTTAACCGTATTCGCATTCAGGTCCAATATCTCCGCGATTTCTTCCACTGCGAATCCTTCTACTTCTTTCAGGATCAACATCATCTTGTCGCGCTCTTCTAGGCAATCCAGCAAACGCTCAACCTTCTGCCGTGCCTCGAGCGTATCGCTGATGTCCGGCGCAGGCGTCGACCGTTCTTCCGGCGCGCCAAACTGCCTCGCCTGATCCTCGCTCAAGTCCGATTCATATACGAGCGGTCGTACTTTCCGCTTCCGCAGCAGGTCCCAGCACTCGTTCACCGTAATCTTGTACAGCCAGGTGCTGAACGCCGCCCTCTGATCGAATCGTTTCAGCGAAAAGTACGCCTTAACGAACACCTGCTGCGCGATATCCTCTACATCTTCGCGCTGGCGCAAAATTCCGCCGGCTACGGCCACCACCCGGTGCTGGTGCCTGCGCACCAATTCCTCGAACGCGGCTTGGTCCTCGCCCTGCGCTCTACGCACCAGTTCCCGATCGTCGGCAGGCGCCGCGGCCTTGCTAGCCGCCGCCGCTACCGCCGTGCTCGGGCTTATGACAGCCGTCGCCATCACTTTTGGGACGCGCCCCATGCTCATTAGGTTTCGCTTGCTCCCAATACGGTTGCCACGTACGTACCTACCCTGCCCCGTCCCATTCTCTCTCTGGATACGGGCCCGTGCACCATGTGTTTCACTTCCGCACAAATTAAAATTGTACTTGCGAGCATCTTACCTACATGCAATAATGCCTGCATGATTATTGGTGACCGCCTCCGCGCTTTGCGTGAGGAAAAGAAACTCTCCCAGGGCGACATCGAAAAGCGTACCGGCTTGCTTCGCTGCTACATCTCCCGCGTCGAAAATGGCCACACCGTCCCAGCCATTGAGACTCTGGAAAAGCTGGCTCGCGCTCTAGAGTGCCCACTTTATCAACTCTTCTACGACGGCGAAGAACCGCCTCAATTGCCAAACCTGCCCAAGCGCAAGTCGTCTGACGACATTGCCTGGGGGAGCAGCGGCAAGGAAGCGCGTTTCCTCAATAAACTTCGCCGCCTGTTGAGCAAGGCCGACGAGGAAGATCGCAAGCTGATTCTTTACATGGCCCAGAAAATGGCCAATCGGTAATTGCGAGTTCCCTGCAGCTATTGCCAGGTTCACAATTGAATTGAATTTAGGCCGCACACCCCCGCTGTGCGGCCTTTTTCATGCTGTTTCAATCTGAAACGTTTTCCGCCCTGTTCCAGTCCAATTCTCGTCAACTTTCGTAACCATTCGTAAGCTTTCGCTACTCTTCGCTTCCCTCGCCCACCAGCCTCCTTATTCCCACTCGATCGTGCTCGGCGGTTTAGAACTGATGTCGTAGACGACCCGCGTCACACCCGGCACTTCATTCACGATCCTGGTCGAGATCCGTTCCAGCACATCCCCCGGCAGTCTCACCCAATCCGCCGTCATGGCGTCGTCGGATTCCACCACCCGAACCGCCACCGTCAGCCCGTAGGTGCGTCCATCGCCCATAACACCCACGCTACGTACCGGTAATAGTACGGCGAACGCCTGCCACACCTTGTTGTACAACCCCGCCTTTCGAATCTCCTGAATCACCACCGCATCCGCTTCCCGCAGAGTTACCAGATGCTCACGGGTAATGGCACCGAGGAGCCTTACGGCCAGTCCTGGACCTGGAAACGGATGTTTCATTAATATTTCATCAGGTAGTCCTAGTTCCCTGCCGATCCGCCGGACCTCATCTTTGAATAGATCCCGCAGCGGCTCAATCAGCCCGAAGGGCATGTTCTCCGGCAATCCACCAACGTTGTGATGCGATTTAATCGTCGCCGAAGGCCCCTTAACCGACACAGATTCAATCACGTCCGGATAGAGCGTTCCCTGCACCAGGTACTCGATCTCGCCATGCGCCTCACCGTGCTGGAGCTTCAGCGCCTCCTCCGCAAAGACCGATATAAATTCATTTCCGATAATCTTCCGTTTTCGTTCCGGGTCGGTAACCCCATCTAACTGCTTCAAGAAGCGGTCGGTCGCATCCACCCCGATCACGCTTAACCCCAATCGTTCCCGATACATGGCCAGCGTCTCTTCGAATTCGTTCTTACGCAGCAGCCCGGTATTCACGAAAATATTCGTCAGCCGATCGCCAATCGCCCGGTTCACCAGCACCGCCGCGACGGTGGAGTCGACTCCCCCGCTCAGCGCACAGATCACCCGCCCAATTCCCGCCTTCTTGCGAATCGCCTCGACCGTCTCCTCAATAAACGCCGCCCCGTTCCATTTCGGCTCCGCCAGGCACACCTTGAATAGGAAGTTCCTCAGCAGCTCCGTTCCCTGATCCGTGTGCCGGACTTCAGGATGAAACTCCACGGTATAAATCTTCCGGACAGGATCTTCCGTAGCCGCAACCGCATTCTCCGTATGCGCCGTCGCGTAAAAACCGTCAGGTAAACCCACCACATGGTCCCCGTGGCTATTCCAGATCCTCACCGCCCTCGGCAACCCATGAAACAGCGGCGACTCCCGGTCCTCCGCCACGTTCAAGACCGCGCTCCCATATTCCCGCCGCTCCGCCGGCACGACCTTCCCGCCCATCGTCTTGGTAATCCAATGCATCCCGTAGCAAATTCCCAAAACGGGAATCCCCATCGACAGCACCGCAGGATCGCAATTCGGCGCCCCCTCCGCATACGCCGAGCTCGGCCCCCCCGACAAAATAATCCCCGCCGGCTCGAACTTCTGTATATCGCTCATCTTTGAAGTAAACGGCAGCACCGACGAAAACACCTGCTGCTCGCGCACCCGCCGCGCAATCAGCTGCGTGTACTGCCCTCCAAAGTCGATCACCACCACCCCACCCAACTCCGACTTCGGCCTCTTCGTCTCTTCTGTCATCTGCGCCCCGCTCGCCATCGTTCACCCTCGCTCTGAAAATGAATCCCGTTCTAGTCCAATCCTCACCGAAATCCTACCTGCGCACAATGTACGCTGACCGTGAACACGCGCGCCAGAAACACGTAGGGGCGCAGCACGCTGCGCCCCATCTAGGCAACCCGTCAACTCTATCCCACTCTTCGTTTTTCTCTTCATCGTTACGTCATTACTTCATTGCATCTTTAATCCGCTCTGCGCCCTCTGTGAACTCTGCAGTGAAACTCTTCTCTTTCGACTTTCAACTGTCGACTGTTAACTCTCTTCACTTCACCACAAGATTCACAAGTTTATTCGGCACCACAATCTGCTTCACCACATGCTTATTCGCCACGTGCCCGGCCACCGCCGGATCAGCCAGCGCCTTCGCAATCACTCCGGCCTCGCTCATCCCCGCCTGAACCACAAGCTTCCCGCGCACGCGCCCATTCACCTGCACCACAATCTCAACCTCATCTTCCTTCGCGAGCGCCTCATTAAACGATGGCCAGCCAACAGTCCACAGCCCACCGCTATGCCCCAGCATCTCCCACAACTCTTCTGCCAAATGCGGCGTCATCGGCGCCAGCATCAGCGTCAGCAGCTCCAGCACTTCCTTCCGCACCTCCGGCCGCACGCCATCCGTCAGTGGCTCAGCTCCGTCAACCTCGTTATACAGCGTCATGATTAACGCGATCGCTGAATTAAAGTGCCACCGTGCATCGAAATCTTGCGTGACGCGCCGCAGCGTATCATGCGTCACCTGCAGCAGCTTCCGCTCTTTCGTCGAAAGCCCCGCAGCCGCAGCCACACCCGCCTTCACGCCGCGCACATCCGCGACATGCCGCTCCACCATCCGATACACCTTGTTCAAAAATCTCCATGAACCCTCGATGCTGTCCTCACTCCACTCGAGGTCTCGCTCCGGCTGGTTCGCGAACAGCATATATAGCCGCCCGGTATCCGCGCCGTACTTCTGCGCCATATCAATCGCGCCGACGATGTTCCCCTTCGACTTCGACATCGCCGTCCCGCCCTTGAGCACCATGCCCTGCGTAAAAAGCCGCGCCGCCGGCTCACTATGCGTGATCAGTCCAAGATCCCGCATCACCTTGCACCAGAACCGCGAATACAGCAGGTGCAAAATCGCGTGCGTAATTCCGCCAATGTACTGATCGATCTGAAACCAGTAAGCGACCTTCTTTGAATCAAACGGCGCCTTATCATTGTGCGGATCGCAGTACCGGTAGAAATACCACGACGAATCCACGAAGGTATCCATCGTGTCCGTCTCCCGTCGCGCTGGCCCGCCGCACTTCGGGCAAGTCGTATTCACAAACGATGGCGTCGCCGCCAGCGGCGATCCACCCTCTCCCGTCAGCGCCACATCCTTCGGCAGCACCACCGGCAGTTGATCATCCGGCACCGCAACAATCCCATCCTTCTCGCAATACACCACCGGAATCGGCGTGCCCCAATACCGCTGCCGCGAAACGCCCCAATCCTTCAGCCGATAGGTCGTCTCGCGCTGACCAAATCCCTTCTCGGTCGCATGCGCCGCCATCGCTACGATCGCATCATCCACGCCAAGTCCGTTATACGGCCCCGAGTTCGCCAGTTTCGCGCCGCCATGATCCACGAACGGCGCCTTCATCGTCGCCCCATCCAGCGGCGCAACTCCATCCGGCTGCACCACCGGGCGAATCGGAAGATCGTACTTTTTGCAAAATTCAAAATCACGCTCGTCGTGGGCTGGCACCGCCATAATCGCGCCCGTGCCGTATTCCATCAGCACAAAATTGCCGACCCAGATCGGCAGCTTCTCCCCGTTAAACGGATTCGTCGCGTGCGCTCCGGTGAAGAATCCGACCTTTTCCGCCGTCTCGAGATCCTCCGCCTTCACTGAACTCGCTCGCATCTTCGCGAGAGTCTGGTCGATGTCCGCCCGCAGTTTTTTATCTGTAACGCCCGCAATCAGCTTCGCCACCAGCGGATGCCCCGCCGCCAGAATAATCGCCGACGCCCCATAAATCGTATCGATGCGCGTCGTAAAAATTTCAATCGGCTGCGCGCCCGCCACATCCGCCACGCCAAACTTCACGCGCGCGCCAACCGACTTCCCGATCCAATTCCGCTGCATCGTGATGACTCGCTCCGGCCACCCGCCCTCGAGCGTCTTCAGGTCATCAATCAGTTGCTCCGCATACGCCGTCGTCTTCAGGAACCACTGCTCGATCTCCCGCACTTCCACCAGCGTGTCTTCATGACGCCAGCAATTCCCATTCACCACCTGCTCGTTTGCCAGCACGGTGCAACACTTCGGGCACCAGTTCACGCGGCTCTTTTTCCGGTACGCCAGCCCGCGCTCCAGCATCCGCAGAAAAAACCACTGATTCCACCGGTAATATTCCGGCTCGCACGTCGAAATCTCGCGGCGCCAGTCGTAGCTGAACCCAAAGCGCCGCAGCACTCGCTGAAATTCCGCAATGTTGTTGTTAGTCCAGGTTCGCGGGTGAGTATTATTTTTGATCGCCGCGTTCTCGGCTGGCAGCCCGAACGCGTCCCATCCCATCGGATGCAGCACATTGAATCCACGCATCCTCTTTACGCGCGCGACCACATCTCCGATCGTGTAGTTGCGCATGTGCCCCATATGCAGCGTCCCCGACGGGTACGGCAGCATCTCCAGCACATAATATTTAGGTTTCGACGGATCGGCTTCCGTCTCAAAGACCTTCGCCTCTTCCCAACGCTTCTGCCACTTCGCCTCAATCGCCCAAGGATCGTACTTCGACCCTTCCTGAAACGCCCTTCCCGCCCGTTCGGCGTCCTGTCGCGCAGCGTCAATTCGCGCTTGATCCTGCCGCCCCTGCTCCCCGCCCCGTATATTCTCCGCCGCCAACCCAGTCCCCCGTAAATCGTCCCGCAGAATCTGTCTTCTCTTCTTTCTCTTTCTCTGCGCCCTCTGCGAACTCTGTGGTGAATCCTCTTCTCTTTCGACTTTCAACTCTCGACTCTCAACTTTTCTTCTTCGCCTTCTTCCCCGCCGCCTTCGCCAACTCCGCCGCCTTCTTCTTCGCCGCCGCCGTCAGCATCGAATACCCCTTCTCTCCCGCCGGCGCACGGTCACTCAACCCTGCCAACTCCCACAACGCCGCCACATTCTTCCGATCGTCTCCCGGATCGTCAATCGGCGTCTCCGCAATAAATGCGCGCCCCGGCACTCCGTCCGGATAGCTCGCCCCAAACCGCGGATGCGTCAAAATCCTACGAAACGCCTCCGCCCCAATCTTCCCTTTGCCAATATGCTCATGCCGATCCACGCGCCCGCCCAGCGCAATCTTCGAATCATTCGCGTGAATCACCGGCACATTGTGCAGTCCGATCGTCTGATCGATCATCTCGACCGTCGACTCAAGCCCGCCAGGCGTTCGAATGTCATACCCCGCCGCAAACAAATGCGCCGTATCCAGACAAGCCCCAACCCCAACAGCATTCAGCCCCGCAACAATTTCGCCCACTTCTTCGAGTCGCGACCCGACCGCATTCCCCATCCCAGCCGTGTTCTCAATCAAGATCCGCATCGAAGTCGGCTGCAACCGCTTCACCGCCTGCTTCACCGAATCGATCACCGCGCGAATCGCCTGCTCCGGTTTCCCATCCGTGCAGCTCCCCGGATGCACCACAATAAAGTCCGCTCCGAGCGCAATCCCCCGCACCAACTCCTCATGAAACGACTGGATCGACCGCGTCCGCAACATCGGCGCCGGCGCCGCCAGATTAATCAAATAATTCGCGTGGATCACAAGCGGCCCAAGCCCCAGCACTGCCCGCCGATCCCGAAACGCCTTTGCCTCTGCCTCTGTAATCCGCGCCGCAATCGCTCCGCCCGCCCACATCCGCGGATTCACCGAGAATATCTGCAGCGCCGTGCAGCCCAGCTTCGCCGCCGACTCCAGCGCATTTACATGGCTCCCCGCGATCGACGCGTGAATGCCGATCCGCAGCCCGCCCTCAAGCCACGCCGGCGGCAACGGATCAGGCACCGGCTCCGGCCGATACTCATCGTCAGGATCAAACGTGGTCGAAGCCACCAGATCCCCGCCCAACACGCGCGCGCTGCCGGCCACCTTGCCTATGCCGGCAACCTTCCCAATAATCTCCGCCCCATCCACGAGTCCTACTTTGTCAGTCACTCCCACAGCCTTTTCCCACCCTTCCACTAAACCAACCATCATACCACACGCCTCAAATCCACTCTCGAAGCTGCGTTTGGATGCCGGCCCTCCTGACCTTAGGAGCCCGCGGGTTTAGACTCCACTCGGCCTTCCTTCAAAATCCATCACCAACGTTGTACGCTCACAGCACTGCTGCGCCCCATGCCTGCGAGGTCTCTCAGAAAGTCTCACCTTTAGATTTTGACCGTTACTGCTCAAGCGCGGAGTAGATGTCCCGCCGTCCATGCATCACACGGAGGATCAACACGTCAGGTAACACAAGGCGATAAAAAATTACGTATTGGCCCACCGGAAAACTTCTCAGTCCAGGTTTGAGCTCATCTCGTGTGCGGCCGCTGTATGGTTGGTTTGAAAGGAAGTGAAATCGTTGCGCGATGGAATCGATCAGGCGATCTGCGACATCGACGTTGCCGCTCTCTTTCGCAACGTAGTACCAAATATCCGAGAGGTCGTCTTCGGCTTTCGCGACAAGTCGATGCGCCATTTAGCGCTTCAGATTTCGCTCGGACTCAAGCCGTTCGCGGCCGGTTTTTTTCACCCGACCGGCAAGAGATCGCATAGACTCTGTCGTAATTTCGATCACTTCTCCCCGCGCGACTGACTCTTCCGCTTCGCCGAGCGCAGCCAATATCTCGATTCGTTTTCGTTCGCGCTCTTCCCAGAGAGATAGCGCCTCGCGTACCGCATCCTCCGGCTCGCGAAACCGCCCGGATTCGATCGCCTGCCGGACAAACGCTTCCTGATCGGGGCTCAACCGAACGTCCATGTCGTCCAGCCTAGGAGCAGCAATCTCCTCTGTCAAGCGTACTGCTTCCTCCTCCATCGGGAACAAATCTCTCCCCTCTTCCGTATCCTCATTCACCAACAGTCAAGTCGCCAAACACGGGCCCCCAATCTCAAGCGTCACCCGAGGCCACAAAATGCAAACCTTCCTCCAAGACATCCGCTACTCCTTGCGCATGCTGCGCAAGTCCCCCGGCTTCACCCTCATCGCCATCCTCACCCTCGCTCTCGGCATCGGCGCCAACACCGCCATCTTCTCCCTCGCCAACGTCTTCCTCTTCCGTCCGCTCCCCGTCAAAGACGCCGACCGCCTCGTGGCCATCGGTGTTCAAAGCTCCCCCACCTCCGAGCCCGACCAGGCCTCCTATCTCGACTTCCTCGATTACAAGCAAGCTCCTGTCTTCACCGACATGACCGCCTTCGTCCTCGATCTCGTCGGCATCGGTTCGAACGGTCGCGCCGACCGCACCATCGTCGCCGAAGTCCCCAGCAACTTCTTCACAATGCTCGGCGTCAAGCCCTTCCTCGGCCGTACAATCCTCCCCGGCGAAGGCGATCAGCCACGCACCGGCAACGTCATCGTCCTCGGCTATAGCTATTGGCAAAAGCGCTTCGCTGGCGATCCCAACGTCATCGGCCGCACCGTCAGCTTCGACGGTCGCGACGTCACCATCATCGGCATCGCCGAAAAGCAGTTTCACGGCCCCTACTCCATCGTCGAAATGGACGCCTACGCTCCCATCGGCATGAAGGACTACTCCTCCAACAACAACACATTCTTCACATCACGCGCCGCACGCGAACTCCACGTCCTCGCCACCCTCAAACCCGGCGTCACCATCCAGCACGCTCAGACCGGCCTGCAAGTCATCGCCTCGCGCCTCTCCGAACAATTCCCCGAAACCAATCACGGCCAGACCGTCCGCGTCTTCCCCGAAAAAGTCGCGCGCCCCGACCCCGGATCCGCCGATTCCCTGCCGACCGTCGCCACGATCTTCCTCGCGCTCGTCGGCCTCGTCCTCATGGTCGCGTGCATCAACGTCGCGAATCTCCTCCTCGCGCGTTCCGCCGCGCGCCAAAAAGAAATTGCCGTTCGCGCCTCCATGGGCGCCACGCGTTTTCGCTTGATTCGTCAGATGCTCACCGAAAGCGTCATTCTCGCCGTTGCCGGCGGCGTCGCGGGAGCCATCCTCGGCATGTGGGTCTGCCGCGCTCTCGAGCAACTCCGTCCCATCGGTGACTTCCCCATCCGTTTCGGCTTTACCTTCGACTGGCGTGTCTTCGGCTACGTCGCTGGCGTTGCCTGCGCCTCCGGCATCCTCGCCGGACTCGCCCCCGCTCTGCGCACCTCACGCACCAACATCAACCAAACGCTCCGCGAAACCGGCCGAGGCCTCATCGGCGAGGGTGGCCGCCGCCACATCCTCCGCAACTCGCTCGTCGTCGCTCAAGTCGCTGGCTCCATCATCGTTCTCGTCGCCGCCGGACTCTTCACCCGCAGCCTGCAAAACGCCGAGTCCATCGACCTCGGCTACAACCCCCGCAACCTGCTTAACGTCGGCCTCAATCCCGAGCTCCAGGGCTACGACCGCCCCCGCACCGAAGCCTTCTATCGCGAGATCCTCCGCCGCGCCAAATTGCTCCCTGGCGTCGAGTCCGCTTCGCTCGCCTACTCCGTCCCGCTCAGCTACTACAACATGGGCGGCGGCGTCCGCGCCGAAGGCCAAATCCTCAACAAAGACGAGCGCGCCCCCGGTTCCACCCGTAACTTGGTCAGCCCCGAGTACTTCACCAACATGCGCATCGCAATCCTCTCCGGACGCGCCTTCACCGACGCCGACGCCAGCGATTCCAAACTCGTTGCCATCGTCAGCGAAGCCCTCGCCAAGCGCCTCTGGCCCGGCCAGGATCCTATCGGCCGCAGGTTCACCTACGAGGGCGAAACAAAGAAAGACGCTCCCGTCACCGTCGTCGGCGTTGCCCACAACGCGCGCGTTGCCGACATGAACGATCCAAGCCGTCTCCACTTCTACTTGCCCATCACCCAGGCATACCAGGCCACCCACGTCCTCCAGCTCCGCACCACTGTCCCAGCCGACACACTCATCCCCGTGATCGAAGCTCAGATTCACGACCTCGATCCCAATCTCCCCGTCTACGACGTAATGACCATGGAAAAATCCCTGATGGGCGCCAACGGCTTCTTTCTCTACAAAATGGGCGCCGCCTTCGCTGGCACGCTCGGCGTTCTCGGCCTCGTCCTCGCCGTCGTCGGCGTCTATGGCGTCGTCTCCCACAATGCCGCCAGCCGCACTCACGAAATCGGCATCCGCATGGCGCTAGGCGCGCACCCAGGAAGCGTCTTCGCCCTCGTCCTCCGCCACGCCGCCATCCTCGTCAGCGCCGGCATCGCCATCGGCATCCTCGCCGCCCTCGGCGTCTCCCGCGTCCTTGCCAGCTTCCTCGTCAACGTCAGCTCCTCCGACCCCATCACCTTCCTGACCGTCGCCGCCCTGCTCCTAGCCGCCGCCTTCCTCGCCTGTTACATCCCCGCCCACCGCGCCATGCGCGTCGACCCAATGGAAGCCCTCCGCTACGAATAGCCGCAGTTGGGTGCCGCACCCTCAGGTTCTAGGGTGCGGGTTTTCGCCCGATCATCGCGGTCGACGAATCCATTTCCCGTAGGAACACGGCACCGCCGCGCCCTTCCTCCGCACCACACCCATGCGCCCTCTTGCCGGCCTCGTCCCGGCCAGCGTCAACGCGTCCGCGCCGCGATCCGAGCCAAATCCAGAAACTCCAATTCCCCACTTGACATCCGCAAACAATCCACTACCATACGGTTGTGGATAAATTAGACACAACGTTCGCCGCTCTCTCCGATCCAACCCGCCGCGCCATGATCGAACGCCTCTCCCACGGCCCTGCCTCTGTCCATGGACTGACCGAGCCCTTTGCCCTCTCCCAGCAAATGATTTCAAAACATATTGCTTACTTGGTCCGGGCGCGCATTGTGATCAAGACCAAACGCGGAAGAGAGAGCGTCTGCACGCTCAGGCCGCAGGCGATCAAGACCGTCAGCGACTGGGCAAGCAACTATCGCCGATTCTGGGAAGAGGGTTTCGACAAGTTGGATGTGGTTTTGAATCAAATGAAAAAAGCGGAGGGCAGAAATGACAAAAAGCACGGTTAACGAGAAAGAGCGGATGGTCATCACCAGAATCTTTGACGCGCCACGCGCCTTGGTTTGGAAGGCGTGGACCGACCCGCAATACGTGATGCAGTGGTGGGGGCCGAAGGGCTTCACTTCGCCTGTTTGCAAGATCGATTTTCGCGTGGGAGGAAAATTTCTGTTCTGCATGAAAACGCCCGACGGCCAGGAGGGTTGGAACGGCGGCGAATACTACGAAATTGTTCCGCTCGAGAAGATCGTTTACTCCATGTACTTCGCCGACTCCCAGGGAAACAAGGTCGACCCTGCGCAGTACGAAAGCGAACACGAGGCCATCGCCGACGCGCGCGACGTGGTTATTTTTGAGGATTTCGGCAACGGCCAGACGAAACTCACCTTGATTGGCAACGAGCCCATGGAAGACGCGAAGAACAGCGGCCAACTCGAGGGCTGGAACGAGACCTTCGACAAAGTTGCCGCAGTGGTTGCCAGCCTGGCGAAGTCGAACTAGCAGTCGAACTCTTGCGATCGTCCCGCAGCCGCGAGCCATCACGGCGCAATCGCGGGCGCAGCCCCGCTAGCCGTCCGGGTGCCCCACCCTCGCCTTCCCGAGGGTGGGGACTTTGACTTCACCCCCGCTCCGCCCCCACCAACTCTTGATGCTACAATCCGCCGCCAATGAAATTCACTCGTCGCACACTCCTTCGCACCATCGCCGCTTCCACAGCAGCCGCAGCGCTGCCCAACCACGCCGCCGCATCGCTAAAGCCAACCGCCGCCGCTCGCCGCTTCCCTTACGTACAAATCGACGTCTTCACCTCCCAGCGGCTGGCCGGCAACCAACTCGTCGTCTTCACCGACGCCCGCGGCCTCACCGACTCCGACATGCTCGCTCTCGCCCGCGAAACCACCCTCCAGGAAACCACTTTCGTCTTCCCGCGCGATCCCGCAACCGAGCGCCGCGACGGCATCAAGGTCCGCATCTTCAGCCCCGAAGGCGAGCTGTCCTTCGCAGGCCATCCCACCTTGGGCACCGCCGCCGTCTTGCGCATGGCGGGTGCCCCACCCTCGGTTTCTCAGGATGGGTCTTCCTCAACTCCAACCTCAACTCCAACTCTGCCTTCCACGATCGTCCTCGACTTAAAAGCCGGCAAAATCCCCGTCACCTTCCGCGACGCGGGTGCCCCACCCTCGACTTCTGAGGGTGGGTCTTCTACCGCCCCCTTCGGCGAAATGACCCAGCTCGACCCTATCTTCGGCAAGACCCACGACCGCACCCAAGTCGCCCCGCTCCTCGGCCTCCACCCCGACGACCTCGACCCCGACCTCCCGATTGAAACCGTCTCCACCGGCCTCCCCTTCGTGATCGTCCCCATTCGCACGCTGCAAGCCCTGCAAAGCCTGCGCCTCGACTTCGACAAGAACGACGCGTACCTTAAAACCGCCGGCGACAACGCCGTCGATTTCCACTACATCACGCGCGACACCGGCGACCCCACGGTCCGCCTCCGCGCCCGCAACATCGACCGCATCGGCGAAGACCCCGCCACCGGCTCCGCTTCCGGCTGCACCGCCGCCTGGATGCTCAAGTACGGCGTCACCAAGCCCGACGAGCAGGTCCTCATCCGCCAAGGCATCGAAGCCCACCGCCCCAGCGAAATCTTCGTCCGCGCCAGCAAAACCGCCGACCATATCCACACCGTCCGCGTTGGAGGCTACTCCGCCAAAGTCATGGAAGGAACCCTGCTCCTGTAGGCAGAAGCGCAATTCCCGTTTTGGGAATGCGGTTGAGGTAAGACCCCCTCCCCCCGGGGGTTTTGCGCAAGGATGTGATTCTAAGGGGGTTGTACGTGCGCGTGTTGCAAGAATGTGATTCTGTGGGAGTTGCGGCGATTCGGACGGAATTGAGGCGATTTTCACGAGGCAGTATAGCACGAAGATTACCAAATGTCAAATACTAATTAAATTGGTATTCGAATGAGGAGTAAAGGATTGAGGGACAGTTGGTTGCGGGGGATATGAATGTGCGATTTGTTGCCGGCTACCCCACCCCCGCTCTCCATAGGTCGGGACCCTACCGTCTCTCGGGGAGCCGATGCTTTTTCGCGCACACTTCCCTGGGGAAGCCTTGGTTCGCGGCACACGTGACACGAAGTTGCAAATGACGTAACCTGCTCGCGTCTCTGGGGTACTAGATGAAGATAATTGTATCTGGCGTAATCATCGCGTTCGCCATTTTCGTTTGTATCGCGGTAGTTTTGTTGCTTCTGATGGAAGCATTGACCAAGGCTGAGGAAATTAGAAAGCGAGTGCCGTGGTTCGTCCGTTACACCGAAAGTCGCGGGACCCTGACACACTTGCTTATTGTCGCGATTCTTCTATTGGTCGGAAATAGCTATGAAGTCCTGACAAAGGAGATTCCCGAACCGGCTCCCCCACCGCTGGCCCTGATCAAGGCTCCTGTGCCGCCAGTAGTTCAAGTTCGGACGAACCCTCCCTCTAAAGAGCGCAAGGACTCGCTGCGTCGGAGGACGCTGCAACTGGCCGACGAAATGGAGAAATACTTCATGGGGCGCGCGAGGAATCCTGACATGCCACCATTCGCTATTCCGAATTCAAGTGTCCCGAATCCATCGGATGACCAAAAGAAGGCTATAGAGCTATTTCGGAGCTATCAAAAAGAGACAGAGGATTATTACTTCTCCCACTACAAAGACAGGATGGTGGGAATCATCAAGGAATATGAATCGAAAGGAGTGAGAACTGAATACTTAGAATCAGGAGCAAAGCAGAGACCACCCGCTATATTTCTCCAAGGCTCGGTCGCTGAAGGAAGCTACATGGACGACCTCTTCCAATTTCGTGAGCTTGCATACCATGTCGATGGCGACGGGAACCTGATCGTGATTGCGCTCTAAGCCGGGTGCTCCAAACTATTCTTCAGTGGTCTAGATTTTCACTTCTCCGACCCGACGAATTTCCAATTTCGATTTGAGCTTCGCTTCGACCCCCGGCCCTCCAGCTGGATCTCTACTCATGCGTTCACGCGGCGCCATCCGATTCCGTCTCGGGTTCCAGCGTCTGACCAAAAAATCGAAGTGTGATTCGATTCACGATTTCACTGAATCTCGTATTCTGTCTGTGTGAAATCGCCCCGATGCCATTCTCCTTCAAGAAATCCTCAAAAATATCCGAAAACTGAAACACAGGTTGGAATAGTCCGGGGTCGCCTCGTTTCCCAGCAAAGAGAAAGCAGTCCCCGAGTCTGAAGTTACCGGACTGCATGTACGTTTGTAGAGACTCGATGTCTTCGACGTGCAGCACGAGCAAGCTCACGACCACGATCCGCCTTGATAGGGACTGCTTTCGCATCAAGTCTCGAAAAGCTTTCGCTAACCAAGGGGTAGTCAAACGTGAGCTAGCAAAGTTGTCCTGCACCACAAGCACGGGCACGACGATTTTGACTTGAGACAAATCAATTCCTTCGAGTTCTCGTTCGTCTTCTTTTTTCGCAGCAAAAACGTGACCAATTTTTCGCGCGAGCTGCTCCACGCCGGCACCTTTCTCGGTTCCAAATTTTTTATCTAAGCTCGACCTGTACTTCTCAAGATCGTCGGCATACTTCGCGCTATTCGGAAGAAATCCACCTTTGCACTCGATCGCAACGCAAACCTTGCCCGAAATAAGTATGCTGTCGAAAGACTCGTGGTGGTGTTTTTTGGCCTTGTACTCGGGAAAAGCAAAATACTGCTCGCGGCTGGCCCGCGCCGTGTCGCTTAGTAACTCGTTGACGTAGATTTCAAACAGATTCCCCCAAGTGTCGAATGCCTTTTGGCGAATATCGCCTTGTAGGCTGTTAACAATGGTCCAAAACAGTCCTATTTTCAGTTTTTCCTGCACAAAGCCAGGGTGAGGAGAAATAACGGAACCAGAACTAAGTCGTATAAACGGCTTCATTCGAAATGCCGTGAAGTCCTTGTGGGATACGAGTGCAGAGGGCATCGACAGCGAGCTAGCCAACTCATCAATGGAGTGAGACTCCATCGACCAAAATTGGTAGGCCGCTTCGCTTGAAATTGAATTTCCAAAAAAGGTTACGGGATTGAATAGGGTCAGCGCTGGATCATCAAGAAGTTGTTGGGGTCGTCGACTCATGTAACCCGCGAGCGCGCCGAAGATCATGTCGACGTAAGAGTCCAGGTGCAGTCCTGATTGCTGTGCGAAGAGGTCACTCAGATTCGCCGAGGTCGTACCTCGTGTTGCAATGTCCTCGAAAATAGTCTGGCTTCTGACAATGCTGGTCGGGACAGGCGGGGGGTTGAATATTTCAATTCCAGACCCGACTGCGAGTTGGAGCCTCAAGTATCGTTCGGCTGTCCGCGGCTTCTTGCGATCCGCCGCGATCTGAGCACTCATTCCTTGGGACATTAAAAGGTCGTTAGTCTTTAACAAACAAGTCCCGAGCAGCTTAAGAGCATCTGGATTCCTATCCGGCTCCTCACCTCCCACTAATAGAGCATGCACAACAACCCACTTAAGCAATGTAAGAACTTGCTGCGAATGAAAACACCTCCGGAAACTGAAATTCGGACCAGGTACCCGGGCTCTCAGTCTCTTTTGTACATCTACATCCAATAAGTCCTGAACAAGGAGATCCTGCAGAGCAGCGGTCTCTGCTGTGATCCTGCGAAATTGGTCCACGAACAGATAAGTTCCGAGGCGAGAGAGCAGTACGATTGTGCTCTCCCTGTTAAAGGTCGAGACGACGTCGATCACTTCTTGCTCGACCGGGGAGACATCGAAAAGTTCTTGCCAGGTTACAAAGACAGCCCATTGTTCAGCCACAGCCTCTCCCTAACCCTACCTTCGGATCTCGCTAGAAGGTCCATTTCCACGCCATGAGCCTGAACCGACGTTGGGGAGCAGACTTGATGAGATGCGTTATGCCGCGGTGAAATCTGCTTTGATAGAGCCGATAATCTCACGCTGAAGTTTTTTTCGAAGGTTTGTATCCTTACCAAATCCACCGAGCTGTCTGTTTCCCTTAGGTCTCGCAACCCTTATGAGAATCGATTCCAGGTCTTTGACGTATTTCTGCGAACGTATCGCGTAGAAATTGAACCGATCCCATTTTCTCTTGTGTCGATCTTTGAGATGGTGACTGAGACGAGACGGAAGCTTCTTCGCGAGGCCGATGTAGTACGGCTTGCCATCCTTTGAGAGGACATAGACCCCGCGCTTCCTGCCAATTACGAGCTTGACAGTATCCCCATGCTTCCCTAACAGCTTTGCGCTGATTCCTTCCGCATAGGCGCGTACCAAGAGACCTCTCGAAGACTTCTTATTCTTCTTTCTCATCGTAGGGTCCTGGTCGGCTTCGATATGCCTCAAAGTATCATTGGCGGCCAAGCCTGTTAGGTATGATGTTCGTTGCGTATCGTTATGATAACTATATACGGTCGATTTGAACGATCCGGGTGCTAGCCCAAATCCGCCCTCAAGTCCCCGATGGACGCCCGTCCTGACTAGCGTTCGGCAAACTGCGGCTCACTCACCGCCGCCGCTTGCTCTTTTGCCGGCAGCAAAACCAGCAGCGTCACCCCAATCACCGCGAACAGCACGATGTCTTTGAGGGCTATCCTGCCGATGCGTCCCGTGCGCCGCGGCCTGCGCCGACATGATTGTCATCGTTGCCGCATGCGCCAGGCTCGACCACGCGGCATAAGCGATCACCGAGCGATGCTTCGCGGGATGCTTGACCGCCAACAGCAGAAACACGCCGAGCGCCACATAAAGGCTCAGGAACATCGGCATTACGTCGTTATGCCCGGTCATCCACTTGTCGTGCCGCAGCATCTGGAACAGGAAGAAGCCCAAAGAAGAAAAAATCAGGCCCACGATCACCAACACGACCTGCAATATGCGCTCACGTTTCACAGCGTCCTCCGTTTTTAGCGTTTTCGGCAGAGTTCGACTTTCGCAAACAAAGGCGCGCCCGCGCACGGATACCCGTAAATCCCCTTCGCATTCGAAGCGAGATTCTCACCGAGTCTGCACACCCCGACGGTTGGTTACAGAGATATACGAGGGAGACGACGAGAAAGACTCATCAAATTCACGCACATCAAGTCGGGCAAATCGGGGTCAGACACAACAGGGGGCAGGCAAGCTCAAAGTTAGTCAACATCAAGGGCAGGCAGTCGAAGGCTTTCGACACAGAGGGCACAGAGGGCACGGAGGACACAGAGTTCACGGGGGCGGAGCATGCCAAGGCTCTTCGCCGTTTCGCCCGTCCTCGGCTACACTCATTCCCTCTCTTTCCATCCGAGGTCTCACATATGTTAGTCGTCATGCAGTCCCACGCCACCGAGGAGCAGGTCCGCGCCGTCTGTCAGCGCATCGAAAGCCTCGGCCTCAAAGCTCATCCCATCCCCGGAGCCGCCCGCACCGCCATCGGCATCACCGGCAATGACGGCGCCGTCGATCTCGGCGTCCTCGAATCGCTCCCCGGCGTCATCGAGTGCATCCCCGTCAGCAAGCCCTACAAGCTCGTCAGCCGCGACGCCAAGGCCGAAGACACCATCCTCCGCATTCCCACGCCGCGCGGCGACGTCCTCATCGGCGGACCCAACATCGCGCTCGTCGCCGGCCCCTGCGCCGTCGAAACCGAAGCGCAATGCATGGCCATCGCCGAGCAAGTCGCCAAAACCGGCTGCAAACTCTTCCGCGGCGGCGCCTACAAGCCGCGCACTTCCCCATACTCATTTCAAGGACTCGGCGAGCCCGGCCTGAAAATTCTCGCGAAGGTCCGCGAAGCCCACGGCTTCGGCATCATCACCGAAGCCATCGACAACGAATCCCTCGATCTCGTCGAGCAATACGCCGACGTCATCCAGATCGGCGCACGTAACATGCAGAATTTCTCCCTGCTCAAGCGCGCCGGCCGCGCCAAAAAGCCCGTCCTCCTCAAGCGCGGCATGTCCGCCACGCTCGACGAATTTCTCATGGCCGCCGAATACATTTTGTCTGAAGGAAACTATCAGGTCGCCCTTTGCGAACGTGGCGTCCGCACCTTCTCCGACTTCTCGCGCAACACTTTGGATCTCGCTGTCGTTCCCGCCGTAAAACGCCGCAGCCATTTGCCCATCATGGTCGATCCATCGCACGGCACCGGCAAGCGCCACAAGGTACTTCCCTTGTCGCTCGCCGCGGTCGCCGTCGGCGCCGACGGCCTCCTCGTCGAAGTTCACCACGAGCCCGAAAAAGCCCTCTCCGACGGCGTCCAATCCATCATCCCCAGCGAATTCGCCGAACTCGTAAACGAAACGAGTCAAATCGCCACCGTGCTGCACAGAAAAATCAATTAACGATGCCCAGCCGCCGCAAAAACGTTCGCGCCATCATCCTCGTCGCCGCTCTTCTG
>Ga0206939_10030_pt1 | contig 43729 bp, 29 predicted proteins | sample Alteio_BWOrgHeat_10_FD_152921 | JGI IMG/M metagenome (GOLD analysis project Ga0206939, IMG submission 152921) | Enriched cells from forest soil in Barre Woods Harvard Forest LTER site, Petersham, Massachusetts, United States -... | ecosystem: Environmental > Terrestrial > Soil > Temperate forest >... | reverse complement strand
TGGGCTGTGGATGCCAGGTCCGGCCGCGAATTGTGGCACTACTTTTGGCGGATGAAAGGTGGCGTAGATATCGGCAACAGAGGCGTCGGTATGTACGGTAATTCGCTATTCCTGGAAACCACGGACGCCTATCTGGTTTCTCTTGATGCGAGCACGGGCAAGGAACGATGGCACGTCCAACTTGCCGATTTCAAGCAGGACTATTTCGCTAGTTCGGCGCCCGTCGTGGCCGGTAATCATGTGATCGTCGGTGTAAGCGGTGATGACCTGGATCTGCCAGGTTTTATTGAAGCTCATGATCCCGAAACTGGTGCGCTGCAATGGAAATGGTGGACCGAACCATTGAAGAAGGGCGATCCGGGATCAGATACATGGCCGGACGAGGAATCCATGCGGCACGGCGGTGGGATGACTTGGATTCCGGGAACGTATGACCCGGAGTTACACCTCTATTACGTTGGGACGGGCAACCCTAATCCGGTGTTGTCGGGACGGAGTCGCCAAGGCGCTAATTTGTTCACTTGTTCGATTGTGGCGCTGAATATCGATACGGGTAAGCTGGTCTGGTATTTCCAGACGTCGCCCCATGACACGCACGATTGGGATGCCTCGGAGACTCCGGTGTTGATCGATGGAGAATTCGAAGGGAAGCTGCGCAAGCTCCTGGTGCAGGCGAGCCGGAATGGCTACTTCTTTACGCTGGACCGGACAAACGGCCGGAATCTGATGACGGCTCCCATGAGTAAAACAATGAACTGGTCGAAGGGAATTGATGCGAAGGGCCAGCCTATCGGAAATCCGGAGAAGGAAGCTACGGTCGACGGCGTCCTGGTTGCGCCCAGCACGGGTGGAGTAACGAACTGGTTTCCACCGAGCTTCGATCCGGATACAGGTCTGTTTTATGTACAGACTGACCAGACATTCAGCATGTTCTATCTGACGGATACAGCGCCGCACCCCGAAGGTTGGGCGGCTGCCGAACGGTCTGTAGCATCATTTGGAACTAAACTGCAAGCAATCGACTATAAGACAGGCAAAGCCGCCTGGAGCCACACCGGCGCCCACTGCGGCTCGCTGACGACCGCGGGACACTTACTATTTACCGGGGATAGCTCAAACCATCTCATCGCCTTCGATCCCCTCGATGGAAAGATACTGTGGCATGCGGGATTGGCATCCGGAATCAGTAATGGTCCAGAAACATACATGCTGGATGGTCAACAGTATCTGGTCGTAGGGGCCGGAGATTCGCTCTACGCGTTTACTATTGAATAAAAGCCCTCGTCCAGAGTGTTCGCAATTGATATCGTTCCTCTCCTTGCCAACGGGAGACCACCCCATCGGAACACACTCAGTAACGCCTTCGAACAGGGCCTTCTTTCCATTGAGGGTAATGCTCATGGTGGAATGACCGAACTCGGTGTGCCCAATTTTGGGCCTCCCAGCAACCGCTATCATTTCCAAGACTCGCTACGAATAAGCGTACGTTGAAATGGTCTAAGCCCTTTGTTTTTACCTCTGTGCACCGCGTTTTCGAAAAAAACACGATAGCATTCCCGCGCTCACGCTGTCAATGAATCGGAATGTATTCCGATCGTCTAGAAGTGTTGGGTACGCCGCGGCGAGCTCAGGAATCGCCCGGCTTTGATGCAGCAAAGCGAGACTCATGTGAGCCCGTGCCCCGCTCTCAAACTGAAGAATACAAAGGCGAAAATCGCTCCTCGACCCGGCATTCCATTCCCTACGCAGTGCCATGGACCACGGTTTCACCCTACTGGGAGGATGTCAGGTGCAAAACGCACAGCTTCGGAAGTTATTCCACAATTTTCTTGACAGTGGCTTTTCAGAGATGGTATCAACCACAATCGCCGTAAAGTCTCCTGTCGCGAGCCTCTGCAGAAGTTCGCCGCGCCAGCGAGACCGTCCGGCATAGGAGGGCAGTTCTCATATGGAATTCCCGAAGAATGGCATTTTGAAGAACGATGTTTTCTCAAGCCATCGGACCGCATTGCAAGCCGTTGTAGCATTGTTGGTCATAGTTCTCGCGCAAAACCTAATCGCACAGACGGGCCGCGCCAATATTGGCGGTACGGTAACAGACTCCCAGGGCGCAGTGGTCGCTGGAGCTGCAGTCACGGCAACGAACACCGACACCGGCGTGGCCACTCCGACTACGACCAATGGCGCGGGCCTGTATGCCATTGAGCAGCTAGTCACTGGCAACTATTCGATCAAAGTCGAAAAGGAAGGTTTCGGATCTCAGGAAAAAGACAATATCACGCTGACAGCTGAGCAAAATCTCGGCGTAGATTTTTCTCTCCAGCCTGGCAAGGTAAGTGAAAGGGTTACGGTCTCAGCGACGGGCCAATTGGTGAATACCGAGACTGCCGTGCTGAGCCAGACGATTGATGAGCACGCGATTACTGAATTGCCGCTCAACGGCCGCAATCCTGCGACGCTGGTGCTCCTCACCCCTGGCACTGTCGATCTAGGCAACATTAATTCCACAGAAGGCATACAGACATACACCACCTTCCCCACGGAGACGATAGCTTCCACCAACGGTTCGCGGCAGGGCAGTACGTTATATCTGCTGGACGGCGCCTACAACGTGGACAACTATCAGCTCGGCTCAGCACCGTTTCCCAATCCCGACGCGACCCAGGAATTCACAGTCCTTGGCAATAACTTTGACCCGCGGTACGGGTTCGCTCCTGGCGGCGTCGTGAGTATCGTCACCAAGTCCGGAACCAGCCAATGGCACGGCGACGCTTTTGAGTTTTTCCGCAGTGGCCAACTCAACGCGAAGGACTATTTCACCGGCCTGACCAACAAGGTCCATCGCAACCAGTTTGGCGGTTCCATCGGCGGCCCGATCCTCAAAGATAGGCTCTTTATTTTTGGCAACTATCAAGGCACCCGGCAGAGCATATTTAATTCCCAAAGCACCGGCTATATGTGGACGCCGGCGATGATCAATAACGGTGATTTTTCGGCCTATTGCCAAAGCGGTTTTACCAACGGACTTTGCAACGACCGGAATCCGAACCCGAGCAATCCAGGCGACCCGTTAGTAACCGATCAAATTTGGGTTGCTAACCCACAGGGTTACCCTGCGAGCGGCGTACCGTTAAGCCAAGTCACTGGCCAACCCGCCACCAGTTCTGGCGTCGGTGGCTTGTACTATCCCAATAACCAGGTCAATCCCGGCAGTTTCAGCCCGCAAGCGGTGGCTCTGGGGAAAGTCCTATCCACTGGCCTGACCCCGCTCAATCAGTATGGCAGCATTACCGGAGCGGGATATCCGACGATCAACACTTTCGACGAGTTCACCGTACGGACGGACTACAACCTCAGCGATCACCACCGCATCAGCTTCCGTGTTTACGACAACTTCTTCAATCAGCCGGCCTACAGCGGCGGCAATGCGGTAAGCACCAACCGGTCGTGGCTGGTCAACTGGCAAAGCTATTCCGGAACCTATACCTGGACGATCAATCCTCACATGGTGAACAACGCCACCGGTTCCTACACGCGCATGTATGACAGCAGCAATAGTGGCTTGATCATCGGTGGAAAACGAGTCTGCTTTTCGCAATTCACGAAGATCGAAGACTTCGTCGGCACACCTTGCTCGATCGAAGGCCTGACCATCAACGGGGGCTATGGAAGCGCCGGTGGTTTCCCCGGCAATTGGCAGAATTTTAACGGCATCAACCGCTGGACTGGGGGATTCTCCGACAACATAAGCATTTCCAAGGGCAAGCACCTGATTGTGGCCGGCGTGGATGTACTGCGGCAATATTGGTATGAAAATACCGACTGGTTGGGACTGGCGATCCTCAGTTTCGGCGGTGGTCCTAATGGTCAATTCACCGGTAATGGGTTCTCCGACTTTCTGCTGGGTGACATGAGTAGCCTGTTGCAAGGCGGAGGCGAGTCCAACGTAGTTCGCTCGTGGATGATCGCGCCGTATGTTGCCGACCAGATCAAGTTGAAACCGACCTTGACTTTGTCGCTTGGCTTACGCTACGAGCCTTGGATTTCTCCGGTACCACAGAACGGACGTGAGGCAATCTGGTATCCCGGCCAGCAGAGCACGCGTTATCCGAATGCACCTGAAGGGATGCTGTTTCCGGGGGATGCCGGCGTCGCCAGTACGGGAACGCCGAGCGACTACAAGAGATTCTGGGATCCGCGCATCGGGATTGCCTGGGCGCCTAAGGCATTGCCCAATACTTCTATTCGAGCGGCCTTCGGCACGTATGCTACGCCGCTCTCCAACTCCAGTTACAACCACGCTTCGGATACGGCGCCATTTAGCCCCACATATAATTACGCCACGACAAACGTTATAAACGGTAGTCCCATTCCAATCATTCCGTTCTCTGACCCCTGGTCAGTTTATTCGCCCGTCGGCAATACCAGCCCGTTTCCACCGTTTTCCGCCCCCGGGTACAATCCCCCATCCAGCGCAACCTTCCTCCCCCCCGACATTCATCCAGTCTGGTTTTGCCCGAGACTACACCGACGGACGAACGTACACCTGGAATCTGAGCATGCAACGTCAGTACGGCTCGAATTGGTCGACAACGCTTGCGTATGTGGGCAGCGAGTCAGATCATCAAAGCTACTTCAATGATGCCAACCTGGGACTCCCCATCTGCGGTCCGGTCAGCGCGACCTGCGCCCAGGTGACTTCCAATCCTCGCGTCAACCCGAACTTCACCCAGGTGTTGAACAGTTATTCAGGAGCGACTGCGAACTACAACGCAGCCCAAGTCTCAGTGACGCGGCGGTTTGCCGATGGCTTGCAGTTCGCGGCGAATTACACCTGGTCACACAACATTGACATTGCCAATACAGGAAATGATTTCAGTGGAGCCCTGGACGACCCGGGTTGCTTGCGGTGCAATCGCGGAAATTCCTACATAAACACCCCCCAGGTGTTTGTGGCAAATTTCGTCTATGAAACTCCAACCATAGCGAGTTGGAATGCGGTCGCCAGGGAAGCGACGGGTGGATGGCAAATTAGCGGCATCTACCGGGCGCAGTCAGGACCAGCATTCACCATCATTTGCGGCTGCACAAGCTCATGGCAGGACGACGGCCAAGACTACCCGGACTTTGCCACTTCTGTTCACCGGGTTCATGTGCAACATGGCAACCTCACCAATTACCTGGTCGCCAGCGACTTTGTGAATCCCCAACAGGGAAGTCACGGCGATATCGGCAGGAACCCACCCGGCGTGTCGGGGCCCGGCATCAACACCTGGGATCTTGGCCTGAGCAAGAACTTCCGGTACACAGAGCGCTACCGCTTCCAGTTCCGCTGGGAGATGTTCAACGCCTTTAACCGGCCCACGTTCGCCAGTCCTAATAACAACACGTCAAGTAGCACCTTTGGGCTGATCAACAGCACAAACAATAATTTCCCGGCGCGCGTAATGCAGGTGGCCGGCAAATTATACTTTTAACCCATTAACCTGATGGCTGGGATGGGCGGCGAAAAGCCGCCTATCCCAGCCATTTCTTTTTACAGCGGCGAGTTTTTCCGCAGCCCAGTTTCCAGGTGCGGCCTTGGAGCCCCTGAAGTACGTTTCCAGCGTTACCAGCTCAGTCCCGCAGGGACGCCTGAACTTAGCCCAGGACGCCAGTCCTGGGTTGGTAACGGCGAGATGTCTAGTTCCGCAGGGACGGCTGAATCCGTTTCCAGCCGTCTCTACGGGACTCGCCGAATTGCTGGACGTGTTCCCAGGACTAACGTCCTGGGCTAAGTTCAAGCGTCCCTGCGGGACTGAGCTCGTAAGTAGTGGTTCTCACACGGACTCAAGCCCGTCCCCTTCATGCAGCGAGTTTTTCCGCGGCCGGTGAAAGCCGTCTACGCATCCGTGGTTGCCGCCGGTCTCCACAGTTTTTCGATCTCTTCCAAGGACTTATTCTTAGTTTCGGGTAGCAGTCGCCAGGCACAAATGGCTTGGAGCAACGACATTACAGCGAGAAAGCCAAAGACCGAAGCCTTGCCGAAGCTATTGAATGCCGCAGGAAAGAAGAGCACCACCAGCGCGTTAGCCACCCACTGGGTGAGGACTGGAACGGTCATGGCGGTTCCCCGAATGTTATTTGGAAATATCTCAGGCACGACAGTCCAAAAAACTGGTCCGATGCAGGATTCAAAGAAAGCCAGGTAAGTCAGGATAAGCGCCAGCACAACGATTCCCTTGAAATGGCCTACGACTACCGCTGCGGCAAGCAAAAGCAAGGCAATGGTCATGCCGAGCGACCCCACAATGTAAAGTGGCTTTCGTCCATGGCGGTCAATGAACCAGAGGGAGACGAGGGTGAAAACAAAGTTCGACATGCCAAGAACGAATGTGGAGAAAAGCGCAGCGTCAAGACCCGATCCCGCGGAGCGAAAGATGACGGGTGCGTAGTCAATTACCGTATTGATGCCTGAGACTTGCACGAGAATCGCCAGGGCAAAGCTCACCCAAACGGCACGCCGGAGTCCAGGTCGCATCAGTTCCGCCCACGAGCCGCGTTTGCTGGTCAAACTGGACATAATCTCGGATACTTCGAACTCGGCTTTTTCCGGCCCCGCAATGCGCCTGAGGACGTTGAATCCCCTCTCGCGTTCTCCGGCCATGATCAAATAACGCGGAGTTTCGGGAGCCAGAAGAAGCAAGGCAAAAAATACAGCGGAAGGAAGCGCGCCGCTGATAAACATCCAGCGCCAATTGTGTGGACCGATATTACGTAACAGGTAGTTGATGAAGTAAGACGTCACAGCACCGGTGACAATGGACAGCTGATAACACGCACCCAGCCTTCCCCTAAACGAAGGCGGCGCTACCTCGGAAATATACATCGGCGAAACAAGAGATACGGCCCCCACAGCCAATCCCCCGAGCAATCGTGCGATCACAAAATTCGTGAAGGAGGACGCCAAACCGGTGCCGATTGAGGTTATCGCGAATAGCGCAGCGACCACGAGAAGAACTTTTCTGCGTCCGTAGCGATCGGCGAGACGACCAGCCACAGCGGAACCGAGGACACAACCAAACAAAAGAGAACTGAACGCCCAGCCCAGCTTGAGGTCGTTCAGTTGGAAATGCTGTGCCAGGAACGGCCCGGCGCCCGCGATAATGGCAATATCAAATCCAAAGAGCAATCCGCCGAGCGCCGCTGTGCCTGCCAGAAAAGTTATATAGGAGACGTTAATTTCTTCCTTCACCAGGTATTCTCCTCAATAACCTGAATGTTGCGTTGAACGAGAAAGGTAGCAACAGAGACCTCTGGTTGGGGTAGTCATTCCCTCACTTGCTCGGCTTTAGTAGGCCAGTGCCGAGCAAGGACCGCTCGTAAATCCTCTTTTTGAATCAGCAGGAGCAGATCGGTCACTTCCGGCGTAATTCTTTCCAGATCCAAAGCCTCTTTCGTCGATATGGACAAACGAGCCAGCACATCGCGCGTGAATGCCAATAACGATTCGCGGGAAGCGGAATCTCTAGCCGACCAGCGTTTCAGGATATAGTCCGCATGGGCATCTTGCAGGCCTCCTTCCAAAACGACGGCCAAAGTTGCGGCAAGGGTCAGGAGAAGCCGCCTGGGCATCTCGCCGCGAAGCGTCATGAAATCCCGGATGCTGGGAAAAAGGCGGATCGCGTTCTTGGTGGTTAGATCGACACGGATGCCTTGTAGTCGATGCTCAATGGTGCGATTGGCGATACGCTGAAGACATTCGCGTGCATAATCGGAATTGGTTATTGCCTCCTCAGGTCCCATGGCCGGAATAATTTCATTCCAAAGCGTTTCCAGATTAAACGGGCCCACTTGCGGATCTTCTACTGCCTGATATACGAGGCGAAGATCCAGCAGGCTGCCCAAGGTAGCAAGAACCATTTGAGGCCCATTCAACAGGCGCAGCTTCCGCCTCCGGTATGCGACCAGATCGTCAACGAATCGCACGTTCGGTGAGGCGACGTGCATGGGGAAATGTTGACGCGTAAATTCGTCCGCCTGAATGGCAAACAGATAGTAGGGCTCACAACATGTGAGCAAGTCATCCTGATAGCCGAGGATCTCACACTCCGAGGCAAGCAGTTCCGGACGTGGCGTACCTACTACAATTCGATCGACAAGGGTACTCGCAACATGAACCGAGCTTTGGACCCAATCAAGGAATTCCGCTCCAAGCCTCCAGGCTTGCGCCTGTTTTATCACCAACCCGTGGACGATCTGGCCATTGTTCTCGATCAACTCGGTCGGGATCACCGCCACATCAGCGTCCTCCCCTCCGGTCGTCCGCCAGCGTTCAAGCAACAGCTGCGTTAACTTGCCCGGAAAACTGTGCGGCGGCTGCGATTCCAGATCGTCCATCGGATCGAGCGCCAATCCTGTCTCTGTAGCGTTACTCAGGATGACGCGCGTTTCACGTTTCCCGGCAGCCACTTTCACTTTGTCCCAATCCCGATCGGCAACCAGGACGCGGCTGACAGAACCGATGATTCTCTTGACCTCCATCTGCCGATCGCATTGGATACCGCGAAGAATGAGTGTGTACAGAGTATCCTGACGTGTCGCTGCTTCCGAGCGCTCATCAGCCTTGCGCTGCACGGCAAGAATGCGGCCGTTGTATCGGCCGTCCGCATTCGCAAGCTGGACGAAATCGGGGACAAATCCCCGCATGAATTTACCCCAGCCTAGCTGCAGGATTGTTTCCGGTGCGGTGCGCAGAGAAGACGGAGGACGCTCCAAGCTGTGGTCTTGCAACTGACCGAGCATTTCGAAAGAAAGGGTAGGTAAATTCCGTCTGGCCGTCGAATCAGCCGCTTTCGCCATTTCCTCACCCCACTCACATGCTATAAGCTCTCGCCTAGGTCCGCTTTTTTGTCGGCCACCAACCGCTGCGGCAAAACGAACTTAACAGGGCATGGTTGGTGGGTCAAAGGTTTCCGTCATTCTAAGCGCGAAGTCCGGAACGGCCGGGGCGAGAAACATAATCAGGGAGGCTTCGAAATGAACCTTGCACGACAAACCCGGCGTGAGGCGATGGGTTTATGCGCCCGCGTCATGCTCGCCTGGCTTACCCCGGGCGCAGGATTTGCAAGGCCTCTCTGGGCGCAAACAAGCAAGCATTCCGGACCTCGTTTCAAAATCGGAGTTTGTGATTGGACGGCGGGAAAGAAGGCCGACCCGGCGGCACTAGAAGTGGCCAAGCGATTGGGACTCGATGGCATTATGCCCCTCATGGAATACTCCGAAGCCGAGCCTCCCCTGTTAATGCCGACAAGGCAGGAGCAGTATCGGACTATGGCCAGGGAACTTCAGGTAGGCATTGGAGGTTTGTCCCTTGGGGCCTTGGGTAAAGTTCCTTATAAGAGTGATCATCGAGCCCAAGAGTGGGTGGCGGACAGCATCGAAGTGTCGCGGGGTATCGGGACGCAGATTGTGCTGATCCCTTTCTTTGGCAAGGCGGCGGATTTGAAGAATGACCCAAGAGGGACAGATGTGGTCATTCAGCGGTTCAAGGAGATAGCTCCCCAGGCGGAGAAAGCTGGAGTGGTCTTGGGCATCGAGAGCTGGCTCAACGCCGATGAGCACATGGCAATATTGGACAAGGTGGGCTCCGATGCCGTCCAGGTGTACTACGACATGGGCAACTCCCACAAGATGGGTTATGACATCTACAAGGAGATTCGCTTCCTGGGCAAGCATATCTGTCAGTTTCATGCCAAGGACTATGACGGCCTCTTTGGCAAGGGGACGATCAATTTCCCTGAAGCCCGCCGGGCCATGGATGATATCGGTTTCGATGGATGGATTCACATCGAAGAGGGCAACAAACCTCTCAGCGAAGAGGAAGTCGGTTACAACGCACGCTACCTGCGAAGTGTATTTCCTCGCGACGCTTAGCTAAGGCTTCCCTTGCACTTCCTCTCGAAGGGAAGCTACTGCGGCGGGCGGCTCTTCTTTGTCGATAAAAGAACAGAGATTGCATTTACGAAGGGAAGGTAGGTTCAGATCGCAATGACTTCAGGGCGTCAGACTCGACGGGAGATTTTATCAGGAATGTCAAAGCTTGCAGGCGCGACGCTACTTAGCCGAGCGTCACTTTTTGGATCCGGCGAAGCGGTTACAGCCCGCTACGATCCAAAGCTCTCCGTCCAAAACTACATTTGGATCCAGCAGCTCGATTCGGAGAAGAAGACCTTAGCCGAGGGTGTCGATGAAGCTCTCAGCAGCTTTCACGAGGCCGGCTACCATCGTGTGGAACTAGGTTCGGGCTTCTTCACTCCGGAATTGCGTGATAAAACACTCGCCCTGTTGAACAGGTATAAGTTGGTTCCGGAAACGTTCTTTCCGAACACAACCATGCATGAGGCCACCGCAGCCGAGAAATCAGTCAACGATTCCATGGAGCTGGCGCGGCTGCTCAAGCCACACGGAACCCGGGTAATCATCATTAACCCCAGTCCCAAACCAGAGAAGGCCCCAAAAACGGACGACGAGCTTAACATCCAGGCTCGTTACGTTAGCCAGTTGGGCGACGAGTTGCACCAACTCGGAATGAAGTTAGCTCTCCATCATCACACCCCCGAACTGGCCGACAACCAGCGCGAATGGCGCCATCTTATGAAGCACACCGCTCCCAACCGGGTCTATTGCTGTGTTGACGTGCATTGGGCCTATCGCGGCGGCCAGGACGTGATGACGTTTCTACGTGCGGCGGGCGACCGGCTCCTCGACCTGCACCTGCGTAATTCCAAACAGGGTATTTGGATGGAGGACTTTGGCCCAGGTGACCTTAGTTACGAACAGGTTGCGAATTACCTTCACGCAATCAAGTTCAATGGATACCTGGTAGTGGAGCTCGCTTACGAGAAGGGCACCCAAGTTACACGCTCACTCACCGAAGACTTATCTCTGAGCCGCCAGTATACCGAAAAGGTATTTGGCCTCTCAGCTTCCGCCTGAATGGGTTCGCGAGTATGCGCTTTCGGCTTCACCGTCAGGATCTTTCAACCGTAATCGCAAAGATTGCCAGCGGAGCCTGCTCGCCATTCAACTTACAATGGATCTTTGCCAAACTGTTACCCTCGACGGGAATTGAATAAAGCAGGATCTGGTACTGTTCGCGAGCAATAGCCTTGACGAAGAGTAGTGCTGGCTGCGCCTCGGTGGCAATAGGATCAATGCGCGACGCGCTCTGAATCAGGTTCGAGCGTGCAACCTCATAGCCGTTACGCAGAGGGATCTCGTGGGTGGTGCCGTTCGCATACTCAAGGGTGTAACCAGCAACTGTGTCGCCGTCTTTGCCCTCCACGGGAAAACCTTCGGGTAGAGTTACGTTGCCCAGGATATGCACCCTACGACACGAGCCCCCAATGGGAATGGTAAGGCCATCCGTGAGTATTAGAGGCCGCGCGCGGCCGTTGACGGTGGGGATGCGAAACCCAATATCGGCAATCGTGACGTCAATTCCCTTCCACAGAATGAACTCTTCTCCGCCGCTCTTCCATTGCTCGTCCCCGTTCTTCTTCCAATAATCGCCCATGCGTTTTTTAAGGCCGCCCCAAGCGCCCGCCGCTTCGGGAGTTTCCACGAACGGTTGCAGGTTCAGCATGTCGAAGGTGCTGCTTTTCGACCATGGCGCCCACTTGAGTGGAAGAATCTCAGGAGCGTTGTCCGGGAGTTCATCTACGTGGCGGCGCAAGGTAAACAATCGCGCCAACTCCATGGACACAACGTCACGCGGTTCTCGGGCTTCAGTGACGACGCCAGACTCCAGGATGCCGTTGCACATCTCGTCGTCGATCCGGCTGAATTGCGGAAGATCTGCCCAGGACCAGAACACGGTGCCGGACAACTCGCCCGATTCAATAAGATCGATCAAGGCATCCACTGTCTTGCGCATGACCAAATCTGTCTGCCCGATCGCCCTGCCGCCCCATTCGGTAAACGTAAGCGGTTTGCTGGCACCGTCGAGGGCTGCTTCCTGAGCGAATTCCTGCACGTGATAGGTGTAGGGATGTTGGTCGAAGAAGTCCAAACCCGCGGCAATAAAAAGCGGCTTCACTTCCTTGGCGCTGTGGCTATTCGCCGCTGAGACAAGGCGATGGATCGGATCCAGACGGTTACACCGTTGTTTGCCTTCCGCCAAAGTCTCCTCGGTCAAAGTACATTCGTTGGAAAGCAACCACGCGATCACCGCGGGCGAATTCCAATCTCGCCGGATGGTGGTCTCGAGAATCACGTAACCCAATTCGATCTCGTTGCGCTCCATTTTGGAGAAGTCCATATTCCAGTAGCCAGGTTCTTCACTGACCATTAACCCCAGTTGATTGGCCAAGGCAACGATGTTCCGATCGTGCGGATAGTGGACCAGGCGGATAAAATTGCAACCCAGTTCCTTAATCATCCGCATATCCTGTTCCTGCTGCCTGCGGGTCAGGGTAAAGCCTTGGTCCTTCCACATGTCATGGCGGCAGACACCGTTCAACACCAGCCTCTTTCCATTCAAGCGGAACTCACGGCCCTCAACTCGGATATCACGAAAGCCTGTCTGGCAACTCCACTGATCTTCTGAAGATGCGGTTTTTATATGCGCCACTAACTCATACAGGTTGGGTTGATCCGGCGACCAGAGCGCTGGATTTTCCAGGTTGAAGGTCAGTTCAACCTCATTCAAACCTGGCTTCAATTGGACCGTCTGGCTGTCTCGCGCTACATCCGCAATGCGATCCTTCAGAACAACTTCTACCAAGCATGAGGTGGCTTCTGTACTCTGGACCATCACGCGCGGGCGTCCGCTGCAGGTGCGATAATCCTCTCCTAAGGTATAGGCGAAGCGCAGATTCTCAACGAACGACGCGGGGAGTGTCTCCACCCAAACATCGCGGATGATGCCCCCATAGGCTTCCCACCCGGGATTGACGCCCAAGGCAATCTCCGCTTTCCCAGAACCATCGGGTAAAGGCACCAGGTCGAGGATCTCCGCCTGTATGGCGTTCTCTCCTTCCCGGGCTACACTCGTAAATTCGAAGTCATAGGGAATGTAGGGCACCATGGTGCCCAATACCTTACCGTTTACAGTCAGCCGTCCCCAGTACGTGATGGCTTCAAAATGAACAAAAACACGCTGGCCGGATGCGAGGCGAGGCAGCACGACGGTTCGATTCAGACTGTAGTATCCGCTGGGGCGCCGGGAGGAAGGAACGACCACTGTTTCGTAGAACTTACCGTCAACACGGCATTCCCACTCCCCATTCAGAGAAAGACGGGACCTGGAGCCCTGAGTGGTGGGTTCTGGTTGCTGGGCTGAAACAGCGGGTACGGCAGTCAGGACCACCGATGCACCTAAGGTGCCAAGAAAGCTGCGACGATTGATCATTGGATTGTGTCTGATACTGAGGTTAGATCACCTGGGCACGGAAGAAAACTCAACATTGAGAAGTGGCGCTCGCCTGTGAGAAGGTCAGTGCGGATGGGCGTTAACGAACCGGGCCCATCGGGTGGAGTTAAGGTTGTATGGTTAAGGGCATTGAACATATCCCATCGACCTGGAGGTTAAACCGGTTCAGTGAACTGAAAGGAAGAACGGATCCCCTTTTCAAAATTGCGAAAGCATAACAACCCGCATGAAACCATGTCAAGCTATTTCGGAATTGCTTCCGAACCGTGCACCGGCCTTAACTCAGCTATCGACTCTAGTAAACTTTGGGGGGAAGAACCTGTACTGTGATCAACAGGAAACCACAGCTCGGGAGTTTGCTCCGGTTGCCGACCGCGATTTGCGCTTGTGTTCTTGCTTGTCTAGCAATCCAAGCCCCGTTTGCGGCCACCCAGACTGCCAAGGCTGATGAGAGCACGAAAGATAAACTACGGCGCGCGGAGACGGTGCAACGATCCGCCCTTGCCGCCAATCCCGCTTCGCCAGAATTACACGGCGCCTTAGGCCAGACCCTGTTGCGGGAAGGAAAGTATGAAGAAGCGGTGGAAGAGCTGGGGGTCGCCGCGCAGCAACTTCCCGACTCTGCTGTATACAACTTTGGGCTCGCCGAAGCATTACTAGGCTGGCAGCATTTTGGAGTCGCGGAGCAATTCCTCCGCGCCATTCAGGCGCGGTTCGACAGCTACGCTGAATTTCACTATGCTCTCGGACTCGCCGACTATAACCTGAACAAGCTTCGAGACGCTGAAGGGGAATTCCGAGAAGCGGTTAAGCTCGACCCGAAGCATGAGCGAGCGAAGCTGTTGCTGGCAGCTAGCCGGGCCCGCAACGGTGACCTCTCCGGCGCGGCGAGTAGCCTTCAGGTCCTGGCCAAAAACCATCCTAACGAAGCCCCGTATTGGCTATCGTTGGCTGAAGTGCTGGAGCAGATGGACGCCAATTCCTGGCCCGAAGCGCTTCGTGCCAGCCGTCATGCTCTCGCATTGAAGCCGGGAGATCCTGCCATCCAGTTCAGGACAGCGGTTATTCTTCTGAAAATGCGAAATTATGCCGCGGCGCGGCCACTCCTGGAACATGTAGTCAAACTTGCCCCAAACAATTCCCAGGCCCATATTGCTCTGGCTAGTACGTACTCGCACCTGGGCGACCAGGCTTCTGCCCACAAGGAAAGTGAAATCGTAGCCCGCCTGGCAAAGCAAGAGCCAGAACACCCCAATACCGTTCCCGACCAACCCTAGAAGCTCCTCTCGCTTCCAGACCATCACTCCAGGAAATCGGTCTTCTCAACGGAGCAGCGGCTTAGTGATAAGTTCCCTGATCGTTTCCGGTATTCGCGTCTTTGCGGTTTCCTAATACGGCTCCTTGGGAAATTGGCTGGACTACCTGAGCATAGATGGCGAGCCATCCAGGTTTTAAGTGGCGCTCCGGAAGCCTCCATTCACTCAATCGCCGCGCGATCTCGAGCTCGCTCACCTGAAGGTCAATTCTTCTATTGTCGAGATCAATGCGGATCGATTCTCCCTCAGCCACCACTGCCAAGGGACCGCCGGCGGCGGCCTCTGGCATTACTTGACCAATGGTGATTCCGCGATTCAACCCGGATAGTTCGCCGTCAGTGACAACAGCCACGAAATCTCCCAATCCTGCTCCCACCAGAGCGGCCATGAAGCTGCAGGCAAAGACGGTTCCTGGGCCGCCGACGGGCCCCATCATGCGTAGGACAACTACATCGCCGGGCCGGATGGTACCCGCTCTAAGCTCAGAGATTGCCTGATCCTCATCTTCGAAGATGCGCGCTGGGCCGGCGAAGTGTCGCAGGTCGCCGGGTACAGCCGAAAGTTTGACGATGGCGCCATCCGGGGCGAGGTTGCCGCGCAAAATGATCAACCCCGGCTCAGGGCGGAACGGACGGGCCGCTGGCCGGATGATCGAATCGTCGATCTTGACCGGTTCCTCAAGAATCTCTCCCAGAGTTTTCCCGGTGACATTGACAGCATCGAGACGTAGAGATTTTTCCAGCTGCTTCATTGCTGCGCGGGTTCCCCCCGCAGCTTCGAAGGCTTCGATGCGGTCTGGCCCGTTGGGCTTGATGCGGGCGATTTGCACCGCTGTCGTGCCGATGTCCTCAAAAAGACTGGTGATATCCAGGTCGAGTCCAGATTCGGTCGCAGTGGCTGCCAGATGACGCACTGTATTGACCGAGGCACCAATAGCAACGGCCACGGCAACCGCGTTGCGAAACGCTGCAGGAGTGAGGATTTGCCTGGGCAGGAGCTGTTCTTCGATCATGGCCACGATTCGCTCTCCCACGCGGCGCGCGTTCTGGAACAACTGGTCGCTTCCGGCGCGCACCGGTGTGGTTCCCGGGAGTGCCATCCCCAGCGCTTCGGCAAGAATGTGCATCGAGTTGGCAGTGGCCAACCCGGCGCACACACCCGGGCCTTGGATGGCCACGCGCGTCCAATCCTCGAGTTCTTCCACCTTCATTGCCCCGGTGCAGACAGTTCCAACCGCCTTATAGACTTCCTCGATATCAACCTCCTGGGAGCCACAGTGCCCCCCTAGTTGATAGCCGCACGGCAGCACGATGGATGGTATGTTGAGGCGGCCGGCCGCCATCAGGTGTGCCGGCGTTGTTTTATCGCAGGAAGAGAGCAGCACCATGCCATCCAGGCAAGCTCCCTCGACCATCACTTCTATATCGTTGACCACGAGGTCGCGGCTGGGCAGAATATATCGCGCTTTGAGTGCAGCCGAGGTTACGAAATCAGAGGGGGCTGCGGTGCGGATTTCAAAGGGCAGGCCTCCGGCCTTGCGGATGGCTTCCTGGACCATCCGCGACACTTCGTCCAGGTGGATGTAGCACACGGAAAGAGTAGAAGAGGAGTTGACAACCGCAATTTTGGGTTTCAAGAAATCTTCTTCTTTAAGACCCATGGCAAACCACTGACTGCGCCTTACCGCCCAACGTGTAGTTCCGCGTTCGAAATCACTTCGTAACATACTTACCTCTCCCCAGCCGTCTTCAGTTTGTGCTCGCGCATCCAGTCGGCGACCTGCTCACCGCGCAACTCCTGGGCAAGCATGTCCTCGTGTGCCAGTAAGCCGCAGGCCGCGCCCGCCGCGTAGCCCATCCCGAAGCACTGTGCCGTGACCCTGGCGGAGGCCAACGCCTCGTGTTCCGCTGACATACAGCGGCCTGCAACCAGGAGGTTGGAAGCGACTGTAGGGACCAGAGTTTCAAAGGGAATGTCGTAAAAGTCGTTCTCGATGTAGCTGATCCGCAACCCCTCCGGACCGTGGAGCTCGATAGGCCATGCGGAGAAGGTTGCAGCTCCCTTGACCTTGCGGGCGCTTACTACATCGTCGTTGGTAAGCCTGGCTTTTCCAACGACCGACCGCGTCTGGCGGATACCAACCTGGGCGCCTGTATCGACCAGGTACGCGTGGGCAAATGGGGGAATGCGCTCGCGTAGAAACCTGGCATAACTGCGCGCCTGAATTCGGCCCTCAATTTCCGCGAAGGTGATGTCGTCGCTCGAGATACCGAGCGGGACGGAACCATCCGGGCGGGTGATACGCGTCATGTTACAGAGCACTTCATGGCCATTGGGCATGGGGAACAGGCAGACATGATGGCGCGGAAGGCAAAACGCTCCGGAAGTATGAGCTTCGGCAATTATTCGATCGATCTCGCCGGGGTCGAACTTCATGAATGCATTGATATCGACTCCACCCATGCGAAAGATCATGGTCGGCGTTTGCACGACACCTTTGCGTCCCAGGGTAGTTTCTCCGCTGAGGCTATGGACTACCTCAGCATCCCCAGAAGCGTCCACGATGACCTTCGGCTGAATGACGGCCTGACCCTCCTTCGCTTGTACCAGCAAAGCAGTGATCCGGTTTTCCTGGTGAAAGGCGCGGAGAAAATGGGTGTGGTACAGGGTGCGCACGTGGTGTTGCCGCAGCAAATCGTCAGCTACCTCTTTCCAAACCACACTCTCATGGGGTACAAGGAGCGCTTTGCCAAAGGGAACTGGTTCGCCGACGCCTCCGCGGTGAGCCATGCGATCGTGAAATTCGGCTGCGAAACCAAAGACGATCTGTTCCGGGTGAGTTCCGGTGCTATATAAACCGCAAATGGAACCGCTGAGTCCGGCTACTGTCGCGCCGCCGCAGAAACCATACTTCTCAACCAAAACGACGCTGAGTCCGACACGGCTGGCGGCAACGGCTGCCGCCAACCCGGCCGCGCCTCCTCCGACTACGCATACGTCCGGTCTGGCAAGCACAGGAACGCTATAGCCTGGAACGAGAAAGGTGGACTCAAGTGGCGTGTCTCGTTCCAATTGGATCTTCTCCGTGCGTTCCTCACAAACGGCCAGAGCTGAGATGTATCTCCGCTCGCTGAGAGTTAGCCCTGAGCCAGCAGACCACCATCAACCGCGAGGCTCGTGCCCGTAATATAAGAGGCGAAGTCGGACGCGAGAAAGAGTACCCCCTGGGCGACGTCTTCGGGCTTTGCGAGCCGCGCCAACGGTATTCTGCCCAAGAGCCGCTTGCGAGTTTCCTCGGGATTACTAGAGTCCTCAATATATCCGCGTACGAGGCGGGTGTCGGTTGCGCCTGGAATAATACAGTTTGCACGAATACCATCTTTTGCGTAATCCAAGGCAATGCCACGCATGTATGCCAGTTCCCCGCCCTTGGTAGCAGCATAGGCTGAGCAGTTCGGGTAAGTAACAAAGGCATGACCAGAGGAGCTGATAATAATGACCCCCTTCCTCTGACGCTGCATTACAGGAATGGTGAACTTGCAGGTAAGAAATACGCCTCTTAGATTCACCCCGTGCAGCCGGTCCCATTCTTCTGCGGTAGTTTCGATCGCTTCCTTATTGATCTGAATTGCGGCATTCGCATGGACCACGTCGATCCGGTTAAATCGAAGTACCACGCTTTCCACCATCGCACGCACTGACTCCTCACGGCTAACATCACACTGCACTGCCCATGCCTGCCCGCCTGCAGCCTCAATTTCGCGTGACGCTACCTGGGCACCGTCGTATTCCACGTCTGCGAGGACGACCGTAGCGCCTGCCGCGGCAAACAACCCCGCGGTTGCGCGGCCGATTCCATTGGCAGCGCCGGTTATGATCACGACCCTATCCCGAACTCCCCAGTCCATATCGCCTCGTTTCATTGGTTGCTGCATCACAGGTCCGCCACTCTCAAGCCAGATTCGGAGGAAGGATGCGGTCTGGGAAAGGTCGGCGGCTCAAGAGGATCCGTACAGAGCCCATTTTTCAGACCAATGAGGTTGGAAAAACAGCAATCCTCGCGATTCCACTTCCAGGCGAACAACGACCTATGGAGACACCGTTACGGCCAATCCCTCACTCTGCAGAGTGTTTGCGATCTCACGGGCGACCTCGCTCTGCAATTCGCCATACGGACTAGGCGCCGGCCCCACCTTGCGTCCTTGCGCGATCAGAGCCGAGCGCAGCCGTGCTTCGCGTTCCGCTGTGAGGCTCAACACGTGCCAAAGGCGTACCAATCGTTCGTGGTGGTGCCTGGCCTCTTCATGCATACCCGCCCGGAAGGAACGATACACGTCGCTAAAGTCGGCAGGAAAAACGGCTGCCAAATCGGAGATGGCACCGTGCGCCCCAAGCATATACGCGACGTAGTGTAGATCCTCAATCCCTGAGTAAACAGGGACGCGGGGATGGGTACACAAGAGATCCACCAGGTAATGAACATCGGCCGCTTGCAAAACCCCATCGACGAGGCGCTTGCTAATGAGGGTCTTGGTCGTTTTCAGGTCCACTTTTGCCTCCGGGAAGCAATCGGCCAGAAGCAGCGGGCAAGAAACTGACTTTTTCAATTCTGCGAACATTTCGAGCAGCCCGGCCTCGCCCGGCTGGCAGAGATAGTGGGGTTGGGCGACGAAGATTGCCTCGGCGCCGCCATCGGCCACTGCACGGGTCATCTCCAGCGCCTCCAAGGTGACGTCGGGAAAGACCATGGCAAAAAGCGTCTTTCGCGAAGCGCGTCGGATAGTTGCGGTAAGTGAATGAAGTTCATCGGGCCGGGCCCCGGCTACACCGCTGAGCAAGCCACCAACGCAAAGCCCGTCGACGCCCGACTCCTCCAGCAACTCCACTTCGGCGCGAAGCTGATCTGCATCCATCTCGCCGTTCGGCGCAAACGGCAGCACGACGCTCGCGATCACCCCAGCTGCTAGAGATTGCTTTTGTACCATACCCGCTCTCAAAATCAATTCGGATTGCTTGTTCCTACCTGGGAAGGCGACAGCGACCAGTAGGAATAACAATCGCGAACGACCTTCTCACTGTGCTATCTCCTGGGCTTGACCCAACGCAATGGATCGACTCGCAACCGAAAATCCCCCTGCCGTCATCGCCTGTTCAATGCTCCGAGCAGCCTCTCCTACAGGCCACCTGAAAGGCCGCCGCGGTTTCCCCACCGACCTGCCGGTCAATGCAACAGCATATTTTGACCGTGCCGGAAAGTCAGGATAATCGATTGCCCGCCAGACAGGTGCGATTCTTTCATGAAGCCCTAGCGCACGATCATGCGCCCCGGCTTGAACCGCCTTAAACATCTCCACCGTCTCAAGGGGAAAGACAGCAGACGTTCCGGAAATCGTCCCGTCCACGCCAAGCACCAACGAAGGATAGATCATGTCGTCGATCGCCGAGAAGAGTTTGACCTTTCCTCGCATGGTTGCGAGAAGAGCCGCAAGCGTATGCATGTTGCGGGCACTTTGCTTTACGCCCACAATGGCAGGATTGGCAGCCATCAACTCATCGAGCGACTCCACCGCCGCCTCAGCCGTAGGCATCACGTTGTAGATGATGAGCGGCAAGGTTGACCCGTCGGTGATCGCGCGATAATACTCGGCCAAAACGCGCGTCTCCGCAGCAAGACGGAAATGAGGTGGCGGCACTTGCAGACCGCAAGCCCCGGCATCGCGCACCGCCTTCGACAGGCGAACAGCCTCTGCCGACGAATCGGCTATAACCGCGGCGAGGACCGGTATTTCGCCAGCGACTGCCTCAATCACCACGCGAACGGCCTCTGCCAGCTCTGCCTCGGAAAGACCCGCGCCCTCACCCATGCTGCCGCCAACTACGATTCCTGAAACCCCGCTTTGCCGGAGGAACCGGGCTTCCATGGCTAGCCCCTCGTCGTCGATCCGGTCATCCTCGCGAAACGGAGTGAACATGGGCGGTACCACTCCGCCGAGATCAGCCAATGCGTTCGTAAGCTACCTCCTTGCTCCGCGTTACGGAAAGAAAACCACCATAGCATTCCTATGATTGCCCTGTCAATAAATCGGAATGTATTCCGATCATTTAGAAGCATCGACTACATCTCAACCAGCTTGGGGGCGACCCCAGGATTGATAAGGTAAAGCAGACTTCATGCGAGGCCTTTGCCACCGCTCTTGAAACTAGACGCTACAAAGCCGCCAGTCGCTCTCGGGATGCCGAACATACATTGCATACGCAGCGCCATGCCCGCAGGTTCCTCCAAAATTCGAGGATGCGGACGGCACAGCGCGACGGCTTCGGAACTTATTCCACAGAGCACGGCATAAGCCTCAAACCAGGAAATACTCGATGGGAGCCCGCTCTGTGGAACGTACAATTCCCCGTTGTTGCAATCGCAGCAGGTGGCCGTAAAGGGCGAATTGAAGGAACGGCGCAGTAGCCTCCGGCCACGCGCCGAGCTTTGGACTGAGAACATGAATGAGCTGCTTGAGAGTGACACCTCCACGATGACCGCCCAAGTGCGCCTTGATTGCGGCGTCCGCATTCTCTACGAACTCCCGGGACCGGGCAAGGAATCGCTCCACCTCCACTCCGTGGGCCGACGCCCAATGGCCCGAGTAAATGTGCTCAAGGGGCTGGTTTTCCAAGAATCGGATGGTCGCCAGATAGGCATCCACAGCATAGTAGGTTGGGCTGAAAGCCATCCCACCTGTAATCGTAGGGCATCCGTTCGCCTGCACGGCGTCGCTGGTAAATGCGGCTCGATTCCTTTCATCGTAAAGGGCAAGATGGCCCTCCGAATGCCCTGGCACATGCCAAACGCGCAGCCTCCAATCGGGCGCAATTTGTATCGTCTCTTCCGCGGAGAGCATGACATCGATCTTGCAGGTGCGAGGAGAATGGACCATCCCGTCACGCCCAAACCCCAACTGATGGTCCCGGGAAAGAAAGTTATATCTATTCTGATAAAGGAACTCAGGGTCCTCAATCAGAAGCCGGTCACCCTGGTGGCAGGCGAGCAGCGTGAAGCTCGACGCGTCTTTAATCGCCGGTAATCCCCCATGATGGTCGACATCGGCATGCAGCGCAATCACCATTGAGAGGCGCTGTGGAGAGATTCCAATCTTCTCCAGGTAGGGGAAGATTGCGGACGTGGGAGTGCTGATAACACCGGCGTCGAGGAGCACAACCGTTTCGCCGACGAACAAGTATTGCTTGATGTACCTGTCCCCAAAAGTCGACCGGATCTCGTGAACATTCGGAAATATTTCCATTCAGGCCTTCATGACGCTGTGAGGAACTTGTGGTTTCTGGAGGTGCGGGCTTCAAGTTGGCGCGTGTAAATCGAACCCGTCAAAGAACAGGTTCGTTAGAAAAACTTTATGTTGAGATAGATGAAAATCACCGCTATCACTATGGCGTAAAATTCGGGAGTTTGATACCAACGGTTACTTCCCCGCGGGGTGGCCGCGCCCGAGTAGGTGAGCCCCGTTAGTTTCGCCGCATCGGGAGCCTTTGTGCAGTAGGTGAGCGTCACCGTTACTGCCAGGCCAGCCACGAAGCCCCAGACGGCCATCCATAGATTCGAGGCCATGGGGCCCCGAAGGTGCAACACGCCGAGGTGATACAGCAGGTATTCGCTGAGGCATCCGAGGATACCCGCGACCATGCCATAGAATCCAGCGGTTGCCGAAGTGCGCTTCCACACCATGCCCAGCAGAAAGACGATGAAGAACGGCGAGATGAACAGGATGCCGATCAACTGCATATAGTCCATCAAGTTATCGAAATTCAGGGCGATATAGGCGGAGAAGCAACTCATCAGCGTGCCCCAAATCGTCGCCCACCTGGCCACCCGCAGGTAGTGATCATCGGGGCGGTTCTTAACCAGATACGTCTGGTAAATGTCGTAAGTAAAAACAGTGTTGAAAGCCGTAATGTTTCCCGCCATCCCTGACATGAAGCTGGCAAGCAGGGCCGTAAGGCCCAGGCCGAGCATGCCACTGTGGTAGTAACGACCCAGCAGCATGGGCAATGCGAGATTGTAGTCCTTGGTCACAATCTGCGGGGCAACCGTCAGCGCGACCATCCCCAGTAAGGTAACGATCGCCGGGAAAAACATCTTTGGAATCGCAGCTACCAACGGCGTCTTCCGGGCAGAGTCGAGATTCTTTGCCGCGAGTGCACGTTGCACCAGCAGAAAATCCGTACACCAATAGGATGGCCCTGCGGTCAGACCCAACCCAATAACCGCCACCCACCAGTCCACACCAAGAGGATCTCCGCTGGCTCCCATTCCCTTCCAGGTGTGCAGATATTGCTCCGGCAGCCGCGAGACGAGTCCGCTCCACCCTCCCACTTCACGCAAGCCAAGAAAGGAAAGCGGAAGAAACCCGACGACAATCAAAAGAAACTGAAGTACTTCGTTATAGATGGAAGACGCAAGGCCACCCCAGAAGGTGTACAGCAATACGACGCCTGCAGAGAGCAGAACGCTCGAGGTAAACGACCATCCCAGCATGCTGCGGAACACAATGGCGAAGGCGAACATATTAAGGCCCGACATGAGCACGGTGACAAAGGCGAAGCTGATAGCATTCAGGGCATGCGCGCGGTGGTCAAAACGCATGCGCAGGTATTCGGGCACGCTGCGAATGCCGCTTGCGTAGTAGTAGCGAACCATAAACAAACCGCAAAAAACCATCGCAGGTATGGCTCCCACCCAATACCAATGGTTGGTGCGCATGCCATACTTAGCTCCATTGCCAATATGGCCCATGATCTCCAACGAGCCAAGGTTCGCGGACATGAAGGCGATTCCCGTGATCCAGTGAGAAAGGGACCGGTCAGTAAGAAGGAAATCGGACGAAGTCCGAATTCTACCTTTTAAGTAGTATCCGACTCCCAGAACGAGGATGAAATAGGATGCAATGATCGCAAAATCGAAAGGGCTGAGTTTTAGGAACAATGGATGGTCCTTCTTATAGATTGGTCAAACCCACTTGTCTCTGCGGTGTTTGTCATTGCATTTCGGAACCACCTCATCTGCCCTTCGAGGAGTGCCCGGGGCTGATTCTCGAACCCAGCTTGCAAGCAGCGACCGCGTTCATGGAAGAGCGAAGTCCTGCCATTGCAGAAGCAAGCTATTGCCAGTTGCGACACGGAAGTCACAGAAGAGCTCTGAATTGGCAAAGACTAGCAACCCGCAGGAACGGCTGTCAAGCTTTGTGGACGCGGTGCGGAATCAATTCCGATAGTACTTGGGCCGTCGGTTTCGTAAGTTCCCAGACCCGCCGTTCAGGCGAATTGCAGCCGAATGCCGCCCTGCGCTCGACCGGTCCCCACATATTTGGGGCTCGTGCTTCTAGCGAGCTGGTTGAGCTTCAGAAGGTGTGAGCGGCGCCGGAGCTGTCTCGTCGATCGCTTCGTCGCCTCGCCGGGGGCCAGTACCACCCAGCAGTGCTGAGATGGTCCGCGTAGCTTCGCGAAGCGCTTCCTTGATGGCTGGAAGGTTGCTGGACATACGAGATTTTGGTCCGGAAACGCTGAGAGCAGCCACAGGCTTCGGGGCACTCGAAAAAATGGGGCCGCCGACACAAACGATCCCCGGTAGATTCTCTTCATTGTCGATCGCGACTCCCTCTCTTCGCACACGGGCCAGTTCTCGCTCGAAGAGTTCCAGGGAGGTTATGGTAGAAGAGGTCATCGACGGCAATCCATATCGCGTCAGATGTTGTTGCCGTTCCTCCGGGGAAAGGTAGGCGGCGATACATTTCCCGACGGATGTGGAATGAAGGTGCGATTGCTCTCCCACCGTGGCTGCAACACGATGCGCCTTGGGGCTTTCCAGGACCAGGATGTACATCAGGCTTCCCGGCTGAGGTACGGCTAGATTTACGGATTCCCCAAATGTCAGCAGTAGTCTCTGCATGAGCGGCTTGGCAATCACTGTCAGCCGTTGATAAGGCAAAGCATTGGTTCCAAGCTCAAAGAACTTCCCGGAAAGCGAGTAAAGATTCGAGACTGGATCTTGTTCGACATAATCCAACTTGTTCATCGAGTAGAGAAGACGGTGAACGGTGGTCTTTGGCAAGCCGCTGAGACTCGTGATCTCATCGAGAGACACCCCCGCTTTGGGCTGCTGGCTCAACGACTCGAGGATCGCGAACAATTTCTGTGCAACTCCAACAAAATTCTTGTCGTAATCTACCTTGCGGCCCTTGCGTGTTTTCTTCATCGATCCCTCAACATGGCAAGAAGTCGGGACGCTGTATATTCCTTGGATCGCGGCAGTAACCGTCGCACTGGTATCTTAAGTTGCCCTAGGCGACCGGCTGCTCCCCGTCGAAACACTCTGCCACAAGCCCTATATCGTAAATCATTAGGTAGTGTTCATTCTACAGCCTATGGATCGGCGCAAATCCTGGCACAAATTGCTTCCCTTTTCGCTTGATCGAGCATTTCCAAACAGCCCAAAGTGTCCTTCGCACAGCGCTGAAGACCCCTGCACTTGACACGGCCAGTCGTATCCAAAGTACACTGCAAACGTCTCAAGCATTGACAATCGGTTGATTTCCGCGATCGACCTCGGGAAAAGCGTCTTTTGCCTTCATTTAAGGAGCGTGGTGACAAACGTGGTCGATCCAAAAGCCGGAACCCCAACCAACTTACCGAAACCACTCATGAAGAGATATCCGGACGACCTGCAAGGCCGAAGTGCGGTCGTCACAGGCGCTGGAAACGGACTTGGACTAGCCATAGCACGCCGGTTTGCGGAGGGCGGAGCAAGCGTTTTGTTGGTCGATCAGGATCCGGTCGTTATGAGTAGGATCGCAGAGGGGGGAGCGCTGCAGGGAAAGGGCATGTTTGCTCTGGTAAAGAACCTTGCGGAGGAGGACGCCGGGGCCGAAGTCTTCCGCTATGCTCAAGATACCCTCGGTGGCGTCGATGCCCTTATCAATAACGCGGCGTGGAGCTTTCACAAGCCGATGCTCGAGGTAACCACGGCGGAATTTGATCGGGTGGTAGCGATCAATCAACGAGCGCCATTCTTTTTGGCACAGGAATTTCTTAGACGTCTTATGCGGGCCAAGACTAGTCCCCAAGACCCAGTCATCGTAAACATTAGTTCCGTGAATGCCTTGTTAGGCAATCCAAATCTTGTAGCCTATGCGGGGACCAAAGGTGCGTTGGCATCCATGACTCGTGCGATGGCAGTTGAAATGGCGGACTCCGGGGTTCGCGTGAACAGTGTCTGCCCGTCTGCAGTAGATACCTTCGTGACCAGAAAACTGATTGACAGCGGAGTGATCGAGCCGTCCTCGTTATTTCACAAATATCTCATCAAACGATTCGCAACCACTGAGGAGATTGCGGAATTGGTTGCCTACCTATGCAGTTCCGCGGCCGGCTACGTTACTGGGGCGAGTTGGGAAATCGATGGCGGCTACTGCGCGATGTAAAAGCGCAACCGGCCTCCAGCGGCATAGGCCACTATTTTCGAGAAGGTCGATCTTGCAACTGCAGGGCATTTCCTGCGCCCTCGGTGAGCGTGTGTAGCGCATCCACCGGGAGATGATTGAACCGTTCCACCAGCCCGCTCGGCCACCGCACATCCAGCGCATCGATCTCCTGAGCGGTGCCCAAACCGAAGTGCACACGCAGATCGCTTTGGGAGATATAACTCGACCCGCTGCGCACCTCCTCCACCATCGTCCTCTTGCCCACCCGAACGGTGATTTTCGCTCCAATTCCATCGCGATTCGACTTCGTCCCGATGGTTCGGAAGGCGATCCAGTGATTGCCTGAACGCACGCCATTGACCAACAGGCTCGGCGTTGCATTCATGTTATTGATGACGATGGAGAGCTGCCCATCGTTCCAGAGATCTCCGACGGCGAGTCCCCGCGAGGAGGATCGCGTGGAGATGCCGGTTCCAGCTTGCGCCGTAATGTCGGTGAAGGTCCCGTTTCCGTTGTTGTGATATAGCAACCGAGTTTCTTCGTAGTCAAGACCGAGATGAAACTTCTCGACCTCAGGGTAAACATGCCCGTTGGCCAGAACCAGGTCCGGCCAGCCGTCATTATCAAAATCAAAGAACATGGTTCCCCACCCGAGGTACCGCATCTGTTTGCCCACGCCGGCGTCGTAGGTCACGTCGGTGAATGTGCCGTCTCCTCCGTTTCTGTAGAGCGTCGACGTGTCGTCGGAAAAATTCGTTTTGAAAATGTCAGGACGGCCGTCACCGTTGTAATCTGCGACCGTGGCTCCCATTCCCGCCTGTTCCCGGCCGTCTTCGTTGAATGCGACGCCTGCGGTTACTGCCTTGTCGGTGAAGGTTCCGTCTCGATTGTTGTGGTAAAGGATGCTGGGAGCACTGTCGCACGCTACGTAAATATCCGGCCATCCATCATCGTCAAAATCGAGCGTCGCCACGCTAAAACAGTACTCTCCATCCGTGCGCTCGATATGCGCCTTCTCCGTCACGTCCGCGAACTTTCCCTGGCCCAGGTTTTCGTACAGGATGTTCTTGCTGCCGGCTAACCCTCGAGGGCCGCACATTACGGGCACGCCCTTCCACACGCAATTCGCGCCTTTGCCGGGAGAGGGCGCCGTGGCCAGATTGAAGTTCACATAGTTCGACACCATAAGATCCAGCCGGCCGTCGCGGTTGTAGTCAACGAACGCACAACCGGTTCCCCACGCCTTACCGTTGCCGGCCACGCCCGCCTGCTCGCTCACGTCGACGAAAGCACCGTGGTCGTTGTGATAAAGCCGATTCTTGCCGTAATAGGTTACGTACAGATCTTCCCAGCCATCATTGTCGTAGTCTCCAGCGCATACTCCCTGTCCCCAGCCGCTTGCTTCCAAGCCGGCTTTTGCCGTCACATCAGTGAATGTTCCGTCGTGGTTGTTGTGGTAGAGATGATTGGTGGGAGCCTTATCTACTGGAAATCCTTCGAGGGTCGTTCCATTTACGAAAAAGATATCGGGCCATCCGTCGTTGTCGTAGTCAAAGATCGCGACCCCCGTCCCGGTGGTTTCCAGGATAAATTTTTTAGTGTCTATACCGCCGAAGACATTGAGCATGGTCAGCCGGGACTTCGTGGCGACATCGGTAAAATTGGCCAGTGGAGGAGCTGGCGGTCTTGCTCCGGTCTGTGCAGTCGCTCTTCCGCCGAAGGCCAGTATCCCAATCAATATCCACACCAGACAGGCAGGGGACCGCAAAGATAAAAGAGCAAAGCGGTTTCGCGATAGGTGTAGACCGAACCCGGATTTCTTGTAAAGCTTGGTGGCACCATCGAACTGCATGCGGCTTTCCGGGAAGAAAGCCGCACACGTTTGCCCGCGGTGAGTGCCGCGCGCAGGAAATCCGGGGGAGCCACGTCGCCTTTCGTGGTTTCCTCCCAAGGAAAACCACTCCTCGCTACCTTTATGGCACCAGAGTAATTGCGAAACCGCTCGAGTCATGGGTTTGAGCCGGCGCCTCCCATGCCCCTTTGGCTTGCTTCGGACTCCGATTCTTGCTTGCGAATTTTTTCCGACTCCTGCAAGGCCGCGGCGGCGGCCTCGTGATCGCCCAGCTTTTCGTAGATTTGGTAGAGCTGATAATGGTACGTTCCCATCGTATCCGACGGAAGTGCCGGTTTCAGCTGAGCGAGGGCCTGGGCATATCGGCCTTGTGCGGCATCACAGCGGGCGAGAAGCGAATGTGCTTTGGGTAGCAGAAGAACTGATCCGCTAAGAGCCGCTGTCAGATAAGGCTCCGCCTCCGCGTACTGGTGGCGCCTGACCAGGATCTCGCCCTTGAGCAAACTGCCTTCCGCATTGTTTGGGTCAACGCGAAAAACTTCCTGCAATTGCTCGAGCGCTTTATCATCCTCCGACTCCTGGTGATAGACCTGGGCAAGACCGGAATGCGCGGAGGGATCGTTGGGCGCCGCCTCAATAACCTGTTTGTATTCGGCTTCAGCGGGACCAAACTCTTCTCGGGCACGATGCAACTCCGCCAACAATAAGTGAACCTTAGGAGATCCAGGAGCTACTGAGCTCATTTGCTTTAGGGCGCCGGCGGCCAGTTCTTGAGCGGATTTTGCCTTCCAATATAAGGCGGCCGGGTTCTTCGGGCTGATGAGGAGTGCGGCTTCGCTCGCGGCAAGGCTGTTTCGGTAATCCCCGGAATAAAAGGAGCATTGCGCGAGAAGCAGCGTCGGTGAGAGGGACAGCGGTTTTCTCTGGCGCAACTTCGCGGCACATGCGGTGTAATGACCGCCCGCCCAGAGCTTCTCCGGGGTACTCTGCATCTCGTCGCGTTTTTGTTTGAGGCCGGCGCCTTTCGAATCGAGTCGGTCTCCTGCGTACGGCAGTCCATCTGACTCGATGGACATTTCCAGGAGCGGGGCCAGGTTCTCTTGCGAAGGTTGGAGAGAACTCTGGCGCAGCCAAGCCTGGAATGGATCAAATTGCTCGGGAGCTAAGCCTTGCCAAACACGCTGTACGTGAGCTCGGATAAAATTGGGATCCGCTTGCCAGGCGGTGCTCAATTGGCTCATCGCTCCGGCATAATCGCTTTTGATAATTGCAATCCGAGCGAGTCCCAGATACGCAGTCAAACAGCCCGGACTCTCCTTGAGTTCGTGTTGAAAAGCGTCCTGAGCCGGCAAATCGGAACCCCCACGCGCGTAGGCGAATCCTAGGCCCGACATCAGGCATGGAGGCTGCCCGGGAGAGTCACGGAATCTGGTGTAAATCGCGATTGCATCCGCAACCCGACCCTGCTCGACAAACGCATCTGCAACTAAGATGCGCGTATGAACTTCATCCGGGTTCAATTGAACGAGCCGAATCACGGCGGCGCTTTGCATCGCTGAATAACCGATGCCCAGACCATACCAGGCCTCCGGATCCTTGGGATTGATCTCCGTGGCGTGAAAGTACCGGCGCACCGCGCCCGCCTCGTCGTGCAATGCCTCGTTGGCTTGGGCGAGGGCCATCGCCCCTTGTTCATCCTGAGGCTCGATCTGCACCGCCAGCTTGAGGTAGGGCAGCGCCTCATCGGGCTTATGCTCCCGCAGCAGATCGAGGCCTAAGAACAGGTTAGGAACGTAGAGCCGGGGCTTCTTGCTCAGTGCAATCTGGAAGTCGTGGTTCGCTTGCGCATACTCCCCCGAAAACTGACGCATTAATCCCAGGTTCGCCCAAGCCTCGGCAAGTTCAGGCCGCAGCTTAACGATCTCTTCGTAGCGCGCCGCGGCGGCCGGGTAATCCCCTTGCACTTGGGCCGTCTTGGCCTGGGAAAAGATCTGGCTCAATTGGTCGTCCGCCGCAGAAGAGTCCTGCCCGCGACAACGCAGTTCGCAGAAGACCCCCTGAAGCAGCAGAAATATCAAAGAAGCGGAGAACCCGCGCGTGAGGCGAGCGACGAAATCTGATTGGAATCTCATAGGTTCGCGCCCTTACGTCCGTTGCGCTCTTTCCCGGTCGTATCGAGCGAACAACGACCTCATCGCGGCCAGATAGGCCCTCAGTGTCTCTCTTCCTGAACTTGCTTGAACTTCGCAAAGTAGAGTTGTGCCTCGTCAGCGTGATGCAACTTTTGGCACACGCGTGCTGCATGATAATAGGCGCCGGCCAAATTGGCATCAAGCTGAATCGAATCTCGAAATTCCCGCAAGGCTCCCAAAAGATCCCCTGATTTTTCAAGAAGAATGCCCATCTGCAACACGGACTGCGGATTCGCGGGGTTGATCGCGATGGCCTGGCCGAGGTACTGCTTTGCTTCTGTCAGTCGATTGTTGTGCATCAGCAAGATGGCAAGATCGAGCATGGGCCACTCCGTCTTGCTGTCGGCGGTCTCCCGCCGAATCGCCTCCAGGTACCAACGCTCCGACTCCTGATCGTCCTGTTTACCCTGGTAACACAAGCCCACATTTTCGTAGGCTCGAACCATGCTGGGAGAAAGCGCAATCGCCGCGTTGCTCTCCTGAATCGCTTCGTCGAAGTGGTTTTTGGTGTACAACAGGCGAGCCAGGAAGTAGTGGGCCGTCGCGTAATTCGGGTCAAGCCGGATCGCCATACGGAACTGTGGCTCTGCAAGTTCGAGCCGGCCCGCCGCCGTCTCGGCAAGGCCTGCGAGCTGGGCTCGCGAAGGAGTTACACCGCCCAGTTTTTCCGCATCGTCGATCAACGCTAACGCTTCTGGGGCTCGGCCCTGATCCAGTCGGACCGCAGCAAGCTCAGTAATCCAATCCGGATCATGAGGTGTGGTGACCAATTGGGAAACGATGATCTTCTCGGCGGCATCCAGGTGCCGGGCTGCAATCAGGTCTCTGACTTCTTGATACTTGGTTGCAGAGAACGCAGACCCGAATGAGAACCCAACGACAAAGATCAGAACCGCCGATCGTTTGCCACTCCCCATCGCACTCCCCCGCCAACGGGCCTCTCCGTCCACGCTACCTCGGGTAGTGGGCGAAACTCCGTCCCCTGTGCGCGCGAGTAACCCATCGGTCATTCTGCTGCGCGTCACCTGATTTGAGGATTTCATTTGCGGCCCAGCCAAGCTCGCACGAAATCATAACAAATCTGCTACGCACCGCGGGCCTGCCTGTCTCCCATCGACGATTTCGGACAGGGTACCGAAATACTCGCTATCCATTATGCCATGTTGCGGATAAGCACTCTAGGGAGAGAGTCGCTACGAAAACGATCTCGGGTGCCGGCTTCAATCTCAGAGGGAGCGAGTAAGCATTCGATGTCTCAATCGTCTGATAACGGAAAAGGCGAATTCGAAACCTGCACGATTACGGATGACGGACGGGAGCTGAGCGAAAACATTTGTATAAGTTTTTTAATAATGTGAGACACGTTTCAGCATATGAACCATTCGCGGGCAGCATTTCGCGCAGTCATTGCCGTCACGAAAAATGTTGACATAAAGTTCTTTTCATAATTGCAAACCTCCGGCATACGATCATCCGCGGGCAGCAGTACGAGCTTGATACCAGTACAAGGTCCTTCTAATAGTCAATCCTTGCCGGGCAGATATCCACCTGAATGCACACGCCGATCTGCGCGCTGCCGCTCACGATTTCCTCTTGACAAGAAGTCGCATTCTGTTGTCTGCTGGATTCGCTCTAGATTCGGTACGTCTTCCGAAAAAGATCCGCTTGAGTCACGAGAGTTCAACCATAGAGTTGAACCCTATCTCGGTGTGTGCCGCCTGGAGTTGGACGGAACCGAAGGGTCCGATCTAACGCTGTAACGTTGGAGAAGAAGCGATGACGAACAAGGTTGTGCGCGGCGTCCTAGGGGCGCTGCTGATTACCCTTCTTGCTGCCGGCCAAAACCTCTTAGCCCAGTCGTCCTTGGGTGGAAGCGTCTCAGGAAGTGTTACAGATCCATCCGGCGCCGCCGTCCGCGACGCTTCGGTGAAACTGACCAACGAGGCGACCGGAGTAGCGCTGACGACGACGACGACCTCCGCGGGCCAATTCGTGTTTCCCGTAGTTGTTGTGGGCACCTATACTCTCGCGGTTACGTCACAGGGTTTCTCGCAAGCACAAGTGACCGGGCTTAGCGTTTCGCCGAATAAGAACACGCCGGCAAATGTGACTCTGAAGGTTGGAACCACGGCGACTACTGTGGACGTCCAGGCTTCGACCGTGCAATTGGAGACGGAGACTGCGGAACAGTCAACGAGCATTGACCAGTCTACCTACGCCAACCTCCCCCTCGCGCTGAACGGCGCACCGCGCAGCCCCACGGCTTTTTCCGATCTAATGCCGGGGGTTACCGACGCCCCTTCCAATAGCTCAACCTTTAACGAGCCGGGAGAGAATCAGATATTTTCCCAGAGCGTGAACGGTGGTCAGACTCTCGCCTCGGAGATTTACTATGACGGCGTATCCCAGATGGATACGAATGTAGCGGGCGATTACCGCAATCAGCCGGTGCCGGTCGAGGCAATTTCAGAGTTTACCTTAGTTGAGAACAATTACTCCGCCGAATACTCCCGTACCCCTGGTGGAATCCTCTCGTTCAACACCCGCTCTGGCACCAACACCTGGCACGGTGAGGCCTACGAATTCAACGAGAATAATGCGATGAACGCAGCCGGCTGGTTCAACCCCGTCGTTCCTGCCGAGCGACAAAATGAGTTCGGCGGGAGTGCGGGCGGCTTCATTAAGCGGGACAAGGCATTTGTCTTCGGCTACGGCGGCGGCTTCCGCTTTAACGCCAACCAACCCGCCTCCCTGACCACGATTCCTACGGCATTGATGGTCAAAGGAGACTTTACCAGCTACCACGATTCGAGTGGCAACGTAATTCCCATCTACGACCCCACGACTACTACCTTTAATCCTGTGACCGGCAACTACACCCGGCAACAATTCAGTTGTAACGGTGTCTTGAACGTCATTTGCCCAAGCCGTTTCACCGCAGTCGCAAACGGATTCATTCCCTACATCCCTACCAATTATGTAAATAGCAATAACGAAGCCAACTTCTTGTCGGGCGGATATACTTCCGATCAGTTCAATCGGTGGGGCGTGAAATTCGACTACAACCTGACAGACAAGAACGAGTGGGACTGTCACGACCCTGAGGGATCGGGAGAACGCTCTCGATTCCGAGGCGATGAATACTAGGAACGACCCCACCCGCATCACGACGTCGTCGGAGGTTGCAGACCTGAAAGGCAGCGCGTTCTCATTTTCGTTTGAGCCCTTCAGCGTGACCATGCTTGAGCTAAAGCTAGGCGCACCTTAGCCGATGCGAGTGGACTGCATCGCCTGAGAGTAGATTGAGGTTAAAGCGGTTCACACTTATCCAAGTTAGTTGTTTTAACGGTTGATGCTGACGTTCTACTCGGGAAGCGCAGCGGTGCGGAAGTGAGACCATGTCTCGCCAGAGTTCTCCAAACTAGGTTCTAAACAGAAAGGAACGATTGGGATTACTCACACTCATACGCGTGAAGCGCCTTTAACCGCAGGTCCCTCCACTTCGCTTCGCTCCGGTCGGGATGACAATTCATATTTTCGTGAGGGATGCGAGTGGCCAAGAAAGATTGTCATCCCAACCGGAATGCAGCGCGATGGAACGGTTCAGTTACGGAGTGACCTCAAGATAACGCGTTACGCGAACCTCAGCCGGCGCAGCCATCGCCTGCAAAATGTCCACATCGAAGTACTTATAAAGGTCAAGACAAAAAAGTTCCGGCGCTTGTTTGAATTGCACTGGCGCGTCGAGCAAGTAGCTCAGGCTGCGCATGCCATCCCGAATTACGATCTCGGAAAACAATGCCGGTTCCAAGGCTGCGGCGACAAGCGCGGCACCCTGGCTGCGAATACCTTCGACTTCGAGCCGCACCTTGGAGACAGCGGCGCGTTGCGCGGCCCACCGCGCAGTCCTGATCAGCTGAGCGGCCTCCATACCGATTGTGCGGTCCCCAACCGCATCTATCATCTGCGCATATAGAAAAGCGTCCGTATCCTTCCAGGAAGTGCCAGTAAACATCAAATCAAGGGCTAGGACCTGGTCACCTCGATTGATGCGATCCGATACGATAGCCGCACTTGCCTCCTTGCCGTTATCGTTTAACACGATCGTGACCGGCGCTGCATCGGCGCTCTCCAAAATTGACCGTGCCCAAACCCCGTTAGCGCTCATTTCGTTAGTCATTTGAAACAGGTAGGAGACAGACTGCACATCCTGATGCCTGGTCATGGCGACCGGCCAGATTTGTTGCATGTCCACGGGCTTATAGCGAACAATGTTTTGCAGCACTGTCCGCTGGGACTGAGCCCAGGTCCCTTTGGAAGACGGTTCGGATGGTATGGGCCGTCTGTCAATTTCGTTGCCCAGCTTGCGCGCCAGGGTCAGCAGGGTCAGGTTGTCTTTGGGCAACCCGACAAGCAATTCATCGTAGCTCCTGAGGTTCGCGGCAACCCCTTCTTCATTCGTAATAGGAGGGAGCCCGAATTGTTCGCTGAAGAAGCGATAGTCAGCGAGGCGATTATCTAGTTGATAATTGTGCGTACCGGGATCCCTGTTCTCGTGCCACTGAAAAACATCTTCTTTTCCAAAGAGCTTAAAGAAGGGACGGATGTCATCATAGACCACTGGCTTTACCAGTGTTGCCCTAAAGCAGCAGTCATCTTCCCCGTTATAAGTAAGCAGAGCAGGGCGGGGGGCCATGAGGGCTACCAGGTAGGGGTAATCTGAGCCTTCCAGGAAATCTGGCGGGGATTGCTCGGTATCCCCTATATCCCCGTACTGCTTTACTTCCACCCTCGACGGAATGGAAGAGAATCCCGCTACCGGATTGGCCGCCTTCACGCGTTCGTCCAGCGAGCTTAGGACTATGGTTTGCCAACCTCCGCCTGATAGGCCGGTCACTCCAATCCTGTTACGGTCTACATTTGGGTCATTGTATAGATAGTCAAGGCCCCGTCGCATGGCCAAATAGAAGATACCTATCACGTTCGACCCCACCAGGTTCAGGTGAGCGCCGAACCAATGCTCATTCTCGGTTTGGCCGAGCTCGCCATAGGAAAACCATTCCAGACTCAGCGCGATAATCCCGTGCCTGGCATAGGCGATGCAGCGCTTCTGCTTGAATTCAATCGTCTGTCCAAGCGGGCCAACGTGACCATGAAGGTTCAAGATAGCCGGCATCTTGCCGCTTAGATGATCGGGCTCGTAGAGAAGGGCACTGGATTCGAAGCCAGGAACAATCTCGTAGCGTAACTTGACAATGCGATACCCTGCCCCTGTTTCGATAACTTTAGCCTCGTCGAATTTGGGCTGTGAGTCGATCCACTCCTTGGGCCAACCGTGGTAGACAACATCTTCAAGTAGATGATGCCGAAGGCGCGCAGCCTCCGATGTCCACTCCTTGGAACTTGAAGGCACTTTTGGTGGCTTGGCCGCATGTTCGGCCAGGTATTGCTCAATTTGGAATTGAGCTACCGCCGGGGACATAATTTCATCCCTCAGCAACGCCTCTATCTGCTTTGGCTCGCTCTGCGCCCATAGGGATCCCGCCGCCGCAAGGACCAATAGCAAAACCAGGCGTTTTCTCATATTTGAACTATGGTGGGGATCGTGCATAAATACCCTCGCTAAAATCTGATGAATGGGGTCTGACACCGATAGCCGAGCAAATTTCTTCAATGCAGAGGCTCGAGGCGATATTTTTCACCTGGCGCCGTAGCAAACACTAAAATCTCTTCTTCACTACGCGCCGCGACGCGCTCACCGTCGCTTAGCCGAGTTACCTTGATTGCACTGACGTTCCATGGCTTTGCAATGCGGGCAGTTTTCCCCTTTTCGCTGAGCAGGGACAGTTGAGTAACGGTTTCTCCGTTATAGGTGGCGCTCACCAGGAAAGCCCCCGCGGCGCGCAGGTTTTCAAATCGCGCAGGCCCAAGATTATGCGTATTCGGAAAGAGGTGGATGATGCCTGTATAGCTTTGCATCATGCACTCATTGATGACCGCTGGGAGAGCCAGGTTTTCAGTCCAAACGCCCATGCGCATCATGAAATCGAAGTCGGTTGAATCCTCATATCTTCCGCCGACTTGACGAACGCGATCGTTGGCAGTGCCATTCGCAAGGCTGCAGTAACGAACTTCACGCTTGAACCACTGCAGATCGAGAACCGCCAAGCGCGCACGGATCAGCGGTTGATATACCAAATCGTTGCCACCTTCGAGGCGAACCGTGCGCGCACTATGGCGGGCAAACTCCAATAGCGGTTTGGCGCTCCTAATGCCCACCTGCTCGCCCGGAAAGACCGGGGCAAGCGTGATGGGAACGTTGTAGACATGCTCGGCCGGAGCATTCAGAATATCCAGCCAAACCTCGCCATAGGGGCCTTTCACCGTTGGGTAGGGCGCCAGATTTTCGAGAACCTCGCTCCAGTGAGCGCGCTCCACTGCGTCGACATCCAGCACGGTTGAGCCTTCGATGACCGCGGCGAGCAGAAATTGGATCAGTGTCAGATCGAGAATGCAGTCTTTGTTCAGGCGGAAATCGACCGTAAGGCCCCAGTTCTCGGGCGAGACTGTCGGCTCGATATGGTACTTCCCGTCCACGCCCTTTTTCGCGTAGGCCGCGACGAAGCGTGCGGCGGCACGCAACATCGGGTACACCCGCCGCAGATAATCCTCGTCTTGCGTGTAGAGATACTGCCACCACAGGCTTTGCACGGTCCATGGAGTCATGCTGACCTGATAGGCCCATGGCGGCGCCGGAAAGGGTACTCCTTGACTCGGAACCGGGTAGGCCGTGAGCGGAAAACAAGCGCCCGGCAGCCCGAAGTTCTCATGGGCAAACTTTTCCGACATGGCCATCAGATTTTGGCAGAGCTCCACGTAGGGCTGATGCTGGTCGGTGTGATTGCTCGAAAAAACGCCCCAGAAGACCTGCTGGCAGTTGTAGTCCATGTGGTAGTCGCCATGCCAAGCGGTGCCGATTTCGCCGGCAGACCAATTCGCGAACAGGCCCGGCGCTACCTTGCCTTTCTTAAGGCAACACGCGAGGAAGTATTGGTTGCGATACCAAATCCCTTCCAACTCCCGATCCTTCAACTCGACTGCAGAGCGTGACCAGAATTCCCGCCAGTGCGCTTCGGAGACGCGTTGCATCTGGCCGATTTCAGTTCCAGCATTTTGGATAACCTGCTGACGCGCATACGAGCCCGTGTCGAGATTCTGTGGGCTATAGGCATGACTCTGAGCTAGAAAAATCCACGGATCGCGTTCATTGGAAGCGGCCGCCCCGTCCAGGATGCCTTTAAGCAACAGGTCGCGCGGCGTCACCACCTGGATGTCCAGACGGAGACGCTGCTCGCTAGTGCTGGCCAAAGAGACTGCCTGGGCTGTCATTTCCGAGGCGACCCTCCAATGGCCTTCCACCCGTCCATACAAAGAGAAGTTGCGGTCTGTCTCGGCTTTGGGCGGCGACGGCATCTTGGCCGTCGGCCCTACCGCGGGGAAATACTGAAAGCAGGAGAACTCCGCACTGCTTTCGCCGGCTTTGGCGTTCGTTTCGGGTCTCGGCAGTACACCCCACTCGGGTTTGGACTTGTCATGAATTGCATCGAGTTGGGGATAGTAATCCACCGAGAGGAGGGGTGCAGGTCCGCTGGTCGAAAGGGAGATGAGGCCGGTGCTCCAATCGACAAAACAGGATAGCGTCACTGCGTGCGGAGGGCTCGCCAAGTCCGTACAGTTCAAGTTGAGCGTGAACAAGCCATTCGCGAGGTCAAGCACTTGGTTACGGGGTTCAACCCAACGCGAATCCCAATGGACCCAGACGGTGCCACAGGGCCAAGGGCGCGGCCAAGGCCGGCCGTATGAGGCTTCCATTTTTCGTGTGTATTCGCGAAAAAAGTCGATGTTATCTTCAATAAACAACATGTCCGGTTTGCCCAGCCTCTTTGCCTCTTCGCTCGCCCGCTGCCAAAGCTTCAACAGATCCGCAAAGGGCAGAAGGTCTTCCTCCCCTTCCTCGCTTACGCGAATATCCCAGCAGTCATTTTTGCCTATGTGCAGCCCAAGTGCGTCCGGTCGCACGGCTAGGCAGACCCCTATATCTCCGTTGCCCAGGAGCATCCCTTCGAAGAAATTCGGAGTTGGCTGATCTCTTCGGATCGAATGGCGACGAGCAATTAGGAAGGCATCGAGGTGGCCGCTTTCGGGGGCCGGGACGGGTGCGCCACTCACAGGCTGGGCAGCCGCGAGCGTGACGGCCGCGGAGGCTTGGAGGAACTCCCTACGAGTTGTCTTCATTGAAAAGTAGAGCGGCGATTGGTAGATTTCGGGGGGAAGGCGCTTTTGCCGGGAAAGTTGCGGGCTGCATGTAGAACCTCTTGCGATCACCGCGACAGGATCGTGTCGCCGTTGTTGCCAACACTACACCTTTTCGGTCATGATAGAAATTTAAGGTGTTCGGAACGCATCCCGAATATTTACTATAGCAGAGCGAGTGCTTCTCCCTTACGGTCTGAGAAACTGATCAAGCGAGCCGCTTTCTCCTGGAAAGAAGGCGCGTGCGAAAATCGACTTTGAAATAAGGATGGCTCCATGACGAAAACCTCTCTAGCGGCGTTCGACGAATTACTCGTTTCTCCGGAATTCGTAGCAGACCCGTATCCGATCCTGCACCAGCTGCGTGAAGAAGACCCTGTTCATTGGAGCGACTCTATCGGTGGGTGGATTGTGACCCGCTACGACGACATCGTGCCCACATTCAGGGAGGTCAGCCGTTTCTCAAATGAAGGACGTTTGGCGAAAGTGGTGGAGTATCTTCCCGCGGAGTCCCGGGCTAAATTTAAGACCTTCGAGGATCACTTCCGGGCGAAGAGTCTGATTCATTCTGATCCACCGGATCATACGCGGTTGCGTTCGCTGGTTACCACGGTTTTCAATGCCACCAGAGTAGAGGCCATGCGCCCGCGCATCCAGGCAATCATTGACCAGATATTGGACTCTGTTCAGGGAGCCGGACAGATGGATGTGATCAAGGATGTTGCGGTTCCCCTGCCTTTCGCGGTTCTGGGCGGTATATTGGGCGTTCCCCTTAGCGATCAACCCCACGTTAAAGAGTGGGCGGACGGATTGTTGGCTTTTCAGGGAGTCAACAAGCCGAGTGAAGCGATCCTCGAATATTCCCAGAGGTCCCTGATCGCGATCCGGCAGTACATGACTGAGTTAATCAAGGAAAAGCGGCGACAGCCGGCCGAAGATCTTTTGAGCCACCTGTTGGCCGCCGAATCTGCGGGTGACAAATTATCCGAACAGGAATTGATCTATACGTGCATCACCCTGCTGGTCGCGGGACACGAGACGACCACATCGTTCATCGGCAATGGTATCTACACGCTTTTGCAGCATCCCGATCAATGGGACCTATTGCAGAAGGAGCCATCGCTTCTGAATTCCGCACTGGAAGAGATACTGCGCTATGAAAGCCCTGTCTCGCGCCAGCCGCGCCTGACTAAACACGATACGGAACTGGGTGGCAAACAGATTTCCAAAGGACAAGTGGTCTTTCAAATGGTCAACTCCGCCAATCGGGATCCCGCTTATTTTGCGGATCCCGACCGGTTCGACATTCGGCGGCAGCCAAATCGTCACATCGCTTTTGGTTTGAGTATCCACTTCTGCGTCGGCGCAGTGCTCGCGCGCACGGAAGGCCAGGTCGTGTTTCGGACGATTCTGGAGCGCCTGCCGAAGCTTCATTTAGTTGATGATAAGCCGGACTGGGATGTGCACAAACCGAATTCCCGAATGCTGCGAACACTACCCGTGCGGTTTTGAAAACGGGTCGACGGCTTAGCGCACGAGCAGCAGGAGCACAACAGATTTGGCTCATGCGAGGCATCATTGCCTCGCTCAGAACTAGTTGCGTGTATCCTTAACCCGTTTTCACAAATACTATGATGTGGTGAGACTGGCTCTTTTTCGCTTTACACCATTCGAGAAAACGCTCTTGAAGACGGGTCGGGGAGACTAGATTGGCCAAGTCCAAGGGTCTGGAGGCCGGTGTCGTTTCCACGGTAAGCCGGCGCCTCCTTCCCTTCTTGTTCCTGTTGTACGTCGTTGCCTACCTGGACAGGATGAATGTTGCGTTCGCCGCGCTGCAGATGCAGAAGCAGCTCGGGTTCAATGCTTTGGTGTATGGGCGAGCGGCCGGCATGTTCTTCCTGGGTTACTTCGTCTTCCAGGTACCCAGCAACCTGATCCTTGCGCGTGTCGGCGCCCGGCGATGGATTGTTATCTTAATGGTGAGTTGGGGAATCGTTTCGTCATCCCTGATCTTCGTTACGACTCCCCGGAGCTTCTACATCCTGCGCTTTTGCCTCGGCCTGGCTGAGGCGGGGTTTTTTCCGGGGATCGTTCTCTACTTGAAAAATTGGTTTCCGCTGGAAACGCGCGCCCGCGCCTTGGCATGGTTTATGACGGCACAACCAGTCTCGGGAATTATCGGCGGACCCGTGTCGGGGGCGCTCCTGGGGCTTCATGCCCCTGGAGGGCTTGCAGGCTGGCAATGGCTTTTCCTCATGGAAGGATTCCCGGCAATTCTGCTCGGGATCGTTAGCGCATTTTTTCTTGTCGGATAGTCCAGAGAAGGCTGGTTGGTTAACCGATGACCAGCGCAGCTGGCTCGTCGCTACACTTAAACGGCAAGATCTGGGATTCGGGGAACGGCGACGACTCTTCTCTGCGTTCACAACCGCCAATGTTTGGGTACTGGCGTTGGCATATTTTGGCAACAATACCGGCGGATATGGCGTCACTTTGTGGCTACCGAGCTTGATCCATAGCCTTTCCGGTATCGGCAACTTCGCCATCGGAATGCTCTCGGTAATCCCCTATCTCGTTGCGGCCGTAGTGATGGTGCTGGTTGGGATTCATTCGGACCGCACCGGAGAGAGGCGCTTGCACGCAGCCTCATTTGCATTTCTATCCGCGGTAGCACTGCCCGTCGCCGCCTACTCTCAAAGTATCGGTCCCATGATCGCCGCTCTCAGCATAGCCGTGCTATCGGGATATTGTCTTACCGGCCCCTTCTGGGCGCTTTCAACCAGCCTATTGAGTGGTACCGGCGCGGCGGCGGGCATCGCACTCATCAATGCCGTTGGAAACCTTGGCGGTTTTTGCGGTCCCTACATTCTGGGATCCGTTCGCGCCTCGACGGGAAACTTCAAGGGCGGATTGCTCATATTGTCAGCAGTGATGGCAATGACCGGGTGCCTGCTTCTGCTAGCCCGCTCGGGAAGAGGCTCTCCACGAGAGAGCGCTGCGAGATAGATCAGGCGACTTATCACCCCGAGTCAATTCTCGGAAGGTCGCTCCACATGATCTATCACGAGTCTCTCAATCTGCATTTTCGACGGTTCCAATTTTAGCCCTAGGTCTTCTGCCAACGAGAAAATCGAAGGGTCCAACTCGGACGTCGGAGAATTCTGCGGACCAGCAGAAGGCCCGGCACTGTGAGCCGGCTTGCGAACTGTGATGTCATATTTGCCTGTGAGGCCGGTGCTGTCCTGCACCGGACGCTGCTCCTGATCGGACCATAGGCTTGCCAATTGAGCCATCGAGATACCGAAATAGTGCATCGCCACCTCACCATCCCGTAGCTCCATTGACAATCGGCCGCCCCCAGGGAACGGATACGAACCCGGATGGGCATCATTGGGATCCGTTTCCTTGAACTTTGGTCCGCCCCTCCCTCTCACAAGGGAAAATACCGGGCCGATCTTTGTGTCACGATGTACCAGAAGCTTGAGCCTGTCAGCCAACATCGACTGCAGCATGGTGCGGAGCATAGATGGCTGCAAAGCGGGATTTTGCCAATTCGGAATATCCCCATCGTCGACTTTCGCATCGATATCGTAGTGATCGCTGTCGCTCGTAAGCCAACTTTGCAGTCCTACAATCTGCGAATCCGCGTAAAACTTGGCGCCACCTGTCTGCGGAACATAGGCTGTAACGATGGGCGCTGCCAAAAACATGTTCCTCATGCTGTATCCATCGGGCGTTGCCGCTCCAAATTGCTGAGGGCCTCCAGCCTTGTTCCGCCTAATTGAAACCACAGCGAACTCAAGAGGTTTGTCCTTAGCTTTTGCCCCTGCGCCTCCTTGCGCCATGCTCGATTGGCTAAGGGCAATAAGCGGCCCCGCGACGATAATCCCCGCGTACAGTACGGACGTTCGAAGGCAAGCCGTCGATCTCACCGAAGGTGAACCCCACCACACCCTATGTAGCATTCTATCTTGGGTATGTCAACAAGAGCTCGCAATGAACACGGCAGCCCGAGCGCCTCCGGAATTGCACTTGGCCCCGTAAGCCTACTTCCTGGCGCGCCGAAGGTGCCAGTCTTCCTCAAAAAGGAACATGTCTGGGCTGTCATGGTATGGATGACGACGTACCTCATCCAGGTTGAGATCGGCTCCAATCCCTGGCCCTTCGGGCAGTTCGAAATACCCGTCCAGGATACGGGGAAACCTGGTCAGCAAATCGCGTTCCCAAGGCTCATTGAAATCTTCGAAGGTCTCCTGCAGCCAGGAGTTTGGAGTTGCAATGTCAATATGCAAACAAGCCAACGTGCAAATCGGACCTTGAGCAGCGTGCGGAATCACCGTCCCATAGTGAGCATCCACCATGTCGGCAACTTTTCGCGAGCCAAGAATGCCGCCCATATGCAATGGCTCAATGTTGATGATGTCAACGGCATCGTGCCTCAGTAACTCGGCAACCTGTTGTTTCGATGAGAAGCTTTCACCGGTTGCTATAGGGATATCCAAGTGCCGGGCTACCTCGACCATCGACTGAATGTTGTGGTGTGGCACTGGTTCTTCGAACCACGCAGGTTTGTATGGCTCCAGGCGCTTACCGATACGAACCGCCGAAGACGGAGAAAAGCGCGAGTGCGCCTCAATCGCGAGGAGTGCGTTGGGGCCAGTGGCATCGCGGACTGCCGCAACCAAATCGATCGCCAGGTCTTCATCGTCGGGTGTCATGCGAGCGATTGCCGACCCAAACGGGTCAAATTTCATGGCAAAGTACCCTCTGTCTATAACGGCCTTTGCCGCTTTGGCAAATGCTTCCGGTGTCCGGTCACATCGGTACCAACCATTGACATAGGCCGGAATACGATCATGCACTCGGCCTCCGACCAGGTTGTAAATCGGTTGGTTCAGCGCTTTTCCAATCGCGTCCCAACACGCAATTTCAAGCGCCGAAATAGCGCACATCTTTATCTGACCACCATCGGCATAGACGAACCGGGAAAGACGGCTCACCAGCAACTCGGTTTGAAAGACCTCAAGCCCCAGGATGAAAGACTTCATCTCATGGACCGCGGCCTCCACTGTCTTGGAAAGCTGGCCCAGGGACCCTTCTCCGATTCCGGAAATTCCTTCATCGGTTTCGACGCGAACAAACAGCCAGTTCTTCCAGGG
>Ga0206939_10029_pt1 | contig 44482 bp, 38 predicted proteins | sample Alteio_BWOrgHeat_10_FD_152921 | JGI IMG/M metagenome (GOLD analysis project Ga0206939, IMG submission 152921) | Enriched cells from forest soil in Barre Woods Harvard Forest LTER site, Petersham, Massachusetts, United States -... | ecosystem: Environmental > Terrestrial > Soil > Temperate forest >... | reverse complement strand
TACGTTCTGGAGTTGTCCAGCGCGGCCGGCAATCCGGGGCTTGGCAACGGGCGAATCCTTCGAATCACCGGGAAGTTGGTGGAAGAGATCGTGAGCGGACTCGACGTGCCGACAGGGATGGCGCTGGATTGCCACGACGATATTTATGTGAGCGATCTGGGAGCGGCGCCTCCGGGAGCGGGGCGAATATTGCGCTTTGACAATCCGGTCTCGGGCACGGTGATCGATACGATCGAAGTGCGGCCCCCAGCGCCGCTAAAAGGGCACGACTGACGATTCGTAACGCGTCATAACGCGGTCGCGAAAGAGCGTGGTCCCGGCGGAGTTTTGCCGGGCCACGCGCGTCTGCACGTAAATCGCTGCGCCGAACTCTATGCACTTCGTGACGGAATGTGCCCGCTACAGATGTGGGCTTGCAGATTAGGCGACGGCGATTGGGAGCGGCCGTGCGCGGTGCGCGGATTCGATTATGATGATGCGCACATGGCGGATCACAATACTCGGCTCATTCGGCTGATTGGATTGTTCAAGTTGGTGAAGGCGATTCTTCTCGTCGCGGTGGGTATCGGCGCGTTCAAGATGGTGCACAGCAATCTGACGGAGATTGCGACGCAGTGGGTCATCAGGCTGGGACTTGATCCTGCGGGGAGGCACGTCGGCAGGCTGCTGGTGGAGACGGCGAACGTCACGCCGAATCGAATTCGCGATGTGGGCGTCGGGAGTTTCGTGTACGCGGCGCTGTTTCTGACGGAAGGCACTGGATTGCTGATGGCGAAGCGCTGGGCGGAGTGGTTCAGCGTGATCATTACGAGCTCGCTTGTGCCGTTTGAAATTTATGAGATTTATCGGCACCCGACGGTGTTGAAGTTCGGTGCGCTGCTGGTGAATATCGCGGTGGTGGTGTACCTCGTGTATCGAATTCGGACTGACGATGCCGCGATTCGAAGAGGCGAGATTCGTTCGAAATAATAGAAATTGCGGCATCTGGCGCAAGCCGTTAACGGTTGACAGTGCGGCTTAACGCCTCTACAGTCAGGGTTTACACATGCCCGTCTCGAAAATTCAGATAGGACAACTCTGGAAGAAGGACGATACCTCGGACACGTATCTGGTGACGCGTGTCTATAGCGAGGCGTTGAGCACGATGGCGGTGCTGAGGAAGTCGGGAGCGGAGAATGAGCCTCTCATTCGAGTGAAGGTTGGAAGGACGGCGGATGGGCAGACGCTGACGGGGTTTTCGCCGGCGCAGGAAGATGAGCGGATGTAGGAGCGTGGTTGCGAGCGTTTGAAATGGTAGCGCCGGCGATTTGCCGGCGTTTTTGTTTTTTAGGGGTGCTGCAACTCAGGCTCAGCGAGCACAGACAAGAGGGATTGTGCCGGCTCTTTAGCTACGACCTCAGAGAATCGAACGACCGCAGGGTTGGCGCGGAAAAATGCCGGCGGGACGCCGGCGCTACCGGTGGCGATTCAGAAACTTAGACGGAGCGGACGGGCAGGTCGACGATGTCGTCGATCTTGATTATCTCTTTGATGAGGAAGGGCTCGCCGTATTGGACGTCGATCATGTGGCCGTAGTAGCGGGCGAGGCGGTTCATTTCGTCTTCGAGTTGCTCGAGGCCGAGGTAGACTTTGCTTTTTGCTTCGCCTTTTTTCGGGCGGAATTGGGAACCGTAGGAGAGGATTGCTTTGCGGCGCTGCTCGTATTGTGGGGTGATGTCGACGACGAACGAGGGGCGCAGGTGCTGCGCGAACGCGGTGGAGTAAAGAATTTTGTGCGGGCGATAGGCCTCGCCGAGGGCTGGGAGATTTTTGAGTCCGGCGAGGAAGCAGCCTTCGTAGCCGAGGGTCGAGGCGTTGTAGTGATCGGGATGGCGCGCTTCCCAGTAGGGGATGATGACGGTGCGCGGGCGGAGTTCGCGAATTTTTTCGGCGAGGCGGAGTTTGTGCTGGCGGCTGGCTTGCACGTCGGAGTCGGGAACGCCGAGGACGCCGCGATAGCTGAGTCCCATTAGTTTTGCGGCGTTGGCGGCTTCTTTCGCGCGCGTTTCGACGGTGCCGCGGGTGCCCATTTCTCCGGCGGTGAGGTCGAGCACGCCGGTTTTGTAGCCGCGCTTCGCCATTTTGATGAGCGTGCCGCCGCAGGTGAGCTCGACGTCATCGGGATGGGCGGCAATGGCTAGGACGTCTACGGTCATTGGAGAGTTCCTCGAGTGGAATGATGGCAATTGGATTTTAGCAGCAACGGGGAGGGGGAGGTCGACAGTCGACAGTTGAAAGTCGAAAGCGCAGCCGACCTTACGATGTGTGGCTAGCGGGCGAACTTTCGTGATGCGGACGTTTTCGAGAGCTGCGAGAGTGGTGCGGATGCGACTGGGATTTGTGCTAACGTTTTTTGCGTCGATGTGATCAAGAGCGAGAGTTGTGATGGATCGTTCGTCGCAGGCTGAGTTTCATGGGCGGATAGGCGCGATCGTGGATAAACCTTTCGTCGATCAAGTAGCACTGGTAACCGGGTCGGGCAAACGGCTGGGGAGGGAAGTTGCGCTCGGGCTTGCAGAGCGCGGCGCGGATGTGGTGATTCACTATCGATCCTCAGCCGAGGACGCACGGAAGGTGGTCGCCGAGGCAGAAAAGTTTGGGCGGCGTGCGATTGCGGTACAGGCCGATCTCGATGATGTGGCGCAGATTCGTGCGATGTTTGAGGGCGTCGCGGGGCAACTTGGACGGCTCGATATTTTGGTGAATAGCGCGGCGAGTTTTGTGCAGACGGAATTTGCGAAGACCACCGAGAAAGAGTGGGGGGAGTCGCTGGATACGAATCTGAAGGCGCCGTTTTTTTGTTCGCAAGCGGCGGCGCCGCTGTTGAAGAAGGCCGGCGGGTGCATTATTAATTTCGCCGATGTCGGAGGCATCTTGGGTTGGACCGGTTACATCCCACATTCGATTTCGAAGGCTGGCGTGATTATGCTGACGCGATGTCTGGCGAAGGAACTCGCGCCGGACGTGCGGGTTAATGCGCTGGCGCCGGGGACGATCACGTTGCCTGATGATGCGCCGGAGCTGGAAGTGGACTTTATCAGGCAGGCGCCGCTGAAACGTAGTGGAAGGCCGAGCGACATCATCGATGCGGTGACGTATCTGGCGACGGCGAAGTTTGTCACGGGGCATACGCTGGTGATTGACGGGGGCCGGGTGCTGTAGCGACGAAACTTGTCCAGATCGCGAGTCGATCGTCGTCGCGGTGGTCGGTTTTGTTGAAGTTGAGATCCTTTGCCCTCCTTAGGGGGGCAAAGGATGACAGGTTTGATGATGCTGGCGGGTTTCGACCACTGGTTCCCGGGACGACTGGTTGGGTCGACGGATTCGAGGTCGGGTGCGGCATCAAGGGGTTCTCGTGGAAGACACGGCGGCCAACTCCATTCCGATTTCGGTTTCCGCTCCAGCTGAACGAAACCTCACCTACCTTGCGCTCTACACGCTGATCGCGATTTATGGGGTTTCGCGGGTGCTTCAGGGATTTCCGCAGAGTGCGCCGATGCTTGCGATTGTGACGCTGCACGTTGTGCCGACACTGCTGTTTGCGTTGCTGCATGGGCGAATGATTTGGGGCTGGCGAGGGATTCTGGTGTTCTTCGCAATTTGTTCCGTTGTGAGTGGGACGGTCGAAAAGATCGGCATCACGACGGGATTTCCGTTTGGCCACTACTATTTTACCGACGCAATGGGGCCGAAGATTTCGGGCGTGCCGGTTTTTCTTGGGCTCGCGTATCTGGGGATGGGCTATTTATCGTGGCTCATTGCGAGTTTGATTCTGGGATGGGAGCAACGCGACCTGAGCGGTTGGCGCGTTGTGGCATTGCCCGCGTTCGCGGCGTTGGTAATGACCTCGTGGGATTTTTGCCTCGATCCGGTGTGGTCTACGATCGTGAGGGCGTGGATCTGGACCGATGGCGGGTCTTACTTTGGCGTGCCGATCAGCAATTTTGCCGGGTGGTACGGCAACGTGTTCATCATTTACTTGCTGTTCGCACTGTATCTTCGGCGCGGTGCGACAAAGACGAACGCCGCGCCAACACGATTTTGGAAGGTCGCGCTTTTGTTTTACGGCGTCTCGGTCGCCGGCAATTTCTTCAACCTGATTCCGCGAACACCGGATCCCGTGATCGATGCAAGCGGCAGACTGTGGGCGCTTCGCAGCATCACGGGAGCGACGGCGCTGGCCACCGTTTTTACGATGGGCGCGTTCCTTTTGCTCGCTGGGATTCGAGTCGCGGAAACTTCGCACTGCGACACCGCATCAAGCAATTCCGTCTGAGCCGAGCGGTTCATCCAACATTTTGGAACCCTGAAGTCGGATCGCGGGATGCACACTTGCGCGTCACGGTGTATTCTATTGTCCTTATAGCGAGCATAAATTTCGCGTGCCATGTCTGCGCGCCACCAGGAAGAACGAAAGGGACCCGCCGAGAGTTATGGAACACGACACACACGTAATACCGCACAACATGGACGAATATGAGGTTGCCGAGTGGCTCGAATCGCTCGATTCGGTCCTCGAATCCAGCGGCCCCGAGGTGGCGGTCGAGATTCTGGAACGGCTCCGCGTCCATGCGAAAGTGGCCGGACTGAATTTGCCGTTCACTGCGAATACGCCGTACGTCAATACGATTCCGGCGCGGCTCGAAGCGCCGTTCCCGGGCGATCAGGAACTCGAGCGCAGGATCAAGAGCTTGATCCGCTGGAATGCGATCGCGATGGTCGTGCGCGCGAATCGCGTCGAGCACAACATCGGCGGGCATATTTCGACGTACGCTTCGGCCGCGACGCTGTACGAAGTGGGCTTTAACCATTTCTTCCGCGCGCGCAGCGATTCGTTCGAGGGCGACACGGTTTATTTCCAGGGACACGCGGCGCCGGGAATTTACTCGCGCGCGTTTCTCGAAGGCCGCCTCTCGGTCAAGAAACTCGAAAACTTTCGCCGCGAACTGAAGCCCGGCGGAGGGCTCAGCTCGTATCCACATCCGTGGCTGATGCCGGATTTCTGGGAATATCCAACGGTATCGATGGGACTGGGCCCATTGATGTCGATCTATCAGGCCCGATACGCGCGCTATCTAGAAAATCGTGGGCTGAAGCCGAAGACCGATGCGAAAGTCTGGGCCTTTCTCGGGGACGGCGAAACCGACGAGCCGGAATCGCTCGGCGCGATCACGCTGGCGTCGCGTGAAAAGCTCGACAACTTGATTTTCGTCATCAACTGTAATTTGCAGCGGCTCGACGGTCCGGTGCGCGGGAACGGGCAGATTATCCAGGAGCTCGAATCCGCATTCCGGGGCGCGCGGTGGAACGTCATCAAAGTTCTGTGGGGCACGGAATGGGATCCCATTCTCGCGCGCGATACCGACGGACTGCTCGTCAAGCGGATGGGCGAACTCGTTGACGGCGAATACCAGAAGCTCGTCGTCGAATCCGGCGCCTACGTTCGCCAGCAGTTCTTCGGGACCGATCCGCGATTGCTGAAACTTGTCGAACCACTTTCGGACGATGAATTGCGCCGGCTGCGCCTCGGCGGGCATGACCCGCGCAAGGTTTACGCCGCTTATAAAGCCGCAACCGAACACACGGGTGGTCCGACGGTGATTCTCGCGCGCACCATCAAGGGTTACGGCCTCGGCGAGGCGGGAGAAGGCAAGAACGTCACGCACCAGCAGAAAAAGCTCAACGAAGAAGAGCTGCGTATTTTCCGCACGCGCTTTGACATCCCATTGACCGATCAGGATTGCATTGAAGTTCCGTTCTATCGGCCGGCGGAAGACAGCGCGGAAATCAAATACCTGACCGAGAGGCGTGAGGCGTTGGGCGGTTATACGCCGGCGCGCAAAGTTCGCGCCACTCCGATTGCGGCAGCGGGCCACGGCGATCTCTTCCAGGAGTTTTTCGAGGGCAGCGACGGTCGCGAAGTCTCCACGACGATGGCCTTTGTGGGCATGCTGCGCAAAATGCTCAAGGATTCGGAAATCGGCAAGCTCATCGTGCCGATCGTTCCCGATGAGGCGCGCACATTCGGTATGGAGTCGCTGTTCCGCACGGTCGGCATCTACTCGTCACAGGGGCAGAAGTACGATCCCGTCGATGCCAGCACGCTGATGTATTACAAGGAAGCGACCGACGGGCAGATTCTGGAAGAGGGAATTACGGAAGCCGGGTCGATGGGTTCGTTCATTGCCGCCGGTTCGGCGTACGCCACTTATGGCATCAACACGATTCCGTTTTTCATTTACTACTCGATGTTCGGATTCCAGCGCATCGCGGACTTCATCTGGGCCGCGGCTGATATGCGCACGCGGGGCTTTTTGCTCGGCGGCACGGCGGGCCGTACTACTTTGTCGGGCGAAGGTTTGCAGCACCAGGACGGCAACAGCCATGTGCTGGCTCTGTCCGTGCCGAATCTGCGCGCATACGATCCGGCATTCGCGTACGAAATCGCGGTCATCATTCAGGACGGGATTCGCCGGATGTACAAGGACGGCGAGGACATCTTCTATTACATCACGCTGATGAATGAGCCGTACGTGATGCCCGTTATGCCAACCGGCAAGGATGTGAAAGACGGCATCCTGAAAGGCATGTACAGGTTCCGCGCTTCGAAAAATAAAAAGGCGAAACTCAAGGCGCAGCTTTTTGGCAGCGGCTCGATCTTGCGTGAAGCGTTGCAGGCGCAGGAAATTCTCGAAACGAAGTACAACGTCGCCGCTGATGTCTGGAGCATCACCAGCTACAAGGCGCTGTACACGGACGGCATCGAGACTGAGCGGTGGAATCGGCTGCATCCCGGGTCGAAGCCGAGGGTGCCGTACGTCACGAAGACGCTCGGTGATGCGCCAGGTGTGCTGGTCGCTGCGTCCGACTATCTCAAGACACTGCCTAATATGATCAGCAAGTGGCTGCCGCGCCGGCTTGCGTCGCTCGGCACTGATGGGTTTGGCCGCAGCGAAGGGCGCCAATCGTTGCGCACGTTCTTTGAAGTTGATGCGCGTTCGATTGCGCTAGCCACGTTGCACGAGCTGCATCTCGACGGCAAACTCGACACCAAAGTTCTCGACAAAGCCATCAAGGAACTCGGCATCAACCCCGAGAAACCCAATCCGGTTATCTCGTAGCGGAGAGAATTTCTGACGGCTTAATGCGCCCAGTCGCAAGATTTGCGACCAACCCGCGATTCGCAGCGAGAAAATCGTAATCGCTTAACTCCCGCGGAAACACCCACGCGACCCGTTCGAACGCCGACGGGCGAATATCTGTCGATTCAAGTTCGGCGGCGAAAAATCGGATTTCGAGTGGTGTGGCTGTTTCTGCGTATTTGTGAGTGACGACGCCGATCGGCACAGATTTCACAAGCTTCGCGCGCAACTCCTCGCGGAGTTCGCGAGCCAAAGCAACTTCGTCGGTTTCGCCGAGCTTCACCTTGCCGCCAGGGAACTCCCACTTCAATGCGGACGTGTCGCCTCGTCGTCGCTGACCGATCAGCAAGCGTCGATCGGATCTTTCAATAACCGCAGCCACCACGACGATTGGGTTTGCCGTCATCGCGGACCAATCGCGCGCAAGAGCTGGTGTGCGCCTTCAACGAGCGGCGGACCTGGCGTGTTCAATAATTCGTCGGCGATCACCACGACTCGCTTGTTGCAAATTGCCGACAGATCCTTCCACGCGGCGACTTTGTAAGCTTCGCTGGTTTTCGCGCGCATGCCAGTCGCAGCCCAAGCTAGCACGATCACGTCGGGCTGACCATCGGCTACCTGTTCCTCTGAAACGCGCTCGCCCGGGGGCACAACCATTTCTCCTCCTACGATCCGAATCAACTCGGCCACCCATGGTGGAGAACTGATTCGTGGGTTCGGCCACGCCTCGGAATAAACGCGCGTTGGTGGCTTACCACGCGATCGCAACTTCGCTTTACGAGCGACATCCGCAAACTCCGTTCGCATTTTCCGAATAAGGCGCTCGCCTGCGGCGTTCCGCCCGGCAATTCCGCTCAGCAATCGAATGTCGCTCTCGACACCTAGCAGCGACCGCGGATTCATCGCCAGGAAATTCACCGGTTCGGCTAAGAGCTTTGCCACGGTTTCCTGTTTGTACGGGACTGAGCCGATCACCAGTGTCGGGCGCAGCTTCGTGATCTCGCCGACATCGCCCATGTGCCAGCAATCGCCAACTTGCGGGAGGCCGCGCACGTTCGCGACGTCGCAGCACCACTTCGTCACGCCCACGAGGAGCTTGCGCGCGCCGACCTCGCACAGGATTGAAGTCGCGCTCGGCGCCAGCGACACGATGCGTGCCCCCGCGCTGGATTGACGCTTCAATCGATTTAATGCCGGGTTTAGAGCCAAAACATGCCTCGCGGAAATTCTTTACGCCGCTCCATCCACGTGCTAACTTTCATCCAGCAATCGGCCCGTGCCCGGGCATCGCAAGGAGATGTCATGAGCCGTCTTGGCACTCACTGTATCGCGTTCGGCCTGCAACTCGCAGTCACTGCGTTCGCCGCCGCGACACTTCACGCGCAATCCAGCGCGCCGCCGACTCCACCGACGTTCACCAAAGACGTCGCGCCGATCCTTCAAAAAAATTGCCAGACTTGCCATCGCCCTGGCGAGGGCGGACCGTTTCCGCTGATCACCTACGACCAGGTCAAGCCCATGGCGCCGAGCATCAAGCGCGTCGTCAGCCAGAAAGTAATGCCGCCATGGTTCGCCGATCCGAAATACGGCCACTTCATCAATGACCGGTCGCTCTCGCAAAAGGATATCGCGACACTGGTTCAGTGGGTGAACGGTGGCGCGGTCGAAGGCGATCCGAAAGACATGCCGCCGCCCGTGGAATTTCTGGAAGGGTGGGGAATTCCGAAACCCGATGTGGTCTTTCAGCTTGCGAAGCCGTTCAACATCCCCGCCAGCGGCACGATCGAATACCAATACATGATTATTCCCACGGGATTCAAGGAAGACAAGTGGGTGCAAATGGCGGAAGCGAGGCCGACGAACCGGCCGATGGTGCACCACATCATCGCGTATGTGCGCGAACCGGGATCGAGCTATTTTGCGGGGCACAAGGCGGGTGAATTTTTTACGGCGCCGCCGGCAAAGGAAGACGAGAAGGCCGACACCAGCGCGTTGCCCAGCGATTTTTTGATCGGTTACGCGCCTGGACAGCCGGCGGAAATTCTCGCGCCGGGGCAGGGCAAACTGATTAAGGCCGGCTCCGACCTTGTGGTCGAAGTCCACTACATGGCGATGGGCACACCGCAGACCGATCAAACCAAGATCGGCTTGGTGTTCGCCAAAGAGCCGCCGAAGGAGCGGGTGCTCACGCTTTCCGCGGTCAACGGCACGTTCAAGATCCCGCCGGGCGATCCGAACTACAAGGTGGATGCGACGTTCGACGTTCTCACCGACGTGAAACTCACCGGCTTGCACCCACACATGCACACGCGGGGGAAGGACTTTGAATATCGGATCGTGTATCCGGACGGCCGCACTGAGACGCTGCTGAGCGTGCCGAAATACAATTGGCGGTGGCAGCTCTGGTATAACCTCGCGACGCCTATTAATTTGCCGAAGGGCACGAAGATCGAATGCACGGCGCATTTCGACAATTCCGCCGACAATCCCGAGAATCCCGACCCGACAAAGACAGTGATCTGGGGCCAGCAAAGCTGGGACGAAATGATGGTCGGCTTCTTCAACCTGGTGTTCGACGCCAAGACTCCGGCCCGCGCCTTGTTCCCTGAAACCAAGCCGCACGCCGACATTGCCTCGAACTAGCCTCGTCTCTTCGGAGGCGCCGAGCTGCCTGTTCAATCCTGTGGCCCGTGAGCAAAATAGCCTTTAGACTCCGACAAGACCGACCTCACTCGGCTCTCGTCTATCCATCGTTGCCGCTATCGCGAGTGGAGGCTACATATGGAGAGTCTCTGGCAGGATCTGAAGCACGGCGTTCGACTGCTTCGCCTAAACCCTAGCTTCACCATCGTTGCGATTTTGTCCCTTGCTCTCGGTGTTGGCGCGAATACCGCCATCTTCCAACTCCTCGACGCTGTGCGCCTACGCACCCTTCCGGTCAAAGATCCGCAACAACTCGCCATCGTTCGCATACAGGACCGCAGTTGGGCCTCGGGTCGCATCCATGGCCGCTACTCCCAGATCACCAATCCGCAATGGGAGCAGATCCGCGACCGCCAGGAAGGCTTCAGCAGGATGTTCGCGTGGGCCGAAAACGACTTTAACCTTGCTACGACTGGCGAAGCCCGTTACGCGCACGGCATGTTTGTCAGCGGCGATTTTTTCAACGTGCTCGAAGTTCAACCGCTCATCGGCCGCTTGCTGTCCGCAGACGACGATCGCCGCGGATGCGGCCCACAAGCCGCGGTCATCAGCTACGCATTCTGGCAACACGAGTTCAACGGCGATCCGGGCATCATCGGCCGCAAGATCACGCTCGACGGCAACCCCTTTCCGGTCGTCGGGGTCACACCGCCCGGCTTCTACGGGGTCGAAATCGGCCGCATGTTCGACCTCGCGGTCCCGATTTGTTCCGAGCCACTCGTTCGCGGAGAGGACGCCTTGCTCAACCTGCGCCACGGTTATTGGCTGGCCGCGATGGGCCGACTGAAACCAGGGTGGACAATGGAGCGCGCGACCGCTCAACTGAAAGCTGTTTCGCCCGCGATTCTGGAGGCGACGGTCCCGGAGATCTACAAATCGGATAACGCAAAGAAATACATGGAGTACAGATTCGCCGCATTCCCGGCCAGCAATGGCTTTTCGATGCTCCGGCAAGAATATGAAAATCCGCTGTGGGTCCTGTTCGCGATTGCCGCACTGGTGCTGCTGATTGCCTGCGCCAACCTTGCAAACTTAATGCTAGCTCGCGCGAGTTCGCGCGGAAAGGAAGTCGCGGTTCGGCTGGCAATGGGCGCGTCGCGATCGCGATTGCTGCGCCAAATGTTCGTCGAGAGCCTGTTGCTCGCCGGGATTGGCGCGGCGCTGGGCGCGGCGCTGGCGACTCTGCTTAGCCAATTCATGGTCGCATTTATCAGCACGCGGGATAATCCGCTCTTTATGAACCTCCAGCCGGACTGGCGGGTGTTCGGCTTCACGGCACTACTTGCCGTGTTCACCTGCGTGCTTTTCGGATTGACACCGGCGCTGCGCGCCACGAGCGTTGCTCCGGCAAACGTCCTGAAAACCGCCTCCCGCGGAATGACTGGTGGGCGCGAGCGATTCGGATTGCGGCGCGTCCTCGTGGTTTCGCAAGTGGCGCTTTCGCTTGTGCTGCTTGTTGGCTCGCTGCTCTTCGTGCGTAGTCTGCGAAACCTGCTGACGCTCGACCCCGGTTTTCGTCAGGACAATACGATTGTCGCGTCGCTCGATCTGAGTCGCGACAACATCCCTATTCCTCAGCGCCAGGAATTTAAACGCGATCTCCTCGAACGCGTCCGGGCTGTGCCCGGCGTCGATGCCGCCGCGGACGCCAGTGTTGTGCCGGTCAGCGGGTACGGCTGGAACGAGAATGTCTTGATTGCCGGCGACGAAAAGCGTCAAGGGCTTTCCCGGTTTGATCGCGTGTCGCCTGGATATTTCGCGACGATGAAAACCGAACTCCTGGACGGTCGTGATTTCGATAATCGCGACACGGCCACTTCGCCCCGAGTCGCGATCGTGAATGAAACTTTCGCCCGCAAACTCCTGAATGGCGAAAACCCGATCGGCAAAACGTTCCGGATAGATGCATGGGTTGGAGCGCCGTCGCCGATGTACCAGATCGTTGGCTTCGTGAAAGATGCCAAGTACGAGGATCTGCGCGAAGAGCCGCGCGCGATCGTGTATGTCGCGCAGATGCAGGACGACCGGCCAGACAATGATCCGCAGTTCGTGATTCATTCGAGCATGCCCCCTGCATCGGTTGTGCCCGGAATCAAAGAAGCGATCATGCAGTCGGCGCCTGAGGCGATCATCGATTTCGGCATGCTGCAGACCCAGATTCACGATTCGTTGCTGCGCGAACGATTGATGGCAACACTATCCGGCTTCTTTGGCGTCCTCGCGGTCGTGCTGGCGACGATCGGTCTGTATGGAGTGATCTCGTACACCGTCGCCCGCCGCACCAACGAGATCGGCCTTCGCGTCGCGCTCGGGGCCCAGCGCAGCGACGTCGTCGGCATGATCATGCGCGAAGCCGGCACCATGCTGGTGATCGGATTGGCGGTCGGCACCGTGCTGACGCTCGCGGTCGCTCGCGCCGCGGAATCGATGCTGTACGGCCTCAAGCCCCACGATCCGCTCACTCTGACGCTCGCCATTGTCGCGCTCACGCTCGTCGCTGCCGTCGCGAGCTTCTTGCCAGCGCATCGCGCCGCCAGGCTCGATCCCATGGCTGCGCTTCGCGAAGAGTAGTTGCCACCAGCGATTGACATCGCTGCGTTCGTATGTTGGACTCGCGTCACTTCAAATTGAGGTGATGCATGTTCCTTCGCGCTGTGTGCGCTTTCTCGTTGTGTCTTGCGCTGTCGATGTCCGCTCCCAAATCGCGAGGGCAATCCGCGGATCCGCAAACCGTTACGTATCAGGCGACGATCGACAATGTGAAATACGTTTACGCGACGGCGCCGCCGGTCGCGCACTTGAAACCGACAAATATCCTCGATGCAAATTCGCTGGATTGTTTCGGCAACGCGATCAAGAAGCCGGGTGACACGATGGCGTTAGTCAAGGGCGACAATCCGCTCACCGGGCCGTTTTACGTCGATGGAGCGGAACCGGGTGACACGCTTGTCGTGAAGGTACTCGATCTGAAAGTCGACGGAGATCAGGGAGTCGGAGAACTCGGCGCGTACTTCGGAGCGCTCAATGGCACGAAATACACGGCGATGCTGCATCCGGCGTTGCCGGAGAGGATCTGGTTTTATCCGATCGATCACGCGAACAACACCGCGACATTTCAGGCGCTGGATTCGGGCTTCAAAGTGAAGATTCCGCTGCATCCGTTTCTTGGGTGCATTGGCGTGGCGCCGGCTTCGGGAGAGGCGCGCAGTTCGATCGTCCCGGCGGAATTCGGCGGCAACATGGACGCGTCGGAAGCATCTGTGGGCAACACAATCTATTTTCCGGTGAACGTCGCGGGCGGGCTGCTCTATTTCGGCGACGGGCACGCAGCGATGGGCGATGGGGAGATCGCGGGCAGTGCGATCGAAGTTCCGATGCGCGCGCGATTGCAGATTGATCCGATCAAGGGCAAGGCGACAGGCTGGCCGCGCTTTGAGAACGACAAAGAAATAATGGCCGCGGGGATTTATCGTCCGGTTGATGATGCACTGCGGATTGCTTATACCGAGTTGGTGGCGTGGATTCATGCGGATTATGGTTTGAGCGAGATCGACGCGTACGAACTGTTATCGAAGGTCGGCAAGCTGCATATGGCTGAGATGGTCGATCCGAATTACGTCGTAATCGCGTCGGTCGAGAAGAAATATCTGCCGCCGAAGAAGTAGGGGTTCTCCAGTTGCGCGCTCAAGTTTCCATCCCCTATTTGTGTTTCGGGTTGCCGTTGCACCTCGATAAGGCAGCCGTACCCGGGACGCCATCTAGACACTTAGGTTACGGGATGGTTACAATGCGGGGCATGGAAGCGAGTGCCAGGGCGTCCGGGTCGCCGGAAATGATTTCGCTGGGCGACGTGTTGTTTGGACTGGCGCTGGTGTTTTTCCTCGCCGTCGTGTGTGTGTGGCCGGTCCTGGCGTGGCGCATTCATCATTTCTCTACGTACTCTCCGACGGCGACGCATTCCTTCCCGGTGCGTGACCGGCTTGGAGTGACAATCTATCTGAGCCCTATCTTCGGCAGGTTCTACGTTAGTCTTCCCTGGATCTGGTGCGCCGCATTTGCAGCCACCGTGGCTGCCAGCCTGTTGGCGAGAAAAAAACAGAGCTAGTCCCCTCCATCAGCAGATTTGTTCGTGCAATTTGGTCGTCAGGGTTTAATTTAAATCCGGCGGTCCAGGGTATGGCTACGACCACAGACGGATTACATCGTGTGAAGTTGGGGCGCAGCCACGCTGCGCCTGTACAAAGGCATCCTTAGGAGGAGCTTATGAATCCGAGTGCGGGGAGTGCGCGGGAGTTGTTGCGGCATGCGTTGGCGACGGTGGCGTATCGCGGAGGGAAGGCGTTGCGCGGGGCGCCGGAATCGTTTGCGACGTTTCGGATTGGGGAGTCGACACGGGCACCGGTGAAGTTGGTCGCGCACATGGGGGATTTGTTCGATTGGGCGCTGTCGATCGCGAAGGGGAAGCAGGTTTGGAAAGATTCGGAGCCGTTGCCCTGGAACCAGGAAGTGGAGCGGTTCTTCGCAGCGATCAAGGCGTTTGACGACTATCTTGCGACGAGTGAACCGGTGCACGGCAAGGTCGAGATGCTGTTTCAGGGACCGATAGCCGATGCGCTGACACATGTCGGGCAGTTGGCAATGCTGAGGCGTGTGGCGGGTGCCCCGATTCGGTCGGAGAACTACTCGGTTGCGGCGATCGTGGCGGGTCGTACGGGCGCGGATCAGAGTGCAGCGTCGAGGGAATTTGACTAGCGAAGCGATTGGCGGACGAACGGCGGCATCATTGATACCGACGCGGCCGGCGTTTTTCTTGCGACTGTGTGCAGGGATCGTCGACCTGTTGATTTTGGCCATACCGCTGTCTTGTTTTATTTCGTTTCTATCGGTTGGGCTGGGGATTTCGACGGCGTTTCTTAGTTTAAATCCGGGACAGACTCCTCACGATATTCTGTTGAAGTTCGGCGGGCGGTTCATTTTCACTTCGCTGTTGTTTTTTGTGCTGATGAGTTGGATTTACTTTGCGGGGTGTGAGAGTTCCAAATGGCGTGCGACGCCGGGGAAGAAGTTTTTTGGGTTGGTGGTGACAGACGAGTGCGGTGGTGGCGTTTCGTTTTGGAGGGCGAGTCTGCGGTTTTGGTTTGGGCGGGCGTTGATTCACGTGCCGTACGTTGGGATCTATTATTTTTTGGTGGATTGCGGCCGGGTGGCATTTTCGAAAGATGGACGGGCGGTCCATGATTTGATGGCCGGGTGTGTGGTTTCACGGACCTTTGTGGAGTTGAACTCCGCTCGTCGCTGAAATCGAAGACACGTACCTCCACTCGATGAGACGACGCGTGGACGTTGTCCGTTAAACGGAGCGGGCGCTTTTCCAGTTGAGGGTGGGGAGGGTTGTGGCGGCAACCTTGCGCAGGTAGGCTTCGGCGTAGGTGGCGGCGCGTTCTTTGCCTTGCTCGATGTCGGAGACTTCCTCGGAGGGGGCGATCCACTGCTTGGCGGCTACGTTGTAGACCGAGGCTTGGATGCCTTGGGCGTTGCGCTCCGAGAATAGGCGCAAGTGTTCGTTGCCAACCTTGATTTCGGCCCAAACGCCTTCGTCGAGCATGGGGCATACTCTGCCATGAGGCGGGGAATTTCGCTACCGTACCGAGGTACAGCCGGGATTAGCCGGTTTCGGCTATTGGGATTCACTAATGATTTGCGGAGTAAACGCGGACGTAGTCGATGAGCATGGATTGGGGATAGGTGGAGGTGGCGTCGGGGTTGCCGGGCCAGTCGCCGCCCACGGCTACATTGAGGAGGAGGAAGTAAGGGTGGTCGAAAACCCATGAGCCGGCGATTTCGGCGGGAGATGACGGAGTGGTTGAGCCGGGCGAGGTGATTTGGGTTTGTGGCGTGAAAGTGGCGTATTGGGTTTGGTCGACGTAGAAGCGGACTTCGCTGGGTTCCCATTCGACAGCGTAGACGTGGAAATTTTCGTAGAAGCTTTTGCCACTGGCGAGCTTCGCAGGCGCGGTGAGATCGGTGGCGGTGCCGTTGGAGAGCGGGCCGTGGATGGAGCCGTGAACGGTGGCGGGCTCTTTACCGATGTTCTCCATGATGTCGATCTCGCCGCACTTGGGCCAGCCGACTTTCTCAATGTTGTCGCCGAGCATCCAGAATGCGGGCCAGATGCCTTGGCCTTGAGGGATTTTGATCCGGGCTTCGAAACGGCCGAAGGCTTGGGTGAAGAGGCCCTGCGTTTTCAGGCGCGCTGATGTGTATTCACGGGCGATGTGATCGTGTCCCTCGTAATTCTCCTTACGGGCGGTGATGACGAGATTGCCGTTTTCGATGCGGGCGTTTTCGCGGCGGTTTGTGTAGGTTTCGAGTTCGTTGTTGCCCCAGCCGGCGCCTCCGAGATCGTAGGTCCATTTCTTGGGATCCGGAGCGGAACCGTTGGGGCCGTTGAATTCGTCGGACCAGACCAAGGTGAAATTTTTGGGAGTGGCGGGCGCGGTGGATTGCGATTGGGTTGACTGCGAAGCAGACGATGGTGCGGGGTCTTCGGATTGGCAAGACGGGCACGGCGGTGCCGTGCCCCTACTTAGGGCAATGCAGGCTGACGCAAGAAGCGCGATCGATGCGATGCGAGTGACTACGCGAGATTGAGGGCGCGTTTGAAGGAACCCTTTTCGTTATCGATTTTCTTCTGTAGCTGGAGAATGGCGTAGAGAACGGCTTCGGGACGCGGAGGGCAGCCGGGTACGTAGACGTCGACCGGGAGAACCTGATTGCAGCCTTGCACGATGGCGTAATTGTTGAAGACGCCCCCGGAAGTAGCGCAAGCGCCCATCGAAATGACCCACTTGGGTTCGGGCATTTGATCGTAAAGCTGGCGCACGACGGGAGCCATTTTTTGCGAGAGGCGGCCGGCGACGATCATGAGATCGGCTTGGCGCGGCGACGGGCGGAAAACTTCAGCGCCGAAGCGGGCGACGTCGAAACGGGCGGCGGCCATGGACATCATTTCGATGGCACAGCAGGCGAGTCCGAAACCGAGGGGCCAGATGTAGCTGCGGCGAGCCCAGTTCACGGCTTTGTCGAGCGTGGTAAAGATGATGCCTTCGTCTTCGAGGAGCTTGCCGAAGTCGTCCGGCTTGGTGAGGGTGACATTCTTGCCGAGAGATGTGCTCATTGTTCCTCGCATAAGCATTTTCGCACATTGAATGGTTCGAAACAATCGAGATGGGGCGTGGATAGCGAGAAAGAAACATATTGGTGCGTTCAATGAGGCATTGGAACGCACGGCAGCCCTCGAGTGATGGCTTCGAGTGAGGGCGCCGCTAGACTCGAGGCGATGAATCTCTCGGGGATCTCAAATGAGTCGCTGCTAGGACGGGCGCTGCGGAGTCCGTTTCGCCTGATACCGGCATCTGCGGCGGTGCCAATCTTACAGGGGCCGCTCCGCGGGCGGAGATGGATTGTTGGGTCGGCGACGCACGGATGCTGGCTGGGCAGCTATGAGTTTGAGACGCAGAAGGCGTTTGCGGGATTGGTTCGGAGCGGGGATGTTGTGTATGACCTGGGAGCGAATGTTGGGTTTTATTCGCTGCTGGGGGCGCGATTGGCTGGGGATGCGGGCATGGTTTACAGCTTCGAGCCGCTTCCTCGAAATTTGGGTTATTTGCGGAAGCATGTGGCGATGAATCGTCTCAAGAATTGTTTTGTGATTGAGGCGGCCGTGGCGGATTTTGAGGGGGAGATGAGGTTTGAGTCGTCGGATGAGCCGACCACGGCGCATCTGTCGGCGGGTGGCGATGTTGCGGTGCGGGTGGTTCGTCTGGATTCGCTGGTGGAGCGGGGAGAGATTCGACCGCCTAATGTGATGAAGATTGATGTGGAGTGCAGCGAAGTGAAGGCTCTCGAGGGCGCCGTCGAGACGATTGAAAAGTTTCGGCCGCGGATATTGCTGGCGACGCATAACAGGGAATTGCACGCGGATTGTGTGGAGTTTTTAAAGCGGCGTGGATATCGCGTTGAGATGCTGACGGAGTTGGCGCTTTCGGGGGCTGAGTTGGTGGCGTGGCCGTGAGTTTTTGTCGAGACTGCGTGCCTAAGTGACGATTGCCTTGCCGGTGGATTCAGGCGTTGTAAATGTGAGTTCGGAGCCGGGCGTGGCGTTTTCTTTTCTGGCGTAACCCATTCCAATTGAATTGGTTTGATTTGGCAGAGGCGATGCGCTTGTGACTGCGCCGACCTCTTTGCCGTCTGCGGTGAGTGCGGTACCCGCCGCCGGAGGTTGGTGAGGTTCGCTTGAGAAGCGAAGCAAGACGCGGCGTCGGTTGACCTGGCCGCGGGAGCGGACGCGTTCGACGATTTCCTGGCCGGTGTAGCAACCTTTGGTATAGCTGATGTGGGAGTTTTCCAAGCCCGCTTCGTGGGGGATTTGCTTGTCGCCGAAGTCGTAGCCGAACCACGGAATTTTCTGTTCGAGGCGAAGGGCGTTGAGAGCTTTATAGCCGACGGTGGCACCGCCGGCTGCGCGCATTTTTTCTACGAGGAAATTCCAGAGAGACGCTACGTCCGTGCGTTCGACTCGTATATCGATGGAAGGTGTGCTGGCGAACGAGTTTTTGGTGATCGTGCAGGCGATGGAGTTGATGTGGGTGTCGACGCTGCCGAAATCGGAGAGCGAGTTGAGATCTGCGTTCGCGGCTAGGTCGCGGATGAATAGGGCGGTTTGCGGACCTTGCAGCGAGAGGGTCCCATAAAGATCGGTTTCGTCGGTGAGAGCTACGTCGTCCATGATGATGAACTTTTCGAGGGTTTCGGCGAGTTGGGTGCGAATCATCGCGTGGGAGATGCAGAGGAGGCGGTCGGGCTCGGCTTGGGTTTCGATTTCGGCGAGGATGCGGCCTTGGGGATTGAGGAGGAGGGAGACGTTGCCTTGGCCAGGCCTGAGATCTTTGATGTTGTTGGTGAGGATGGCGTTGAGGTAGCGAGCGCGGTCGGGGCCCGTGAAGGAGAGGTACGTGAGATAGTTTTTGTCGATAAGGGCGACGGTTTGTTTGGCGATCGCGTACTCGCGTTGCCAGTCGCCGAAATCGTCGGGGAGTAGGCAGCCGAACCAGATGCCAAGGTGGGCACCGGCGGATTTGTGAAGCAGCGTTAGCGGCGTGTCGATGATTGTGGTTTGCGTGCGAGTGGCTTCCATTTGATTTGCGCTGTCGCGACTGGTGCAGCACCTCCTCTAGTTTAGCGCCCGTACAAAGCGGTGGCGACTTTATTAGGGTGGGCGGATTGCTATCTAAACCCCGCGATCTGGGAAGCGATTGCGGCTACAGGGAGCGGGCGAACGCGATGCTATACTGCGCCGCATGACGGACTTGAAATCTGCGGGTGAGGCTGCGGGCGGCGCGGACAAGAAGCGGTTCGTGCAGGTCACGATTCCGGTTGGGATGCTGCAGTGCAACTGCACGATATTGGGAGATTTGGAGAGCGGAGAGGCGCTGGTCGTCGATCCGGGAGATGAGACGGAGCGGATTTTGGAATTGCTCACGCGGTATAAGCTGAGGCCGAAGGCGATTGTCAGCACGCATGCGCATATCGATCACGTGGGCGGGTTGACGAAATTGCGGCGGGCGACGGGCGCGCCGGTGATGATGCACCGGGACGAGCTGGCGCTTTATCAGATTATGGATGAGCAGGCGGCGTTTCTCGGCGTGGACCGGCCGGAGACGGGTGAGATTGATCAGCTTTTGAAGGACGGCGATGTGTTGCGGTGGGGCGGGCTGGCGGCGAATGTGATGCATACGCCGGGGCACACTCCAGGGAGTATCTCATTGTACTTACCGGCGGAGGCGGGCACGGCTGCGACCGGGGCCGCTTCGTCACGCGCGAATGCGATTGATGTCCCGCAGCTTTTTGCTGGAGACACATTGTTTGCGGGTAGCATCGGGCGGACCGATCTATGGGGCGGATCGATGAAGACGATCATGGATTCGCTTCGAGGTAAGTTGATGCAGCTGCCGGATGAAACGGTGGTGCATCCGGGGCATGGACCGTTGACGACAATTGGGGAAGAGAGAGACTCGAATCCATTCTTGACGCGCGGTTAACAGCTTTGAGGGACGAAGAAGGAGTCTTCGGAGTTTGCGAGGAAAGAAAGAAAGAAAGAAAGAAAGAGCAAAAACATAAGGCAGAGGCGCCGAGAACACAGAGATTCGCACAGGTCAGCGCTTTGGGAATTTCGGCGACGAGAACCGGAAAGATTTCTTGGGCCTCTTAACAACTTCCTTATGTCCCTTACATTAGTGTGTCTCTAAAGTAGTTGGCCTAGGGGGGATGGGATTGTGCGCTCTGCGCTTCATTTCGTCCCCTACTTTTATTTTTTCAACGGATTTACGTCGCGGCAGTTACCCACCCGTTTCATCTAAGTTCTGACAATTGAATTGGCTAGCGGGCAAAGCTGTACTCGCCCCGGCGAATGCTAAAATTTGTCGCTTTAGGGCGTTGTGCGTCAGGCCTTGGGTAAACGGGGAGGATCCATGGAGACATTTCGAGTCAAAACTTCGCGGCGGACGCAGTTGCTCGATATCACACGCCAGGTGGAGAGGGCGGTCGAGGATGTGGGGGCAAAGGACGGGGTTTGCTATGTGTTTGTGCCACACACGACGGCGGGAGTAATGATCAATGAGCACGCTGACCCGGACGTGGCGTCGAATTTGGAGGGAATTTTCGATCGGCTGGTGGCCCACAGAGGGCCGTACCGGCACGCTGAAGGGAATACGGATTCGCATGCTAAGACCGTGATGACCGGCACGAGCCAGGTGGTGTTTGTGGAAGGTGGGAAGCTTGCGCTGGGGACTTGGCAGGGGATTTTCTTGTGTGAGTTTGATGGGCCGAGGGAGCGGAAGATATGGGTGAAGGTGATGGCGGGCTGAGCGCTTGTTGCATGAACGCGCCAAAACGCAGTGGGCGGGCGGTGCAAGTCCCGCCCGCACAAGGAGATCGAATCGAACGTGGCCGGGGCTTTGACGCGCTCCGGACAGTTGGCTGTGCGGCTTGTGCTACGATTTTGGCGTGACCTCCTCGCTGGGTGTGTACATTCAGGTTCCTTTCTGTCAGACGAAGTGCACGTATTGCAACTTCCATACGGGAGTGGTGTCGGCTGCGCGGTTTGCACCTTATGTGGATGCGGTTTGCGCGGAGATCGCGGGACATCGCGGGTTTTACGAACGAGCTGGCGTTTCGTTGCCGGAGACACTGGCGGCTGCGGTGGTCGACAGCGTTTATATCGGGGGTGGGACGCCGAGCTTGCTTGACCCCGCGCACTTGCAACGGGTGCTGGATACGATTCGAACGAGTTTTGTTTCCGATTTTGGCGAAGTGACGCTGGAGGCTGATCCCGAAACGATAACGGCGGAGAAGGCTGCGGCTTGGGTAGCGGCCGGGATTGGGCGGATCAGCTTCGGAGTACAGTCGTTTTGCGATGCGGAACTGCAAGCGGCGGGGCGGATGCATCGGCGGGCGGATGTTTTCCGTGCTATGCCGTTGCTGCAGGAGGCGGGGATTTCGAACGTCAGTTTTGATTTGATTGCGGGGTTGCCGGGGCAGACTGCTGAGAGTTGGAGAGATTCGCTCGAGCGGCTTGCGGAGCTTGGGCCGCAGCACGTCTCGATTTATTTGTTGGAAGTAGATGAAGGCAGCCGGCTGGGTTTGGAGATTCTGCAAGGTGGGACGCGGTATAGTGCGGCGCGAGTGCCGAGTGAAGATGAGATGGCGGAGTTTTACGAGACCGCGTGCGAGTTTTTGGAGCGCGTGGGATTTCGGCACTATGAGATTTCGAATTGGGGGCGGGCCGGGTTTGAGTCGCGGCACAATCTGAAATATTGGCGGCGAGAGCCGTATTTGGGGTTCGGCGCCGGGGCGCACTCGTTTTCTGGTGCGCAGCGATGGGCGAACGCGCATGACGCGGCTGCGTATGCGGCGGCGATTGGCGCCGGGAAGCTGCCGATCGAGCAACTAGAAACAGTAACGCGGGAGTCTGCGCTGGAAGAGGAGTTGTTTCTAGGGCTGCGGAAGCTGGATGGGATTGATGTGGCGCTGATTGAGCGGCGGTATGGAGTGGCGGTTGAGCCGCGATTTGCACGGTTGATGACGGCGGGACTGGTTGAACGCGAGGGAAATTGCGTGCGGCTTGCGCCGGGCAAGTTGAGTGTCGCGAACGAAGTTTTCGTCGAGCTAATGCGATAGCCGATGCGTCAAAAGTAGTTTTTTCATGCGTCGCGCTTGAGATATTCAGGAGGAAGTCTGTGACCGCGGGTAACGAAAACGTTGCAGAAAATGTTGTCGATCTTCGTAGCGACACGATTACGCGGCCGACGGGCGAGATGCGGGCGGCAATGGCTTCGGCGGAAGTTGGAGACGATGTCTACGGCGAAGATCCAACCGTCAATCGGCTCGAAAAGCGGGCGGCGGAGATTTTCGGCAAAGAGGCGGCGCTGTTTGTGCCCACCGGCTGCATGGGGAATCTGATTGCGATCAAGGTTTGGACCCATCACGGCGACGAGGTAATTTGCGAAGAACGCAGCCACGTCAACATGTACGAGCTGGCCTCGATGTCGGCAATTGCGGGGTGCATGCCGCGCGTGACGCGGGCTGCGGACGGGTTGTTGACGTGGAAAGACATCGAGGCGGTGATTCGGCCGAAAATTTACTACGACTCACAGAGCGCGCTGGTTTGCCTGGAGAACACGTTCAATATGTGGGGCGGGACTGTCTATCCGACGGCACAGGTGGATGATATCTGCGCGCATGCACATGCGGCTGGGTTGAGGGTGCATCTCGATGGGGCGCGGATTTTCAATGCGGCGACCGCGCTGGGCGAGAGCGTCGCGGCGATGACCCGGAATGCGGATTCGGTGATGTTCTGCCTTTCGAAGGGGCTTGCGGCGCCGGTTGGCTCGATGATCGTGGGTTCGAAGGAGTTCATCGAGAAGGGGCGGATTTACCGGAAGATGTTTGGCGGCGGTATGAGGCAGGCTGGGGTGATCGCGGCGGCGGGGTTGATTGCGCTGGAGAAGATGCCGGCGCGATTGAATATTGATCACAAGAATGCGAAAAGGCTGGCCGAGGGAGTGGCGCAGATTCCTGGATTCGGGATTGATCCGAAGAGGGTCAAGACGAACATCGTGATTTTTGATTGCGAGCAGACGGGGAAGACTGCGGTGGAGTGGTGCGATTTGTTGTACAAGCGCGGGTTGTGGGCGCAGGACACGGCGCAGTACTCGGTGCGGTTTGTGACGCACTGCGATGTGAGTGAAGAGCAAATCGAGCGAGCGCTGGCGATACTGAAAGAAGCTGCCGAAAAACAACAGGGAGTCGGCGCGTGACGCGGCTGGACTTCGTGCACGGAAACCGGCGCGTCTTCGCATTAGGGGGCTTCCTCCTATGCTCTGCTGTGCTCGCGTCGTCTGTCGTGTTGGTCGCTTCGCCGAAGTCGCAGGCGCCCAAGAATGACGCTCGAAAAGCGATTCGCAACGGCCCGCGATCGTCGCAGCCCACTGCGGAAGAGGCTTCCGTGTTTCTGGCTGATGCCGAATCGCGGCTGCTCGACCTCGGTGTAAAGGCGAGCCATGCGAACTGGGTGCAGGAAAATTTCATTACCGAAGACACGGAGCAGATCGCGGCAGACGCGAATCAGGCGCTGAATGCGCTCAGCGTCGATCTTGCGAAGAAGGCGCAGCGTTTCGACGGGGTGAAGCTGCCGCCGTTGATGGCGCGCAAGATGTTGTTGCTTAAGCTTGCCGCCGGCTTTCCGGCGCCTAGCGAGCCTGCCGATCAGAAAGAGCTGGCGCAGGTGCTGGCGTCACTCGATGGCGACTACGGAAGAGGGAAGTGGTGCCCGGACGGGGCGAACGCAAAGTGCCTGGACGTCACCGCCGTTTCGAAGTTGATGGCGGAGAGCCGTGACGAAGCCGAACTCAAACGCGCGTGGATCGGATGGCATGCGGTCGGCGCGCCGATGCGCGACCGCTACGCACGAATGGTGCAACTCGGCGACAAGGGGGCGCGTGAGCTTGGCTTCGCGGATGCGGGGGCCTTGTGGCGTTCGAACTACGACATGCCGCCGGACGAATTCGCAAAAGAAGTCGATCGGCTCTGGGGCCAGCTACAGCCATTGTATTTGTCGCTGCACGCTTACGTGCGTGGTCAGCTTGCGAAAAAATACGGCTCGGTTGTGCCGGCCAATGGACCAATCCCGGCGCATCTGCTCGGCGATATCTGGGCGCAGGAATGGAACAACGTCTACCCGTTGATGGACTCGCCAAAGCCGGAGCAAAGTTACGATCTCACGAAGATTTTGCAGGATCGGCACACCGATGCGCACGGCATGGTGCGATACGGCGAAGGATTTTTCACGTCACTCGGCTTCGCGCCGCTGCCGAAAACATTTTGGGAGCGTTCGCTGTTCACCAAACCGGCCGATCGTGACGTGGTCTGTCACGCGAGCGCCTGGGACGTCGACTCGAAGGACGACCTGCGCATCAAGATGTGCATTCAGATTACGCAGGAAGACTTCGTCACGATTCACCACGAGCTGGGGCACAACTTCTATCAGCGCGCGTACAACACACAGCCGGTACTTTTTCAGAACAGCGCCAACGACGGATTTCACGAAGCGGTCGGCGATACGATCGCTTTGTCGGTTACACCGGAGTATCTGAAGAAGCTTGGCTTGATCGAAACGGTTCCGGCGGCATCGGGAGACATCGACTACCTGCTACAGCAGGCGCTGTCGAAGATTGCTTTTCTTCCGTTCGGATTAACGATCGACAAGTGGAGATGGGAAGTGTTCTCTGGCGAAATAAAACCCGATCAATACGACAAAGCGTGGTGGGATTTGCGGCTGAAGTATCAGGGAGTCGCGCCTCCGGTCGCACGCAGCGAGGCCGACTTCGATCCCGGAGCGAAATATCACGTGCCCGCCAACGTGCCCTACATGCGGTATTTTCTCGCACGCATTCTGCAATTTCAGTTTCAACGGGCGCTTTGCCGGGAAGCTGGCTACACCGGTCCGCTCCACCGTTGCTCGATTTACGAGAACAAGGAAGCCGGGCGCCGGCTCAACGAAATGCTCGCACTGGGCGCGAGTAAGCCGTGGCAGGACGCTCTCGCGACGCTCACCGGCGAACACCAGATGGATGCGACGGCGATCGCCGATTACTTCGCGCCGTTGAAGGTGTGGCTCGACGAGCAGAATAAGAAAAACAACTATCCTGTGGGCTGGTAGCCGCCTTCCTTCCGCGACCTTGCGTGGGCAGCTAGTGCTTGCCGTTCCCCGCATCGGCGTAATATCCCGTGCGTGCTCGCGCGCTCAGATCAGGCTTCGAGACTTTCACTTCGACGCGGTGATAGTAGTTCTTTGGATCCGGCGGCGCCGGCTCGAACGTAATCTCATAATAGTTTTGCGTTTCGGCGACGCACTGTCGCAACGCGGCGCTCACATCGTTGTCGAAGTCGATCGCGCGGCCGCCGCTCTGCACCGACAGGACCTGCAAGGCAAGATTCCCCGGCTCCATTTTTCGAGAGTCGCTGACGCCCTTCAAAAATGATTCGTAATACGAGGCTCGCACCTCACTCTCGCCGGCACCGAGCGGGTTGACGGTGTAGAGCGTCAAGTTCGCGCGCTGCATTTGCGTCGTCAGGTTCACGAGTGTGTCGAAGAGTTGCTTCTGCTGTTTGGTGTCGAGCGAATTCTCGATGCCGGGACTCGACAACAAGGGCCATCCGGGTGAGACGAAGAGCACGATTTTCCGATCCGGTGTCGATGTTTCGCGCTGAACTAACTCTTGGATACCTTTGACGGAGATATCGAATCGCTCGAATCCGCCGTACTGGAAACTCCGCCGAATCTCTCGAAGGCCGGTCACGTTCGCGTCAACCGCAGCAGCGACCGAATTGCCGTCCGTCGAGTATTGCTCCTGCAACTTCATGCCGCTGTCCGTCAGCAATCCAAACGCAGTCGGACGTGTTAGTTGGCCGCCTTCGGCGCGCAGGTATTTGTCGATCTCTTCCCGAGCGAAGGCAACGCGCTCGAAATCGATGTTCACTGCGTCGAGAATGATGATGACTTGTGCTCTGGAGTCACGGCCGCTGACCGCTCGAAATGATGTGATCGGCTGAGTGTGCTTGTTGTCGATCACCGTGAAGTCGCTCTGCGTCAGGCCCCCAACCGGCGGACCATTTTTATGAGCCACGACGACATCGAGCCGAATGGAATTCGATGCACCGGCTGCCGGCGCGGCAGCTTGATGCGCTCGCGCAACTTGCAGCGTCACGGCCGCGACGAGACAACTCAAAGCTATACAGATTTTTCGAATGGGTTGAGGCATGCGTGTCCTCCGAGAGGCACATCTCCGTCGCAAATACGACGGTTTGGCGACTTTAGCGGGTACACCCCGATTCGAGGCGGATTGACAGAACTCCCGAGCAGGTTGACTCCCGACGCGCTAGAGCAAGTACGGGCGAATCTAGTGATCTGAATCCTGCGTCAAGCGACTGGCAACCACGCGTTCGATCGTGCTTACAAGGTTCCAGGCTTGCGCTTTCGAAACGACCTCGGCTATTCCAGCAGCGCGCGCGGGCTCAACCAGAGCCGGCATGTCGAGCACTGTGAACAACACCAATGGCGTATTCGAATCGAGCGCGGCCATGTTTCTGGCGGCTTCGAGGCCGTTCATATCGGGCATGGCGAGATCGATCAGAACCAAGTCTGGTTTCAGTTCGCCAAATTTTGCGATTCCGGCCTGGCCGCTCTCGGCTTCACCGCATACGGTCCACTCACGCGAATGGACGATTGCGCGAAGGATGCGGCGGGTGGTCTCGGAGTCATCGACGATCAGAATGCGCAGCTTCATCGTTGCAGAGTGTAGGGAGGGCGGCAGCGCACGGAAATACATGGTTCTACTTAGGCACAGTGGGGCACGATCTGCAGTCCTTACGGCCAGTTGACCGACGTGAATCGAGTGTGCCCAGGCATAGTCTAACGTCGTGTTAACGCCCCGAGCGACGCCAGCGGGAGCGCTTGGAACGCCTCTCAGAATTACCGAACTCCTAACCCTGACGCCGCACAAAACGAATTGCGCATATTTATCCGACGGTACGCGTAGGGACTTCCAGTTTTTCACCCTCCGCCTCCGGAATGGTACTATTCCGCGCAAACATCCCACTTCCAGGAGCCCAGGTCGCCTGCGGTGTCGCGTCGAGTCGTCCAACTGATAGCTGCAGGCCAAGACATCATGCACATCTCACGACGGAATTTTGGTGCGCTTTTAGGCGCGTCGGCCTTCTCTGCCACAGAGTTCACAATCCCGCTTTCCGCCGAACCCGATCCCCACGTGGACCCAAAACCCGCGTCTAGCTATTTCTTCAACGACCGTACCTTCGAGACGATTTTTCTCACCAGCCTCGGTCGGGCTTACCACTCCGGTGGGAACCCAGGGAAGGTGCTTTACCTCACGCGTCAAGTGAAGGATGGCGATTTCGAAAGCGCATTTGTCGCGTTTAAGCAGGCCGGCGACGAAGCACGCGCGCAGGCTGAGGAGTCGTTAGCGGGAGGGCATCGCGAAAGTGCCAGGCAAGCGTATCTGTGGGCACAGAATTTTTACGACAGTGCGACGTACTTCGTCGACGGATCGGCCGATCCGTCGCGATTTCTTCCTACTTGGGAAGCGCTATATGACTGCTGGCTAAAGTCGCTGCCGTCATTTGATCCACCGATCGAGCCAGTGAGCATCCCTTACGAGGGAACAGCGCTGCGTGGGTTCTACTTTCGTGGCAAAAGCAAGGCTGCGCGGCGCCCGTTGCTGATTCTCGTCAACGGCAGCGACGGATCATTGCTCGACATGTGGTTGTGGGGAGGCGCAGGTGGAACGGCGCGCGGCTATGACTGCCTGACGTTCGACGGACCGGGGCAGGGCTACGCCCTCTGGAAACAAAAACTCTATTTCCGTCCGGACTGGGAAAATGTAATCAGGCCAGTCGTCGATTTCGCGCTTTCGCGCGGTGATGTCGATGCGAAACGCATAGCGATTCAGGGCATCAGTCAGGGCGGGTACTGGGTGCCGCGCGCTATCGCGTTCGAGAAGAGAATCGCGGCCGCGATTGCCGATCCCGGCGTCGTCGATGTTTCGACATCGTGGACCGCGACGCTGCCCCCGCCTTTGTTCGGCCTGCTGAAGGCTGGCCGCAAGACAGAGTTCGATTCGTATCTCGAAAAGGGGATGTCACCCGCGAATCGCGCGACGCTCAGCTTCCGCACGCGCCCCTTCGGCTTCACTTCGTACTTCGACACCTACAAAGCGGTCTTGGATTACAACCTTCGGGGCGTAGCCGAAAAAATTCAATGCCCGCTGCTAATCACGGCGCCGGTCAACGAAGTTTACTGGCCGGGACAATCGAAGCAGCTTTACGAAATGGTGCGCTCGACGAAGAAATTGGTCGAGTTCACGGAAGCCGACGGCGCTGATCTGCACTGCGAGCCGAAGGGCACGGGCATCCGTGATCTCCGTGTATTTGATTGGCTCGATGAAACGCTAAAGTGACACGGTTGAAGCGAACAGGGCGTCGCCAACTCTCACGATGCGCGCCATCGCAAGAAGCCCAAGCCCTTGGCTGGTCCGAATGCCGGACACGATTGCGGGCGTTACTGGCTCTCCCCGTTTGACAGAAAGTTTCGTTTACACGGCGTTTGTTAGTACTCGGAGTGTCCGTTTCTGCGACACCGCATCCCAAAATCGACTCAGATCGCTGTGCCAATCCAATCGATCCTCGTCCCTAAATAACGTGAAACCAGCGAATTAGCCCGCAGCGCGATGGCTGCCTAGCTGCCCATACGTTTGGCAGGCTTTGTGTGGGGGTGTCCGTGCGCACTCTAGCGACAGAGATTCATCAGGCGGCGCGACTTCTGCTGAAGACGCCGCGATTTACGGCCATTGTACTCATGACGTTGGCCGTCGGCATCGCTTCGAACAGTGTGGTCTTTAGCGTCGTTCGCAGCGTTTTCCTGCGCCCGTTGCCGTATCCTGATGCGGATAGCCTCGTCTATGTTTCGCAGTCATATCCCGGCAACCCCGAAGGCGGCGCACAGTTCAGCAATCCCACTTACCGCGACATTCTCAAGGACAACACGACTCTTGATGGCCTCGCCGCATATCAACTTTCTGGTCCGCTGGCGCTGACGGGCCACGGCGAACCTGCTCGCGTCCGAGTCACCTATTGCACGCCTTCCTATTTCACGCTTTTGGGTATCCATCCCGCTCTCGGCCGTGTGTTTCGCGAAAACGAAGACCGCGCCGACGGGGCTGAGGCTGTCGTTGTTCTCAGCAACGGCTTCTGGCATCGCCAATTCGCGTCGAATCCAGACATCATCGGCAAAACCATTCAACTGAGTGGACGGGCGTTCACCGTAGCCGGCGTTTTGCCGAGCAGCTTTACCGACGCTCTCTATGAACAGAGCTATTCCGAGCCGAGCGACGCCTGGGTTCCGCTGGGCTTGGCCTACACACTCACCGGATACTCGGGGCCCGCCGACCGCGTCAGCTCTGTCCTTTGGGGCATCGGGCACTTGAAGCCCGGCGCGAGCGTCACCACGGCCCGGGCAGACTTGGCTGCGCTCGCCAAACGCTACGAAGCGGCCTATCCCGAGACCTTCAAAGGTTACGGCTTGGTTGCACGCTCCTTGAGAGATCAACTGCTCGGGGAGTTCTACGCTCCGGCAGGCATTCTTGGCGTGGCATCGTTGTTTCTACTACTGATCGGCTGTGCGAACGTCGGCAACCTGCTTTTCGTCCGCTTACTCGCGCGCCAACGCGAAATGGCGGTCCGCGCGGCGATCGGCGCGTCCGCTGGACAGATTGCAAGACATCTGCTGATTGAGAATTTTCTGCTTCTAATCGTCGCTGGAGCCGTCGGTGTATTGCTTTCGATACAGGGGATGGATGTGCTGCGTTTTTGGGCGACCTCGCACCTTCCAGGCGTGATTCGGCTCGAGACCGGAGGCGCTGTTCTTATTGCCGCGTTGAGCGTTTCCCTTGTCACGGGATCGCTGTTTGGTGTCGCGCCGGCAGTTGCCGGAGCGCGTGTCGATCTTCGCGACGCATTGGGTCAGGCGGGTCGCCAAGGTCAAAGCCTGTCGCGCCGCAGCAGCCAGAAGATTCTCGTCGTCGCCCAGGTCGCCCTCGCACTCGTTCTGCTCGTAGCTGCCGGCTTGCTATCCGCGAGCTTTCACAAGTTAGCTTCGACCGACATGGGCTTCGACACCGCGAATTTGCTGACGCTACGTCTGGAGTTGCGCTCAGCGCGTTACGCCGAACCAACGGTTCGAGCGCAATTCGCGCGCACGCTGGACGAGAAGCTTCGCTCGCTGCCCGGCGCGGATTCCGTAACGCTGTGGGGCCCAAGCATGTTGGGGCGCTCAACCTGGATCTTTATCGGCCACCCCGAAGGAACCGCGCCAGACGACCCTGCCGCTCGATTGGTGATTGGGCGGCACAGCGCAAACCCCGGCACGTTGGCAAATCTGGGCATTCCGCTGCTCGCGGGGCGTGAATTCGCCTCGTCTGATCGCGAGAACTCTCCGTTGGTTGCGATCGTTAGCGAAAGCGTCGCCAAGAAATTCTGGCCCGGACAGAACGCCGTCGGAAAACGCCTGCGTAACGCGGAGGGCAACTTCCCCTGGATCACGGTAGTCGGTGTCGCTCGCGACGCGCATCACGGACAGCGTTTCGACCTGACGGATGCCGCCGCGGGAATTCTGCCCTACGGCTTGAAGCCGCAATACGACACATATTTCCCGTACTCGCAGCGAGCCAATCCAGGCATCACGTTGGCCATTCGTACGCGAGCGGACCGCGCAGTGATGGCGCAGGCTTTGCGCCAGGCTGTTTCGTCTCTCGACCCGGAGCTGCCAGTCTTCGACATCGCGATGCTCGACGACCGGCTTGCCGCACAGATGGCGCCGGTCCAGGTGATCTCGCGGGTAGCAGGCGCTTACGCGCTCCTCGGCGTGTTCCTCGCCGCCTTCGGTATCTTCGGCGTGATCTCCCACGACGTCACTCAACGCACCCAGGAAATCGGCATCCGCATGGCGCTGGGCGCATTGCCGCGAGCGGTGCTGATGCTCGTGCTCCGCGAAGGTCTTGCGTTAACCGTCGTGGGTTTAGTGCTGGGTTCCGTGGCCGCAATCTTTGCCGTGAGGATGATGCAAGCTTTGCTCTACGGAGTAGGCGGAACCGAGCCTGCAGTATTCGCCGCTATAGCCGCCGCCCTGTTAATGGTGGCGTCGCTAGCGTGCTGGATCCCCGCACGCCGAGCGATGCGGCTCGACCCAATGTCCGCACTCCGCCAAGGCTAAAACCCTCCCCAGTAAAGAACAGGCGAGTTCCCGTATTCAGAAGTTGAGCGATAGCTGCGGCTACTTGTCACCTTATATGGTTGCATCATCTCGTTGTCCTCGTGGCTGAGGCTTTCAGCACACAAAGGATATTTCGCACTATGGAGCTATGAATCTTCGCAGGCCGATCCAGAGTTTGCATGGGCACCCAAAGTTGGTTGCAATTGTTGTGTCGTTCAATCAGCCGAGGCGCAAGCGCGTTTCCACACACCCTGCAGCATCGCAGGAACCCAGACGTTGGCCGGGCACTGACTCCATGTGTCATCCATAAAGACGAGGCGGCGACCACCTGGTTTCCGGCTTGCCTCCCCGATCGCCAACACAAATAACGACTCTTTGGAGAACATACAATCACCGAGTTGCCCCGCGGCAGTCGCTTGCCGATAAACGCTCACGGGCGCGAACAGACATTGCTCCGCCGCCGCCTCCGCGGTCAGAGTCGATCTTATCGACGCATTCGCGTAGAGCTCCCGCATTTGCCGGATGCTCTTGACGACGTTGTGCGCTGCGATGCCGATAGCATTCACCGCCGACAGGTCGCCAGCCACCATTCCTGCGAGAAGACGCTTTGCACGTCGAACTTTGCCGCTGATGAACCACCACGCCATCTTGGGCAGATTCTTGGATCGAGGAGCCGCCACGAGAATCTTCGCGGCGTTCCAACTCTTCTCGGTCGCGACAAATTGGTTAGAGAACAGTCGCCCCAGGAGTTGCTGCACAAAAATCCCGAGCTCATCGTCCGACCCAACGCCACGAACCCATTTTGCGAGCGGTCCGAGTTCGTCTGGACCATCCTTTATGCCGGCGGCACTGTCACTCAGGCGATTCCAAAGCTCACGCTGCCTGCGCGCCCGCTCGGCATCATCTCGCGAGACAATCGTTGGAAAACGGCGTCCTCTGAACGAGAGCACCATAAGCGACCGCTCGAGAAGCAATCGATTGATGGGGCATCCACCCGAATCAAACCTGCGATCGATCCGCGTGTCGCGGGCAAGAGCTTCGATCTCAGCGGGATCGCTGACTTCAAACAGATCAATGAGCCCTGGAACTGCTTGTCGCTTCAATTGGGATCCTCTGACTCGTTTGATGTCCCTGGGCTTCAGGAGTTCTTCGGAAAGTGTAAGGCGCCTTCTTTCAGACTCGTTCCGCTCCGCTCGATGGTCATCATGTGTGACGCCAAACCGATGATTCGGTCAGCGGCGCTTTCAACCGAGACACCGTGAACCTGAATGTTGGAAACGAGATTCCTGTCCGCGTCGGTCTGGCCCGAGCGTGGCTTGTATGCCATGTACGCGGATAGACTCGCGGACGTTGCGAGGCCGGGTCGCTCGCCAATCAGCAACACAGTGACTCGAGGTGACAGCAGATCTCCCACCTGGTTCATGACCCCGACTCTGCAATGGCGCACCACAAAAGTCGTGCCTACGGACCAGGCATTCGCCCGAGCGCGGTCGATGAGCAGTGGAAGTAAAGCGGGAACCTGCTCCGCAAGCGCGGCTCCGGACAGACCGTCTCCGATCACGAATTGAATATTCGGAGCTTTTACACATCGCTTGAGGACGAGATCTTCGCCCGATGCACTAAGTCTCCGCCCAAGATCGGGCCGCAGCAGAAATTGAGACTTCGTTTCGGCCTGCGTGGAAACCTCGAACAACTTCCACTCCCTCACGAACTCGACAGGGAAGTCTCGGTTCAAATCGAACTCGTTCCACACGGCATCGACCGCGCTGGCGCGAGCCTGCCGAAGCTCCAGTTGCATGCCTGTGGAGTACGCCGCTCCGCGCGCTACGAAAATCCGCGCCGGCGTACGCGCTCGCATCCTCCGAACGATTTCTGGGTAGTCCAGAGGAGGAACGAGATTGTTGTCGTCACTCATCAGAGTTTTGCAGGCAGCGCGGATTCAAGTCCACGCAGCAGCTTTTGTCGATTCCCGGCTTCGAGCGCCGCTGGCGCGCCATCGCGGTAGATTCCCATTCGTTCCAACCATTCGACAAATTCCGGCGACGGACGCAGCCCGAATATCTCACGCGCCGCGATAGCATCGTGGAAACTCGTCGACTGATAATTCAACATGATGTCGTCGCTGCCGGGCACGCCCATGAAGTAGTTACATCCAGCCGCAGCAAGCAGCAGCATGAGATTGTCCGCAGAATTTTGATCCGCGACAGCGTGATTCGTGTAGCAGACATCGCATCCCATCGGCAGCCCGAGCAGCTTTCCCATGAAGTGATCTTCGAGACCCGCGCGAATAATCTGACGCTCATCGTACAAATACTCGGGCCCAATGAATCCAACGACACTGTTGACCAGAAACGGATCGAACGAGCGTGCAACTCCGTACGCCCGAGCTTCGAGTGTCAGTTGATCGACGCCATGATGCGCTTCAGCCGACAACGCGCTCCCTTGCCCGGTTTCAAAATACATCACGTTTTCTCCGGCCCACGAGACGCTACGCGAGCGGTGATGTTCCAACACCCGTTCTCGCCCATCGCGTAAAAGCGCGAGATTGATTCCAAAACTGGTGTTCGCCGCTTCCGTACCCGCGACGGATTGGAACAGCAAATCAATTGGCGCTCCACGTTCCAAGCATTGCAACTGCGTCGTGATATGAGCCAGGCAACAAGCCTGCGTCGGAATATCTAGCCCCGAAATCAACCGGTCAAGTGCCATGAGAACAGAAGAAACGCCGGCAACGGATTCACTGGCAGGGTTCACCCCGATGACGGCATCGCCGCACCCGTAAAGCAATCCGTCAAACGCCGCGAGCAAAATGCTGGCACAGTCGTCCGATGGATGGTTCGGCTGCAATCGAATCCCAAGTACTCCTCGTTCCCCCATTGTGTTCCGGCAACGCGTAACGTTGCGAATCTGCCCCGCGGCGAGCACTAAGTCCTTGTTGCCCATCAACTTCGTCACCGCTGCCGCCATTTCCGGCGTGATCGCCCATTTCAGCGCCTTCAGCTCAGCTTCGGTCGTCGTGTGATCTAGAATGAATTCGCGAAACTCACCGACCGTCATACCGCGCAGCCGTTCAAACGCCGTCGAATCATGCGATTCGAGAATGAGCCGCGACACCTCGTCTTTTTCAGGAGGCACAACTGGACTGTTCAGAAGCTCGATAAGCGGCAAGTCAGCTAGCACACGCTTGGCTGCAACTCGCTCACTCTCCGAAGCCGCCGCAATCCCGGCGAGTTGATCGCCGGACTTCTCCTCATTGGCTTTCGCCATCAACTGGGAGAGATTCGAAAAGTGAAATTGTCGATTCATTGCTGACGCCGCGAGTGTAGCAAACTCGCGCTCAATGAATCTGAAATCTCAGGCGCTACTGCGTGAAGACCAGCGGCGGGCCGCTGACGCGATCGACAATCAAATCGACGCTCACCTCAACTCGATCCGCGATCCGGATAAAAGGAATGCCGCTATTCATGCCGAATTCTTTTCGGTCAAATGCCATCGTCCCCTTGATTTCTCCGTGACCGCTCGCTTTGTCGCGTTTGCCGGTGAACGTCAACGTTTCCGGCTTCGACACCCCGCGAATCGTGAATGTTCCCGGCATGTCAAAGGTGTTCGGGCCGGTCCGCACGATCTTCGCCGAGCGAAAGGTGATGTAAGGGTCCTGCCCGGAATTAAAAAAATCCTTGTCCTTCAGCTTGTCATCCTTCATCCGGCTTCCCGTATTCACGCTCGCCGCCTGAATCTTGATATCCAAAACGCCGTCGACGGCATGGTCCGACGTGAACTTCAGTGTCGCATCCCATTTATCGAACGTACCTTCAATCGACACTGATGCTTTCACCGCAAAATGAATCGTGCTTCCAGCCTGTGAAACCTTGATGACGGGGATCTGAGCGGGTGCTTGCCCCTGAGTGGCCGACGCCATGACGACGTAGGCGACGAGCCAAACGATGCGTCGCATGCCGCGGAGTTTCTTTCAGCTCCCGGCCGTTTGTCAACGCTCACGAACCGCGAAGCGCGCAAGAACGCCTTCATCGCGATGGAATTGCCGGATGACCAACAGAAAACGGAGACCGATGTCTCCCGACGCAGCCACTACTGTACGATTAGCGTCAGATTCTGGCTTTGCGTCGATGAGCCCGACTTGGCTGTAACAACGATGGTGTAGGTGCCCGCCATAGTGCCCGTTGGAGTTGGATTTGACGTCGTTGCCGGCGAATTTCCGCCTCCGCATGCGCACAACGTCAGCGCGAATACGGGTGCGAGCGCCCAGCCGAGTCTCACCGATCGCGTCTTACTCGCCGCACTCAGCAATGCGAGACATCCGATCATCGCCACTGCCCAGATCCACGACGGTCGTTCAAAGTGGCGCAGCCACAGCTCCGATCGGGCTGTCGTCGTCACACTGACCTTGAACGTCGAAGGCGTCGTTGCGCTGAGCGCAACACTGTTGGGAACCGAACACGTAGAACCTGTTGGCGCACCCGTGCAACTAAGCGAGGCATTCCCGCTTATCCCAGCGCCGCCAATGGATAGGGAATACGTCGCCGTGGATCCGGCCGTAACCGTTGCAGATGCCGCCCCTCCCGAAGCGACTCCGAGTCCTACTCCGGGAGGCGTCCCTGATCCTCCCCCGGAGCCCGTTCCGCTACCTCCTGTATCGCCTGTTAGCGCCACCGACTGCGGGCTATCGCTCGCGCTGTCGATGAACGTTAAGACTCCGGTGGCCGAGCCAGCCGCTGTCGGAGCAAACGTAACGCTGATGGTGCAAGACAGACCCACTCCTACCGATGTGCCACAGTTATTTGTCTCCGCAAAGGGACTGGCAGCCTGAATATGCGATACCGCTAGAGGTAGCGCTCCTGGATTCGTGAGCGTAACCGTCTGTGCTGCGCTTGTCGTCCCTACTGCCTGGTTCGAAAACGACAGGCTGGCCGGCGAGATCTGTGCAGTGCCCTCGCCCCCTGTCCCTGTCAGCGGAACGGTGCGTGGACTACCCGCGGAATTGTCGGTAATCGTGAGAGTGCCAGTTCGCAAGCCATTCGCCGTGGGTGTGAAAGTCACGTTTATCGTGCAAGTGCCGCCCGCTGGCGCAACGGTCGAGCAATTGTTCTGGACCGCAAAGTCGCCCGTCGCGGTCGCGTTCGAAACGTTGAGTGCGGCACTCCCCAGATTAACGATAGTCACCGCTTCAGGACTGCTCGTTGTTCCAATCGGCTCCGTATTGAGCGCCAATGCTGCGGGAGTCAGGGCTGCTGCCGGCGCGTTCGTCGCGGCGATCTTCAAAATGAATGCATCCGACGCACCGCAGCGTAGGCAAGGAATCGCGGCACCGGGTAGCGGCTGCAACGCATTGAATACAGGGAACGGGGGAGTCAGCCCGTCGCTCGTCGCCAAACCCGCCGCATAGATATTTCCGTTCGAGTCGGCACCGACGCTCATAACCGTGTCGGCCTCACCCGGCTGGGCCCCGCCTATCAACGAGGAAAACAGTAGCGAATTCGTGCCTGGATTGATCGCTGCCACCCAGCTGTTGACAGTCACCGGGTTGCTCGAATTCGTTTGAATCGGATTCGTCAAAGGGAGACCATCGTCGCTCCCTGCGACGTAGAGTGTTCCAGATGCGTCGAGACTCAGTGCAGCCACTCCGCGAGCGTTACCCTGCTGAAAATATCCCAAACATGCGGTAAAGGGCATCGCTCCGGCCGCATTAATCTCCACCAAGTATCCATTTATCCCGCCGCTGCAGGTGCCAAGGGTCGCCGTGCCGCCAGTTACGGTTCCACCGATGTAAGAATTCTGGTTGCCGTCGACTGTTACTACGTTCGCGTTGGAATTCTCGGCCAGGTATGTGGAATAAAGCAGGGAAGCGCTACCAGTGGCGCTCGGATTCAACTTCGCCAAATAAGCGCAGTCATTACTGCTACAAGTGGCCTTGACCCCGCTTGTCGTGGTGGGAAAACCACTACTCGCGGTCCCTGCGACGTAGGCATTGAGAGACGAATCAACCGCAATCGAGCTGCCCGCCCCAGTGCTACTCCCTCCCAGATAAGACGAGTACAACAAGGTGCTGAGGCTGGAATCTAGCTTTGAAACGAATCCATTCGAGCCGCTCGTACCCAACGAACCCTGAAGCGCATTCAGCGTGGGGAAGTCATTCGACGGCGTAAAGCCGGTGACGTACACGCTTCCTGCCGAGTCAACGGCAATCCCCTCCGCCATGTCATTAGGGCCTCCGTTCGCGCCGCTGCCACCAAGATAAGTCGCATTCAGAACGGCCGTGGCAGTGCTGTTCAGCTTGACGATGCCGATGCTCCTTTGTGCCGTTTGATACGGAGTTGTGCCGGACGGAATAGTTAGGCCCGAGGTTTTCCCAGCCACATAAATGTTGCCCGACGTGTCGAGAGCGAATCCACCAAGTTCGTAAAGACCCGGAACGTACGTAGAAAAGATAAGAGTCTTGCCGGTTGGATCGATCTTTGAGACGAATGTAGTTGCGCCCGCAACGGGAGCCGCCAAAACAACCCCGGGGGTTGTGGGGAAGCTCGGTGAGTCGGTGTTCCCCGCGACGTAAACGTTTCCAGACGCATCCACAAGCATCGCTGTCGCTTGCTGGCCGCCAACGCTTCCGTTCGGACCTCCCAGAAAAGTCGCATACACCAACACGGGATCGATGATCGGGACGACCGGCGCGGATACATTCTGCCCTATTGCACTTGCTCGGCTGGGGCGGAACGGTCTGAGGCCATGGCCATGTACCGGACCGGCCAGGCCGCCAAGCGGCCAATCTCGTTCGGAAAACAAAGTAAAACAGGCGCAACCAAGCACGAGCGCCAAAACAGAAAAAATTCCGACCACGGACAACCAGGCGAATCGCTTCTGTTTCGTCATCGTCGTTCACGTCCTTGGAGGCGGCGCAACAAACACACTATGCCGTGCAGCGAAATTTCGAGGTGGCTGATTCGCTCTCAGCCTGCGGAAAGAACTCTCTAAGTATAACCCAAACGATACGTGCTCCCTCTTATCCAGGGAGGTTGATGCTTAACTGGTCAGCACCGCAAAGACTCGCTACGACGTGAGGACGCCGATCGTTGAACTGTGCAGATTCAAGGTCCGCACTGCATGTACACACGAATCGTCGCAGAGCCACTAGGAGTCCCATTGAGAGTGAACGTCGAAGAAGATGTGGAAGCTCGGGTCTGATCCCACAGCAGAAGCGCTTGTGTCCCACCCACCTGCGATAGATGACAGTTCGGAATCGAGTTGTATCCGATCGGAAACGTCACCGTGACCGTCGGATACGCCTCTGGACTACGACCTCCCACATTGATCGTCCACTCCGCCGTCTGCCCGCTCGACGTTGCTGTCACATTGCTGATCGACGCCCCGCTCCCCCACGACGGAGAACTCGACAGCGCGATGCCCTTGGCTGTCAGCGGACCACCTATGTCGGATTGCACATTCGAAACCTGAAGCGAAGATCCTATCCGGTTCAATGAGCCGATGTTCGCGTTGGCGTTCCCGCCCAAACCGTAGTTGAAGAGTCCGTTGAGATTGGTCTTATCGCCAGTGAAGACCGCGTCCGGCGTCGATTCGATGTAGTTTGCGAGCAACGTGATTGAATAATTCCCGACCGCCGTTCGATTCGCGAAAATCGCTCCGGAGCCGCTGTCGTTTCCTGAAGTCGCGATATACGACTTCTCAATCGTCGTGTTGACGTTCCCATTCGTCGCGCCTTGGTTCCACTCAAAGCCCGTATTCGATGTCTCCATGTGTACGAGGTCAAAATCGATATCCCATGAGCCATTCAAGCTAACGCAAGTGTCGCTGAGTTGGCACGTCAGTAGCACAAACTTCACCGTGTTGGGCATTAAGTTCAGTCCGCGAACGTAGTCTCCGATCCAGATGTTCACTCCGCCGTCGTCGTGCAGCGCCGACTTCTTGCGGTCGCCGAACCATGCCGCCCCGTCGAATTCGCACTGGTTGAAGAGAATCTGCGCGTTGTTGCCCCGCAGATCGAGATCATGGCCGGCGGCGGAACTGCGGAAGGCTTGCACGTTGTAAAAGTCGAGAAACTGATTCACGCCGAGATTCGCTTTGTTGAGCGCCTCAAAGACAAAATTACCTCCGTGGAAACCCTCCAGCCCCGGCCCGCACGCCCCCACGCAGATGTTGCGAAAGGTCGAATACCACAACCCCATCGCCGGCTGAGCCGAGGCGTAAAAGCCCTTCGACGCGTTTGCCTTCGGCGCATAGAGCCGGAAACCCTCCAGCAGCACATGCTGCACCGGCTGGTCCGTCTGAGTGATGGTGATGCAATCCTCAGTCTTCGAAGTGCACTGGATCACTGTCGCCGGAAACGATGGGGATGATGAGAAGCCCATGCCCACACCGATGATGTGCGAGTCGGTATGCAGCACGATGTGGGAAGTCTTGTACGTGTGTGGGCCCAAAAGAAGCGTGATGGGCCTCGATCCCCAATCAACGCTCCCCAGCTCGAGTGCGCCGGGAGACAAATCCCCCGACATATCGATCGTGCAGCCGTTGGCGCAACTCGGATCCGCCAGCGCCGCGTTGAGCGTCGTGTACTTCACCCCATCCACAAACACGCGCCCGTTGACGTTGTACGCCGAAACAACTCTTTGAGCGGCCATGCCGTCTGCCGGCGAAACCTTATTTACTGGGACATCGGCAGGTGCCTGTGCATGCGCGACCGACGCCATCAACATATAACCAATGAACCACACGATGCGACGCATGCCGCGAAGTTTGGTTCGCCGCTAGTTGTTTGTCAATGTCAGCTCGCGACCGCGCACGCCGAAGGGAACGCATCCTGGCTGGAGAGAAAGGGCATCATCAACTCAGTGGAATCCGAAACAAATTTCGCTGCACATTTCTCCGTGTGTAAGCGTACGTACTCGGGTCCGGGCCTGGGGCGAATGCAACGATGCCGTTCGTATCAACAACCGAAAAGATCTGCTTGCTCTTGAAGTCTTCGGCGGACTCGATTTTGGACGGCAACTCCGGAAAGGATTTGCCTTTGGGAAGCGCAAAGACAAATATCTTCCCATTACCACCAAAGCCGACGTCACGAAGTCGGAGGTAAAAATATTTGCCATGAGAGCCCCAACCTACCTCACAAAAATCGCAAATGCGGATGTTGGGTCCGCCCAGCATTCGTCTGGCAGTTGCGGCCAAGCCGCTCACTCCCCAAGTACCATCAGGCGAGGCCTGAAAGAAGTCCGGGAAGGGTTCGGTAGTGAGTTTACGAGGACTGCCGTCGTCGGGTCGTAGACTGTATACAAAGTCCGTACCTGCTTCCTTCTGGCGAAACAAAAGAATATCGTCGTGGATGAACAGAGGAGTGTCGGACTCCGTGGCACTGAGTTCTCTTGGCGGTGCGCTGCGATCAAGCGCCGCCATCCAAACACGTGAACTTCCCTCGCCGTTCAACGACGCGAATGCGACACGCTTTCCGTCTGAAGAAACATCAAAGACGGTCATTACGATACCTGGGAACATAGGCTCTGATTTTCCGGATTTAAGGTCAGCAACCCACAGTTCTCCTGTGTTGAATCCGTGAGGCTCATTCTTACGCCGAAGATAGAACAACTTCGTGCCATCCGGTGAGAATACAGAGCGGGCTCCGCCGGCAACCGTACCGATACCTGGCAGGAAAGCATTGCCTTCGAATGAGATCCGGCGATCGCCTTTGGAGTCGTGAAGCCAGACGCTCTCCTCGTGCATGCCAACCGAGGTGACAAGGGAACGACCATCTGCTGCCACGGCAACGCCTTCTTCTTCCGTTGGGCCAAAGGTCATCTGCTCTGGCGCGCCTCCCTTGAAACGCTGTCTCCAGAGGTGAAATCCATCCTCGGTGTTCGCGCTGAAATACATCCATTGGCTGTCGGGGGACCAACCCGCGTAGGTGCAGCGCCCCGACGGCGGTCCTACGGTTCGGTCAGCCGCGCCGCCATTAAAAGACAGTAAGTGACAGGGCCGCCAGCCAAGGCCGTTCATCTCGGCGACAAGAACCCATTCGCCACTGGGAGAAAGCCAGGAACGGTGTGCCATACCAGCCGGCGTTGGCGGCAGATAGACCTCGCGTTCGTCGGAACGGCTTTCTGTTGCCGTGACGATCGCCATCTGCACTCCTGTTTTTATTTCAGAGAATAGAACGTGCTCCCGGTCGATCCAAGTCAGCGCGGCCGCGTTGGGCAACGCCTCATGAGGGGCGCCGCCCAGAACCGGCACCGTCCACGTGTTCCACCCGAAATGGGAGTCGGTCCCGGTGTAAGCCACGCGAGTTCCATCGGGCGAAAAGACGGGCGCCATCTTAGGAAGATTGTCGTGAGTGATCTCGAACGGCTGCCCATCCGGCAAAAGCTTGATGTAAATCTGCCCGGACGAAACAAATGTGTCGGGCCCGCGGATGAACGCCAACATTCGGCCATCGGGAGAAAGTGCCGGCGAGGTTGCTGAATCAGCGAAACTCGTCAGCTGTAACCACCTGGGGTTTTGCGGGGGCCGACGGTACTTCCAATAGGCACTCAGCGCGACGACCGTCACAACCACCGCCAACCCGATCGACAACATACCCGGAGAGCGCCGTCGAGGTCGCGTGTCGTGTTCCGGAGCTAACTCAAGAAGGTCGTCTGGATTCGCAGGTGGGAAATGTTCCACCGGTGCGATAAATCGGTAGCCACGGCGTGGCAGCGTTTCAACGAACCTGGGGCTCTCCGCAGAATCTCCCAGCACTTCGCGAATCCGATTCACGATGGCGTTGAGACTGTGATCGACGTCGACAAATGTATCGGGCCAGAGACTCTTCTGAATCTCCTCCCGCGATACCATCTGCCCCGCTTTGTCCAGAAGGAGCGTCAGCACCTGCATTGGCTGGCCGCTCAGCTTGACTCTATGTCCGCTCTTGTACAGCTCACCGAAGTCAAGGGAAACCTCAAAGTCTTGGAATCGGACAGATCTGTTCGAGCGAGAATCTGCCATCTGACGACCCTCATTTGCGTTTTAGTCTAGACAGGATGACTTCGATCGGCAAGTTACAAGTTTCGTAACATACAGACCCCAGTTATAGAACTCTCCTCATTCTAACCACTTAAATACTGACCACCCTTCTTCGTCTTTATCACCTCGAAATGAGGCCGCTTGCATTGAGGTAGTTCTCAGTGCCGAACAGATTCGATGGCGGAGGATGTTATGAGCCATCGAACCTGTCCGCTCTTCCTGCTGTTTCTATGTGGAGTGCTTGCACCGGTTACGCACGGGCAGGCCGGCCCAAAATCGCCAATTGAACACTTCGTTTGCCATACGGGCTTCACACCCGACCAGTGCCGCATCCGGATGTCCGTGCTCAAACGCGCTTTGGGCAAGTATCACGCTGATGATCTAGGCGAGTGGAGTTGGGTACTCGTTCGCACTGTAGACTGGAAACGAATCCTGGACAGTCGAGGTTTCGATTCGAACTCGCCGGCGTTCACATACTTGCCCGGCAAAGAAACGTTCTTTGATGACGCGCTGACTACGACCGATAGCGTCCGAGGAATTCAGTTGATGGAGATTTGGCGAATGCCTATCGAAGAACTGCTCGACAAGGCCGTGCGACATGAACTGGCGCACGCCCTCTGCCACGAGAAGGATGAGTCGAAGGCCCGAATGCTGGAAGAGCGGTTACGCTCCAGAACTCCGACGGTCTGCACCACGCCCGCAACCTAGCCACTTCGTTTCGCTTTCGGCCATCAAGGTGAGATTAAACTTTGTCACTTTATTGCGTGCCCGATTGCTGTTTTGGTCCGGATACGACAACAATCTTCGATTCGTTGGTTGGAACTTGCCGGATACCAGGCGCCGCCTCGGGCGCCCCCATAGTTAGCCAACGAGCACCGGTTCTTGCATCCGACCGCAGCACCAAAACTGTTCCGACAAGGTTTCTGATCACGGCCCGGAATCCTTCATGCCGATCAGGGACGCAGTTGAGCGCCGTCCATGCACAGGCGTTGATTTCGACTCCAGACGGTCCGATGGCGGATATCGCCTTCGAAATAGACGCCAATTCCTGAGCATTGACATCTTCCAGATCGGCGCAGTTGTCCCGTCCGGAAACCCTCGAACAATAGAGCGTAAATCGATATGTGGCGTTGGCGGACTTCACGGCTCCCTGAGACCGCACATATTGAGGCCACGGCGGAAGAATGACCCCAACCATGGCAAAAAGGCCGACCGCGAGGGCGATTATTCGGCAAGATCGTTTCATGTTGGTCTCCTCTCGAGACTCGTGCGACGCGAGCGACATGCTCAGCGAGGAGACCTTCAAAGATTTCAGCAATTACCTCAATACGTGCCGCCTCAAAAGAAAGTCAGTGAACAAAACACTGAAAACAGGCAGCTTGCGCGGACGGATAAGAGATTCGACGCGAGACTTCAAGAGATGCGGCATGGCATTGGAAGCCCTTTCGCCTGCTAGTCTGCTGCACCCGCCTTTCGAAGCACTTCCGGAATCGCCAGTTCAACGCCTTCGCGCCCCGCCAATCGCATGATGTTGGCACGCGACTCTTGGAATCTCCGGCGCATTGCATCAAGCGGCGCGGAGTCTCGCATGTCGGCAAGCGCCTGCCTCATTTCCGCAACGGTCAAGCTGCTTCCGAGCGCCGTCCCTTTCGAATCCTCGGCAAAACGCAGATGATAGAGCGCCTCGTAGAGACACCCGAGCACCAGGTTATCGTAGCCAGCCCCGAGATACTCCGGGAACATACACACCATCTTCCACCAAACGGCGTCTCCCGCCGTCGACGTCACCTGTTCCCGGCTCGATCGCACACCGGTTGTACTGCGAAAGTTCACGACATGACGCATCGATTCTTCTTCGCCGACATTGACAATAATCTTTCCGGCTTTCATCAACTCCCGCGCCGCAACATCGCCCGGCTGCGGGTTCACTCCGTTCGGCCACATGTCTGGAAATTCGTACCTACAGGCCAGCGTGGGCCGCGCGAGAGCGCGATAACTCTCCACGCGGCACATCAGCGCAAAGATCGCGGGCTCTCCAGCGCGCGGCACAAACGACACCGCCGCAACCCGCTGATCCTCGAAGTGCGAAAAGTAGGACGCAGCCCACGATCCGTCTAGGACAAACGTGTCAGCATCTAGAAAAAGGACAAAGTCGCAAGGCGCCTGCAACGTCGCATCATAG
>Ga0206939_10028_pt1 | contig 44895 bp, 37 predicted proteins | sample Alteio_BWOrgHeat_10_FD_152921 | JGI IMG/M metagenome (GOLD analysis project Ga0206939, IMG submission 152921) | Enriched cells from forest soil in Barre Woods Harvard Forest LTER site, Petersham, Massachusetts, United States -... | ecosystem: Environmental > Terrestrial > Soil > Temperate forest >... | reverse complement strand
GATTCTTGCGGAACTCGGCTTTACCTTCGATTCCAGTATTTTCCCACTCAAACACCCTAACTACGGAATGCCCGATTCACCGCGCCAGCCGTACCGGCTTAATACGTGCCACGGCTCAATCGTCGAATTTCCGATGACGACTCTCGAATTCATTCGCTACCGATCCCCTTTTGGGGGCGGTGCGTATTTCCGGCTTTTACCTTATTGGTACACTCGCTGGGGTATGCGTTTCCTCAATAGAAGCGAACAGAGGCCAGTTTGCGTCTATCTCCATCCATGGGAACTGGACCCAGAGCAGCCACGCATCGCCGGCAAATTGAGCTCACAATTCCGCCACTATCTTGGGCTCCGGAATACTGCCGCCAAATTTCGGAATCTGCTGCGTGACTTCCAGTTTTCCCCGTTGGGCACCCTCGCCGATACAATCTAAATCAATCCGCTCCTAAGATCCTTAGCTGGGATCGGGCGGTGGAATGCATATCCGAGAAGCTGAGAGAATCTCCCGCGAAGAGCGTCGCGCTGATTCGCGCTCAAACAACCAAACCAGTAGCCGATCAAGGCAAAGGGTAAGGCAAGCACGACCTGGAAGAAGAATATTGCCAAATTGCTGGCAGGCCAGAAACGTTCGACACTATAGGTAGCTAGTATAAATGGCACGAGGGATATCCAAGGACGGATCAACGCAGAATTGACGTACGTCACGGGTTTAATGCTCAGAGCTTTTCTGACATACAGAGGCCAGAAGATCAATTGGTTCCCGAGACTAGGGATGACTGTGCCCCAAGCTACACCTACGATCCCAATTCTCTTTACCAAGAAGATACTCAATGCCAGATTGCAAAGGCCTTCCGCGAACAGTGCCGGGACGATTGGTTTGTGTTTGCTCAAACCAAGAAGGATGGCACCGGTTGCTGAATTGCCAGCCCACAGCATCATCGTAAGTGAGAGAACGATTAGGATCTGTCCAGAAGGTCCGGCGAATTGAGGGCCCATCCATAGGCCAATAAAGCTTTTGCCACGCAATAGAAACGTGCACGTCACTGGGAGAACAACCATCGCTGCTGAGCGGCTGCTCATCAGCACGAGTTCTCGGAGCTGTTTCGGATCGCGCCGCGCCTCAATCGAGCTCGCCAGCGGGGTCAGTGTTTGGGTAATACCTGCCACGAGAGCGCGGGCGTACTCAACCAAGTTTCCGCCGATTACATAAAAGGTGACGGCAGTAACTGGCAGATAGGCAGCGATTACCACGTTATCGCTGGCTGTAATCAGACTCGCACTGACATGCATCAGGAAAGAGAAAACGCTAAAGGAAAAAAATCAGCTTGAGCCCGTTACGATCCGCCACGGTAGGCTGAATCCGTAAGGCAGGATAGAGGCGGCGTACAAGTACGATGTTGGCCGCCCATCGCGATATCGTAAAACCAAGCTGAATAACAGCTAACATTACGATTCCCGAGCCGAAGTGCAGCGCCAGCACGATCGATACGGCCCGCAAGGCGTTGATACATATTTCGATTCCGTTCGTCAGGTCGAAGCGCTGTAACCCCACCAGAATGCCGCCAAAAACTCCGTTCACCAGGGAAACGGCGATGTTAACTCCGGTCAGAAGAAGGACGATTCTCGCCGCTGGCAAGTATTGGGGGGGGACGTGCATATGTCCGATGACGAAGGAAGAGAAGACCAGCGAAATCAGGATTGCGATAAGCCCAGCGACTCCAAAAATCACAATTGCGGAAGAGGCTATCTCGGTGGCTTTGTCATGATCACCTTCGGTGTGGAATTTGGCCACATAACGAGTCACCGCTCCGCGAACGCCTAAGTCAAGCAGGCCCAGGTAACCCGTGAGAGATAGAATCAACGTCCAGACGCCGTAGCCCGCATTACCCAGATGCCTGACAACATAAGGGGATAAGAAGAAGTTAATCCCCATCGCTATAACATATGCACCCCAATTTGAGAGGACATTGCGTATCACGCGTGACGCTGGGGCCTGCTGTCCTAGCACCTGTTGAGCCGACATAGGGTCCTTTGATAGTTTGCCACCTTGGCTTTGGCACGTTCTTGGCCAATCGCTAGGACCTGTAACCTGCCTGTAACATCTTGCCTATCAGCGGTTTATCTGGCTGGCAAGGAAGCCAATTGGCAAAAACTCACGGTAATGGCACCGGTGTGGGTAAACAACTGCCACACTTAGGAACTGGCTTACATTCCTGGGCGATTCGACCCACCGAAAGCATCTAGTCATGTCTTTGTAAGTAATTGATTCAATGCACCTTACTAAGTAGTGGAGCCCGGGTGCTTTTTGGTGTTCGTCTTGCTTCCCTAACAGCGGCCTATCATGGTCAAAGCCCAACTTAAACGTGTAAGCGACCCCAGCGAAGATAGTAATCCTATGCCCAGGACGACGCAGCCATCGATTGAAGATCAGCGCCAATTTTGGAATTCGCATTGGCAGCGTGCGGAAGAGCGCAGGATTCTAAACACCTGGACCGAGCGGCGCGCCCAGAAGATACTCGAGGCCATCCGCGAACTTCCGGTCCGTAATCCCAAAATTCTCGATTTCGGTTGCGGTCACGGATGGTTTACTGAACGGCTCACAGATGTTGGCGAGGCTTGGGGAATCGACCTGTCGCCCGAAGCTATAGCCATGGCGAAGTCTCGCCGGCCCGACATACGCTTCATCGCCGGAGACGTGTACCAAACTGACCTGCCAAAGGACTACTTCGATGTTCTGGTTTCGCAAGAGGTAATTGCTCACGTTGAGAATCAGCCTAGGTACATTGAAAGGGCGGCGCAAGTTCTGAAACCTGGCGGCCACTTAATCATTACGACGGGCAACAAGTTTGTCATGGACCGGTTGGGAAGCGTAGGTTGGGTCCGCTATCCGTCCGAACACATCGAAAACGAACTCAGCCGAGCACAAATGAAGCGACTCCTGCAGCCGTACTATAAAGTTCTGCGTGTGCGCACAATAATCCCACATGGCACGCGTGGAATCCTTCGTGTAGTCAACTCCTACAGACTGACCTCACTGCTGGGAGCGATAGTACGCCCGGAAAAGGTGGATCAGATAAAGGAGCGGGCGGGGTTTGGCTGGCAGATGATCGTCCTGGCGCAGAAGAGGGCATAAACCAGCTCTTTAGCAAGGGAGAACATCGCTCGATGTCGGTTTCCAAATCACACAGAAAGATCGGGGTCTTCAGCCACGGAGGAACCAGCAATCTCGGTGACGAAGCTCTGGTCGCAGCTGTGATTCAGAACGTCCGCCGTCGCATACCCGACGCAGAAATAATTGGATTCAGCATGAATCCCGAAGACACCCGGCTGCGACACCATATCCCTTGTTTTCCGATTCGCCGCTTGACGCCGCCAGCTCAGGCCGCTCCACCTGCCATGGATTCCTCGGTGGCGAAATCAGTTCAAACTTCACCACGGCTGACTCCGCTAGCGAAGATCAAAGAGACCGTAAAGACCATTCCTGGCCTATCTCAACTTCTCTACGGTTTGCGAAATCTGACCAGAGCGGCGCTGAACGTAGTCTCTGAAGCTAGATTCTTACTGGCAAGCTACCGCCGCCTGAAGGGCGTGGATCTCTTGCTGGTAGCAGGGTCACAGCAGTTGAACGATATCTACGGCCCGTGGGGCTTTCCTTACACCTTATACAAGTGGACGACGCTGGCAAAGATCAACAGCACAAAAGTTGCGCTTCTGAGCGTTGGTGCTGGCCCCATCAAATCACCGTTTAGCCAATTCTTGATTCGACGTGTGCTGAACGCGGCGGACTACCGCTCGTATCGCGATTCAATTTCGAGCCATCTGGTCGAAAGTATAGGGGTTAAGGGTCTTCATCCGGTATTCCCTGACCTGGTCTACAGCCTGCAACTGCCGGCTCCGAAACCGGTCACAGATAATGCGCGCGCAGTTGTGGGAACAAACCCGGTTCCGTTCTTCGATGGCCGCTACTGGCGTACGCCCGATCCGGCTCGCTACCAGGAATACGTTCACAAGATCGTCAACTTTGCAGAATGGCTCGAAAAAACCGGTCATTCGATCCTCTTCTTTCCGACACAGTTTCGGGCGGATGTCCGCACGATCAGCGACATCCTGCAAAGTATGAACGGTTTGAGCCACTCGCCCAATATCTTGTCGAGAAGTGATATCCATAGCCTCGAGGACCTAATAACGGAAATTTCCAGGGCCGACCTAGTCGTTGCCAACCGATATCACGGAATCCTGCTTTCCCTGATGATGAATAAACCGGTGTTGGGAATCGCCTACCACGAGAAGAGTCGTGCGCTGCTCGCACAAGTAGGACAAGGTGATTACGTCGTGAATGTTGCCGATTTTAAATTGGAGGAAATCATCGAGCGCTTCTCCGCTCTCGAGGCAAATGCTCCTGCCATAAAGAAGCAGATTGCGGAGCACATGGCGCCGCTGCGCAGGGCGCTTGAGCGGCAATACGATCAGGTATTCAGTCTCATTGGAGTGAACCCGGCCGAAGCTGGGTAGGGGAATTGAAAGGCCTACGCATGCGATTTCAAGAAACAAAAATAAACGGCGTCTGGATTGTCGAGCCGGAACGCCACGAAGATCACCGCGGTTTCTTTGCGCGCGCCTGGTGTCAAAAAGAGTCCGAAGCTCACGCGATCAGTTCTCAGATCGCGCAGATCAATGTCGGTTTTACGATAGAAAAAGGAGGGCTCCGAGGATTGCATTTTCAGCTGCCGCCTCACGAAGAAACGAAAACGGTCCGCTGTGTCCGGGGCGCGATGTTCGATGTCGCCGTCGACCTTCGTCCCAATTCGCCAACTTACAAGCAATGGGTTGGAGTCGAACTCAGTGCGGAGAACCATCGGGCTCTCTGCATTCCGGAGGGCTGCGCCCACGGGTGCCAGACTCTCGAAGAGAACACGGAATTCCTCTACTCGACGTCGGTTTTGTACGCAGCCCAAGCAGCACGCGGATTTCGCTATGACGATCCCGCCTTTGGCATTGCTTGGCCCCTATCTGTTAGCTCGATTTCCGATGGCGACCGAAACTGGCCTGAGTTCGAGGACGTGGCGGTAGTCCGGGAGGCATCAGCATGGTCATCGTAGATACTGCCCTGGAAAATCGGGAACGGGAAGGCAGACCAATTCGCGTTGGCATCGCCGGCGCGGGCTACATGGGTCACGGAATCGCGGTGCAATTGCTCAAGCCCCCTGTAGGGATTCGCCTCGCCGCTATCTCAAATCGAACACTGTCGAAGGCCGAAAAAGCCGTCCGGGACGGTGGTGCGAGCAGTTTCCAAAGAGTGGCTACGCTCACTCAGCTCGAGGAGTCCATCTCTCAGGGCGGCGTCTGTGTCACCGAGGATCCATCGCTTCTTTGCGACGCGTCCAATATCGACGTGATCGTGGATGCAACGAACGATATGGATTACGGCGCAGCTCTCGTCCTTCGAGCGCTTAAGAATCGGAAACACGTCGTTCTGTTGAACGCCGCCCTTGATTCCACGATCGGGCCCATTCTTAAAACTTACGCCGATCGCAACAAGGTCGTCATCACCTATACGGATGGCGAAGAACCGGGCGTCGCCACAAATCTTTTCCGCTACGTCAAAACGATTGGACTGCATCCCGTTGGTGCGGGCAATCTCAAAGGCCTGCTTGATCCCTACCGGACCCCAGAAACACAAAGAGCTTTCGCAGAGCGCGTGGGGCAGTCTGCGCCGATGATCACTTCATTCGCCGATGGCACCAAGCTCTCGATGGAATGCACGATCCTGGCAAACTCAACCGGCTTGCGAGTCGGCCGACGGGGCATGTATGGCCCCAAATGCGCGCACGTCAAAGAAGCTGCGAATCTCTTTCCTCGTGACGAACTCCTCAATGGAGGATTGGTGGATTTTCTGTTGGGTGCCGAACCGCACACGGGTGCCTATGTGATTGGCTATAGCGAAAACCCAATCGACATGGACTTTATGAACTATTTCAAAATGGGCTCCGGCCCATTCTATGTTTTCTACACACCTTTCCACCTGCCTCAGGTGCAAGTAATTCCGACCATTGCTCGCGCCGCTCTTTTTGGCGATGCCACGACGGCGCCCATTGGCAAGCCTGTATGCGAGGTACTTACAGTTGCAAAGCGTGATCTAAAAGCGGGCGAGGCTCTCGACGGCATCGGCGGCTTCACATGCTACGGCGTGATTGAAAACGCCGACGTGGCACAGCAAGAAAACCTTCTGCCCATCGGGCTTTCTGAAAACTGCCGTGTCAAATGCGACATCCCTAAAGATCAACCGCTCACGTACGACGATGTGGAAATACCCGCAGGCCGACTGTGCGACAAGCTTCGGAATGAACAGGTTCGGCACTTTGCCAGCATGGTGCACGCTTAAGAGTGGAGTTTAGTCGGTGATGACATTCTTGGACAATCACGTAAGACGAGCGGCCGGCGATTCAAGTGATCCGGCTGCGCACCTCAATCTCGAATTCTGGCAGGCGAAACGCGTCTTCTTAACGGGGCACACAGGGTTTAAGGGAAGTTGGCTCTCGCTATGGCTTCAGGATCTCGGCGCCCAATTGGTTGGTTATAGCCTTCCCGCGCCGACCGAACCTAACTTGTTCGCACAGGCCGACGTGGCCCGTGGAATGACGTCGATCTGCGGCGACATACTCGACGCGGCACACTTACACAACAGCATTCACCAGCACGCCCCGGAGTTTGTCTTCCATCTGGCAGCCCAGTCTCTCGTTCGGCGATCGTACCTTGATCCAGTTAACACTTTTGCGACGAACGTCCTCGGAACGGTACATGTTCTTGAAGCCGTGCGCACTTGCCCAAGCGTCCGAGCCGTAGTCATTGTCACGAGCGATAAGTGCTACGAAAACGACGAAAAATTGGATCCCTACAAAGAATCAGACCGATTGGGTGGTTTCGATCCTTATTCAAGTAGCAAGGCTTGCGCGGAACTCGTCACAGCCGCATATCGAAGCTCTTTTTTTTCAGGATCAAACGCACACATTGCCGGCATCGGTTCGGCACGGGCGGGAAACGTTATTGGCGGCGGGGATTGGACCGAAGACCAGTTGGTACCAGATATTGTCCGGGCCATTTTGGCGCGTAAAGAGGTCCTGATTCGGAATCCTCACGCGATTCGACCCTGGCAGCATGTAATGGAGCCTTTGTACGGATATCTTTCACTCGCTCAAAAGATGTATCACGAGCCGGAAAAGTACTCCCAACCCTGGAACTTCGGTCCGGACGAATCAGATGCGGTAACCGTTTCGGATCTCTTGGAGCGTTTCAGCCAAGCTTGGGGGCCAGATCTCCCATGGCGGAAGGATTCAGGCACTCATCCTCACGAAGCGGGCCTTTTGAAGATCGATTGCACAAAGGCCAAAGAAGAACTCGGATGGCATCCGCAATGGGATCTCAGCCGAGCCTTGGAAACAACCGCACAATGGTACAAGTCGTTTCTATCTGGCGATGATCTTCGCGCTGTGACTCTTAACCAGATTCATTCGTACGAGAAGGCACTAAGTACGGCGATTCTGTCGGCTCGATGAGGCATCCTGAACGTTATCGCTTATTCGAAGGCGGAAGAGTTGTTCAAATCCCGGCTCAACAGTAGGAGAGGTCAGCGATGAAAGTAGTTCTTTTCTGCGGTGGATTGGGACTTCGATTGCGAGACTATTCGGAAAACATCCCCAAGCCTATGGTATCCATTGGCTATCGACCGATTTTATGGCACATGATGAAATACTATGCCCATTACGGTCATAAGGATTTCATTCTGTGTCTTGGGCACCGTGCGGACACCATCAAAGACTATTTCGTTAATTATAACGAATATGTATCGAATGATTTCGTTCTGTCGGCGGGCGGAAAAAACATCGACCTGATCAATCGGGACATCCATGATTGGAAAATTACCTTTGCCGATACAGGAGTCCACTCAAATATCGGCCAACGACTTAAGGCAGTTGAGAAGTACTTGGAGGGGGAAGAGGTTTTCCTCGCCAACTATAGTGACGGCCTAACTGATCTTCCGTTGCCGAAACAAATTGATCACTTCAATAAGAACGGCAAGATTGCCAGTTTCTTGTGCGTTCGGCCAAATCTGAGCTACCACTTGGTATCCCTCAACGGAGGCGATACGGTGGCCAACATTCAAAGCATGAACAAGAGCAACTTCCAGATTAATGGCGGGTATTTCATCCTAAAAAAGGAAATCTTCAATTACATCAATGATGGCGAGGAACTGGTTCAAGAGCCCTTCCAGCGATTAATCACAGAGCAGCAACTGATCGCTTACCCATACGACGGTTTCTGGGCCCCCATGGACACTTTCAAAGATAAACAGCACCTGGACGATCTTTATGCCAAGGGAAATGCTCCCTGGCAGGTGTGGAAGAACGGAAATGTTAATGGCTACACCAATGGCAACGGAAATGGCCGGGGAATTGCCATGGAGAATGTCTATCAGAGCGTGAAATGATGCTAAGTCTCGGCCTCGAAAAGAACGGGCACGCTCGCTACCAGATTCTGTGTCTGGGAGCTCACTCTGATGACATTGAGATCGGATGTGGCGGGACGATTCTGGAGCTTTTGCGGACACGCCGCGATCTGGAATTCCACTGGATCGTTTTTAGCGCCGGCCCCGAGCGGGACCGTGAAGCGCTCCGAAGCGCAGACTTGTTTTTGAAGAGGGCGGCCAAGAAACACGTCGCGGTGCTTAACTTCCGTACCAGTTTTTTCCCGTTCGATGGGACAAAAATAAAGGAATGCTTTGAGGCCTTGAAAGCCAAGTTGTCGCCAGATCTAATCCTGACTCACACGCGGACAGATTTGCATCAGGACCATCGCGTGATCAACCAATTGACTTGGAATACGTGGCGGAACCATCTCATCCTCGAGTACGAAATCCCGAAGTATGATGGCGATCTTGGCGCTCCGAACCTTTTCGTTCCCTTTGACCGGAAGGTCTGTGATCGCAAGCTCACGTATCTATTGAACTGTTTCAAGACGCAGCGCGACAAGCAGTGGTTCACCAAAGACACTTTCCAGGGCCTGATGCGGCTGCGAGGTGTCGAAGCAAATTCGCCCGGGAAGTACGCCGAGGCGTTTTATTCCCGAAAAGTCGTTTTGGGCTTTTGACGTGAATACTGGACGAATGGAGGCGGGTCTTGAACGATAAAACAAAAAGACCGCGGATTAGCATCGGCATGCCGCTCTATAACCGCGAGAAATACGTTGGCGCTGCCATAGAAGCCCACTTGAAACAAACGTATGAGGATTTTGAACTGATCATCACGGACAATGCCTCAACCGATCGCAGCGCGGAGATTTGCCGCGACTATGCGGCAACTGACCCCCGTATAAAGTACTACGCCAATCCACGCAATCTTGGCGCGACCGGTAATTTTCGCCGGTGTTTCGAGCTTTCCAGCGGCGACTATTTTCGCTGGAACCCTTCCGATGACCTGGTGAGCCCGAATCTCCTGGCACGAGCTGTCGACCTGCTGGATCACGATTCTTCCATCATGACGGCCTACGGTCGTACCAAGCTGATCGATGGCGATGGCAATCTGATCGAAGATTTCGATGAGAGGCTCCACTTGATGGACGACCGGCCGAGCAAACGCTGGCAGGGTGTGCAACGAAATATTCGCTTGGGCAATCTTCATTACGGCCTGACGCGCACGGCTGACTTGCACAAGACCGGCTTGCTACGAAATTACAGCGGAGGGGACTTCCCCCTGATTTCAGAGATGTCGCTTTATGGCAAATTCTACGAGATCCCAGACGCCTTCTTTTACCGCCGGATCCACGCGGAAGCAGCATCCAGCGCGTCCAAAAATGACAAAGACTGGATGGCCTTTTTTGATCCAACAAAATCAAAAGATTTCTTCGCGCGCACCTGGGTTCACCTAGGTGCGAATGGATGGTCAGTGGCACGATCGCCCATCAGTCTTTCGGAAAAACTTCGGATCTATGGATACATGGCGCGGCAGGCAGTGTGGACACGCCGGTCATTGACAATGGAATTGGCTGGCGTGGTGCGCCATTCGATTCGCAGTTAGCCCTTGGAACGGGAGCGTCACATTGTTGAAAATTATTTGCTGGACTCAAATCGCGCTACAGGGATCTTGCCAGTTTCGCTGTGGCCAATTTAGAGCGCTAGGGAATCGAGCAAAATAATGCCGGTACTTGAAGAAATGACAAGCCAGCCTCAATCTTTCCTTTTGGTGCTTTGTGGAACCGGATTCATCCTCATCGCTGTATTGCTGAGACGCGTTCTGCACCGCAATGGGCACATGGATTCTGCTCAAAAAGCCGAACCTCGGCACTGAAGGCCAGTTATTAAGTCTTTAGTCCTTCCGGCTTACGGTCCTGTCGGGGGGGCGATGGGCTGCGTGGACATGATCAGTTCGTCGTACCAGGTATAAGCGGTCGGTCCGGCGCTGACGCTTGCGTTTCTGCCGGTCATGTACGGCAGCAGCGTGACCATGTCGTAGCCCGGGGAACCGGCGTCCTGATTCAGGACGTGGTTTGGCATATTGATCCATTGCTTATAAGACTGGCCCGGCAGCGCAACCCATGCCTGGATACTGCTGTTCGCCTGTCCCCACTGCCCGATGCTTACCTTGTAGTAGAAGGTCACCCACGTGTTGGCCGGATACATGAAACATGAGCCAGATACATTATTCACAGTCAGATAGTGACAGTTGTAGCTGATATCCGTGGGTACGGCGCCCTGCTCGTTCAGGTAATCGCCAGTCCCCGCGGGCACTTGGAAAAGGTCCTGCCCGCACTGGCTATACATCATCGGATAACCGTTCAAGTTTGCATTAACCGTCGTGAGTTCTTCTTGCGCGCACGTTCCTGAATCATTTGAAAATATTTCTTGCTTCCAATAGGTGGTGCCGCCGCCCGTCTGAGGCCACAGGTTGGTCAGGAATTCCGGCGAGAAGCGCTGCCGGAACTGCACGTAGAACGTCGAACTCGGACCGAATACCTGCGCCTGGGTAGGACCGGCAGAGAGGGTAGGGGCAAACAGTTGCCGCCAATAGCCGGCATTGGAGCCCTCCAGCGAGGGAATCGTAAACTTCAGGGAACCGCCCCCGGAAGCATAGACCGAAGTATCCATCGTGCCATAAGTAGTGAGGTCGGAAGGATACAGGCCCGAGCCTGGCCAAGTGGCCGGAGTGAACACAGACGCGCTATCGAATCCCTGGCAAACGATGACACCCGGTTGCGCACAGCGTGTCTGGAAATCCTGAAGCCCCGCAGGATTCGCCACGGGACTTAAACGCAGCGTATACACGTTGGAAGAGATGTCGTTGACGACGACGAATAGGCCCAATGCCGGAGAATACTGGAAGCGGCCGAAGGTTCCCGTTGCTTGCACGGTGGTCGGTCCACCCGTGTATTGGGTTATGGCCCCACAGGAATTCGTATCGGGATTGTAGGTATAGGCGGTGTTGCCGCTCACCCATCCCACTTCGAGTTTCTGCGCCGGATCGTAGGTGAATCCGGGCGAATTGGTGCCCACCAATGCCGAACAACCTGCGGCGGCATGCACATCCTTGGCGGTATAGGGAGCGTTGAGGCTGACGGTGCTAAACCCTCCGGCTCCCACGCAGAGATAGAGCCGCCGTCCGGCGTCAATCACGGTCGTGCTGTTGTCGGTGGGGCAGGCGGAAACCGAGGCCAGGTTCGTCCAGGTGTTATTGGCGGGGGTGTATTGCCAGAAGCTTCCGGTATTTGCTTCAACCTCGTAAATCGAATCGGTGACGGAATCATAAGCGAATTGCGGAATGCTGCCATTGTCTTGCGAATCTGGGTGATTGGACGGGGTCTGGTGCGACCAACCGCCGGTGTTCGGACTGAACTGCCACTGGCCGTCGCTGAAACTCCCGCAGGGCGATAGGCCTGCACCATAGAGGAAGTAGGTGTCCTGCGTGGGCAGATACCACAAGCCGTTATAAGTATGGCGGGCGTTTGGTGTACCGTCGGAGAACGTTTCCGGACAGCTCCCTACATTGGAGATGGCGCTTCCGTGTGACGCGTCCTTCAGCAGCACAGGAGCGATCGGATTTGCGCTAAAGTCGATGGCGTAGATCTCGTTCCCATACCAGCCGTTGTGTCCGCCACCATGGATAATGAACCGATTCCTCTTGGTATCAAACAGGCCGCCGCTCCAGTCGGCCATGACCGCCGGGCAGCCCTCTTGTGCCTGAATATCTGAATAACGCGGGCAGATCGAACTGATCTGCGTATTCGGAAGCTGATACCAGCCGACGGCGGCTGGGATTTGCCCGTTAGCCGTCGGATCTGGAGGTGTTACCGGCGGGTTGGACGACGAAGTGGAGGTCGACGTACTGGTGCTTCTTGCAGTATCCGTCGTGGCTCCCGCGCCACACCCGCTACCCAATAGGATCAACCCACAACACAGGATCAAAGCCGCTGCGTCGAGGCTTAACGCTATGGTTAATCGCATTTGCTTCATGGCATTTTGTCGCCGCAATGCGTCCGGAAAACACACCTGGGTGCACTTGCTTCTTTTTCCACGGGATAGAATCTCCCCTCCAGACTAATGTTTCAGAGAGCAGTAAGAGCCGGGGGTCTACAGTCTACTATCTGCTTACCCAAAAGAAACCATCATTGTGACAATTGGTTCACTACGCGTAAGCAAGCAAATAAAAGAAAAGACAAAGAACCAAGCAGGCTGCGATGGCTTCTAGCTTTGCCAACAACGCGATGGATGCCGTGCGCTCGGCGTCACGAATGTCCATCCTGTCACCGCTCCCGATGTAGTCCAGCTGCATCCATTTAATCCCTCGTAGGTATTAGCACCTTTATAATAGATATCTATTTACTAATTAGATCAAAAGAGGCTTAGCGGCCGCTCTAGAGTGCACTCTCTTGCCGCTTTTCGGCAAATGGCTTCTTGTCATTGGAACCCAAATCCGAGGTACCGAGCGCTTATTGTTAGCATTCTGATGCCACGGCACCTCTATGGCATGTTGAAGGGGTGATTGCCTGGCCTGCTCAAGCCATTTCAAGTCCGCTTCTTTGCCCTAAGTTACTCATAATAAGTTACCTATAATTGGCGTATAGCTTTTCAGGGAGAGCGCGTTTATCTAATCTTACTCGACCAATTTTGGAAGCCTAGTTGCTTCAAATTAGGGCTGAGGAAACCCTTTTTCGGGCACGGGTTAACCCTTCAGTAACAAAGCTCCAGGGCGCAAGAGAGCGGGTAAATCTGTCTTCCAAACTGCCTGCGATGCCTCACCGACTGCCAGTATTCTTGCTCTTGCTCGCATCGTGCATGGCGGCTGTAACCGGGTGTGCTCGCTCGAGCACCTCGGAAAGTCCCCAAGTTGTCCCAGATCCGCCACCCGCAATTACGACGCAGCCCTCCAGTCAAACCGTAGCAGTCGGACAAACGGCGAATTTCACGGTCCAATCCACTGGAAGTACGCCTTTGAATTATCAGTGGAGGAAGGACGGGGCCAACATCGCCGGTGCCACTTCAGCAAGTTACATCACTCCGCCAACCACCGCCTCAGATAATGGCGCTGCGTTTGATGTCACCGTAAGTAATGCCGCTGGGAGAGCAACCAGCGCGGCAGCAACCCTCACCGTAAGTACGCAGGATACGACGCCACCCTCGGTGCCCACCGGCTTGACGGCGACCGCAGCATCATCATCTCAGATCAATCTTTTTTGGAATACTTCGACGGATGATGTTGGCGTGGCTGGCTACGCGATCTTTCGCGCCGGCACCCAAATCGCCACCAGCAAAAGCACCTCCTATTCTGACTCCGGCTTAATACAGTTAACGAAGTATAGCTACACAGTATCCGCTTACGATGCGGCTGGGAATGTTTCAGCACAATCCCTAAATGTTTCGTCAACTACAGGAGAGATCCCGTCGGACCTCGGTTGGTATCAGATTCCGAACACGCAGATCAGCCGTATTTGTCCGACGTACACGGATATTCAGGCTAGCGAAGGCTGTGCCGCCGTTATGACCGATTGGAGCGGCGCTTTATTTGATACCAAGCGAAATCGCCTGATCATTCATGGCGGCGGGCACACCGGCTGGTACGGAAACGAAATCTACGGCATCGACCTCAATGCCAATCCGATCGCTCCTGTGCTGGTCAAAGACGCATCGCACGGAAGTGCCATCTCAAATCTGGCTGCGTGCCCGGAAACGTTCTCCGATGGCACCCCGAATGCCCGCCATACCTATAACGGTTTGTGGTATTTGCCCACGCAAGACACCTACTTTTTCTATGGCGCGGGCCTATCCCCCTGCGGCAATTTCAGCGACAGCCAATGGCAGTTCGATCCCAAATCGAGTACCTGGTCCGTTCAGAATCCTTCGACCCACCCCAACTCGGCAGGCAATGGCAGTGTGCCGCAATTCGCCTATGATTCAGTAACCGACAGCATCTACGAGGTGGAAGCTAATGCAGGCGCTTTTTGGCAATATAGCGTCGCCTCAAATGTTTGGACGGCTCTTGATGACGTGAGCGCATGTGGGACGAGCCACAGCACAACAGCAATAGATCCTGGTCGCCGCCTCTATCTTTGCGTAGGCGCCGGAGTTTTCAATCAAGTCACCCTGAACGCCCCGTATAACGCTACCGATCTCACTTCAGCCGGAGGATGCGCAGCGCTTGTCAATGCCGCTGCGCCTGGGTTTGAGTACGATCCCGTGCAGAGGTTCCTGGTCGGCTGGGCCGGGGGAAACACCGTCTACACCTACAACCCCGATACGAATGCCTGTACGGCGCAAACGTTCACCGGTGGCCCCGGCGGCCAACAGCCGAACGGAACCTACGGCCGCCTCCGTTATTCGCCCGCGCTCGGCGTATTCATCTTAGCGAATAGCGTCTCTCAAAATGTCTACTCGCTACGATTGACCCCGGTGGGCAACTACGTCGGAAGCTCCTCCGGTCCACTAATTTCCAATGTCCGAGCAGATTCGGTCACGACAAGCGGCGCCACAATCGTTTGGACCACCGCCGTCGGCTCCACATCGGAAGTAGAGTATGGCGCTACAGCCAGCTATGGTTCCGATACGACGCTTGATCCGAATCTGGTGACAACCCATTCTCAACCCTTAAGTGGCTTGAATCAGCGCACCGTCTATCACTATCGCGTGCGTTCCACAAACTCAAACGGTGTCGAAACCGTCAGCGCGGACTTTACGTTCACCACAGCCGGCATACCCGATAACACGCTGCCGACAATATCGATTACTTCACCGCTCAACGACGCTACTATCTCTGGTATCGCCACGATCACCGCAGACGCCACCGACAACGTTGGCGTTACGAGTGTGCAGTTTCTCTTGAACGGAGCGAATCTTGGCTCTGCCCTTACCTCCTCGCCATACTCTGTCTCTTGGGATACCACCACTTCGGGCAACGGTACATACACACTCACAGCGCAAGCAGTCGATGCGGCCGGCAACGTCGGCAATGCCTCGCCAGTGTCCGTGATCGTTTCCAATACGCTTAGTTCAGTGCTTCAAGATTTTCCGACGCGTTGTGCGCAGCCGGGTATTGTGGTCTGCCAGGGATTCGATGACCCTACTGTGATCACTCCCGCTGTGTATCCTGCGTCTGGGTTGTATCCATCGGGCGGTGGGCTGACTTACGGTGGATCAATTGACACCTCAGTGACCGCTTCAGGGGCAGGGTCGTTAAGGTTCACGATCCCGTCCTATGGGGCTCCCAACTCGGCGGGGTATTGGCGACAGCTCATTACTTCCGACTTATCTGCGGGCCCAGCCCAAGCGGAAGTGTTTGGCCCTGGCGCAACCTTTTATGTCCAATTCCGGCAGCGATTCTCGCCAGAATTCCTGACCAACCGGTGGCCTCAGGTCGGCGGCGGCACGACATATTGGAAACAGAACATCTTTTCCAACGACCAGTCCACATGCGCCAACGAAGAACTGACCACCGTCAACGATAACAACGAAGGTTATCCGCTGATGTACAGCCAGTGCGGGGAAGACGTCTTCCAAGTGCCGGTGGGCAGCGGCGATTATCTGAACGAGCAAGGGGACACTCCCACGACCGGCTACAACTGCCATTATCAGAACCCTACTGCGACCACCTGCTTCATGTATCCAGCAAACACTTGGGTTACCTTTTATTACAAAGTGAGCATTGGGCAATGGACCCAGCCAAACAGCACCATTCAAGCCTGGGTGACCTTGCCCGGGCAGCAATATCAAGAATGGGTCAACATAACGAATCATGCCCTATTCCAAGACGGCGCCGTGCCAGGCTATGACATGGTGACCCTGCTTCCCTTTATGACGGCTCGCGATCCAAACACAAGTGCGGGCCCCGTCTCTTATACCTGGTATGACGAACTCATCATTTCCACCCAGCCGATTGCAGCCCCGCTCAATTAGGTTCGGTTAACAAAAACTCTGACCTGCTGCGCATGTTTCGTCCTCCACTGCATTTTGACGCGCGGAGATTCTGCCTTGAATGGGATCCAGGAGGCACCGCCGCAGAGCTTTGCTAATTCCGAGCGCTCCACTGAGGGTGTCCGGAGCCTTACCGTGAGGCTGATGCGCCGCGGTTCGTGATAGAGGGGGTAGAGCGCGATGGCTTCAATCGAGCCGTACTACAAAGTCTCGGTGGCCATATCAGTGCAGGGAGGAAGCTGCCCCGTGGAGTTCACTTGTCTGATGAAGGCATCCGCCATCTTTCATTCAGGGTGGATATAAGGGCTGTAGGAAAGAGGCTTTTCTTGCACCGCATTCATTACCACCCCAACTACATTTCTCTTCTGGAGCTCCTGGCGCGCCTTGCGAACGAGTGTGGATGAGGTCGATCCCGCTTTTACCACCACAAGCACGCCATCGGCAGTATCGGCGAGAACGCTGGCGTCCGAAACGGGTACGCAGGGCGGGGAGTCAATAATAATCCAATCGAATGCCGGAGCCACGCGCTTTAGCAGCGTTTGGATGCGGCCGTTTGAGAGCAGTTCACTCGGATTGCTGATCTTGCTTCCGGCAGGGATCAAACACAAATTGCTCTTTTGTCCAAACTCTCCAAATTGAATGACGGCTGATTCGTCAGCATCACCCCGTAGATAATCACTCAATCCGGGAGCTTGCGGCGCTCCCATAAATTCATGCAGCGACGAGCAACGGAGATCGGCATCTATGATGAGTGCCCGGCGATCCGGCTGGCGAACAATGGCTTGCGCCAGGTTAAGAACCACGAATGTCTTTCCCTCGCCTGGCACCGCGCTGGTGACCAACAGGGTCTGGAGATTCTGGCTATTCCTCAGTTGATACAGCCTGGAGCGCAAGCTGCGGAATTGTTCCGCGCAGCCATTCCCGGTTGATTGATCGCTAAAGATGTTCACATTCGGATGAGGATGCCAGTGGTGATGAGTGCATGATATGCGGAGTTGATCAAAGTCAAGATGCTCTCGTGGCGCCGAAGCCACGGTATCCGATTTCGGCCCCGCTTTTCTGAATGAAGGAATTTGCTGCTCTGCCGATTCCGATGATTTTTGTGTGTTGGAGGCGAGCGGAATCCTAACTGGCTCGACAACGGCGCGTTCCATCTCAGCTTTTTTCAACGCTTCGTGAATGCGGCTCATGTGGCCTTTCAGCGCCTTTCCCAAACAGAGCACCAATGGGGTGGCATAGGGTCTTTTCGGACATGGCCCCCCCCACGGACCCGGCCGGCATTCTGATTGGAGCAAGGCGGATGCCAGATACGAAGATCTCTAAATCCGCGCTAAGTCTTTTATACATAGTAACATATAATGGCACTCTGCGGGAGCGGAGAATTTAGGCACAGCGTACCAGCAAGCCACTTTCTAGGAAGTTAGCAGAAAGTGGCAAAACATTTCACCCCTCCCCCGTCAAAAATTGAATATCTCTCGCTGCAATCGAGCGGACTATTGCTGAGTCACCAAGTCGGCCATACCCACCGTGAATTTTGCATTCTTTACGCCGTTATTCGACTGGTAGAGGACGAGTTGCAGCTGACCGGAAGTCAGCCCTGGCAGCGCTACTATGGCGCTCTGCCGGATCAGAACGCCATTTAGATCGCGTAGCTCGAAACGATAAATTCCCCAATCCTGAAGCGTCACGGAAACAGCTACTGAACCGGTGTTGCCGACCGGCCATTGGCCGAGCTTCTTATCGCCCGTCAAAGCTTGCTGGTATATCGCCACCGTTCCGTGGATAGGGCTACCGGAATCCCAGGTGAATTTACCGTTCAGCGAGACGCCTTCGGTTAGTGGCGCGGCAGCACCGGCGGCGTTAAATGTTGCCATCATGGAGATCCAGTTAGCTGAAACAGTATTCACCATTGACACTGAATAAAGGCCTGCCACCCCCGCTGACTCATCCTCAGTGAGGTTGTCGTCGGTCATCTCGCGAGCCGCAAACCCGCTGCCCGGCGATGGAATGCCGTTTTCGACTGGACCAAAACCAAAGATCAGTGCCCCCGCGGGTACGGTCACTGTAGGCGTATTCAAGCTGGTGCCGCTGGCAGTATATGAGGAGACCGCATTCAAGGGATTGGTCGGATCGACGCCCTGATACTCGTGCACGTAGATGTCCTGAAACACGGGTGCGCCGCTGAGAACCACGGCAACATTGGTTGATCCGGCGCGCGTATTTGCAGCATACCAAATCTGCGCTTTCTGAAATCCGCCCACGATGGTAACGACTGTTCCCGCCGAATGGTACGTATTTCCTTGCGTATCACCAACCGAAACAAGGGAACGGTTCGCGTCCCAAGTGGCCGCAACTACGATTAGATCTCCTCCCAAAACAGGATTTCTAAAGGTTGAAGAGCATGAAATTGCAGTACCGCACGCTGACGACGAGCTCTGGATATAACTGACCGCTGCCTTTGCAGGAACTGCGCAGAGGAATCCGAGCAACAAAGTGAAAAGAAGCGGTGCTCTCATTTGGAGGTTCTCCTGAATTTCCGGGCGGGTGAGCGCTAGAGTATGCTCGCAGTATTTGTGGCGCTACTGACCCGACGGCCAAATTTAGGCCAGCTCGTGAGGCCACACCTCACCGTTCGGTAGCTTCCCGATTGGAATTTCAAATCCAGCCCCTTTGCTCATACCAAAGTAAGCCCATTAGTTCGTGGAAGGTATCGCTGTTGGTGCGCATAGCTTGCCAGCTTGGGACGAGCTCGAGAGCTGTAAACCGCCATGTTCCGAGACCGACTGGGTAGGGGATTACGGCCAGACCTTCTTCGCGAAAGCATAATTCTGCGCGAAGCATTGATTTTGCGTCCGTCACCAGCGTCAGTGTGTGGATACCCTCCGATCGAAGCATCTTCGATGCGTACACGGCGTTTTCATGCGTATTCCGCGCGTTCGCCTCCTGCAAAATGTCAGCACTTGGCACACCTTCCGATTCCAGGAGATTAGCCATTGGCGAGGTACACTTTGAACCGCTAACCAGAACCGGCCGCGACGCCTGTGAATGGTAGAGCCAAGCCGCGTAAACAACCCGGCTATAACTGTCGGGCCCCAGAGGTGCGAAAGGATGATACGGATTGAATGTTTCGCACGCGCCACCTAGGACAACAATGGCTTTCCCGGTATCGTTGAAATGGCGTTTGTCGTAACGCGATTCAAGAACTTGTGAAAAAAGCGCCGCCAACACCGGGGATGAAATAATCAGCACGCCGGCGATCGAAAAGGAAAGCAGCCAAGGACGGTAATTAGAAAGGCGCCACGTGTGAACCAATGAAGCAATAACGAGAATCAGCATCACTGGCAAAAGAGGATCGACGTACGTCACGCAGAAAACGTATCAAATTCAGGTATGTGGGGTGAAGTTCAAATCTTGAATTGCCGGCCATTCTTGCCAAAGCAGATGCGTCGCGTGTGCGCCCTTTTGCTGTGGAAATGGGAAATCAGACCTGGCGTTAAACACATTCTCTGATACTCTTCTGCTGGACACCATGCCTACCAGAAACCCCTTACCAAATGTGGAAATCATTTTCCACAGGCTCGAATCCCGCGCAGGTATACGGCACGCCTCACTCTGTAACCCGTTCAAAAGATTAGCGATTTATCGTCGAGCGTGGCGAGCAGATTGCTCTCAATAACCCGGAACAAGACCCATGGGGAATACCATTCAGCAGGCAGTAAGCTCTAGCGGAAGCCTTTTAGCCAAAACTCCACTTGCCTATCCCGCGAATAATCCGACAGCGGGTTCGGAGTGCCACCATAATTACGACCGGATTACGGCCTTCGCCGTCTCGCTCGGGCGCGAACGCCTTCATCCCCCGCTGCGCAATCCAGACTACTTGGTCCTCAAAGAACGGCGCGAGCACTTTTCGGAATGGCTGCTGCGTGTTCCTGGAGAGAAATTGAGTGTACTGGATGTCGGTGGAAGAATTCAGCCCTACCGTCCCCTGGTCGAGAGCCGTTTGCAAAGATACATTGCCATCGATCCCATGGCGACGGGTTTGGTCGATGCCGTCGCGGTTGGCGAGCAGTTGCCATTTCCTGATGAGAGCTTCGACTTGGTGATTTGCAGCCAAGTACTTTGTTATGCGGACGACCCCACCCAAGTGGTTAACGAAATGCATCGCGTGCTGCGCCTTGGCGGCACATTGCTTGTAAGTGCGCCCGCGCTTTTTCCTTCCCACGCGGAAAAGGATCGGTGGAGATTCATACCCCAGCAGATGCTTTCGCTCCTCTCGTGTTTTTCCGATGTCGAGGTGCGGCCTGAAGGATATTCGATTGCTGGTATTTTCCGGATTCTCGCAACCTACCTGGAGTTCTGTATTCAGGGAAAATCCTTGCGAAGAGTCGCTAATTCTCTCCTGATTCCGCTCGTGAACCGTGTAGGAGAACGGCTGGACCGTTGGAGCCGCGGCGACACGCGTTTTACCACCAACTACTGTGCCTGTGCCCGAAAGTAAGAGCTCTAGCCGGTTCAGGTGCCTGCACCTCTTCCGCTGGCTTTAGCGCGCAAATCCGGCTTCGCCATATGACCAACAACGCACATCAAGCCGCCGCGAAGTAATCTCTCAATCCAGCACAAGATAAGATACCGGCTGAATCGATGGAGGAATAGCAGTGCGGGTCTCGATCATCGGGTGCGAGCACGTAGGGCTAGTGACCGGCTGCTGCCTTGCCTACATCGGACACACGGTTACCTGTGTGGACCGAGCGTCCGAAACAATCGAGAAGCTGAAAAACGGCGTGCTTCCGCTCTATGAACCCCATCTCAACGAGATGATGGATCACGGCAGACGCGAAGGCAGTCTGACCTTCAGCGATGATGCTCCGGGTGCAATCCGTGGTGCGGATGTAATTCTTCTCTGCATAGATGTTCGAACTTCCGAGGATGGCGAGCCTGACTTTTCCTCGCTGGAAAGCGTCGCTCGATTGATTGCCGCCGAAGCCGGATCCCATAGGCTCATTGTCGCGAGGAGCACGATGCCGGTCCAGACAGGCGAGCGATTGAGGGAGATGCTCGCCGTCTATGGTCGACGGAAAGAGCTCAGCTTCAGCGTCGCTGCGAATCCTCAGTTCCTACGCGAGGGAACAGCAGTCGACGATTTTCTTCATGCCGACCGGATTCTCCTTGGCATCGAGGATTCGAAATCAGAACAGCTGTTGCGGGAACTCTATGGGCCGCTTATCGACCGCAGTTTCCGTTGTCCGCTTCATAAAGCGGCATGCGCGAGTGCTATTCCAACCGTCCTGGTAACTTCTGTCCGGAGTGCCGAGCTGATTAAGCACGTTTCGAATGCCTATCTGGCGATGAAGATCTCCTATGCAAACTTGATTTCCGATCTGTGCGACCGTTTGGGCGGCGATATCACTGAAGTGAGCCGCGCAATGGGACACGATCCGCGTATTGGTCCGGCATTTCTGGAAGCCGGGCTGGGCTTCGGTGGATATCGTCTTCCGAGAGATCTCCGATCTTTGATCAAATTGGCAGAACGCATGGGTCTTCCTTCGTGTCTCTTTAAGGAGATCGAGCGCGTCAATAGCCGGCGCGTCGACGTTTTCATGGAGAAGATTCGCAGGGCTCTGTGGATAATCAAGGACAAGCAGATCGGTGTGCTCGGGCTCTCATTTAAGCCTGATACCGATGATGTCCGATCATCGCCTTCAATTTCCCTGATCCAGAGGCTGGTCGGAGAGGGCGCGAAAGTTAAAGCTTTCGATCCCGAAGCTCGAGCAAGCACCCAGGCGCTGCACGCAGAAATACACCAGGGCGCGAGTCCTTATGACGTTGCCGAAGGTTCTGAGGCGCTCATAATCGCCACGGCCTGGAAGGAGTTCCGGCAGCTTGATTGGGAGCGTATCCTCCGCTCGATGGCGCGTCCCTTGATCATTGACGGGCGTAATCTGTTGAATCCGGATCAAATGAGAACGCTCGGGTTCGAATATTACCGGTCTGGCCGCACGGAGAGGAACGCACAAAGTTCATGAAGATCGTCAATATAGTCGGGGCCCGCCCCAATCTAGTCAAAATTGCTCCACTGTTGCGCGAAATGCGCAAACACTCGGAGATCCAACCGGCATTGGTCCACACAGGCCAGCACTATGACGAGAAGCTTTCCGATATCTTCTTCCGGCAGATGGCCATTCCGGAACCGGACGTCAATCTCGAAGTGGGTTCGGGCTCCCATGCTTGGCAAACCGCGGAAGTACTTAAGCGAATCGAGATCGTACTGCTTGAGAGAAGGCCTGACCTCCTCCTCGTTGTTGGAGACGTTAATTCCACGATCGCAGCTTCACTGGCTGCCGTCAAAATCGGCATCAAGGTCGCCCACGTTGAGGCGGGCTTGCGCAGTTTCGACCGTACCATGCCTGAAGAAATCAATCGTGTGTTGACCGATGCGCTGGCCGATTATTTGTTTGTGACCGAAGAAGACGCCGTTGAAAATCTTTTGCGAGAAGGCCGGCCCCGCAAGAGTATCTATCTCGTCGGAAATGTCATGATTGACGCACTTCGGCAGTTCCTGCCCATCGCACAACAGTCCCGGATCATTCAGGATCTGAACTTGATGAACGGGGCGTCCCATGTCCCATTCGCGGTGCTCACTCTGCACCGCCCATCGAACGTGGACTCCGCGACAACTTTAAGGAGTCTTCTGGCCGCGGTAGAGGAGGTCGCCAACGAGCTTCCGATAATTTTCCCGGTTCACCCGCGGACACATGAGAAACTCATGCAGATCAGCAGACAAGAACATCCCGGCCTTCGGTTCATACCTCCCGTCGGCTATCTGGATTTTCTCTGCCTCTTGAGCCGGGCGCGCATGGTGCTGACCGATTCCGGTGGCATACAAGAAGAAACGACAGCCTTGGGCGTACCGTGTTTGACGCTTCGTGAAAATACCGAACGCCCTATCACCGTGACTCAAGGAACCAATCAGATCGTCGGCCAAGACCCCGACAAAATCCTCGCGGCAACTCGTAATATTTTGGCCGGAATAACCAAAGCCGGGCGTGTGCCAGACCTGTGGGACGGGCACGCTGCCGAAAGGATCGTGCAAATCCTATTGCGTGATGCCAATTAAGGCTTGTCTGTGCTTCATATAATTACAATGCCCCGCGATCTGCGCGGATAAAAATGTGGATTGCTTGACTTTGGGTGAATGGAAACCAAACCATCTGCCACCAACTAGTTCCTAACTTATATAAACTGGCAGCAAACCTTCAGTTGTGGCATAACAAGTACGAGCATGGTCGGCCCGCCCCTTATTTGCTCACGCGGACCTTCTCGCTGTTGGTCCGGCCAAAAAGCCCAACCCGTTACTCGCTGGCTATGTACCTAAACTGGAGAACACAATGAAAGGTGTGGTGCTTGCGGGCGGTAGTGGCAGCAGGCTGAATCCCCTCACTCGAGTGACCAATAAACACCTGCTACCCATCTACAATAAGCCCATGGTGTACTATCCCATCCAGACCTTGGTCAATGCTGGAATTCACGAAATTCTCCTTACCACGGGTGGAAAGAACGCCGGCGATTTCCTACGGTTACTCGGCAACGGCCGTGACTTTGGTCTGAAGCACCTCAACTACACTTATCAAGAAGGTGAAGGCGGTATCGCGGAAGCACTGAGCTTGGCGGAAGACTTTGTGAACGGCGATTCGATCTGTGTCATCTTAGGCGACAACATCATCGAAAACAATATCTGCCAGGCGGTTGAGAACTTCAGGCGCCAGAAGACAGGCGCTAAGATCCTCCTCAAAGAAGTTACTGACGCCCAGCGTTTCGGAGTTGCGGAAATTCGCGGTAGCCATGTCGTTGGCATCGAGGAGAAACCCAAACACCCGAAATCGAATTATGCGGTCATCGGCATTTACGTCTATGACCACACTGTCTTCGAAAAGATCAGGCGCCTGAAGCCATCTGGCCGTGGGGAGTTGGAGATAACCGACGTAAACAACTTCTACATTGAAGAGGGCGCCCTCACATATGAGGTCCTGGAAGGCTGGTGGACCGACGCGGGCACTTTCGATTCGCTGCTGCGCGCCAATACGCTCGTTGCCGAAACGGGTGCCAATAAGATGCCACGGAGCGGAGACTTAAATGTCTCCGCCCGGCAGGAAGCGCTTCGATGAAGCTTTTCGTAACGGGAGGCGCTGGTTTCATCGGCTCAAATTTTATTCATCACGTTCTTTCCCTGCGCAAAGACTACGAGATCGTCAACTATGACAAATTGACCTACGCTGGGAATCTGGGAAACCTGGAAGACCTTAGCCAAAATTCTCGTTACGTTTTTGTGAGAGGGGACATTTGCGACTTTGCCGCGGTCGAAGCCGCGATGCAAGGTTGCACGAGAGTGGTTCACTTTGCCGCCGAGTCCCATGTCGATCGCAGCATCTACGAGCCCGTGCCTGTCGTGGAAACCAACGTAAAGGGCACCGCCGTTTTGCTTGAGGTGGCACGAGCGCTCCGCGTGGAGCGCTTCGTCCACATTTCCACCGATGAAGTCTATGGCGACCTGCCGCCGGATGCCTTTGCCGATGAGGATTTCCCTTTGCAGCCGAGCAGCCCTTACTCAGCATCGAAGGCCGGGTCTGACTTTCTGGTCCAATCCTACGTGCGCACCTACGGCTTCCCTGCGGTCATCACACGTTCTTCAAATAATTACGGACCCTATCAGTTTCCCGAAAAGTTCCTTCCCCTGATGATCACGAGTGCGCTCGACCAGAAACCGCTTCCCATTTATGGCGACGGCAAACAACAGCGCGACTGGCTGCACGTCGAAGATAACTGCCGCGGTATTCTGGCTGCTTTAGAGCGAGGGCAATCGGGCGAGACGTATAACATTGGCGGTCTCGAGATTATAGAGAACATAACCATGGCTCAACGTGTGCTGGCCCTGCTAGGCAGGCCACAATCGCTGCTCTCATATGTAAAAGATCGTCCCGGACACGACCGGCGGTACGCTCTGCGATGCACCAAGATTGAAAACGATCTTGGCTGGAAACCCGCGATACCTCTTGAAGAGGGCTTACGCCAGACGATTGAATGGTATCGGAAGAACGAGAAGTGGCTGATGAGCGTCCGGCAAGGCGAATACCGCTCTTATTATAATAAGTATTATGAAAACCGAGATTCCTCGTTAGACGCGATTGGAGTGTCGGCACACCGGCGTTTGCCCTGACGCCTGGCGCATCAGGGCGGCTTGGGCATCCGGAGCCACGCCGATCGATGACGGGGCGTACAATTATTAGCAATCGCCGTGTTGGAGGATCCCTGTTCTGATGGACTTGGCTCCCGCCAATGCGGAAATACCAAAGTCGAACAGGGGAATTCAATCAAAAAGATTGTAGCGAAGAATGCACCAGAGAGTGACCAGGCCGTCGCGCCAAGTGATCTTCTTCCCCTCCGCGTAGGTTCTGCCGGCATAAGAAATGGGCACTTCGTAGACCCGCCAGTTTCCCCTGGCGATCTTCGCCGTGCATTCAGGCTCAAAACCGAAGCGATCGGACCGAAAGCGAATATCCCGCACCACCTCGCGCCGGAAAACCTTGTAGCAAGTCTCCATATCACTAAGCTTCATGTTAGTAAGCATGTCCGACAACAAGGTCAAAAATTTATTGCCGGCATAATGCCAGAAGTAATGCACCCGCTGGGGACCGCCCAGGAACCGCGAGCCATATACAACGTCCGCGCGGCCGTCGAAAATTGGCTCCAGGAGTTTGCCGTAATCCCTCGGGTCGTACTCGAGATCGGCATCCTGCACGAGAATGATATCGCCGGTTGCCAAGTCAAAACCTCGGCGTAACGCCGCCCCCTTGCCGCGATTACGGTCCTGAAAAATAAAGCACGTGTGTTCCAGGGAAAGCGAGGCTCGGCCGTTTGTGATCGTCACTTCCGTCTGCCCGGCAGCCTGGGCCTTTTCAAGCTCCTTCAGCAGTTCCCGGGTTCCATCGGTTGAGCCATCGTCGATGACCAGAACCTCTTTCTCGATATCAACTGCTTGAACGCGGAGCAGCACTTCTTCAATGTAGGCGCGCTCGTTATAGACGGGAATGACGACGGATACAATCACTGGGCCCCTCGCTCCTTCGTGAGTTCGGTTTCATGATCGAACAACTCCTTCCTTTACGCAAAGTTCGGGGGGAAGTTATGTCTGACTAGTAACCTACAGGGAGAGAGTTTTGAATGGTTCCCTAAAGATACGGGCCTTCCGCTTTTGAATCTTGATCTCCATCAATGTAAAAAACATGGCTGACTTAGCGTGCTTTGGGCAGACAAATACTATAAGTGTGCAGAGATTTGCATCCCGAGTGAGCGCATCGACTGTGGAAGGCTCTAAACGCCATATAATGAGCCTCCTATCCAAGTGCTGCGCGAAGGTTTTCGTTGAGCCTGGTATCTGAGTTGCTTGAACAAAGGCTACCTGGCCCAGTATTACCAGAACTAGTCTTGATCTTGGCCGCACCTGGCCAAGATGTTCCGCTTGAAGGAGGGTTATGAAGAAGACGTATGTCAAGCCGTACCTGAAGAGCTTGGGCCTCCTGAGGCTGGTTACGAAGCTCAGTGGGCAGACAATCGTCTAGGTCCACTCTCGAAGGCATGAAGGAGCGTCCGGTAGGCTCGGGTTCAACTTCATGCCTTCGCGTCATTTCGCTCCGAGCGGAACCGGCGCCAAGCTCGAATTGACGAGAACCAAGGACTTGAATAAAAACTCGGGGGAACGCCTGTGGCTATCATGAATTTGGACAGTTGCCCAAAACGCAAAGACGAGGTCATCGCTCAACAAGCTTCAAGCGCAATGCTTTTGTTGGACATGGGCGATGGGAGCTACTACTCGCTAAATGACGTGGGCGGCAGAGTTTGGGAACTCTGTGACGGAACTCACACGGTATCGCAGCTGGTTTCGACGCTCGCAATGGAATATGACGTGCCTTCGCAAACTCTGGAATCGGACATCTTGGAACTGCTCGATAGCCTGCGAGAAAAGAGTCTGATTGGGGAGTGAGTTGGAGACTTTGCGATTCTCTGTCGCAGGGGACGAGGGCAGATTGGGTTTTGCGAGACGGGTTTTGGTGCCTTTGCACTCGGTGGTCGCTGATCGCGGGTGATATGCGGTGGAAAGTCAGCCAAACAAATATGCCTTACGGCATGTTTCGAACGCCCTCCTATTCTTTCAGGTATTCGCGTTTGCCGCAGCAGTTCCGCTGCTCCTCCGGCTGAAATTGACTCGTCTGGGGGCTCTGCTGGAGCCGGGGAGCCATCCACCAACTGCCGATCGAGATAAGGTTGAAAGGATTGCAGTGTATCTAGAAACGGCGATCCGCAGGGGTGCGCCGTTGGTGCGGCGGGGATGTCTTACGTGGGGCCTGACCCGCTACTACTTTTTTCGGCGGGCTGGAATGGATGTCTCTTTGTGTTTTGGTATGGGTCGGGCCGGGGAAGGCTTTGTCGGCCATTGCTGGCTAGAGAGGGATGGAGTGCCCTTCCTGGAGTCAGCGGATCCCCGAACGCAATTTTCGGAGATGTACCGCATCTCTGGTTCGGGCCTCGCTCCGCCGATGCCGCTGACGCGAGCTAAGCTATGACGACAGGTACATTCATACGCAACAGCACCCATACTTACAATTTCCATGGCATTAGTCTTCGGATCACGTGCTCAGCCACAATGGCAGCGTGCTTCGTCAGCAGACTTCGAATGCTTCCGCCCGCCTTGGAATGCGCGGAGACTGTTTTCTTCGAGTTTGAGTCGGTCTCGGATGGGGAGGCTCACTGCCTCGAAAAGCCTCGCGGACATTCCAGACCTTTTTACGAATTGCCTGGGGGCGAAGCCAGCTACTTTCAGGACACAGACCAGCTCTACCTTGGTTGTGGCGATCGCGTGCGAGCAATATGCCATCCCGGGGCGGGAAGCGCGTTCTTTTCGGTGATCGAGTCCGAGGCCGAGAACTTATGGCTTGCCTCACATCTTCTATTCACAATCTCGCTGATTGAAATTTTGAAGCGGCGCGGATGCTACAGTCTTCACGCGGCAGGCTTCGGCGCGAACGGCAGGGGCATTCTAATTCCTGGAATGAGCAGAGCGGGAAAATCGACCCTGGCCATAGCCTTGTTGAGAGCAAAATTCGATTATCTGAGCGACGACATGCTTTTTTTGAGTCGCCGTGACGACGGCTTGCGCGTCCTGGCCTTTCCAGAAGAGCTGGATGTCACCGACGAAACCCTTGGCTTTTTCCCCGAGCTGAGTTTTGTCTCGCGCTCTCCGAAGGTCCGCGGATGGCCGAAGAGGCAAGTCCATCCTGAAGAGGTCTTTGGGGTGAAAGCGAGTCATGAGGCGTTCCCGGCGGCGGTCGTGCTTCCTCGTATTGCGAACACGGAAGCCAGTATTCTTACCCGCATCCACCCGGATGAAGCGCTGCTTGAGATTGCTCCCAATGTCCTGCTCACGGATGAACCCTCGTGCCGGGCTCATCTGCACGCGCTAGCCGAACTGGTCCGGCTTACGCCGTGCTACCGGCTCGAAACGGGACGCGACTTTGATCGCCTTCCCATTCTATTCCGCGAGTTGCTGGTGTGAATCCTCGAATGGAGATCATGCTCGAAGAAGCCGTGCAGCCTCAAACTGCGGTGATCCGTCCCGAAGAGGAGCTGCTTCTCTGTTGCGCACGAACTCGTATCACTCCGGAAATTTCGCAACGGATCACAGCCGTTGCTCAGGAAGAGGTAAACTGGCTTCAACTGACACGGCTGGCGCTCCGCCACGGCGTTCTGCCGTTACTTTACTCAAATCTCAAGCAGATCTGTCCGAACGGCGCACCGAAGAGCGTTCTCGAGCCTTGGCGGGTGCGCTGCGAAGCGGCTGCTGCTGAGGGGCGGCTCCTCACCGAGGAATTGGTAAGAATCCTGTGTCGTTTGGAAAGCCAGGGCATTCCCGCAATGCCTTACAAGGGCCCTGCATTGGCTCAGCGACTCTATGGAGACTTGACGCTTCGAGGCTTCAGCGATCTGGACATCGTGATTCTCGAGCGGGACCTTGCGGAGGCCCGCGACCTCATTCTCGATTTGGGCTATCTACAAGTTCGACAGATGGACAGCGCCGAATATGCCCAATGCGTCCGGTCCCACCATGAAATCCAGTTTTGTCGCCGGGACAATAAGGCGCGTCTGGACCTGCATTGGCGATTTACGGATCGAGCTGCATGTGTGGGACGTGATCCGGAGCGGTTTCTGCAACGAGTAGAGACGATTTCGCTCGCGGGGAGCGACGTGCCCAGTCTTCGGCCTGAGGTCTGCCTGCTCGTACTCTCGATGCACGCCGCGAAGCACAAATGGGCGCAACTGAAGCTGATACGCGATATCGCCGAGATCCTGGCGATTACAGATCTCGACTGGGGGTATGTGGTGCGCGAATCCGCCGATCTTGGCTTGAAGCGCGCCCTGGCCATCAGCGTTCTGCTGGCGAAAAATCCGCTCGGGGCGGAAATACCTTCAAAACTGGCCGAGGGGTTGGAAATCGATGGTGCCGCAAGGACCTTGGCCGAGCGGGCCCGCGCCGGCTTTTGCGAGGAGCCGGACGAAAACTGGGGAGCGGAGGCCGACTATGCGTTTCAATTCGAGCTCCGGGAACGGCTTCGCGATCGGACAAAAATTCGGGCCCGGCATTGGTCGGCGAGACTTGAACCGAATGACCGTGACCGTCAGTTTCTGCATCTTCCCAATTCGCTTAACCTGATGTATTACCTGGTGCGCCCGCTTCGGTTAGCTGTGGAAAAAATAAGCTGGAATCGAGCAAAGGCGCACCCGCTACGCGAGCCGCCGCCATTTGAACTGGTGCTGAAGCCTCATAAGGGCTGGCGGACGCTTGATCTGCATGAAATGTGGCAGGAGCGTGAAATATTCCGATTCCTGGTATGGCGGGACATCAAGATCCGATACAAACAAACGCTCCTTGGAGGATCTTGGGCTGTCCTGCAGCCATTCCTGGCGATGCTGATCTTCAGCATCTTCTTCGGCCGCATCGCCAATATTTCAGATCGAGTGCCGTACCCGCTTTTCGCCTACTCTGGCCTGGTCCTGTGGTCGTTTTTCTCCAACTCCGTTTCCATGTCTGCGAACAGTCTGGTGGGAAATCAGGTGCTCGTCTCCAAGATCTATTTTCCTCGCATGTTTATTCCTTTGGCTGCAGTCGCGGCATTGTTATTGGACCTGATCGTGAGTCTTCTGATGCTTGCGGGACTCATGGTCTACTACCGGTGGCCCTTTTCAGCGACTGTCTTGTGCCTGCCACTATTTATTTTGGGAACCCTCGCCGCTGCCAGCGGCCTGGGCCTGCTTGTCTCTTCCCTGAACGCCCGCTTTCGGGATCTCAAATATGCCGTGCCCTTTTTTCTCCAGATGGGCTTGTTCGTCACGCCAGTGATCTATCCCTTGCGTTACATGCCCGAGCGTTATCGTTTCCTTTTGGAGCTCAACCCCATGGCGGGAATGGTCGAAGGCTTCCGCAGCACAATGCTCGGCGGTCAGACAAACTGGGCGCTTGTGAGCCTATCGTTACTGGGTAGTGGAATGCTGTGCGTCGGCAGTCTGTTCATCTTTCGGCGCATGGAACGTCATCTTGCCGATATCATTTGATGGCCCCAATCATCGAAATTGCGCATGTTTCAAAACAATTCCGATTGGGCGCAGCGCCGAATCGCGAGGACAATTTTCGAGAATTGCTGTTGGGGGGATTCCGCGCTCCGTGGCGAGCGCTTCGCAGAAAACGCCCTGGGCATGGAAAAGCTTCGAATTCGATCTGGGCCCTGCGGGACGTCAGCTTCAATATAGAAGCCGGGGACGTAATCGGAATCATCGGCGTCAACGGCTCCGGGAAGAGCACTTTGCTCAAGATCCTTTCCCGGATCACGGACCCGACCGAGGGTCTGGTCAGAATACGTGGCCGTATCGCCAGCCTGCTCGAAATTGGGACTGGGTTTCACCCGGAACTTACGGGGCGCGAGAATATTTATCTGAACGGTGTGATGCTCGGCATGCGGAAGGCCGAGATTCGAGCGAAATTTGACGAGATTGTTGCCTTCGCGGGCTTGGAAACTTTCCTAGATACGCCCGTCAAGCGCTATTCGAGCGGCATGTACGTGCGCCTGGGTTTTTCGGTGGCGGCTCATCTGGAGCCGGAGATCCTAGTCGTCGATGAAGTTCTGGCTGTGGGAGATCTCTCGTTTCAGAAAAAATGCCTCGGGAAGATGAGTGAGTTCGGACGCCAGGGCAGAACGGTCCTGTTTGTCTCTCATCAGATGGCTGCGGTGGAAAATCTTTGTCACAAAGGAGTGGTCCTTACAGAAGGGCGGGTTGCTTTCCAAGGCGAATGCAAGGCCGCGATCGACTACTACATTCAGAGCATCTCGGAAGCCCAACCAAAGCAGGGTCACAGTATTGATTTAAGAAATGCGTCGCGGGGAAGTTCTCAATTCCGGCCCTGGCTCGAACGACTGGAGCTCTACACCGGGGACTTGCGTCCGTTTGACCGTATCTTGCCGGTTGGCGCTCCCTTGGTGCTTCGCATCCGGTTTCGGCTTGAAAAGCCAACGACCGATTTCGAAGTCATCGTCCATTTCCGGAACCTTCTAGGTCAAAGCCTGTGCGTCGCGAGGAGCAGCTACGATCCAACCCGCACGCTCGAAGAACGCTCTGGCGAGCAAGAGTTGGTATGCGAGATTCCAAGCCTCCCGTTCGTCCCGGGAGAATATCAAATCGGAATTGGATTTTCCGTTCGTAACCAACGGGTGGATCAGATCGATGATGCGGCTCGCATGACCGTCATCGAATCAGACTATTACCGCACCGGTAAGATTCCAACAGCGGGATTGTTTCTGCTCGAGCATCACTGGCAACTGGTTTGAAGAGGCATTTTGCACGAACCGCCTCTCCTGCCCTGTTCAGATCCACTTCACCGAGGGTCACTGTCAAAAGCAACCAGCACAAATCCGTTAGCTCATGCTCGAGTACCGGCCCATCAGGGCATTCCAACGGATTGCAAGCAAGTCTCGCAGCATCCGTAGGCTGTCCAGGAAGACATTCACTTTCGTCGCCGGATCGTGCGCCCAGTGGATGGGAATCTCGGCAATGCGCAAACCCCTCTGCTGCGCGAGGAACAAAATCTCCGGATCGAAACCGAATCCATTTGTCCGCTGCTGCTCGAAAATCGCACGCATCTTCCCAAGCCGAAAAGCCTTGAAGCCGCACTGCGTATCCTGGAATTGAAGACCCGCAATGTGACGCACGATGGCGTTGTAAACTTGGCCCGCGAACTCACGGCCTGCGGACTGATGGACATCAATCAGCGCACGATTGATCGCTCGCGAGCCAATCGCCCCGTCAAAGCCGCCATCGCGTAGCGCCCCAAGGAGTTTGTCTGCCTCTTCAATTGGCGCCGAGAGGTCTGCATCGGTAAATAAAGCGATCTCTCCTTTGGCTTCCAACATCCCGTGGCGAACGCTGAAACCTTTTCCGCGGTTACGCCCATTCGATATCAGCCGCAACTCGGGAAACCGGGCTTGCGAATGCTGCGTTACTTTCGCGGTGTTATCCGTAGAGCCATCATCCACAACCAGAACTTCGGCGCGGACATGTCGACTCGCGATGTACGTCCGAATAAGCTCGAGGCTCTTGGCGAGACGTCGTTCTTCATTAAATGCAGGAATGATAATGGAGAGTTCTAGGCGAGAGGGAGGCATCTGTACTTAAAGGCCCGAGGCCTCAACCACGGCGGCCTCCGGGCTCGGCATTGTATCCCTCCTTGATTTAGTCGTCCAAGTACTCCTATTTCGCGGACCGTCAAAATCCAGGTTCGTTAACCCGAGGGGTGCCAATTAGCGGACATTATCGCTGCGCGCACTTCGGGAGTGCAATTTACCTACAAACCAGCTAAAGCAGTCTCAAGACGGGTTCCGGAAGTGAGCGAATTGCGGGAAGGATACGGTGAGCTGGGGCTAGCCTTCACATTTTCATGGATTCATTGCGAACTATCTCATACCGCTGGATCAGCGCTGCTACGCCCACGTGGTGAGCGCCATTCTCAGGGTGCTTTTCAACGCGCACTACTTTGCCGACGGCACGGATAAACACCTCAATGCCCCCAGTGACCTCCGCCGGCAAGGTCATTGTAAGATCCAACTCGGCACCCGCGTTGAGGTCGCTTTCGATCACAAAATAGACCCCACGGGTGGAGATGTCGCGCGTTTTTCCGTTGCAGGCGTCTCGTTCCACAGGTATGCGGATGAGAACCGGCAAGGAAAGGTCGTATCGTCGTGCGGTGCGACGGTCGGTCATATCCTCTCCCGCTAAGGCCCCTATCATTATAAACGCACTAGCGCCCTTCGCTGTTACAAAGGTGCAATCGCTATTCCAAAGGTCAGAGGCAACTTGAGCGGGGAGGGTGGGGCACCTGTGGGAATCGTGGCCGACTTTTAATCCAAACAATAATTCCCGTTAACATACATACAACAAAGGAGAAAGGAGCATGGTTGGACGCCAAGTGCCCGGGGGAAACACCCTGCCAGCAGCCTGGTCAAAGCCAGGGAAGCAAAATGTTTGCAGCCGCACAGCACCCGAAACCTTGTCTTGCGAATGAGTTTCGGGAATCCTGTACCTCGAATAGGCAACACATTGCAGTTCGGGCGCTCAGACCTCTTTGGTTACAGGAGCCAAAGGGGTAGCGGTTGAGCGAGATCCTCGCCCCGCATCGAGGTTAAACTGTCGTATCTTATAAAGCAGTGCTTTATAGCTAATTCCCAGCATCTTTGCCGCATCTTTGCGGCACCAGTGCGTCTTTTCCAGGGCGTCTGCAATGGCCTCCATTTCGGCCTCGTCCTTTAGCCCCCTAACGAGTGCTTTGAGACCTTGCTGCCTTGCGGGCGTAGGCTCTTCGCGCGGGGAGATACGTTGCCGAGCGGCGGCCATCTCCACCAATTCGCGGAAACTGCCCTCGTCATCTTCAAGTATGACGTAGCGCTTTACGAAATTCTCTAACTCACGAAGGTTGCCCGGCCAAGCGTAGCGGATGGCAGCTTCGATTAAATGTTCAGAGGGATTCGGCGGCTCCTTTTGGAACTTCTCACTATACTTATTAAGAAAGTGCCTGAAAAGTAAGGGGATCTCTGTGGTTCGCTCCCGCAGGGGCGGAACATTAATGGAAAGAACGTTCAGTCTGTAGTAGAGGTCTTCGCGCAAGCGGCCCGATTTCATGGCTTCTTGAATCTCTACGTTTGTTGCTGCGAGCACGCGTACGTCGACCCCAACCATGTGGCGTCCGCCGAGCCGGGAGTACTGATGGTCTTGGAGCACGTGAAGAAGCTTGGCCTGGAGGTGCGGGCTCATCTCCGCGATTTCGTCGAGGAAAATGGTGCCCTTACTTGCCAATTCAAATTTACCCGGTTTGGATCTTACCGCCCCGGTAAACGCTCCCTGTTCGTAACCAAACAGCTCTGATTCGAGCAATTCTCCCGGAAGCGCGGCGCAGTTCACTTTGATAAAAGCCTGATTACGCCGGGGGGAGCGCATGTGAATCATGCGTGCAACTACTTCTTTGCCTACCCCGCTCTCACCGCAAATGAACACAGGCACATCCACCGGAGCGATCTGCAAGATTTGTTGGCGTATGCGCACCATCTGAGGGCTGGCGGCCAAAAATGAAAGATCCTCGGTCAAATGATCGCAATATTCCCGTAGCGCTTGATTCTCTTTGCGCAGATCCATCTTCTGGCGGCACTTCAGCATTGCCGCGTCAAGTTCTGGTTTTTCAAACGGCTTGGTCAAATAGTCCTGCGCGCCCAGGCGGATGGCTTCGACGACCGTAGTGACTTCGTTCGAGCAGGAGAGCATGATTACGCTGAGCGTTCGGTCCACTTGCATGAGTTGACGCAAGGTCTCGAGTCCGTTCATCTCCTGCATGAGCACGTCGAGAATGATGAAATCAGGACGCCCGCCCTCCTGAACCGATTCCAGCGCTTCAGCGCCGGATGCCACAGCGGTCACGTTGTAGCCATCGACTTCGAGCAATGTCTGCAGATATTTCCGAATGCTGGGTTCATCGTCCACGACCAGAATGCGTTCTTTTTCACTCATGCATTTCCACCTTTGTCTGTGGCCACACGTGTGCGGCTCATTGGTTGTCCGTCGGCAGCAGGAATGTGAACGTGCAGCCCCGGCGCAACTCGCTGTCTACCCAAATTTTCCCCCGGTGTGCCTGGACCAGTCGCTTGGCAATAGCCAGCCCCAGTCCCATGCCGGAAGATGTCCGGTCGACCCGGACGAAATCCTCGAAGATTTCCTGATGATGCTCGGCGGCGATGCCCGCGCCGGTGTCGCTCACCGCGATGCGAACGCAATTGGGTTGGTGGTTGCGCCGCTGCCGCCGGTCTGCGGCGGGGAGTTCCTTGGCAACGCGGCGTTCCCAGAAATGAAGGTCGGCTCGCATCGTGACGCAACCACCCGCGGGCGTGTGCTTCAGCGCGTTGTCGAGCAAATTGGCGACGGTCTGCTGAACCTTCTGGTAATCAAATTTGAAGATGGGCAGTTTTTCGGCCAACGAGGATTCCAGGCGCACGTGATTCCGTTGGAAAGCCTCGTGCCACCGCGTGACCAGTTCGGTTAAGCAATCGCGCAGATCATTGTCGCGCAAGTGCAGGACGAGCTTGCCGCTTTCCAGAGTCGAGTAGTTCAAGAACATGGAAACAAGCCGAACCAGCCGCTCACAACTGTCTTTTGATTCCTGCAGAATGTCGCACTGCTTTTCGTTGAGCTTGCCCAGCGAGCCCGAAAGCAACAGGTCGTAATAGCCCTTAATTACTGCCAGCGGCGTTTTCAATTCGTGAGCCGCGGAGGCGAGAAACACCGTCTTCTGCCGGTTCACTTCCTGCAGCCGCAGATAAGCGGCGAGCAGGTTTCGGTAGGTGATCTCTCGTTCCTGCAGTAATGACTGGACCGTTGGTTGGTTCGCTTGGTCTGCCGCCGCCGAGGGAGCACTTCCGGCCGGTTCGAGCCGCATTACAAGCCACTCAGAATTGGGCAGCCGCTCCAGCCGCGCGCGAAGCTTTCCCGTTGCACCCTCTAACTGCAAATCCACTTCGCTCTCGCCGCTTTCAATCTGGCCGAGCAGTACCTGCGGATCCATCCGCAAGACGTCGCCGAACAGATTGAGACGCTTCCATCCGGCATCCTCAGGCAAGTTCAGCGCCTCCCGAGCGCGATCGTTAACCAGTAGCAAGCGCCCGGTGGCATTGGTGACCAACAAGGGAATTTCGAGCCGATCCAGCAGACCCAGCGTCAGACTGAGCGGCACCGATTCATTTGCTTGAGTTTCGACAGCAATAGCTTGCCGCAAAATCGCCTCCCAAAATCTTTTTTGCGTCTGACGTTAAAGGGACGTGGGTATCAAGGTTTCAAACTTCGTCGAGCCCGACCATAAGCGGGTAGAATACTGTCAAAAGGTGCAGCAAAGTGTCAATGGTAAATAAGTTCCACTTGGCACATATATGGAAAGACATTGCGCCAATGTGCCTACTAGGTGAAAGGAAAGCGTTTTCCGATCGCCATATGCGTGGCCATAAGCCTCGTGTTAACTAAATGATAGAGCAAACACCTTTTCTGACTGAGGCTCGGCCAATAAGTGATCGCCGAAGAGCAGTACTAGTATAAAAGTACCAGTGGCAATTTATTTCCCTCGAGTTCTGCGCTGCGACTATGCCCGCCCGTGCCCCTTCACTCCGCCACGAATTCGCCTGCAAATCGTCATGTTCCCGCGGATCTCGAGTGTGGCGAAAATTTCGTCGAAAGCCAACAACGCGGCACTCAGTTTCGGTCGCCGCCTTCGTGGCGCACGACTGGCCTTGATGGAGCCACAATGCGACGCACATTTAGAGGGCGGGCGTTAAGATGTCCGTAGGAAGCTGCGGCCCAAACTCGATCACCGGACGTAGAGCCTCGGCGCATTTTGTGAAAACCATTTCCCCTGGAATTACGATGAGTTCCCATGATCTTCCTCTACGGAACCGCCGTAAGTTAAGTCTGATGCTGGTGTTACTGGCTCTACTGCCATCTTGAGGCTGGGATTGGGATGGCCCTAGGCGTGCACTTCAATAAACGAACCAGTCCGTTATCCCAAATCCCCGTTGGGGTACGCTGGGTTTTTCGTCGGATTTGAAACCGATGGCTAGCCCCAGTGAGCCCTCAAAGGCCGTCACGTCGGCAGAGGATTCTTTCCTCGAGTTGCTGGCGGAGACGCTCGAAAACCTCGACCGCGTACCGCGCGGCCAATTCCTGCAGCGCTTTTTCAAGACCATCGCTCAACTCGACCTAACCGAAGATGTCAGTTCCGAATATTGGGAGCAGATACTCGAGCGGCGCCGCCAACTGGCTGACACTCTCGGCAAACCCATTTCACTCAAGGCTGCCATGGTGGACGTGCTTGCATCCTCCACCTATTTGCGTGTGCCCATCTTGATGGAGTACGACGATCTGAAGAAACTGCAGTTCAATGCCGCCACCGATCCCCTTACCGAGCTTTACAATCGGCGCCTCTTCGAGGAGCACTTTGACAAGGAATTGAATCGGGCGCTGCGATACAACCAGCATCTCGCGCTGGTCATTCTCGATCTTCATCAATTCAAAGAGGTCAACGATCGATACGGTCACCCTCAAGGCGACTTGTTCTTGAAGACTGCCGCTCAAACTCTGCGGAAATCCCTTCGAACGTCCGATTACGCCTTCCGTATTGGCGGCGACGAATTCGCTCTTCTGCTGGTGCATTCCGATGCCGATCAGGCAAACACGCTGGCACGCCGCATCCGCGCCAATTTTGGGTCCGCAGTGGACTCTGTGCAGGCCAGTGTTGGACTCGCACTCGATTATGGAATTGCGGTCTTTCCCGTAGACGGTGATCAGAAAGACGTTTTGGTCCGCATTGCCGATCAGCGATTGTACGAAATGAAGCACCTGCAGCGCGGGGCCAACGTGCAACAGCGGCAAGCTCCACCTGCCACAATAACTGCCCCATTTCGTCCGGTGGGCGCTCCAGCCCCAGCTTCAACCCAACCGCTTCCGTCGCCAGCTTCGCCTCCTCGACCGGAAAGGCGCAAATGGGAACGAGTTTCTCTCGCTGGAACCCGCGCCTATGCCCAATTAGCGGATAATCCGCAAAAAACGGCGCGTGTCGTGGACTTGGGTTATGGAGGTGTGGCGCTGGAAATGGAACTCTCGGAGGAGTTGGGACCCCGCTTTTCAGCGGTGCTACACGTTCCGATTCTTCCTCCTGTGCGGGTCGTTCTGAAAAAGATATATCAGGTCCCGGCAAGTGGCGGGCAAGTGAGGGTGGGTTGCGCGTTCGTTTCGTGAGGGACCTCGTCGCTCATGCTGACTAGCTCATTCCCCCGTACCGGATTGGTGGCGAATTGCGCGTGCCACAAAGAGCAACGCCTGCTGTACGCGCGCGATGCCTAAGCTCCAGCGCACCTGTGCCTGGTCCAGCCGCGCTCCACGAGCGTAGAGAAAAAGCCGCAAGCAGAATCCTTGCCGGCCCGGCGAGAGCTGTGCAGGCGCAACGTGCAATTCCGCGCGGAGTGAGTCCCCCGGCTCGCGATCGAGTAGCGTAGCCAGCCGTCGCGCGAACTCCTCATACTGTTCTTGGTCCATCCCGTCAGAATCTTGCGATAGGAGTAAGTCAACGCGCGACGCAAAGATGCTGCGTTCGACGCCCGAGTCCGGGCTGTCATTCCACACCTTGCAGCCAAAAGTCGAAAACGGTGACTCTTCCGCGTTCAGGTTTAGCAAGAAGCCGCGAAGCGCCGCGTGCTGGCGCGCGGCTTCAATGCGTTCGATTGCTCCTGGATCCTCGCGGAGATCGAACGTACCGGCAACGTTACAGCTCTGGGGACCGTCTGTAACCGTGACGACTTGCATCTTCCGCACGCTATCCTTGCTTCGGCGGCTAGACAAGTCAAATCGGGCGCTGATTTACACAGTCGTGCTACTCGGCCCAAGCGCATCCATTTGGAAACTGAAGCCCGATCGCGTACTATAAGGATTGCCCGCAAGCCTAGCGACGCGACTGTAGCTCCTGCCGAGGGTGGGAAGACGCGCAGACCGGCATGCGGAGGGGAGCAACCATGAAAGCCAGCATTCATCCCGATTACCACCCTATTACCGTTCACTGCGCCTGCGGCCATACGTTCCAGACTCGCTCGACATATAAGGGCAATCTGATGCGAGTCGAAATCTGCTCCAGTTGCCATCCCTTTTTCACCGGCAAACAGAAACTTCTGGATACCGCCGGACGTGTCGAGCGCTTCACGCGCAAGTACGAAAAGGCCGCTCAAGCGCAGCAAGCTCAGCAAGCTGCCAAAGCGAAGAAATAGCTTTGCTGTTCGGCCAGGCAGGCGCGGTGTAGAATTTTGCCCAGCATGGCCTCACGTTCTCCATCCACCCCGAGTGAACTTCAGGCAGCGTCGCCGGCCGTCGAGCCTGCCGTCGCCCGTGTGACGCTGCGCAATTCATTCGCGCATCCTTATGATTCGGCCATTGCCGCTGCTCGCACCTGCTATGCCCCCCGCCTGATCTCTCCCGCGGAGATCACCGAAAAGCAGCGTACGACCATCGGCGCGGCCACCTTTTACGCCGGCCACCATACCGTTTATCAGCACGCTCACTTTGAGTTTGGCCTCGAGAACGTCAGCCGCCAGTTCGTCTGGTCCTTTCTGCATGCGCATCCCTTCTACAACTCTGAGCAACAGAGCCAGCGTTACGTTCGCCTGGACCGCGCCCTCGCATATGTCCCTCCCATGGGCGATCATTTCGGCGTTGCTGAAAAGGAGATCTTTGAGCGAGCCGTAGCCCGCGCCTGGAGCGCTTATCGTGAATTGACGTTGTTGCTCAAGGATGACGCTCGCCGCATTCTTGGCGATATCTGGAATATCGGCACAATGTCGCACCCGCGCCGCATCGAAAAAGTGGAGCGGCAGGCCGAAAAGCGCGCCATCGAAGTAGCCCGTTATGTCTTGCCTGTGGCGGCGGCCACGACCATGGTGCATACGCTTTCCGGCGTGGTCCTGCATCGCCTGTGGCGTATGCAGGCCGCCTCGGATACACCCACCGAAGCGCGAGCGATTATTGGCGAAATGCTTGCGCGCGTTCGAGAAGTGGATGCGGAGTTCTTTGACCGCTTTGACAAAGGGCCGCTCGAAGAGCTTCCCGAATGGCAACCTGGCCAGTCGGGGACCACTGGTGAGGCGCAGGCTCGCGAATTTGACACCGAGCTCGGCGGCCGGACGTCGTTGTTGGTTGATTATTCTCCCTCGGCCCCGCGCGTATTGGCCCAAGCTTATCGCGCTGTCGTCGGTCTCTCGCAGACAGAGTGCCCCGATACGGAAGCCCTGGACCGCATGCTCAATCCCGCGCGCAATCCCTATCGCCTGGAGACGCTGAATGTCGGCGTGCACGCGCCTTTGATGCGCCCTTTGCAGCACGCCAACTTCTCTTTTGCCAAAAAACTCAGCCATAGTGCCGATAGCCAGGACCAGCGACACCGCATGGTCCCCGGATCGCGGCCTTTACTCGTCCTCACTGACACCTCTGCTCCCGACTTCATCACGCCCATGCTCATCCGCGATAACCAGCGTGCCCGTCAGGTCTACGAACGCGCCATGCACGATGCCTGGGCGGCAAAGAATGAGTTGCTCGGCCGCGGCGTACCGGGGGAGCTCACTCTGTACCTCTTGCCAAACGCAAAAGCGATCCGCCTCGTGGAGTCCGGCTCGCTGCTGCATCTTCTGCATAAATGGACCATGCGCACCTGCTTCAATGCCCAGGAGGAGATCTACCAGGCTTCTATGGAAGAGGTGGCGCAGGTGCGCGCCGCCATGCCCGAGTTAGCGCGTTATATCGGTCCGCCGTGTTACGTGCGGGCCGGAATTGCCAGTCCCATCTGTACCGAGGGCTCCCACTTCTGCGGCGTCAAAGTCTGGCAGGAGTTCCCCAATATTGAGCGCCGCATATGACCCGCCGCGGAACTCTGGCCTATTATCTCGCCGCCTGGGTGATTGGCTGCTTCGTGGTCTCTCTTCTTCTATGGGCTGGGGACGCTTTGGCCGGCGATTTCGAAACTGCATCGACCCTCCTGACGACCTATTTCTTTTCTCTAGCTTTCGGGGCAACTGCAGTCCTGCTGTTTGCTTTTCTGCTACGCAGATGGATGCGAGCTCTGGGGACGCATTCTCTATGGGCGTGGTTAGCATCGGGAGCAGCTCTGGCCTCTTTGGAGATTTGGGGGCTCATTCACGCGCAAAGCGCTCTCTTGTCGATCCGCTCGGGTGAGTTCGGCGAGATTTTCTTCGGCGCTGTTTTGAAAGCCGCGGATGCGCTGGCGGGTCGGAATCTGTGGCAAGCACCGGTTGATGGCGCCATCACTGCAGTCGTCCTTTGCCTGGTAGATCGTGCATTTGATCGCGTGACCGAAGCCTCCGAGCCGAAGCATTCGCCGGCATGAGGCGACTGCGTTTGACGGCGGTTGCTTTCGCTACAATTAGCGTCTATTCTGGAAACAGGTTCGTGAAGATGTTTGCCCCTTTTTATTAGCTCGCCCGCCTGCCGAAAGGCGCCCCGGTGGCGTCGTCTGAACTCTTTCTGCGGTTTGTAAAACGAGGCCCCTAACTTTCGATCTCTTGCTTACAGGTGCAGCCATGGCCACAGTTACGCTTTTCGAAAAGCTGGACAACATTGAATCGCGCTATCAGGAGCTCACGGCGCAATTGTCTTCGCCCGAGGTTCTAGGAGATTCTTCGCGTTACCAGAAGCTCGCTCGCACCCACGCCGATCTCTCCCACGTCGTCGAGAAATATCGCCAGTTAAAGGAATTGGACAAAGGCCTTCGCGGCACCAAGCAGATGCTGGTCGAAAGCGAGGACGCCGATATGAAGCAGCTCGCGCACGAAGAAGAGCGCGAACTGCTCGAGCGCAGGAACGTCGTGGAAAGCGAATTGAAGCGGCTGCTCCTGCCGAAAGATCCGAACGACGATAAGAACGTCATCCTCGAAATTCGCGCTGGTACCGGGGGTGACGAAGCCGCTCTTTTCGCCGCCGAACTTTTTCGCATGTATTCCCGCTACGCGGAATCCCAGAAATGGCGTGTCGAGGTGCTGGAAAGTTCGCCTTCTTCACTTGGAGGCGTGAAAGATCTTGTCGCTGCGATCCAGGGCGACAAAGTCTATTCCAAGCTGAAGTACGAAAGCGGCGTGCACCGCGTTCAGCGCGTGCCCGCTACCGAGCAGCAGGGCCGCATCCATACCTCCGCCGCCACCGTCGCCGTGCTCCCTGAAGCCGACGAAATCGACATCAAGATCGAGGCCAAGGACCTGCGTGTCGACACGTTCTGTTCGTCGGGCCCCGGCGGGCAGTCCGTAAACACGACCTATTCGGCCGTGCGCATCACGCACTTGCCCACTGGCTTGGTTGTCTCGCAGCAGGATGAGAAATCACAGATCAAAAATCGTGCCAAAGCCATGCGCGTGCTTCGCGCGCGTCTTTACGAAATGGAGCAGCAGAAACAGCACGATCAGATCGCTGCCGAGCGGCGTGGGCAGATCAAAACCGGCGACCGTTCAGAAAAAATTCGCACCTACAATTTCCCGCAGAATCGAGTCAGCGACCATCGCATCGGGCTCACGCTGCACCAGTTGACTGATGTCATGGATGGAAAGCTTGCCCCCATGGTGGATGCCCTGGTGACCCACTTCGAGGCTGAACGGCTGAAACAGGAGTTGGTGGAAGCGTGAAATCCGCGGATGGTTCGAGCGTGGCGCTGGTTGCTGGTGGCCTTCGGGTCTCTTTGACTGAAGGTGCCGTGCGTCTCGAGAAAGGCAGTATAACTTCCGCCGCGCTGGCGGCTGAGCTGCTGCTGATGCACGTTCTCCGGCGCGACCGCGCCTGGCTCTATGCGCATCCCGAATACGAATTGAGCTCGGAACAGGCGGCTGCCTACAATGACCTCATCGAGCGCCGCAGTGCTGGTGTTCCCACACAATACCTTACTGGCCACCAGGAGTTTTGGGGCCTGGATTTCGAAGTAGGTCCCGGCGTGCTGATTCCTAGGCCCGAAACTGAGCACGTGATCGAAGTTGCGCTGTCTCGGCTCGGCTCGCGCCGGAGCCACCCGGTGCGAATTGCGGATGTGGGTACAGGATCCGGGTGCATTGCCGTCAGCCTGGCCCGCGAATTTCCGCACGCGGAGATCATCGCCACGGATATCTCTGCGCGGGCTCTCGACTATGCACGGCGAAACGCTGCGCGACAAGCCGTATCCGATCGCATCCGATTTTGCGAGGCTAACCTTCTCGGAACTGGCGTGGAGCCTCCGGAGCAGTCGCCAATCCGTTTTGACTTGATCGTCAGCAATCCCCCATACGTTGGCCGCAACGACGCCCCACATCTGGCGCGCGAGGTGCGCGAGCACGAGCCTGCGGAAGCGCTTTTTGCCGGTGACCGCGGCTTCGATCTATATCCGGCGCTCGTCGACCAAGCTGCAAAGTTGCTGCGCCCAGAAGGAATGATCGTCGTCGAGGTCGGATATGATGGAGCAGGCTTCGTTCGTTCACTTCTGTCTGCGCCCGAATGGTCCCTCTTAAAGGTTACGCGCGATTTGGCTGGAATTGAGCGCGTCGTTTCGGCCCAGCGCTCAGCCTGGCTCTGACCGGTCTGCGCCACCCGGCCCCCGATTCCTCCTCGATCAATATGGTGAGACAATGAACGACAGCGTTCATGCCCAGGCTTGCCCATTTCCGTGCCAAACGCGAGGCCTCTCCGCTTCCGCTGGACACAACTCCCATTCTCCATGTGGATATGGATGCCTTCTTCGTTTCCGTGGAGCTGCTTGAGCATCCTGAGCTGCGCGGCAAGCCCGTCGTAGTCGGTGGGCAGCCGGACCGCCGCGGTGTGGTCTCGGCGGCGAGTTACGAAGCGCGACGCTATGGCATTCATTCGGCCATGCCCCTGCGCACCGCCGGACGGCTTTGCCCGCATGCCGTTTTCCTCGAAGGGCGCCACGATCTCTACACGGAATGGAGCGATCGCATTGCCACGATTCTTTCCAGATTTTCGCCAGTTGTGGAGATGGCTTCCATCGATGAGGCCTATCTCGATCTCTCTGGAACGAGCCGCTTGCATGGACCTCCTCTCGCGGCCGCTCACTCGCTATTGACCGAAATCGGCGCGAAAACAGCATTGCCCTGCTCCGCGGGGCTGGCCCGTACGCGCCTGGTCGCAAAGGTCGCCTCGGACCAAGCTAAGCCGCAAGGCCTCTTATGGGTTCCCGCGGGTGCCGAAGCCAAATTTCTCGACCCCCTCACGGTGCGACGTATTCCGGGAATCGGCCGCGTCAC
>Ga0206939_10021_pt2 | contig 45692 bp, 28 predicted proteins | sample Alteio_BWOrgHeat_10_FD_152921 | JGI IMG/M metagenome (GOLD analysis project Ga0206939, IMG submission 152921) | Enriched cells from forest soil in Barre Woods Harvard Forest LTER site, Petersham, Massachusetts, United States -... | ecosystem: Environmental > Terrestrial > Soil > Temperate forest >... | reverse complement strand
GAGATCCAACGTGTCATTCATGTTGGTCGTATTCCAGTTCGCGTCGATGCACGGCGTCAATGTCGGTCCGCCGGGCTGCGTGACACCGCAGAGCGTCGAGAGACTCTGATGCGTACGCGTGTGCGCGCCGATTTCGTGACCGTTTGCCGCCATGGTATGAACTTCGTCCCACGACATGTACTCCGGATTGCCGGAGACGTCGGAGATTCCGACTGGGCCGGCATCAGGATTGACGATCGCGTTACCCGGGCTGCCCGTGATGATGTATTGCGTCGTACGAATTCCGGCAGCGTCGAAAATCGGCAAGCCGTTGTCGTACGTCGATTGATACGAGTCGTCGAAATCGATGGAAACGAACCCGTAGTCGCTCACGACAAAGTTGAGCGAGTTCGATGTTGCCGGCATCGCGCCGGTATTGGTGACGGTGATGGCTAAAGTTGCCGCCGAAGCCAAATCCGCGGCGGGAACTTGTACGGTCAGCGAATTTGCGCTGACGGTGGCTGGTGTCAGAACGTCGGAACCGAAATTCACGACTGCGTTGGCACCGAAGTTCGCTCCATTGATCGTCAGATATCGCAAACTGGCGCTGCCGCTCAGAGCGATCGGTGGGGACAACTGAGAAATCGTAGGTGGAACTGGTGGAGGAGGCGGCGGCGTTGTAAGCGTGAAGAACACGGTACCGACGATCGTGCCGACGGTTGCGGTTGCATAGGAAGGGCCGGCCAGGAGACCTGTCACCAAACCGGTCGGGGAAATGCTTGACGATCCATCGGTCGCGGATGTCCAAACAATTGGAGTCGTGATGGGAAACGCGTTCCCGTACTGATCTTTGCCATGAGCGGTGAATTGCTGCGTGTCGCCGACGTTGAATGTCGCGTGAGCCGGCGTGATGTGCAACATCGTCAGGACTGGAGGCGGCGGATTGCCGATGGTCACTTGAAACGAAGGAATCGAGAACGAAGGGACGGTCGGGACCGTGACAGCAATTGTGACAGGACCCGGAGTTACGCCGGTGACCGTGCCGCTTATTGCGCCTTCCGTGTTGCTGGTAATCACGGTTGCGTTGCCGTTGCTGGCCGACCAGGCAAGAGGTATCGACAGCGGGTTACCGAACTGGTCGTATTCGTTGGCCGTGAACTTGAACGACGTCAGCGCCGGAACCACTGGGATTGCCGGATCGGAGGCGGCGTTCGGAGTGATCACAACGGTGTAGAGGACAGAGGGCGCGGGGTTGACGACGAGTGTGCTCGTCGTGGTGGGCACGCCGCCAACGATCGCGGAAATCACAGTCGTTCCGGGATGTGTGAAAGACGCCGTGGCTTTGCCGGTGGCGTCGATTGTTGCGACGGTTTGATCGCTCGATGAGTAAGAGACCGTCAGTCCCTGCATCATGTTTCCGAACTGATCGACGCCAGTCGCAGAGAATTGCTGCGTTTGGCCGGTGAGGATCGCAGTCGGGTTGACGGGAGTAAGCGTAGTGGAAGTCAGAATCGATGGAGCGCCAGTTACGGTGAGAACTGCGGCGGCGCTGGACACGTTTCCTGACACGGCGCGAATGTGAGAGATGGCCGGGGTTTGCGTCGCGTTCTGCGCGGTGCCGGAGCCGTCCCTTACCGGGTTCGCGTCGGAAATCCAAGAAATTGGCGCGGTGAACTGGTTGTTGTATTGATCGAAGGCGGTCGCGGTGAAGTTGAAGGATGAGCCAGGCGCCACGGTCAGGGATGGCGGCGCGATGGCAATGTGGTCGAGCTGTGGGGTAGGCGGGGCGGCGGGCGGGGTTGCGGGTGGCGTAGAAGGCGGAGTGGTTGGTGGAGTGGTGGGCGAAGTCGGCGTCGTGGCAGGAGGCGTCGTTGCCGGCGGGGTTGTCGAACCGGCGGGAGAGGTTGAAAGGGTCGCGGTGCGTGTTCCGCATCCGGCGACAAATGCGCTGGCGAGTAAAAGGGAGCCGATTGTAAGTCGTAGGTGATTCAGCATTTAGAGCCCTAGCGTCCTCAGACGGAACTTGTTCCAAACTGAGTCTAAGGAGGTTTCTTGGACTGGTCATTGGTACAGGGGTATCAACGAGGGTAGGGCGATCGTTCGCGAAAAGGGTAGTACCGCCGATTGGCACCGGGCCGAGTCTGGACGCGGCCTCTTTTTCTTATAACTGTATTATTTTCAATTAGATAGATTCATATCCCTGGAGAGGGGCCATTCAGGCGGTGGTCATGGGACCACGGGCAGTAAGCCTATCGGGAGTGCCGGTTGTGCTTACAGCTCAAAAGCGGGCCGGGAGCGCCGCACTCCACATATTGCGGTCATTGGTGTTTCGTTTAGGGACGGGGGAGTGGGGTCATGCGGCCTTCGCGCATGGTGAACTGTTCCCCGCCCCAGGTGATCTTGTTGGAGGCGAAGCTAGCCAGCCAGACGATGAAATGGATGGCGTCCCGGAATGGGACCAGCCAGAGTTTCGTGCGGACGGTTTCGTCGCCTGAGACTCGGACCCCGACGACCCAAGCGGTGATTAGCCGCAGGATGAGGTATGCCACGAGGTAGGCTGCGGCGATGGAGGCGGTGGGTGCCACCAGGGCTGCGGCGACTGCCCAGGGCAGTCCGTGGGTGAAGATCAGGCCAACGAAAGACAGCGGGCGGCAGAGGCGCACGGTGCGAGACCAGCGGACCTGGTGATTCCAGAAGCTGGTCGTGGATTGAGCGGGATACATCGTCCAGACGAGTTCGTGGGAAAGGACAATTTTGCCGCCGGCTTTCGCGATGCGGTAGCCGAGTTCGTAGTCGTCGGAGTGCATGTCCACGATCGCTTCAAAGCCGCCGATTTTGGTGACCCAGCTTTTCGTCGTTGCGATGGAGGCGCCGAGAGCGAACGAAATTCCTTCCATCCATTCGGCGACGAGTACGCCGGCAAAGAAGTCACTGGCCGCGCCGATGGCTTCGAGTTCGGCGGCGAGATTTTTTTGCGTGATGCCGCGGTAGAAGGAGGTGACAGCGCCGATTTTCGGATCGGCGAATGGCGCTACGACTTCGCGAAGATAATTCGGCGAGACCCGGACGTCGCCATCAGTCAAAACAATGATTTCATGACGAGCCGCGCGGGCTAGTTCGATCAGATTGTTGACTTTTTTGTTGGAGCCGATTTGCGGAGCGCCGGAGATCAGGCGGATGTTGCGCTCCGGGAATCGTGCGATCACATCGCGAATGAGTGGCACGGCTGGATCGGAATCGTCGTTGACGGCGAAAAGAATTTCGTAGTCAGGATAATTTTGCTGGCAGAAGCTCTCGAAATTTTCAACGGAACCGAAATCAACGCCGTGAACCGGCTTAAGCAGACTGACCGGCGGCGTGAAATTTTTTGACGTTGTGGCGGATGCGTTTTTAGATTTGCGATCGAGAAAACGAAAGGCCGCGATCGTCGCGAAGATGTAATAGGCGAGAGGCGCCAACGCGATCAACAGGACCGCGTCTCGCCACAACGAATGCATCGATACGATCGATTGCCACGCAGACTGCATCGGGCTCCCGGTGATTCCACTGCGCTGCGCGAATTATTTAGCGACGCAGCGACACTGCACAGGCAAGAGTGCCTGTGCCACGCGGAAGGCATCGCACTCCAAATGTTCACTGCGATTACAGAGTCAGCCCTGGCCGCACCGATCGGACTCGCGAGTTAAAACTATTTCGACGTTTGGCCCTGGGGCTGGCCATCGCGCAGCGCAATGCGGCCGTCCGCGGTCAGATCGTACGGGATATTGCGCCAGACAGTGCGATATCGGCCCAGATAGCTTGCACACCAGATAAAGAAGCCGAGGAGATCGCGAAGCGGGTAGAGCCAGAACGAACGCGCCGCCTTGTCGCGCGTGATTCCCCAGCCGATCACCCAGCTTTCGATTACACGATTAGCGATCGCAGCAATCAGCAAGGCTAGTCCGAGCCATGTGTATCCCAGAATTGCAGCCGCCGCAAATCCGAGGATTCCGTAGGGCATCGCATAGATGAGACCGGAGAAAAGATGGCCCCACGGGCGAGATGCGCGCGTCGATCTGGCCCAGCGGATTTCGTGCTCCCAAACGCGGCGAAAGCTGAGCGGCGAGACGACGTGGTCGATGATGTGACGCGAGAGCACGACGTTGTAGTCGTTTTTTTCGATCATGTTGCCGATGACAAAATCGTTTGCGAAGTAGTCGGCGAGCACGGCGAATCCGCCGATCTTGGCGAGGGCATCGCGGCGAACGACGATGGTCGGGCCAAGCCCGAACTTCATTCCTTCGAGTAAATTCGCGGTGACAACGCCCGCCGTCATTTCGACGGACATGCCGATGGCATGCACACCGGACCAGAATCCGCCGGCGTTTTTCCCGCGATAGACACAGGTGAGCATGCCGTTTTTCGCATCAAGCATCGGGGGCACGACTTCGCGCAGATACGAAGGATCGACAAGAACGTCGCTGTCGCTGGTGACGAGTATGTTGTTCGCGGCGTGCTCGGTCATGCGGAAGAAAGCGTACGCGGGGGGATTCGGCCAAGGCGGACGGCCTGTGACGACGATGTGGGTGGGGACTTGCGGATACCGAGCACAGATTTCACGAACGACCGCGAGTGCTGCGTTGTCTTCAAGATCGGCGGCGAAAATGATTTCGTAATTGGGATAGTCGAGGTGGAAAAAGCTTTCGATATTTTCTCTGAGGCGCGACTCCAATCCATGAACGGGCTTGAGTAAAGAGACGGGTGGGAGCGAGCCATCAGGAATGGATTGCGCGTGGCGACGCTGTGCGTTCGCGTCACGATGGAATTTCACGGCGCCGGCGACGGAGAGCGCCAGGAAAACCCAGCAAGACAAACTACCGGCGACAGCCACCAGCAACAGGATGTAGACAACCAGCACGCTGCTCAGGCCCCACTATGCGAACGCCGACGCGACGTGGCGACCGCGATGAGATTGGCTTCCATCATTTCGGAATTCCGAGCCCCGGTTTACTTCGATTCCCTTCCTTAGATGATAGTCGATGGGAGAAATGCAGTCGACAAGGTCGATGGTTGAGAGTCTGAGAGTAAACCCCGTTGCCGGATTTGAGTTTCATTTTGGGACGGAGGGGTATACCCCCCATTGTTTTTCAAAGAGTGCGTAAGATGCTGATTTCGGGATGCTTGGCGGCTATGAGTTTCAGGAGTGCGCAAATCATTGTAGACACGGCAGTTACGTGCCGTTAAGTTTCGCTGGAGATTCGCTTTTGTAGGGTGGGGCTGATGGACGGAGTTTTGAACGGGAATAGTGTACCACATAATTAAGTTATGTCAAGGGTCGAAGGACAGGGATGTCGGACGGAGTGATCGAGGATGGGCTGAAGTTGAGACCCTTCGGCTCCCTTCGGGGTTCTCAGGATGACAGCCATGGGGTGTGTGGGACTGGGACGGTGATCGGAGCAGATTGGGACTTGATGGGGATCAATCCGGCGTACATGGGGCGCTGCAGTGCTGCGCCCATACATGGCATTGCTCTCGACTCGATCGTGCTTACGGTGAACTTAAATTGAATCAGTGAGTTGCTGACGAAGGAGCGGAGATGATGGGCCGGTTGGTGTAGACGGTTTTGCCGCCGGAGTGGGCGAGGGGGAAGGTAGCGCCGAGGTGTTCGAGCATAGATTGTTTTTTGTCGTCGCCGGTAACGAAGTAGAGGCGAGTGGGGCCGGGCCAGCGGGCGGCGAGGTCGGCGTCGTCGAGGAAGATTGGCGGGGCGTCTGGAAATAAAGAGCCGAACCAGAGGCCGTTGATGCGGCCATTGTAAATGAACATTTGGCGGCCAGTGTAGAAGTTGACGGAGGAGGCGTTGGAGTATTCGCCGTCGCAGATGATCTGGTCAGAGGGTTCTAAATGCTGATTGATGGCCATGGCGAGGGGCTTGGAGCCGAGGACGGGAGCGAAGACGCCTAGCGCGACGTGGGCGCATTCGATGAAGAGGCACATCGACAGGGCGAGGACGATGTTTGCGGCGACGATCGAGCCGCGTCGGCGGAAAAGCCAGTTGAGGCCGCTGCCGAAGAAGAAGGCGACGGCGGTCCCGATGAGTGGCCAGCGGAAAAGGCTCATGGCGGCGCCGGTGAGATCGAGGAAATGGCCAAGGGAGAGCACGTAGGCGTCCGGATTTTTGTTGAGGAGGTCGGCGAGTTCCATATTGGGATCGGGAGCGTGGGAGATGATCGCGAGGGTGAGCGTGACAGCGGCGAGAATGAGACCGATGACGAGGTAAACGGTGGAGGAGATTCGACCGGAGCGGGCGATGTCGCTGCCGTAGGCGGACTCGGATTCGCGGGCGAGCCAACTTCCGAGGAGCAGGCAAATGCCGGGCAGAGTGGGAGCGAGATAATACTCCTGGCGGGTAGAGAAACTGAAGAAGAGGAGGATCACGATCGCCCAGACGAAAAAGAGGAGGAGAGCGGCTTCGTGGGAAGTGCGCATGCCAGCAGTGCGGAGGAGGCGGAGGCGGACTTGTCGTAGTGCTTGCGGGAGGAAGGAACTCCACGGCATGAGCCAGACGAGGATCATTCCCCAGAAGAGGACGAGCGGGAATGTGCCGTAGTCAACGGGATAGCGCTTGCCGATGTAGCGGAGGAAATGTTCGTTGACGAAATAAAACCAGAGGAAACCCTTGGCCTGGCCGGCGGGCGGATTGCGAAGGGCGGCGAGGATGTGCCACGGGGCGGCGACGATCAGGAGAACGATCGTGCTGGAGATGAGCCGCATTTTTAGCAGGTGGCGGAGATCGCCGACGAGCAGCAGAAAAACGAAAATGATGGCGGTGGGAAAGACGATGCCGATCAGTCCTTTGGTGAGCACGTTGAGAGCGACGGTGACGGCGAGTCCCCAGCATGAGAGAAGCGATGGATTGCCGGATTGCCAGCCGTCGAGGAAAAAATAGAGAGCGAGGCCGATCCAGAGTCCGATGAGAAGGTCGGGGATGGTGATGCGTGTGAAGAGATATGGACCGAATGAGGTGACGAGGACGACGGCGGACCAGAATCCGGCGGAGGGCGTGAGGAAACGGCGGCCGATTTTTAGCAAGAAGAAGGCGAGAGCGAGAACGCCGAGGCCCTGCGCGAGGCGGGCGGTCCATTCGGTGACGCCAAAGAGAGAAAAGCTGATGGCCATTGCCCAGTACGGAAGAGGCGCTTTTTCGAGGTAGCGGATACCGTTTTCGTGGAGCGTGACCCAGTCGTGAAGCGTGAGCATTTCGCGGCCGGCTTCGGCGTGAGCGCCGTCAGCGTCGTCGAACAGAGATGGATGGAACAGGCCGGGGACGAAGATGGCGAGCCAGAGGAGAAAAATTGCGAGATACGAAGACCAGTGACGACCGGACGTGAAGTTCATGCGCGGATGTGGAGCCAGACGAGGCTCGACAGAGTGGGCTTGAGCGCTTCAAACATATCCAAAAAGTTTAGCATGGCGGAAGAGTCAGCCGATCGCGACGAGGGCTACGCCGGCGCAGACGAGGGCTACGCCAGCCCAGCGGCCAGCGCTGATTTTTTCGCCGAGGAAATATTTGGCGGCGAGGGTGCCGAAGACATAGGGATTCAATGCGGATGCGGGAATGACGAGGCTGATGGGCTCCCATGAGAGGAGGAGCAGCAGCGTATAAAAGCTGGCGGCGAGCAGGGGGACGCCGGTCCAGAAACAGGGATTGCGGAGCGCGCGGCCGAGGAACGCGAAGATTTCGCGCGGGCGAAAGCGAGTGGGCTCGCCGGTGATTTTCATGGCGTGGGTGATGATGATTTCGCCGGCGGTGCTGCAGAAGATGAAGACGGCGAACATGACGATGCTGCGAATCATGCGGCGACTTTCTGTTCGGTGATGACGTCGGTGGTGCGCGGCTTCGTGAGGCCGACGGTGAGGACGCCAGCGCAGATGAGGGCGACGCCGATCCAGCGGCGCGGGGAGACGGATTCGTGGAGGACGGTGACGGCAAGAAGAGTGACAAGCGCGTAGCCGAAAGCGCCTGCGGGCATGACGTAGCTGTAGTCGGCCCAGCTCATGAGGAGCATGTAGCTGGTGGTGAAGCCGATGAGAAAGAGGATGGCGAGCCAGATGGTGGGGCTGGTTACCGTCGCCAGGAAGGCGTGTTGAAGGCCGGATGCGGTTAGAGAGACGTTGCCGATCTGGGTCATGCCGCGTTTGAGCATGAGGTCGCCGGCGTTGGCGCAGGTGACCATCACCAGGATCATGAGGAAGGTTTTTACTCTCAGGCGATGGTCTTGTTGCATTGGAATATTGTACGGGAACTTGGATGATTGGATTGAGTGGGAGTCGCGAGGAAAAAGAGAAGAAACGACCTTCCTTGCTTCAATCGAAGAGAGGTTCCTCCGCTGCGTGAGCCAACGCGTTCGCAGGAGCTGACGCTAAGGAAAGGGTCAGCTCACTCTGGTCGGAATGACAGGTTGTTGGTTGGGGTAAACAAAAACCGCACCCTCTAAAAGCAGAGGATGCGGCACCCAAATTCCAAAGGAAGATTAGTCGTTGCCCGAGGCGGAGCCGGGGACGGCTACCATGGTCTTTTCGGCGTCGCCGCCGTTGCGGACCCACTTCCAACGTTCGGAGCGGAGCTTCAGGAATGATGTGGCTTCGTGGTAGAGGCGCTTGCGCTCGTGCGAATCCCAGAGGGCTTCCTTGACGATGCGCCAGACAACCTTGGGGCGGAAATAATATTCGTCGTAGAAGCGATTCACGCCGCCCATCATTTCGGCCTTGCTGAGGTGCGGATATTCGATGTGCGGAAGCTGGTGGCCACCGGTGTCCGCGAGAGCTTCGACGCGCAGGAAGCCTTCTTTGGACATCTGATCGTGGAGCTCGGTGCCGGGCATGGCGTGTGCGAGCGAAACCTGAATCGTTTCGCAGTCGAGTTCCTTAGCGAAGTCGATGGTCTTGTTGATGGTCTCGGCGGTTTCGCCAGGGAGACCGATGATGAAGTCTCCGTGAACCTTGATGCCGACCTTGCGGCAATTCTTCATGAAGGTGCGCGCCATTTCGACGGTGGCGCCCTTCTTGATGTTTTTGAGAATTTGAGCGTCGCCGGATTCGAAGCCGACGATAAAGAGACGAGCGCCGCCATCGGCCATCGCTTTGAGAGTTTCGTAGTCGCTGTGAACGCGAGCGGTCGAAGACCAGCGGAATTTATATTTCTTGAAGCGATTGGAAAGATCGATGACGCGGTCTTTGCGAATGTTGAAGGTGTCGTCGTCGAAGAAGACTTCTTTCATTTGCGGAAAGTATTCGAGCGTCTGCGCGATTTCGCGCTCGACGTTGGCGGTGGAACGCGTGCGCCAGGCGTGACCGGAGATCGTTTGCGGCCACATGCAGAAGGTGCAGAGAGCGGGGCAGCCGCGCGTGGTGTAGAACGAGACGAACGGATGCAGAAGGAACGGGACGTTGTAATTTTCGATTTTCAGGTCGCGCTTGTAAATGTCGGTCGCGAACGGAAGCGCGTCGAGTTCTTCGGTGTGAAGCTGTGGGCGCGAAGCGTTCTGAACGACCTTGCCGTCTTTACGGTAGGCGACGCTGAGAATTTGCTCGAGCGGCTTGCCGTGCGCGAATTCGGCGACGGAATGATCGAACTCGCCAATGGTGACGAAGTCGATGTCTTCGCTGGCGGCGAGCGTTTCGGCGGGCCTGATATGACCGTGCGGGCCGACGAAAGCGACCTTCATGCTCGGGTTGGCTTCTTTAATTTTACGGAGAAGCTTGATGTCGGAATCGAAGCCAACTGTCGAGGTGAAGAGGACGAGGAATTCGTAGTCTTTACAGATTTCGATGGTCTGGCGCCAGTCGATTTTGGCGGGCGAGGCGTCGATGAGACGGCTGCCGGGGATGAGGCCGGCGGGATAGGTGAGCCATACGGGATACCAGTAGGACTCGATTTCGCGAGTCGCGGGCCAGCGCGAGCTTGCGCCGCCGTCGAAATTTTCGAAGCTCGGCGGATTTAAAAGCAGTGTTTTCAAAACGTCCGGCATTATGCTCCCTCAAGGGTCCGCGTCGGATCGCGGACTGTGTGCAAAAATTTTCCCGATTTCCCGATTGCGATTGCTTACTTTCGCGCTGGCAGCACCCTTGGCTGCCCAGTGCGGCGCGGAATAGTACCTACCTATAGGACTAGATTCATTTTAACGGAGATGGTTGCATTTCGGACACAGGAATCTGTGAACGGTGGTTAACGGGTAGTGAACGGATAAATGGTGCATTGAGTGGGGGTTAGGGGCGGGGTGGATTGGCGAGATGTGAGGGATGGGCCGGGGTGTGGAACGGAAAAACGCCGGCAGGCTGCCGGCGCTACCAAACCGAGGTGAGGATGGAGTGGATTTGGTCGAGCCATTCGGCGTGCTCGGGTTTCATCAGGACGGAGCGGAGGGCGGTGACGGTGGGTTTGTCGCGGCGGATGGTGGTCGGCAGATTTTGGAAGAAGGAGGCGGGGAGCTCGGCGAGGGCGAGGTGGAGATTTTTGGCGGCGGCGGCAGTGAAGATGCGGCGGGACTCGGCGGAGATTTCGCTTAAGGATGGCGCGGCGCTGGAGGCACCCGACTTAGCGGATTGAGAATCGAGATTGGGCAAAAAAATTACGATGTCGAGTTCGGGTTCGAAGGCGGGGATGAATTTGTCGGCGGCGCCGATCCTTTTGTGGAGGCCGAGAGCAGCTTCTCTTCCCTGCTCGAGGCCTTTGCCGAATTCACCGGATTTTGCGAGCGGCAATAATTTTTGCGTGGCCCAGAGGGCGGCGGCTGCGGCGCCGGGGCGTGAGCATTCGAGGCTGATTTCGCCGAGGTGGAGTTCGGCGGAGCTGAAATACGTGTAGGGCGAATCGTGTTTGTAGAGGCGGCCGACCGACGGATCGCGGAAGAGGACGCAGCCGCAGCCGTAGGGTTGGAGGCCGTGCTTATGAGGATCGATGACGATGGAGTCGGCTTCACTGATTTTGGCGAATGCGGCGGCGGTTTGCGGTGCGAGATTTTGCGCGAGCGTGAAGTAGCCGCCATAGGCTGCATCGGCGTGGATGCGGAAATTGTAGCGATCGCGGAGGCTGAGGATTTCGGGGAGCGGGTCGACGGAGCCGGTTGCGGTGGTGCCCATCGTGACGACTACGGTGCCGACGTCGTTCTTGGTGGCGAGACGCTTTTCTAACGCGTTGAGATCCATGCGGGCATGTGGGTCGACGGGGATGGATTCGAAATCGAGTTGCAGGACGCTGCTGATGCGGTGATGGGTGTAGTGAGCTTGTTCGCTGGCGACGATTTTTTTTGTGGGAGAGAGTTGGCCGGCGACCCAGAGCGCTTCGAGATTGGCCATTGTGCCGCCGCCGGTGAGATGGCCGAGGAAATCTTGCCAGCCGAACATAGCGGCGATTTCGGCGACAGCTTCTTTTTCGAGTGCGCTGGTGGCGCGGCCGCCGTCGAGTGCGTGATTGTTGGGATTGATGAACATCGCGAGGGCGTAGGCGAGACGCGCGACGGGATGAGGAGGCTTGAGCATTTGGCCGGCGTAGAGAGGGTGGAAGTAGGGGTAGTTGTCTTGCAGGCGGGTGGCGAGTTCGTTGAGGACCTCGGGCATGCGGGCGGCGCCGGGAGTTTGCGGAGTGAAGGCAGGGAGATTGGCGAAGCCCGCGTCGAGTTTTTGGGCGGCTTCGAGGAGCAGTGCGAGTGAGTTTTGGTCGAGTTGCATTTGGATTTGGCGGAATTGAGTTGAGCGCTATTGCCAGACTTTGTCGAGTTGACCGGCGGCTTGGAGCAGGTCGAGTTGGGCTTGCTGGCGTTGGAAGTTTGCGTCGAGGTAGGCCATCCACTTTTCGTTTTCGGTGACGCGGGCGCGTTCGACCTCGCGAAGATTCACTTTGCCTTCGTCGAGTTGGGATTGGAGGACGGCGACGTCTTGCTGCGCGAGCTGGAGTTCGAGGCGCGCAACTTCTTTGGCCGCGTCGCGTTCGCGGAGATGGCGCGTTTTTTGGCGGACTGCAGCGTTGATCTCCTGTTTTTTGTTGGCGAGATTGGCTTCGGCGATGCGGAGATTTACTTCGGCGAGAGCGATGTTGGCTCTGGTTTGCGCGCTGAAAATTGGGACCTGGACGTTGATGCCTGCATTGAAATTGTTGCGTTCGAATTTTTGAAAGAACTCGGCGTAATTATTGAATTTGGCGAGCAGGCTATAGGTCGAGACAAGCTCAAGCGTGGGGTAGTAGCCGCGCTTTTCGCCGGTGAGCCGGAATTGCTTCGCGCGGACATCGGAGATATCGGCTTGGATTGCGGCGTTATTTTGCATCGCCATGGCGACGAGATTGGCGCCTTCCTGTTCGGCTTCGCCGGGGAGATCTTCGGGAGTGACTTCGATCGGCGTTTCTTGCTGCAACCCGCACTGATTGCGGAGAAAAACTTCGAGTTCGTCCTGGCGGCCTTCGAGTTGCAGGACGCGCTGCGTGATCAGGGCTTTGGTGAGTTGTGAACGCGTGACTTCGACAGGGAGCTCGAGATTTTCTTTTTCGCGCTGCTGCGTGACTTCGAGAATTTTGTCGGCGCTGCCTTGTTCTTTGTTCAGAAGATCGAGCGAGTGGCGAACCATGACGAGTTCGAGATATGCGGCGGCGGTACGCGAGATCACGGTGCTGCGCGCGTCTTCGAGGAGAATGCGCTGGGATCTGGCTTGCTCTTGTAGCTCTTTGCCCTGGCCGCGGAGAGGCTCGTTGATGACTTGTTCGGTGTAGGTGAGGCTAAAGAGAGCGGGTGCACGGCCGCCGGGAGTTTCGGGGATGCCGAAGGTGTAGCCCGCGCCGGAGCCGGCGTAGACATTGGGCAGGAATTGAGATTTGGTGATGTAGGCGGAGCGGTCGGCGAGCGTGGTTTGGAGTTTGGCGACCTGGATGTCTTTTGAGTTTTGGAGAGCGAGCTCGATGGCGCGTTTGAGAGTGAGCGAGACAGGGGCGGGCGTGCCGAAGGATGATTGCGCTTGCTGCGGCGCGTCTTGGGCTTTCGTTTGGGCCAGCGGGAACGATGCGCTCACGATCACTAGCGCGGCGGCGATGACCGATCGAAAAACCGCCGGCAAGATGCCGGCGCTACCAAGAGAGTTGAGAGTGGTCATGCTCACCTCGTTCGCATAGGTGCGTGGTTCATTTTATTCGTAGCGCAGGGATTCGATGGGCTGCATTCTTGCGGCCTGGTTCGCCGGCAGATAGCCGAAGAGGAGGCCGGTCGAGCAAGAGACGACGAAGGATGCGATGACGCTCCACGTCGAAATCGGTACGCGGAGATTACCGGGGAGCAGCGGCTGAACGGCGGCAGGAATCGCCAGACCGATCAGAATACCGATGACCGCACCGCCGCCGCTGATCAGAAATGCTTCGAATAAAAATTGATACATGATTTCGCGATGCGCGGCGCCGATCGCTTTGCGGATGCCGATCTCGCGGGTGCGCTCTTTCACGGTGACCAGCATGATGTTCATGATGCCGATGCCGCTGATGAGCAGCGCGATGAAGGCGATCAGTAAGAGAACGACCGTGAGCGCGAGCGAAATATTTTTTGCGGCGCTGAGGATGGCGGTGAGCGTTTGCACGTCGTATTCGGCGCCGGCCGGATGACGGCTGTGAAGAATCTGAGCAACGCCGCGCTCGACGGCATCGACTTGATCGGCGCGCTCGGCTTGCGCGTAGAGAGTACGCAGGACCTCGGTGCCGGTGTAGTACTTCATGAGAGTCAGCGGAATGATGACAGATTCGTCTTTGATTTCGGAGAGCCCAAAGGTCGAGACGCGCTCGCGGAAAACGCCGATGACCGTGAAACTGAGTTCGCCCAAACGGATCGAACCGCCGATGGGATTGTCGAGACCGAAGACGCGATCGGCGACTTTTTTTGTGATGAGGCACACCTTGCTGCGCTGCTCCATGTCGGACGAATCGAAGTAGCGGCCACGCATGATCACGAGGCGGCGAATGGATTGATAGCCGAAGGTGACGCCGATGAGATTGACTGGGCGCTCTTTGCCGCCAGCAACAACCGACATCGGAAGCTCACGCGTGCCGGCGACTTCAGTGACGCCGGGGACTTGGGTTTTGATGGCGTCCATGTCGTCGAGCGTAATTTCGTAGTTGAGCGGAGTAGCTTTGCTGCTGGCGTTGATCAGCTCGACGTAAATCATGTTGGAGCCGATCGCTTCGATCTGGCTGATGACATATTTCTGGCTGGTGAGCGCGATGGTGACGACGAGGACGATACAAGCGCTGCCGATGATGACGCCGAGCGAGGTGAGAATCGCGCGGACCTTGTTGGCGCGGAGTGCGTCGATAGCGACCGAGAGGGTTTCACGCAGGGCCATCATGGCTCTGACTTCCTTAGACGCTTGATGGCGTCGGAAGCTGTGTGGCTCTTCGGGTCGAGTTTCAGTGCGGCTTCATATTCGGCGATGGCGGCCTGCGGTTTATTCTGGTTTTCGTAGTAGCGGCCGAGCCATTCATGGGCTTCGCGCGGGCGCGGGTAGCCGTTGCGCGTTGGCGCAGTTTTTAAATATTCGCGGAGTAGCGTTTCGGGTTGTGCAGTGTTGTTTTTTTTGATGATGAGAGCCACAGCGCGATAAAACTTTCCGCGAGGATCACTGGGTGCGACGGCTTCGCCTTGATCAGCAACGGCTAAGAGGCGATCGGGTTGGTTGTGCTTCATCGCGTAGTCGCCGATGTCGTAGATCAGGTTTGCGGACTTGGGTTTGCTGTCGAGCGCTTTTGTGAATTCGGCATCGGCGCTGGCGAAATCCTTTTTCTGACGGCGGCAATTGCCTGCCGCATAGTGACCTTCGGCAGCGTCAAGTTCGGTGAGGCGCGCAATCTGCGGGACAGCCTTGTCTTCGCCGCCGCCTACGATGCCTGGCGCGCTGCAGTCATATTCAATCAACGCCTGACGCGCGGAATAATTCTTTTCGTCGAGATGAACCGCCGTGTCGAACTCTTTCTGCGTCTTTTTCGCGAGTGACATACCGCTGAAAGGCCCGGCGTGTTCAGCTTTCTCGCCATACGCGCGGCCAAGCCATTCGTGGTAGACGGAATTTTGCGGGCTGAGCGCGACCGCTTTTTCAGCGCTGGCGATGGCCTGATCGTGCTGTTGCAGTTCATTGAAGCTTTTGGCGAGCAGCAAGAAGATTTCAGGATTCTTGGGGTCTTCGGACGCGGCTTGCTGCAAGAGTTGAATTGCCTTGGGATAGTCGCTTATCTCGTAAGCCTGACGGCCAGATTCGAGATTGTCATCGGCACGAACGATTGCACCGGCAGATACACACAGCACTGCGCAGAAAAAAACGATCATGTGGCCAGCGATGCAGCGGAGGGGGACACGGCGGTGCTGTGCCCCGACGGATTTTGTGGCGCGATCCATGCCGGGGAACATCAGTTGCCGTCCTGGCGAGCCTTCACGGCGCTGTTGTCGGTGTTCATGATGCGCACGGGCATTTGGTCCTTGAGATCGACATCACCGGGTAGCGCGATCATTTCGCCTTCATTCAATCCGGAGACGACTTCGTAGTTGGTCGAATCGGCGATGCCCACCTGTATTTCGCGACGCTCGAGTTTAGTCTTGCCGAGCTCGCCGCGCTTGACGACGTAAACGTAACGCTTGCTGCCCTCGCCTTCGACGGTGCCACGGGGAACGGTGAGCACGTTGTCCCGCTCCTTAGAATTGATGCGGACATTGACGTTCGTGTTGGGCAGCAACTCGAGTTTGTCGTTGTCGACGGTGCAAAGGAGTTCGCCGACGCTGCGCGAGCCGCGCGCGACGACTTGCTTGGGCACGGTTTCGGTGCGGCCGTTCCAGACGCGATTCGGCAGCGCATCCCAAGTGATGCGAACCGGCTGATTGGGTGCGAGGGCGCCGATTTCAGGTTCGTCGATAAAGGCGCGGACGCGGACTTTGGTGAGATCGGCCATTTCGGCGAGCAGATCGCCGAGGTGAACGTAGTCGCCAGTTTTCACGGGCAGCGAATAGAGCGTGCCGTCTAACGGAGCTACGATCCGGCCGTTGCGGACCTTTTCTTCGAGCGCGGCAACTTCGCTCTGCGCTTGCTGGACGGCGAGCGGCGCGCTGTTGGTATCGAGAGTGACGCTGCGATCGAATTGCTGCTTCACAGCGGTAAGCCGGGTGACTTCGGCTTGCGCCTTCGCGAGTTCCACGTCGTTTGCGGCGAGTTCGTCCTTGGTCGCCGCATGCTGATCGATGAGGCGTTGAAGCGCGTCGTGGGTGCGCTGCAAGCGATCGCGCTGCGCAACCGCAGTGGCGAGTGCGCCCGTCGCCTGGGCCGCTTCGGCGGGCTGACCGCCGCCTTTCGCTACGCGCAGCGATTCTTCGGCACTCAAGAGCTTCGCCTGCGCCTGTGCCAGCTGCGCTTGAGCGTCCTTCACGTTGAGATCAAGGAGCCGCTGCCCCTTTTTTACGTTCTGGCCTTCGACGACGTAAATCTTTTCGACGAAGGTGTCGAGCTGGGCGCGCATCACGAAGGGAGAAATCGGTTCGACCTTACCATTGCTCGAAATCGAGGCGACGATATTTTGACGAGTCGGCAAGACCGCGTTGATCTTCGCGACAGGTTGCCGGCCAGTCGCCTTGATGAGGATGAGCGAGAGAATGGCGGCAACTACCAGGAAGATCAGGATTCGATTTCGGATTACACGTTCCATCGTTGCGATTCCGCGCCTCGGCTCCGTCAGTGGCACGCACACGAGCACCCGAGCCTGTCAGAAACGATTGCAGATGGGTGGCTTGCATGCCCGTCGCCCGACGAGCCTCAAAGATATTGATTGTAGCAACAGGCGCGCGGTTATCTCTAGAAGAGCTTCTGCGCGCCGGAAAACCCGGATGGAACGCGAGGGAGGCTTTCGCGTCGCGCGGTGATGGCCTTTCCAGTACCATTTTATCTGGTGGCGCCTAGGGACAGAGGCGCGGCAGTCTCTGCAAGATCACGAGCGGGCCTGAATGATCGAAGTCCAGAACCTTTCCAAGCATTTCTGGGATAAGAAGCGCGGCGAAATCCGCGCGGTGGACGGCGTGAGCTTTCGCTGCCAGCCAGGGCAGATTTACGGGCTTTTGGGGGCGAACGGAGCGGGAAAGACGACGACGTTGCGGATGCTGGCGACGATTTTGGAGCCGAGTGCTGGTACGGCTGTTGTCGCTGGGCACGATGTTGTCGATCATCCCGAACTCGTTCGCGCGAACGTGGGTTTTTTGTCGACGGCGACTGCGTTGTATCCACGGCTGACGGCACGCGAGGTCGTGCAATATTTTGGGCGGCTGAATGGGCTGTCGGAAGCGGTGCTGAAGCACCGGGTCGATAAAATCTTTGACCGGCTGGACATGAATGGGTTTCGCGATCGCCGCTGCGACAAATTGTCTACGGGCATGAAGCAGAAGACGTCGATTGCGCGAACGCTCGTACACGATCCAGCGGTGATGATTTTCGACGAGCCAACGCTGGGGCTCGACATCATGACGGCGCGGACGATTACCGCGTTTATTCGCGAGTGCCGCGACCTGGGCAAGACCGTGATTTTTTCGACGCACATCATGAGCGAAGTCGAGAAATTGTGCGACGTGATCGGGATTATTCAGGGTGGCAAGCTGCTGGCCGAAGGGTCCCTGGAAGAACTACGCGCGAAATACGGCGAACGCGACCTGGAAGAGATTTTCGTGAAGGTTGTGGCACCGCATTACGTACCACCGCCTGAGGCCAACTGACGTGTCGCTACGGAACGTCGGAATCGTATATCGAAAAGAGCTGACGGAGGCGCTGCGCGACAGCAGGACGCTGATCTCGTCGATTTTAATTCCGCTGTTTCTGTTTCCCGTGTTGACCGTTGGAATCGGCTATGCGTTTGTGGAAGTTGCCGATCAAGCGAGTCATGAGGCGTCGAGGATCATGGTGCTGGGAGGCGCCGATTCGCCCGACGTGGTGCAAAAGTTGAAGGATGCGAAGAATCTGCGGATCGTGAACCCACGGGCCGATTACGTCGATTTGATCTCGAATAAGAGGATCCGGGCTGCTGTCGATCTGCCGCCAGGATTTCAGTCGGACGTCGAGCATGGCACGCATCCCGACGTGAAGATTTACATCTTCTCCGGCGATCTGAAGTCGATGCTGAGCGCGACCCGAATCAAGGAGCAGTTGACGGAATATCGCGACAGCATGGTGCGCGATCGTCTGGCGGCGCAGCATCTGCCGGACAGCTTGATGAAGCCGTTTGGTGTGGAGCAGCAGAATGTGGTGTCGGAAGATCGCGTGGCGGGCGAGTCGTATGGCGGGCTGATCACGTATCTCGTGATTTTGATGTGCATGACCGGCGCGATGTATCCGGCCATGGATTTGACGGCCGGCGAAAAAGAACGCGGCACGATGGAGACGATACTGTCGAGCCCGATCGATCGGACGCACCTCGTGCTGGGTAAGTTTTTGGTGGTGCTGACGGCGTCGCTCGCGACGGCAACGCTCTCAGTGCTCTCGATGGCGGGTTCATTCGCGGTGCTTTCACATTATGGAAAAGCACAAGGAATCGGCGACGATTTCCCGATCCTGACGATGCATGCACAGACGGCGGTTGCGATTTTCATCATGGCGCTTCCGGTGGCGGTGCTCTTTTCGGCGGTGTTGATGACGATTTCGCTGTTCGCGAAGACGTTCAAGGAAGCGCAAAGCTATTTGACGCCGATGACGTTCCTGGTGATCGTGCCAGCGATCGCAGCGGTTATCCCTGGAATCGAGCTGACGGCGAAACTCGCGCTCGTGCCGATTTTAAATGTGGGTCTGTTGTGTAAGGAACTGGTTACTGGAACGTACCACTGGGAATATATCGCGCTGATTTTCGGATGCACCTGCGTATATGCAGGCATCGCGCTGTTTCTGGCAGTGAAGATGTTTCAGCGCGAGTCGGTGCTTTTCTCGTCGTAGCTCACGGTTCCTGGCTTGAACTGCAACAAGTCGTTGCGTTTTTGCGTATCTATGCTGAGATGCGACACTCGGCTCGACTTCTTCTCACGCTACTGCTCGTCCCTCCCTTTTTCGCTGCAATCGTTGGTTGGATGGTCGCTCCATGGTTTCTTCATCCGATGCGACGCGGGTTCACGGCGGACCTGATCCACAATGCAGACATCGCATTCAAACAGGTGAACGCAAAACGTGAAGATTTTCAGGTACTCGCGCGCGACGGAGCGACGCTGCGCGGATGGAAGGTTCGAGCGGCGCAACCTAACGGCGACTGGATCTTGTTGTTCCATGGAGTTGGAGACAATCGAAGCGGCGTGCTCGAGCATTCCTTGATTCTGCTTCATGCCGGATACAACGCCGTGATGATGGATGCGCGCGCACATGGCGAGAGCGAAGGCGCGATGGCGACGTACGGATGGATCGAACGCCACGACACGCAGGCAATCGTCGATGCGCTGGAAGCGACGGAACATCCGCGGCACCTATTCGCGCTGGGTGAATCGATGGGTGCGGGAATCGCGTTGCAGTCGGCAGCCATCGAGCCTCGAATCGAGGCGGTCGTCGCAGAGGCTTCATTCGCGAACCTGCGCGAGGCTTCGTATGACTACGCAGGACTTCGACGATCTCCGTGGTTGGGCAAAACGCTCTTCGCGCCGGGAACGTGGACGATGATTTATCGAGCCGAACGTATGGCGAATCTTCCGGCCGTGGAGGTTTCACCGATGAAGGCCGTCTCGGCGCGCGCGTTTTCGGTTTTGTTGATCTGCGACGGTGGCGACGTGGCGCTTCCCTGTCGACACACAAAAATGATTTTCGATGCAGCCATCGGTCGGAAGGAAATGTGGATCGTTCCCGATGCATATCATACGGCTGCGTTAGGTGATCAGCCGGAGGAGTTTCGCAGGCGGGTGCTTGCGTTCTTTGAAAGCGTCCGTTGACCGCATTGGAATCTATTGAGTAGAACGTCAGATCTAATGCGCGACGCGCTGCTGGACCGTGCGCTGCGGCACGCGGCGATGACGATTCTCCCAATCCTGGCTTAGACGGCGAACGGTTTCACGGAGACGGACAGCGAGAGCGGCGATGGTTTCGAGGCGCTGCTGGCCACCGTTTGGCAATTGGCCGTCGTTCTTGCGCCGAACTTCGGCGAGCAACAATTCGGCATTGCCGAGAATACCCGTCAGCGGATTGTTCAGTTCGTGGCGCAAGGTTTCGCCGAAAGCTTCCTGATTACTTCCGTCCAGTAGCAACGGCAACGTCGTTGCCGGCTCTTCAGCCGACTGACGCAGTCGGTCTTCGATTAAGTCGATCGCCATCGAAAGACAACTGGCTGAGCGCGCGACAAAATCGGCCAGGCCCGTCGCGACGAGCGCAGATAATTCGTGTTCATGGCTCGCGGGCGCGATCACTACGACAGGCGCATATTCGGCGAGCGCTGAAACGATCGCCTCTATGCGATGGCCGGACACGTGGCATTCGCCGCCGTCGTCGCGCGGGTCGGCGCCTACTGCGCTCTCTTCGAGCAAAATCACCGTGGGCGACCCATGCACGAGAATGTCTCTCGCTGCATCGACGGTGCTCACCGCCGCGACACGTCTGCTCGATTCGTTCGTTTCGAGTTGTTTTCGCGCCGCCGCACACATGGCGGCGTCGTCACTGACCAGCAAAACGGTCTGTTCCTGAGTTTGCATTTCCTATTTCCTCGCTGCTTGAATCATCGCCGGAGCGTTGCTGGAAGGGCGCGCCGGCTTGACTAGACTGAGCACGCGCCGGACCTTTTCGGTCAGTTCTTCGACGCGAAATGGTTTGGCGACGTGCGGAAGCTGATTGCGTTCCAAAAAATCGTGCGTGTGTGCGGCGACGACGTCGCCTGTGACAAATAGAAAGCGGCGACTGAGAGGATTGCCGGAGGAGGCGAGCGTCTTGTAAAAATGCTCGCCGTCGAGTTCGGGCATTTTCATGTCGCAGATGACGAGGTCGTAGTCCTCCTCGGCGGCGCGTTCGAGAGCCTCGCGACCGTCGAGCAGGGCTTCGACGCGCAAGCCTTCATCTTCGAGCACATCGCTGATGAGCCTCGCGACCGTGGGCTCGTCTTCGACGACGAGTACGTGCGCGCCAACCCACGAAGCCAGCGGCGCATCCGCGGAGACCGCCGGAAGCGGAAGTCGCGCGGACGCGCGCCGGGGTGCAACGGCGTCGCGATGTGGGAGGCCCGAGCCAATCGCGGGAACCGCGATGGACGTCGGTTGCGAGGCCTGTTGCGATAGCAATTGCGTTTTCGCCGCTGCCGCGTGGTGCGATGCGTGGACAGCGGGAAACTCCAGAACGAATGTTGCGCCACGACTCGGCGGGCTTGTCACCTTCACATTGCCGCCGTGCTCACGAACGATACCGAGTACGATCGCGAGGCCGAGGCCGGTGCCGATTCCGGCGGGCTTGGTTGTGAAAAAGGGGTCGAAGATGCGCGACGCAATTGCCGAGGGGATGCCTGGTCCATCGTCGCTGATTTCGAGCTGCACGTGTTCGGCAACGTGCCGCGTTGCGATGTGGATCTTGCCGCCTTTGCCGCGCTGTTCGAGGGCCTGGCGCGAGTTGCCGATCAGATTCATGATGACTTGCTGTATTTGACCCGCGTCGCCGAGCAAGCCTGGTAACGAGGGATCGAGTTCGAGTTCGACGGCGACTTTTTCGGCGGCGAGATTGAATTTCTGCAGGTCGATCGTCCGGGTCACGATTTGATTCAGCGAGATGGCGCGACGCTCGGGCCGCGATTCTCGCGCGGTCATCAGGAGCTGGCGCAGAATCGTGCCGGCGCGTTCGGCCTCCTGAAAAATCTGGCGCGCTTCCTCGGACTGGCCTTCGACGTCGTTTCGCAAGAAAAGACGCTGCGCGTAGCCGAGAATGCTCGTGAGTGGGTTGCTGAGTTCGTGCGCGACGCCCGTGACCATCTGACCCAGCGCAGCCAGCTTTTCCGTTTGCAGAAGCTTCGATTGGAAGACGCGCTGTGCCGTAAGATCACGATAGATTTCGACGCGGCCCAGGCGCTTGCCGTCTGCACCTACGATGGGCCGGCTGGCGCGCTCAAGCACACGCGGCACGGGGCGCAGGAGTTGAATTTCGTCGCGCACGCCGCTGTCGCCGCCACGCGCAAGCTCGCGCCAGCGGTTCGCAAATTTCTCGGGTTCAGCGGCTTGATCTGACATTCGCGATATCAAGCTGCTGAGAGTCGAAAGGCGCGACGCCTCCTCGGGCGCGAAACCGGCGATCTGTGCGAAACGGCTGTTCATCGCTTGAATTTCGTGATTTACGTTGTACAACACGACGCCTTCTTCGAGCCATTCGATGACATTGTGCAACTGTGTTTCGCTGCGGTGCGGTTGCGCGGTTGATTGCTCCGTCGCGAGCGGCTCGAGCACCACCGCGGCCAGCGCGTCGCCGGCTACACCGCCAAATGAAATTGGATGAAGGCGGACCGCCGCGCCATTGCGAAGATGGGCCGCCAGGGATTCGTCGCCAAGATTCTGGCTTTGTCGCGGTGACGATTGGACACGCTGGAACCATGCATCGACCTGCGGCTGATCCGGTGCCTCAAATAACTCGGAAAATCGTGGATCGCGCGGAGCGTCGGATTGTTCGCCAAGTTTCATCGGCGATTCAACTTGGCCGATCAATTCCTCCGCGCCTCGGCTCATGGCGCCCAGGCGGCCGGCAGCATCGACAATTATTTTGGCGACGAGATCACTTTCGAGGATCGCTCGCTGTCGATTGCGTTCGAGCGCGAGCGAGGAGGTGCACCGACGGTGCGCCAGCGCGCTCGCGGCAAGTTGGCCGCGAAGTTCGAGGCGTTCGACATCGCGCTGGGCGGTGGGCGCGTGTCGAAATCCGGCGATGAGCGTCCCGACAGGCTCGCGCCATGCCACCAGCGGAATCGCGACAATCCGCGCGACGTCCGCGCGAGGCCATGGCAGGCCTGAACTGCTGGTGATTACAATTGGGTCGCGTGCCGTTTCAGCCCGCTGCCAGATGCTCGCGAGAGGGGAGCTGTCCATCGCGCGCAGCCACGCCGCGTCTCCATTTTTCCAGCACGGCACGGCGCGGGGCTGTTTGTGGCAACTTGCGATCGACCAAAGCACTTGATGCATTGGCGCGGCCGATCTCAGGTCGGCCTCAGCATGTGTCCGCAAGATCGCGAACACCGCGCCGAGCCCGTCGCCGCCGGGCGCCGTCTCGGTGCAGGCATCGACCAGCCGCGTGAAAATCGAATCGATTGGTCCGCAGGAGCCGAGCTCCTCAAGCAAGCGACCCGTTGCGTTCATATCCGCCTGACGTTGACGCGCGAGCCGGCGTTCTTCCTCAAGTTCGATCGCAAGCGCCAACTCAGCCGAAATGGCTTCGACATGCGCGAGTGGCAATCCTCCGCGCTTGCGTCGCGTCCCGGCGAGAATCACACCGCGAAGCTGGCCTCGCGATTCGACCGGCGCCCACACGGCGCGCCGCAACTCCAACAGCGCGCCTAACATGAGCTGGTCGAGAGTGCCGTCCAAGTCTTGCTCAATGATGCGACCGCGCACGAGCGGTTCAAGAGCGGGCAGCGCTTCCAGCGACAGCCGAGCCCAGTCTAGTGGTGCGTCGTCTCCGTTACGGTCTGATACCACCCCTCGGAGGACTGCCCAGCCGCGCGGCGATCGGGAGTCGAGATCGCCTTCGTCGATCCAGATCCCAGCACGATCGACTTCCGGCGCGGCCAAGAGTGCCTGAACCGCACCGCGCACGAGATCGGCCCTGTCGGTTCCTGGTAATTGCGCCAGGCGAGCGACCTCACCGGGGCTTTCGCTATTCGAGGTTCTGCGGGTGCCAAAGTTCATACATGCAGTGACTTCAGTAATTTCCGGTAGTAAGAAATACGCTGTAATCATCCAGCGTATTTTGCGGACCTCGACAGCAATGCACCGTTGTGCCCATCCCCTGAGCGCGGAGATGCTGCGTAATTTCAATGAGATAGAAGGAGCGCAGGCCAACGTTCAGGGCCGCGCAATTCCATGTCGAGATTCAAAATCACGGCCGGTTCCGAAGTGGTCCTGCGGGAGCCTCGAGGACTGTTTCAAAGTGGAACAGTTCCGCGCTGAGCCAGCTTGACGAACGCGGGGTGCCCCGAGTGTTCGACGAAGCGCCGTTCTGCCGCGAGCAGCGATTACGATTCAGATAGGAAGATCAAATATTCAGCGTCGGTGCAAAACCCGGCGCCTTGCGCGCCTTGGTCGCCTGCTCGAATGCGTAGGCAACGCGCAGTAAGACCGGCTCGCTCCAGGCCCGGCCGAAAAAGCTGATGCCGACGGGGAGCCCATGCACAAATCCGGCAGGCACCGTGATGTTGGGGTAGCCGGCCACTGCGGCAGTGCTCGAACTACCTCCGCCAAACGAATCGCCATTGATGTGATCGGTGAGCCACGCCGGACCACCCGTCGGACCGATTAGCGCATCGAGGTTGTTCTTGTCCATCGTCGCGTCGATTCCCTCTTTGCGCGCCAGGTCCCGCGCCTTCGCGACCGCGTCGATGTACTCCTGCGTCGTCAGCGGCCCTTTTTCCTCGGACTTCAGAAACGTGTCCTGCCCAAAGTACGGCATTTCTTTGGTGCTGTTCTTCTCGTTGAATTCAATTATGTCCTTGAGTGTCTTCACCGGCGCGTTCGGCCCGAGTTTGGACAAGTACGCATTCAGATCGGCTTTGAGCTCGTACAAGAAAACAGTGAACTCCGACTCCCCAAATTTTCCAGCCGATTCGATGGGCGCGGGATCAACCAGAATGGCGCCCTGTTTTCTCATTGTTTCGAGCGCCGCTTCCATCACTTTGTCGACGTCTTCATTGAATCCGAAAGTGCGTCGCACAACTCCGATGCGCGCCCCCCGCAAACCGTCTTCCTTCAGGAACTGCGTATAGTCCGTATACGAGTGTTCGCGGCTCTCCGCCGTCGCGGGATCGCCGTTATCGATCCCTGTCAGTGCGCCGAGCAGGATTGCCGCATCGCGAAGCGTCCGGCACATCGGGCCAGCCGTGTCTTGTGTATGCGAAATCGGGATGATGCCCGTGCGGCTCACCAGCCCAACCGTCGGCTTAATCCCCGCGATGCCGCACGTCGATGACGGGCACACGATCGAGCCATCCGTCTCGGTCCCGATCGCAGCCGCCGCCAGATTCGCGGACACCGCCGCGCCTGAGCCCGAACTCGATCCGCACGGATTGCGATCGAGCGCGTACGGATTCTTCGTCTGACCGCCGCGCCCGCTCCATCCGCTCGTCGAATGGTTCGAGCGAATATTCGCCCACTCGCTGAGATTCGTCTTGCCCAGAATTACCGCGCCGGCATCGCGCAATCTCTGCGCGACGGTCGAATCCTTGGGGGCACGCGAGCCGAGCAACGCCAACGAACCCGCCGTCGTCATCATTTTGTCCGCGGTATCGATGTTGTCTTTGATGAGGACCGGAATCCCATGCAGTGGCCCACGCGGCCCTTTTTCTTTGCGCTCTTGATCCATCGCATCGGCGATCGACAGCGCGTCCGGGTTCAACTCAATGATCGCGTTGATCGCCGGCCCTTGCTTGTCGATCGCATCGATCCGCGCCAGATATTTTTCCGTGATCGATCGCGACGTGTACTTCCCCGACTTCATCCCATCCTGCAAATCGCTGATCGTGATCTCGTCGAGCTCAAACGCCGCGACATCTCCGGAATAAACGACGGAGTTCGCGCTCCGCGGCGCGGACTCTTCCGCCACCAATGGCTTCGCCGCCGCCGTAGCAATCGCAGCAGCACCGACCAACGACGAACGCAGGAACTCACGCCGCGCCGGAGCCGACGGCCGATTCGCTTCCGGTTTTTCCTTGAGATTTTCGTTTGTGAGATTCGAAACCTTGTCACCGTCGTTTTCGGGGAGTCGCTTCATTGGCCTTCCGTCTGGCTGCGACCTGGGAATCGCGTTTGAGCCGACGAAATAGTAAGCCAAGTCCGAGTTAAAGTCAGGATTTTGGAGAATTAAATCGAACGCCAGATGGAGCTTGCGTCCTCGTCACCTTAGATCAGCGCAGCCTCAGACTAAGTACGCAGGCGCGGGCCTCAAAATCGGCTCGGCGACGGCCTGTGCTTCCATCTCCTGCTGTAGCAATCGCGCCGCTTTCTCCTTCAAACAAATATTCAGCGTCCCATGGCAAACCAGATGGCAATGCCCGCCGGGGCATCGAAACGCTTGAAACAGCACATTCCGCGGAGTCTCGGACGGCGTAGGCTTCGCTTTCTTTCGGGCTCCTTTAGCCCACAATCCTCGCAGCGCATTGGTCGCCGTCTTCAATTCTTCACCGGTCAGATGAATCGACAAAAACGGGAGGACCAGGTGGAAGCAGTTCGCGTCGCAGCGGAGCAAAATGAAATCGTTATCGTCTCGGAGGGGAGAGAGACGAGGTTCGCAAGGGTCTGGCAAGAGCCGTCTCCTTCGGAGGGAGTGCGCCCAGGACGAGCGCGTTGTTGCAAACCGATTGCAATAACGAAGTAAGACTAGATTAGTCCTACTTGCCCTGTCAAGCTCCTATTTCTCTTTGCTGACAACGCTCTCCTGCTTGTCAGCCTCTCAACCTGGCAGGCAAAAAATCTCAGGTACAATCGATGGGAGCGTCTCACCCGGTTCTGGGCGCAAAGGGCGGTTCGCGTGATTCATCGCAACGTTTTTCACAACGACACTCTGCAGCCGATCGAAAAAGTCCGTCTTTCGCCCGGCCAGGCCGGCATCATCTGCGGATGGGGCATCTTCACCACCATGCGCATCTCGCGCGGCGAAGCCTTCGCTTACGAGCGCCACTGGCGCCGTCTCGAGAAGGACGCGTCGATCATCCATCTCCCGATGCCGTATTCCGCCGCGAAAGTCCGCCTGCATCTTCACGAAGTGATCCGAGCCAACAAGGTCGAAACGGGTGCCGCACGGGTCTACCTGATCAACAACAGTGTCGGATTCTGGCAGAGCGACGAGCCGCGACCCGAGACAGACCTCATCATCTACACCGCTTCCCTGCCCGAATATCGAGAGCCGATCAAACTCGATGTCCGACAGCACGGGCGTCACGCAGGCTCGCCGCTAGCCGGCGTCAAGAGCACTTCCTGGCTTCCCAATGTGTGGGCTGTCGCCGAAGCGCAAAAGGCCGGCTTCGACGAAGTTGTACTCCTCAACGAACGCGGCGAAGTCGCCGAATGCACCGCCGCCAACATTTTCGTGGTGAAAAACGGCAAGGTCTATACGCCGCCGCTGAATTCGGGCTGCCTGGAAGGCGTAACGCGAGGCATTTTGTTTGAAATCGCGCCCGAAGCGGGCGTTCCCGTCATCGAGCAACTGCTCAAGCCCGAAGATCTCTACGCCGCCGACGAAGTCTTCATCTCATCGACAAATCGCAATTTGATCGGAGTCGGCGAAATCGCCGGCAACAAAATCGCGAATGCGCCGGGCCTGATGACTCGTCAACTCGATGAGCTATTCGACGCGCACGTCGCCGATTACGTCACGCGCCGCCTGGCGACCGCCACGCGCTGATTCAACCCACGAGCAGAGTGAATCCGCTTGAACTGCTCACGTCCTACGGATCGTAGCGATTCAGCCAGTCGCCAATTTCCTTGAACACATCCCGTCGCTGTTCAGCAAGCCTCGGAAAATGCGGTGAGCCTGGGTACGTCACCATCCGCACCGTTTTTCCCCGCTCCGCAAGCAGTACGTAATATTCGCGCCCCTGAAACGTCGGCACGCGTAGATCAGCTTCGCCGTGCAAGATCAGCAACGGCGTCGTGACGCGGTCGGCATACATCACCGCGGAAAACTTCAGCAACGGCGTCGGATCCTTTTCCTGCAGTGTCCGATCGTAATCGACCTGCCCGATGTCGCTCGTCGGAATAAAGCTCATCCAATCCGTGATACCCGCACCTTCGACCGCCGCCTTGTACCGATGCGTCTGCGTCACGGTCCACGAAGTCATGAAGCCGCCTGCGCTCCATCCAAATATCGCGAGCTTCTCCGGATTGGCCCAGCCCTGCGCAATCGCAAAATCCGTCGCGCTGTCGACATCGCTGTACGCGCGATCGCCAAAGTGCTCGTAGATCGCCGCAAGAAAATCCGATCCATACCCGGTCGAGCCGCGATATTGCGGCTGCATTACAACAAATCCCAATCCGGCGCATAAACGCGAAAAATCATCGAACACAACCTCATCATTAGCCTCCGGACCTCCATGTGGAAGCACGAGGTAACGATATTTTTTGCCGGCGACGTAGTCGGCCGGAAACGTTACGATCCCTTCAAGGTTCGTGCCGTCCTTTGACGTCCAATGCACCACCTTGACTTCACCTAGCGCGACATTTGCAAGGACGTCGTCTCCTTCGTGTGTGATTTTTTCAAGCGATCCGTTTCGCTCCACCGCAAGCGCATACGAGTGGGAGGGATCGCCAATCATCACCGCTTGTACGTCTGGCGAACTCGAAAAAGCCGCCGATGCCGGCAGGCCGACCGTCGATCCGCCTTTCCAGGCAAAGGCCGGCTCGAGCTTTCCATCGCGAAACGCATCAATCTCCGAGTTAACCCCGCGGTGCAGCTCGACCCAAACATTTCCAAGGGCATCGCCGGAAAGTGTGAGCGCCGAACCTTTCAAATCTGGCGTTCGATCGGTCGGCGCGCCGCCATCCACTGGCACCGTCCAAACATGATCGGGAGTGAGCACGGGCGTGTTCGTCGCCACGACCGCAAGATCTCTGCCGCCCTTCATCCACGCAAGTCCCGTAACGGCATTCGGTATTTCCGTAATCTGCCGAGCACCCGATCCGCCGCAAATATTCACGAACGAATGCACGTCGTGATGCCCGATCTTCTGCCACTGAGTGAGCACCGCCACCTGCGTCGCATCGAGCGACCAAGCCACGGAGACCACATCTGTAAGCTGCGGGCACCACCACGCCCCTCCGGATCCGTTAACGCTCACGACGTACAAACTCGTCCGGTCGTTCTCAACAACCGTGTGCACCTTCGAAAGTGGATCCTTCTCTCGCGGATCGGCAAGCACCGCGAACCGCGTTCCGTCGGGAGAAATCGATGCGTCGCGCACGCCGGACGGCAGCGCAAGAATTTGTGTCGGCTGTCCCTTTCCCAACGGGACAATCGCTAGCTGCGGCAAATCAGCGACCGGCATCGTTCCGTACAGAGAATTTCCGTCTTTCGTAAAGCCGAACGGCCTGAAATGCTCGGGCAGGTCGAGCTTTCGACTGTTCGTGCCAGAAACATCTATGAGACGCCACTCGTCTTGGTAAACCGGTCCGCTGGTGCCGGTCCAGAAAACTTCGTAGAGAACCTGCTTGCCGTCAGGCGCGATCGCAACAGGCCGCGCACTGCGCAACGAGGAGTAATCGTCGAGTCCGAACGGATGTTTATCGGCCGCACAAACAGTCTTGTTGTATGCGGAAGCGCTGCAGAAGGCCCCGATCATGGCGAGCAAAAGCACGAGCGATCGTTTCATTGCTACTCCTGAGCGAAAAGTCTTGAATCGCAGAGCGAGCAGGAACCTATCACATTCAGAGCAAAGCCAGAATGGCTTCTGCTGTCAATGAATCAGTTTGCATTGAGGGAAAACGTGAAGTGTAGAACGAATGCGTCAGTTCGTACCGCCGCCGGCGATCTCCGTTGATGAGGAACTCTGCGGACCGCTCGCGGTTGCCGTATGGTTCTCAAACGCCGCTGTCAGCAGCTTCCAATCCCGGCGCACTTCCAGGTCGCTTGTCTTCGGAGCGTGGCCACTGCGTAGCTGCTCGCGCATCCGCGCAACCAACAGGTCCTGCACGATCGAAGGGGGCGCGTCGCCGTTCAGCACATTGCCCCGGGAAATGCCGACTTCAACGACCTCTTCGCCGGAGCGGACCGCCAATACCGGATGGCCGGCAGCATCCAGACGTAGTTGAGCGCCGTCCAGCAGCTTGTGCCACGTCGCTTCTTCGCGTTTCGGAGCTGCTTCGGCGTTCGCTTTCGTCATTTCGTCCAAGCCCTTCTGATACGACTTCCGGTCTTCCGCACTCAACGGCGCCTGTAAGTCTCCATCCGGCGAAAAAACCAAAGCGTTCTTGCTCGGATTGAAAGGTCCGCCACCAAAGTAATAGCCCGCGGCAAAGGCGCCGCCAACGATCGGATGAAATGCCAGCAACGTCACTTCGTATTTCTTCGCTTTAAAGATCGATTCGAGCGCGCCGCGCACTGGCCGGCTTCGACGAATTGTGCCCGGCACCTGCGGAATGACAAACGCCGTCATTTGCAGATCGGGATGCTTCTTCGCGTATTGCACAAACGTCTTGGCGGCATGCTTCGGCGTCGAGACGTCGAGCTCAGAGATAAGCCCGCGCCGTACAGCCTTCGGATAGTAAAAGTTGACGACATCCTTCACGAAGTCCGCGCAATTATTCGTTACAAATTTGTACGCCATGCGATTCGTCCGCGCGTTATAACGCGCTATGAACGCGTCATCCTTTTCCGCCGTGGTCGGAAGTTGAAAAGCGTAAAGCGTGCGGTCGTAGGCCGACCCAACCAACTCATACCAGTCGCCCGGAGGCGTCTCGCCTTCCGGACCGTCTGGAATCATCTGCTCGTAGTTTTCGCGCCGGTAACGGTCTCGAAGGGCGGCTTCCAGCTTTCCGTCGGCAAACAGCGGAATGTCCTGCGGCTTGTCGACCGCGTAAAGGTAGGGATAGAGAGGCACTGCGATCCAGTCATAGCCCGCGATACGGTGGTATCGGCTAAGAACGACCCCGGACTCTCCCGGCAAGCACCTGCGCAGGGAAACCGGTGACTCCGCACAAATATTCGAGAGGTAGACAGCCGCATGGCCCGTTCCCGCAAACGCCCCGTCGTAACTGTACGGCTCTTCCAGCAGGACGGCGACGTCCGCACGAGCACCCGCCGCCCCCAAGAACAGGAGCCCAAGCAGGCTAAGGACGAGGTTGCGAAGGGGCCTCATAAGGTTACGTTAGACACCGGTTTGGATAGCTGCAACTTAGAACCCGTTGCCTAGCCGCGAAGTTGCAACCTGGCCTTAAGTACAAGAAAACAAATGGCAAAGTACTAAGTTTCGGGTAGAAAAAAGGGCGATAATTGGACAGTTTCAGGTCGTGCTAAAGGACGGATTTGGGACTAAGGACCGAGTTGCCTGTGTAAATTTTGCCACATTTGGCAACATTCCCGTCCGGGGAGGGTCATGGTACTGGCGTACATTATTTTGTCCGCCTTTTACAACAATTTTGCTATTGCGTAGACATTGCCTCACACGGCATAAATGCTACGTAGCGTTGCGGCCGCGGGAGGGAACGATTTGGGGCTGATTCCCGCACTTAAACCGTAGAGGTGTGTGGATTTGCGATTCGCGGTTCGAAGCCAATCGGTCTTTCACGAATGTCCCCAGTGTAAAAGCCGCTCCGTTTGGAAAGCGGACCCTTTCGGCACCCTCGAAGAGGTCCTCCATAGCTATCTAAAGCTTTCCCCTTACCGCTGCGCCCGTTGTGACTGTCGATTCCTCGATACGAAGATCTCTTCTGGCGACGCCCCTCTGCCGCTCGTCACCCGCGCCATCGACCGCCTCCGCGGCTGGGTGCAGCGCACGCCATACGACACGAGCACCGGCCTCGCTTTGAACGCCATCCTCGGACCTGCTTCGGTCAAGCCCGAGCGCCGCTTTACTTCGATCGTCCACGAACCGCCGCAGACTGGGCACCCGCAGGGCGACCGGGCATTGAATTAAACCCCGCGAGGCGCTCCCCTGGACGCTAAACCCCTTGTCTTCACGACTCTCCTGAAATCCAGTTGATTTTGCCGGTGCGTGTTACAATCCCGCAGAAATAAGATGCCCGATACAGTTCCCAATCTGGCCGAAACCGTTCTGGAGGTTGTGTCTCCCGACGGTGCTCGGCGTTACGTTCGCGTAACCCAGATGCCGTTCCTAATCGGTCGTGGCGCCGAAACCGGCAATCATCTTCAACTCGCCGATCGGCGCATTTCGCGCAATTGCGCGGCGATCGTCATGGAAGGCAACAAGTATTACATCGAGGATCGCGGCCAGCGCCGCGGCCTCTTTGTCAACGGCGAGAAAAGCGAAAGCCGCGAGTTGCAGGACGGAGATTCGATCTCATTCGGCCTCGACGATTCGTACGAAATCATTTATCGCTCCGCCACGAACGCGAGCACCGATTCCCTGCCGCATCTCCTGACACGCATCGAACACATCACCAGTTCCGAACCAACCGGCGGCGGTCTTCGCAAACTCAATCTATTGCTCGAGGCAACTACGCTTCTACATTCGCAGTTGCCGCTCGACACCGTGCTCGGCCACATGCTCGATCACGCCGTTTCGGTCACCGACGCCGACCGCGGGCTACTTCTCGAGACCGACGCAACCGAGACGCTCAAAGTGCGCCTGGCGCGTCGTTCCGGCGGCCTGCGTCTTCCGCCTGAGAGCCTGACGCCAAGCCAAACTGCGATTCAGCTCGCCCTTCGTCGCCAATCCGCGGTGATCACCGAAGATCTCGCGCAAGCCGATATGGACTTGCAGGCCGCCCAGAGCATCGTCGCGCAGCGCCTTCGCGCCGTTGTCGTCATTCCTCTGTACGCGGTGTCGCGCGCTAACACCGATCAGTCGATGATCAATATCAAACGAGGCGATTTTCTCGGAGTCCTCTATCTCGATTCACGCCGTCCCGCCGCGTTCTCGAAACTCGATCGCCAGATTCTTGACGCCCTCGCCGGCGACGCCGCCAGCATCCTCGACAACGCGCGCCTTGTCGAACGTGAACGCGAACGCCAGCGCATGGAACAGGAAATCGGCATCGCTCGCGACATTCAGCAAGCGTTGCTGCCCAAAAATTTCCGCGACTATCCGCATCTCGCCGTCAGCGGCGTCAATTTCCCATGCCTTGCGGTCGGCGGAGACTATTTCGACGTATTCTCGCTCGGCGACAACCGCACTGCTTTTCTTCTAGCAGACGTGTCCGGCAAAGGACTCGGCGCCGCTCTCTGCACGAACCTCTTACAGGGCGCGCTGTCGGGAATGTCGCTGGGCACTGACCCCGCCCGCGTCTTCAATCACGTCAATCGCTTTCTCTGCGACCACGCCGAAATCGGCCGCTACGCCACGATGTTTTTTGGCATCCTCGACGATCAAGGCCATCTCGAATACATCAACGCCGGCCATCCCTCGCCATTTTTAATCCGCAACGGCGTCGCCGAAGACGTCTTCACCGAAGGTTCGTACCCCGTCGGCCTCGTTCCCGAAGCCGAATACACCACGGTCTGCCTCAAACTCGAGCCCGGCGATACGCTCGTGCTCTTCAGCGATGGCGTCACCGAGGCGATGGATCCCGCCGAGCAGCTCTTCGGAGTTCCTCGCCTCAAAGACGTATTGATGGGAGTTGCCACGCAGACTCCTCTCGACGAACTACAGACCAAGGTTCTCGACGCCGTCGAAAATTTCGCGCGTGGCGCAAGCCAAGCCGATGACCTCACGCTGCTCCTCGTACGCTATCGCGGCGCGCATGCCGTCACCGACACCGACGTGCCTCCCATTCAGACTTCCTCCGCCAGCGCCGCCTGACGATCTGTACTAGTCCTAAACACACCTGTCTCACAAACCAGCTTGCGCACCTCTTTCCGCTCGTATATAAACTAGTCCATTAATTGGAAGAGTACTGCGTTCATCATGGTCCTCGGTTGCCCTGCCGCGGACCAGCGCAAAAATTTCGAAATACGCATACCGCTTAGGCCTTCTCACCGGGACTCATGGATCCAGCGGCCAAAAATCCGTCCTCACGCGAACGCGAGCAGATCGAGTCACGCGACCCGATCGCTAGACGTTCGTTGTTCGAGTCCAGCATTCAGGACTTGAAGATCGCCTTCCGCTCTCTGCGCAAGAGTCCCGGCTTCGCCATCACCGCAATTCTCACCTTGGCTCTCGGAATTGGCGTAAACGCCTCCATCTTTCAGTTGATGGACGCTGTCCGGCTGCGCAGCCTGCCCGTCGCCGCTCCCGACCGCCTTGCCAGCGTTGAGATTCGAGGTGGCATTCACGATTTCATTCCCGTACGCCCTTCTGACCTTTCGTTTCCGCTATGGGAACAGATTCGCGACCATCAGCAGGCCTTTTCCAGCGTATTTGCCTGGCGCACCAACCACGTCCGCGTTGGCCAGGGCACTGATGAGCGAAAAGCCGTCGCTCTGTGGTTCACCGGCGAAGCATTCAATACACTCGGAATTTCCCCGGAAAAGGGTCGCTTTTTTTCACCTGAAGAAGACAAACCCGGCTGCGGAATCCCCGGCACCGTAATCAGCTACGCGTTTTGGCAGAGCCAGTTTGGCGGCCAGGACTCCGCAATCGGCTCGACGATTCTCATCGAACGCAAACCGACGCGGGTTCTTGGAGTTACACCAGCCGGGTTCCTCGGACTCGAGATAGGTCGCACATTTGATTTTGCTTTGCCGATCTGTTCGACCCCCACCTATCACGATGACCTCCCATTCTTCACGCGCCCCGACTACTTTTTTCTCACCGTGATCGGCAGATTGAAGTTCGGTTGGACCCTCGCCCGTGCATCGGCACAACTGGAGTCGGTGAGTCCCGGCATAATCGCCGCAACACTTCCGACCGGCTACAGCAACGCGTTTCTCGACATATATAAGAGGTACCGGCTCAATGCTTATCCTGCCGGCCACGGAGTCAGCTCGCTTGATACTTATGATTCGTCGCTGTGGCTGCTCTTGGGCATCACTTCGCTTGTTTTGCTCATCGCCTGCGCAAATCTCGCCAATCTGATGCTGGTTCGCGGCAATTCGCGGCAGCGAGAAATTGCAGTCCGACTTGCGCTCGGTGCCTCGCGTTGGCGACTGATTCGCCAGTCGCTCGCAGAAGGACTTATACTCGCTGTTTCAGGAGCCCTCCTCGGCACGCTGCTCGCTTTCGGCTTCAGTCGCGTAATTGTCTGGTTCATCAGTTCGGCGCAGGAATCCGTCAAAATCGATCTCAGCCTCGACTGGCGTGTTTTCGTTTTCACTACCTTCCTCGCGCTTTTCACCTGCGCCATTTTCGATCTCTGGCCGGCAATTCGCTCTTCTCAAACGAATCCGGGCATAGCGCTGAAAAGCGGCAATCGCGGCACGACACAAGGCCGCGAACGATTTTCGTTTCAGCAAACCTTGGTCGTCGCGCAAATTGCGGTGTCCATGGTGCTCCTTGTCGGAGCGTTGCTCTTCGTCCGCAGCTTTCGCAATCTCATCACCTACAATCCTGGATTTCGCGAGAATGGAATCATCCTGGCTCACGTCAACCTGAGTCATCGCAAGTTGAGCGACCTCGATGCCTACGATGGCGCCATGCGCGAACTCCTCTCCCAGATTCGCGCAAACCCCGGCGTGGACTCCGCCGCCACCACGACCCATATCCCTCTCAATGGCAGCACCTGGCAGTTCGGCATGCGAGGCGGCGATAAAGAAGGCTCCTCTAAGTTCACTTGGATCAGTCCGGGATATTTCGAAACGATGAGTATTCCTCTGGTCGCTGGAAGACAATTTTCCGACCAGATCGATTCCCGCAACTCGCCTCACGTTCTGATCGTGAATCAGACCTTTGCGCGCACTTTTTTCGGCAACGACAATCCCATCGGCAAAACTGTCCGCACCATCGCGGAACCCACGTATCCCGCTGCTGAGTTTCAAATTGTGGGCGTCGTCAGAGACACCAAGTATGGAAGCCTCCGCGACCCGACTCCTCCGGAGACCTTTGCCCCATCGACGCAATTTCCACCCGGCCAAAAGGCCGCAATGGTCTTCATCCACACTTCGATTCCGCCCGAGCGTGTGATCCCCATCCTGCGGGAAAGCGTGCAGCAGCACGATCCAGAAATGGATTACGAGCTCTTCGTGTATCAAAACACCGTCGAAGACACACTCCGGCAGGAGCGCATGATGGCCATTCTTTCCGGCTCATTCGGCGCGTTGGCCGCCTTGCTGACGATGGTTGGGCTTTACGGCGTGATCTCCTACATCACGACGATGCGCCGCAACGAGATCGGCATTCGCATGGCATTAGGCGCGGATCGCAGCAGCGTGCTCGGCTTGATTTCGACACAAACCCTCCGGATGCTCGGCGCCGGAGTCCTTCTCGGCATCTTGATCTCACTAGCTGCCACGCGCGGAGCAAGCTCTCTTCTCTTCGGGCTTCACCCCAACGATCCGCTTTCAATCATTTACGCCGCAGCACTCCTCGTCGTCGTCGCCCTGCTAGCCGGATACATTCCCGCTCGCCGCGCCTCACTCATCAACCCAAGCAGTGCCCTCCGCGACGAATAGTTCGCTTGCAACCAGCGCGTGTCATTCCGACCAGAGCGAGCCGACGCGTTCCCTTCGGCTTGCGTAGTGGAGTATCCCGCACCATCGCCCGTTTTGTGCGCGATGAAACCTCTCTTCGATCGCTCGGTTTAGCACATTGCTGCATCCACCCGATGTCCGCTCTTCTCCTCTTCGTGTACACTTCGCCGTAACTCGTCCTTGTTCGACGATCTATGCCCTCCGACGACACAACAAAAAGTCCCGCTCCAACTCCTCCCGAACCCCAACCCGCAGGCCCACCCGCAGCTCCATCGCAACAAAATCCCGTTCACATCAATCCGTGGCTCATCGCCATCGCCGTGATGCTCTCTACTTTCATGGAAGTTCTCGACACCACGGTCGTCAACGTCTCTCTTCCCCATATCGCCGGCAGCCTCTCTGCCACCGTTGACGAAGCGACCTGGACGCTCACGTCCTACCTCGTCGCCAACGCCATCATCCTTCCGCTCACCGGCTGGCTCTCCAATTTCTTCGGACGCAAACGCATGCTCATGCTCTCCGTCACCGGCTTCACGATCGCCTCTTTCGCATGCGGACTCGCTCCCACGCTTCCCTTTCTGATCGTCTGCCGCGTGATTCAAGGCGCGTGCGGCGGCAGCCTCCAGCCAATCTCGCAGGCCGTCCTTCTCGAATCTTTCCCGCCACAAGACCGCGGCAAAGCCATGGGATTCTGGGGACTCGGCGTCGTCGTCGCGCCACTACTCGGCCCCGTTCTCGGCGGCTGGCTCACCGACAGCTACAGTTGGCGCTGGGTTTTCTACATCAACGTCCCCATCGGCCTCGCGTCCATCATCATGACGCGCATGTTCGTTTTCGATCCCCACTACATCAAGCGCGCCTCATCGAAAATCGACTACTGGGGCATCGGCATGCTCGCCGTCGGCATCGGCTTACTGCAAGTCGTCCTCGACAAAGGCCAGGAAAAAGATTGGTTCGCCACCACGTGGATCACCGTCGTCGCTGTCGCCTCCGTCGTCGCGCTCTTCGCTTTCACGTTCCGCGAACTCATCATCGACCACCCCGTCGTCCAACTCCGCGTTTTCAAAGATCGCACGTACTCCACCGGCGTCTTCCTCATGTCCATGCTCGGCGTCGGACTCTACGGCACGACCGTTCTCATCCCGCTCATCCTCCAAACGCTTCTCGGCTACCCCGCTTTGCGCGCCGGCATCGCCATGGCGCCACGCGGACTCGGCTCCTTCATCGCCATGCCGGTGGTAGGCCTGATCATCACCAAATTCGACCCCCGCAAACTGCTCACGCTCGGTCTCTTCATCTGCGCCTACACACTCTTCGAGTTTTCGCAGTTGAACTTACAGGCCGGCTACTGGGATTTCTTCTGGCCGCAAATCGAAATGGGCCTCTCACTGGGACTCGTCTTCGTCCCTCTCACGACGATCACCATGTCTTCGATACCCAAAGAATCGATGGGCAACGCCACCAGTCTCTTCAATCTCGTTCGCAATCTGGGCGGCAGCGTCGGCATTTCGGTCGTCAACACCATGCAACTGCGCCTGCAACAGACCAACACCAACGTTCTCGGCGCTCACGTCAACCCGCTCAGCGCCGCTGCGCGCAACATGATGCACGCGATGCAGCAAATGTTTCTCAGCCGCGGCGGCGACATGGCCACCTCCGCACGGCAAGCTCGCGACATGATGTTCCAGATGGTTGAGCGCCAGGCCAACATGATCGCCTACAACACGATTTTCCGCGTCCTCGCCTGGATGTTCCTGATGCTGATCCCCTTCATCCTATTCATGCGCCGCCCCTCCACCAAAGCCCCGCCCGCCGCCATGCACTAAGCGCCTGCGTCGATTCTCCGTAGGTGCGCGGTACCGCCGTGCCCTTCTTCGCCGACATTCGGTCCTTCCGATTCCGTTGCGATGCCCACATTCTCTCCCTCCGAACATCGATCCTTCACTTGGGTCGTTTAACCTAGACAAGCGAAACAAAAAGATATAAACAGAAATAGTTCGAAAGTAGCCTGCCGTAACAAGCACCTCGTCAGCCGTTTGAGACGAACGGCGCTGCTTCGAACGCACGGCGTGAAACCATGACAAAAACCCTCTTTGCAGTAGTCACCCTCGTGGCTGTGCTGGCCGGCGGAGAGCTAGCCGCCCATCCTGGCAGAGTCGCGACGGATGCCGCCCCTCTTCCGGCCGAATTGCCACGCATCCAGAGCGCGGATCTTCGAATTAACTTCGACAAAAACATGCACAGCCGCGTCACGGCGCGATTCGACGGAAAGGACATTCCACTAGGCGGATTCTCCGCGTCCGAGACGCTCAAAAGTAAGGAGCGTTCCTGGGACGATTTTGCTCTGGTGTCCCAGTCGCGCGGACGCGTCAACGGTGCGTTCGGCGCCGGAGAGAGGCTCACAGTTATCGGCAAATCCGGAGACGTTCAAAAGAACCTCTCCGTCACGATTTATGATGACGCCCCAAATCTTGCCGTCTTCGACGTCGCCTACACGAACACTGGAAAATCGAAACTGGAGCTTCTCGGTTGGACCAACAACGCGTACACGATTAACGCGGAGAGTGTCGCGACCCCGGTTCCTTTCTGGTCCTATCAGAGTGGCTCGTACGAAAAGCGGCCGAACTGGATCGTTCCGCTGAAGGCGGGATTTTCTCAAGAAAATTATCTGGGAATGAACGACACCGACTACGGCGGCGGCACGCCGATCGTTGACGTGTGGGGAAAAGACGTTGGGCTTGGAGTCGGACTCCTGGAAACGAAACCGCGCCTGATTTCATTACCAGTCTCGATGCCAAACGCGAATGAAGCTCGCGTCGCGGTGCAATACCGTCGCGACTTGGAAGTCCTGCCCGGCGAAAGCATCCACACCTTCCGTTCCTTCGTCGCGGTCCACAATGGCGACTATTTTCAAACGCTTCTTACATTTCGCAAGCTCATGTCGAAACAAGGATTTCAAATGGCCGCCGCGCCCAACGACGGCTTCGGCGCCATCTGGTGCGCCTGGGGATACGGCCGCAACTTCAAGCCACAGCAGGTTTACGATTCGCTGCCAACCGTCAAGAAAATGGGATTCAAGTGGGTCACGTTGGACGACGGCTGGCAGAACAACTACGGCGACTGGCAACTCGATCCAAAGAAATTTCCCAATGGCGATGCCGACATCAAGGCGATGGTCGATCGAATCCACCAGGAAGGCTTCAAAGCACAGCTCTGGTGGTCGCCCCTCAGCGCAGTTCCCGATTCCAAATTGCTGACAAGCGAACCTGAGTTGGCGCTGCTAAATCAGGATGGCTCTCGGCGAAAAATTTCCTGGTGGGATTCCGACTACCTCTGCCCGGCCAACACACGCGTCGTGGAATATCACAAGGCGCTCGTAAAAAAGATCCTCGTCGATTGGGGCTTCGACGGCCTCAAACTCGACGGCCAGCACATGAACGGCGTGCCCCCCTGCTACAACCCCGCGCATCATCACAAACGTCCCGAGGACTCCGTCGAAGCTTTGCCGGATTTCTTCAAGGCAATCTACGATGAGGCGCAGAGCGCCAAACCCGGATCGCTCGTCGAGTTCTGCCCTTGCGGCACAGCTTTTTCGTTTTACACCATGCCGCATTTCAACATGTCGGTGGCTTCCGATCCGAAAGGCTCTTTCCAGGTGCGCTCCAAGGCCAAAACGATTAAGGGCCTCATGGGCGACGATGTTCCATATTTCGGTGACCACGTCGAGCTGAGCGACAACCACGACGATTTCGCTTCCACGTTAGGTGTCGGAGGAGTCGTCGGCACCCAATTCGTTCTGCCTTCGCTGGTCGAAAAACACGGTCGCTTCGACCTCACCCCCGAACGCGAAAAGAGCTTCACCAAGTGGCTCGAGCTTTATCAGGAGAAAGATCTCGCCCGCGGTCAATATCTGGGCACGCTCTACGACATCGGTTTCGACTTGCCTGAAGCGCACGTCATCCGCAAAGACAAAAAGATGTATTACGCCTTCTACGCCGCGGACTGGAAAGGTGCCTTGGAGTTGCGCGGTCTGGATGATCGCGCATACCACGTCGTCGATTACGTCGATGGAAAAGACTTCGGGATTGTCCACGGGCCGGTCGCGCATCTGTCTACGGATTTTTCGAAGCATCTTCTGCTTGAGGCGACCCCGCAGTAATAGGAGACGAACGTGAAATTCCTGACTTTTTTTGCGCTTTTCGTGTGCGTCTCCGCGGCGACTGCCCAGAGCAGCACTTCGTTTTACGTCTCCACAACGGGAAATGACTCAAATCCCGGCACCGAAACCGCGCCTTGGCGCACGATCCAGCGCGCCGTCGACAAAGCCCGCGCCGGCAGCACCGTCAACATTCGCGGAGGAGTTTACGAAGAGCTCGTCAGTATCAATGCATCCGGAAATTCGACCGACGGATACATCACCATCACGAGCTATCACGGAGAGACGGCAATTCTGGACGCAACTCGTTTCACACCTACCGCCAGAACCGGCATTCTCACGATTCACAATCAGAGTTACATCAGAGTCCAGGGCCTCGAAATTCGCAACCTTCACACCGCCGAGCATCGCCTCACTCCACTCGGCATCAGCGTTACCGGAGCCGGCTCACACATCGAACTTCTCAAAAACAACGTCCATCACATCGAAAATACCTTTCCCGGTCGTGACTCCCCTGGCAGCGGCGGCAACGGGTTCGGCATCGCGGTCTACGGCACCGACGCGAAAGCTCCCATCACCGACTTGATCATCGACGGCAACGAAGTGCATCACCTGAAAACCGGTTCAAGCGAGTCGCTGGTAGTGAACGGAAACGTCACGAATTTCCGCATCACCCACAACACCGTCCACGACAACAACAACATCGGCATCGACGTCATCGGATTCGAACGCACCGCGCCCGACCCTGCCGTCGATCAGGCCCGCGACGGCGTCGTCAGCGAAAATCTCGTTTACAACATCACGTCGCGCGGCAACCCTGCATACGGCAACGACGAATCCTCCGACGGAATTTACGTAGACGGCGGCACCCGAGTGCTGATCGAGCGCAACGTCATTCACGATGTTGACTTTGGAATCGAGCTGGCCAGCGAACACAAAAACCGCGCCACCAGTTACATCACGGCGAGAAACAATCTCATCTACCACTGCCATACCGCCGGCGTTTCGATTGGCGGCTACGCTCCCGAAAGAGGCCACACCGATCACTGCACCGTAATCAACAACACGCTCTACGACAACGACACGTCCAATACCGGCTCCGGCGAATTCCAGATGCAATGGAACATGGCCGACGATATTTTCGAAAACAACATCGTCTACGCCGGCTCACGCTGCCTGATCGCTATAAACAAATCCAAAGTCGAGAAAAACCAGCCGCCTGCAACAATCGATCACAATCTCTATTACTGCGATGCAGAAGCCAAGGCCAGCAAGTGGATCATGTCTGGCGACAACGTAACCGGATTCGACAAGTACGTCCAGTCCACCGGCAACGACGCTCATTCCACATTTTCAAACCCGCATTTCGCCGATCCGGCCAACCACGACTTTCACATACGCCCGGATTCTCCCGCAATCGGCTCCGGCCTCGCCGCAGGACTATCCGTGGGCGAATTCGATCTTGACGGACAGCCCCGAATAAAAAACGGCAAAATCGACCTCGGTTGCTACCAGACAAAATAGATCGATCCTGTCGTCAGTCCCACCCCAGGCGTCACTGCAGCTTCGCATACTCGGCTTTCGCTTGAGTCAGCACCGGCACATCGGAATCGGAATTTGCCCACAACGCGAAAAAATCCTGATACGCAGTCTTCGCCTTTGCACTGTCACCCGACAACGCGTAAGCGCGCCCCAATCCCAAATGCGCCAGCGCCCCGATCGGCTCGTTTCCAACCACGCCTGCGTGATCCACAATCTTCTGAAACTCACCGGCTGCCGCAGCGCCCTGCTTCGCCGCCAAATACGCCTCACCGCGCAAATACACCGGATACAAACCAAACGTAAAAACATCGTTCAGCTGCCCCAATTCATAAGGGGCGGCCGCTTCCAACGCTGTGATGGCCCGTCCCGCTTCCCCGCTCCGAAGCGCGAGGGAGGCATGAGCCATGGGCAAGTATTCCGTTCGCACGATCGTGTCTTCAGGGAAGCGTTTGGCAAGCTCGTCCACCAACTGTGTGGCTCCCGCAGGATCCCCCGCCAGCGCGAGAGCAATCGCGGCGAAGGAAGTTACCCGTTTGCCCTTGGACAATTTCAGCCCGGCTTGCACTTGCTGCTTTGCGAATGCCGCATTACCCGCCAGCGCTTCGCGGATCGCGTCGTGTGCCAAATACTCTGCCGGCGTTTCGGTTTCTTTCGCACGCAGAGCCGAATCGACGGCACTTCGTATCAATTCTCGCGATTGCGCAAATTTCCCGTAAGACGTCGCGCTTTCCGATTCCAGGAACAGTATCTGATCTTCAATCCCGGGAATACCCTTGGAGTGGGCAGCTTCCTTTTCCATCGCGGTCTGATCGTGTTGCAGGAAATTTACACAGTAGAGGATCTGTGCAAGCCAAGGTGATTCCAGATTCCTGGAACGCGCTTTCTGCTCAGTCGCCTTCACTTCATCGAGCTGGTTGAGCCACATTTGCGCATACGCCACGCTCACAATGTTGTTCGCACTTTCAGGAGCAAGATCCACCGAGAGGTTCGCCGCGGCAAGCGCCTTTTCGTACTGGCCCGTCGTGGCCGAGATGTACCACAGATAGAGCTGCGGCTCATCGTCACGCGGGTACGTTCGTGACCACAACTCAAGCGAACTGCGCGCGGCCTCCAGATTTCCGGTGACGACAATCTCGTAGAACGACGTAATGGAAAACTTTTCGCTTTCGCTCGTGCGCTCTCGCAATTCGTAAGCCTTGCGCATCGCTTCTGCCGCTCGCGTGAGTTCACCCTGGGGTTGGTAGGAAGCGCCTAACCTTTGATAAGCCATGGCGAAATTCGGATCCAGGCTCACCGCTCGTTGAAAAAATGGTATGGCCGCAACGTAGTCGTTGGCCACATTCATCGTCTGGATGCCGAGGTTGTACGCCTGAAGAGCTTCCAGCGACGAAGTCGTGACGTTCTCCAGCGGCGCGTCGTATTTCTTCACAGAAGCAAGCGACTCTCCGATTTTTTCGCGCAACTTGGTCGCGGCGTCCCCAAGAGCTTTTAAAACTTGCTCTTTACCGCTCGCAGTCACTTGCTCCCCCGCAAGCACGTCGCCGGTTTGGCAGTTAACCGCTTTCAAACCCAAAACATATTGGCTCCCCAAACTCGAAATGGAGCCTTCGATCGTGGCCGCGCTCCCCGTGCGTTGACAAACATCGCGTGCGATGTCCGCCGTCAGTCGCGCCTGCTTCGGCTGACGCATCAGCGTCAACGTCTGCGCCACGCGCTGATCTGAAACAAGATTCAGAAATGGCGATTGTTCAAGCTGCGCCGCAAGTCCCTCGCGCAGCGTGCCGTCAAACACCGGGTCGCCGGTGCTATTCAAAAAGTCGGCCAGAACAATCGTGTCTTTGTTCGTCAACTTTGCTGGCTGCCGCCCAAAGAAGAAGTAAATGCCGCCCGCCAGCGCGCTCAGAACCACCGCCACTCCCGCGAACCAAAGCCATCGTTTGCCCGCCGCACTCGCCGGCGCCTGCGCCCGCGCCACCGCCGCTGCCACCGTCGCACCCGACAACTTCCGCGAATCGCTGTCTCGCCTCAACCTCTGCAAGTCCGACCGTATTTCCGCCGCGCTCTGATACCGCAGCTCGCGATCCTTCTCCAGCGCCTTATCAATAATGCGTTGCAACTCCGCCGGCACGCTCGGATTCACCTGCATCGCCGGAGTCGGCGTTTCCGCGAGAATCGCATGAAAAATCACCGGCGAACTCTCGCCGCGGAACGGCAGCACCCCCGTCGCCATCTCATACAACACCGCGCCGAACGAAAACAGATCGCTGCGACTATCCAATTCCTTCGCGCGGGCCTGCTCCGGAGACATATACGCAATCGTTCCCAGCGTGCTGCCGGGACTCGTAAGGTGTTCCTCCGCCGCATCCACCGTGTCAAGCGCCTCCGCGCTCGAACTCGCGCCCGTTGCACTCACCTTCGCCAGCCCAAAATCCAGAATCTTCGCGTATCCGCCTTCGGTCACGAAAATATTTGCCGGCTTGATGTCTCGGTGGATGATGCCTTTCGAATGCGCCGCATGCAGCCCGTCGGCAACCCCATTGGCGACGTCGAGCAGCGCTTCCGGCCTCATCGGCCCGGCCGCGATCACATGCTTCAGCGTATGGCCTTCCAGATACTCCATCGCGATGAAGGCTTTGGCGTCTTCCTCGCCAATGTCGTGAATCGTGCAGATGTTCGGATGATTCAGAGCGGAAGCCGCCTGGGCCTCGCGTCGAAAGCGCGCCAGCGCCTGCGGGTCACGCGCAACTTCTTGCGGCAAAAATTTGAGAGCGACAAAACGGTGCAGCCGCGTGTCCTCGGCCTTATAAACCACACCCATCCCGCCGCCACCAATTTTTTCCAGGATGTGGTAATGAGAAACCGTTTGGCCTAACAGGGGTTCGGAGTCCGCCATTTCGCGCTCATCTTAGGTTGCCACCACAATCAAGTCAACGAACCCGCTCGTTACGTTCAAAACGGTAGCGCGCACTCGCCCGTCATCTCCCCTTCGCATCCGTCCCGCGCAGCACAAGACACGTCGAACTCGCCTTCGCGATCGCCCGCCCATTCTCGTCCGACACTTCGCACTCCACATATCCGACCGTCTTCCCGCGCCGCACCACTTTCCCCTCCGCCCGCAACTGCGCCTTCCACACCGGCCGAAAAAAATTAATCTTCAGCTCCACCGTCGTAAACGACTCTCCTGGCGAGAGCGTCGAATGAAACGCAATCCCCATCGCCGAGTCCGCAATGTCGCACAAAATTCCTCCGTGCGTCGTTCCCATCGGATTCGTATGCTGCGGTCCCGTTTCCAGGGTCACGATCGCGCGTCCCTCGCCCACCTCCGCCAGCTCAAACCCGATCAACTCCGCAACCGGCATCACTCTCCGCCCACTCGCGCTCCGCATCATCTCCGCCCCGCCCCGCTCCGACCCACCTCGCCCCGCCGTCTCCTCCGCCACACTTCCTCCTCTTCCATCTCGCCGCCAAAGCCTACACCAATCCGCGCGTGATATCGGCCCACGGTCGCCCTCAATTCAACATTTCGTGTAACCGTAGGGGCACGGCACTGCCGTACCCGTCTTCAGCCCATCCGTCGCATCGCTCGCTCCCTCAAAAATTCCCAACCCGCCCTAAAATT